>Ga0247713_1000184_pt1 | contig 44488 bp, 37 predicted proteins | sample 21E_NmetaG_FD_189936 | JGI IMG/M metagenome (GOLD analysis project Ga0247713, IMG submission 189936) | Soil microbial communities from hillslope of Landscape Evolution Observatory, University of Arizona, Oracle, AZ, United States - 2-1-E_N | ecosystem: Engineered > Artificial ecosystem >...
CTTTCGACGCCCCGCTCAGCCCGCCGCCTCTCGACGACGAACCGGGGCCTGCTACCGGGCTCTCCGGCGATTACCCGGGCGGGACTTGCACCCGCTGGTCTGGTCCAGTTTCCAGGACGCAACATGGGCCCACGCTAGTGCCGTCCAGCTCGTCGTCCGCCGTGGCCACCGGGGTCTTGAAAGCCAGGTGGAGGCGCAGGACCGCCACCCACACCGCGGTGGCGCCGGCGATGTGGAAGCCCACCAGCAGCGGCGGCACCCCGCTGAAGTACTGGACGTAGCCCAGGACGGCCTGGGCCACCAGCACGGCCAGCAGGGCCTCGCTGCGCCGCTCGATGGCCCGGTCGACTCCGGCCTGCCGCAGCTTCCACAGCATGACCAGGGCCAAGGCCAGGAACAGCACCACGGCGATGCCGTGGAGGCGGGCGACGTCGGGCAGGAGGAAGGGCAGCCGCTCGACCTCCTCGTCGCCGCCGTGCGGGCCGGAGGCGGTGACGACTGTGCCCAGGAAGATGGTGAGGGCGGCGGCGACCAGCCCGAGGCGGCCGAGGGCGAGCAGGTCACCGCCGACCGCCGGCCGCGTCGGGCCCGGGGGGCGCCCCGCCCGGTGATGGAGCACCACCGCGTTGGCGATGAGCACCATCGAGAGCAGGAAGTGGGCCATGACGAAGCCCGGCTTGAGGTGGAAGATCACCGTGAGCCCGCCCAGGACGATCTGGCCGAGCACGCCGGCCACCAGCCCGATCGACAGCCACAGGAGGTCTTTGCGGCGGGGGCGGCGGATCAACGAGCCGAGGACCGCCAGCATGACGGCCACCGACACGAGGCCGGTGATGGTGCGGTTCACGAACTCGACCATTGCGTGGTACTCCCACGGCGCCACGACCCGGTTCTCGGCGCAGGTCGGCCAGTCCGGGCAGCCCAGCCCGGAGCCGGTCAGGCGCACCGCTCCGCCGGTCACCACGATGAACGCCAGCGCCAGGAGGGCGAAGAGGGTGATCCGGCGGTACGCCGGCGGGCTCAGGGTGGGCACGCGCATCTCCGAAGGATGGTAGGGCGGCACTCGGCGGACGGCGAAGCCGGGGCATGGCTTTGCCTCCCCGGGGGTACGGGCCAGGTATGGCCGACATCGACGAAGAGGTCGAAGAAGTGAAGCAGGACGAGGTCCTGAAGCGTGAAGGGCTCGAAGAGGAGCTCATGCAAGAGGGCCGCTCCGACGAGGCAGAGACCATCGCAGCCGTGGAGACAGGGGAGGAGAACCTGTGAGAGCAGCGCGAACCATGCGGGAAACCGGTCGTGAGCGCCGGGAGCTGGCCGACGACGCCGGATTCGGAGGCTTCTCGGTCACCAGCGTGCTGGCCGGAGTACTGGTCGCCTACGGCGCCTTCGCCATCCTCGCCGGCCTGGCCGCCGCCGCCCTCGACGCCTTCGGGTCCGACACCAACCTGACCACCGACTGGGAGACCCTGGGCACGACCGGCGGGATCGTGGTCGCCGCCCTGCTGTTCCTGGCCTACCTGTTCGGCGGCTACGTCGCCGGCCGCATGGCCCGCCGCAACGGCCTCGCCCACGGCGCCGGCGTCCTGCTGCTCGGCATCGTCGTCGTCGCCGCCGTGGCCGCCGTGGCCCGCTCCTCGGCCGACCCCGACGCCATCGCCACCAGCCTGCGCTCCCTCGGCATCCCCACCACCGCCGACGAGTGGGGCCAGGCCGGCACGGTGGCCGGCATCGCCTCGCTGATCGCCGTCGTCGTGGGCTCCCTCCTCGGTGGCGCCCTGGGTGAGCGGTGGCACGCCCGCCTCTTCGCCCGGGCCGTCGACCCCAACGTCGGCGCCCAGGCCGCCGCCGCCCGCCAGGCCGAGCAGGCCCGCACCGAGGCCAACCTGGCCCTCGCCCGTTCCGAGGGCCGGGTCCGGGCCCACGAGCTGGAGCGGGACCGCGACCGCGGCCGCACGATGGTGCAAGAGCAGGCCCTCGACGACGAGCGTGACCGCCGGGCCGAGCTGGAGGCCGAGCGCACCGGTGACGACGACGAGCGCACCCGCGAGATCGTCTCCCGCCGGCGCCCGACGGAGCAGGAGGAGGAGCTGCGGCCCCGGGTCAGCCGGTACCGGTCTCCGTCCGGGCGTACTGAGTGACGTACAGCTCCCGGTAGAGCCCGTCGCGTTCCACCAGCTCGGCGTGGGTGCCCCTCTCCACGATGCGACCATCGTCGAGCACCAGGATGAGATCGGCGGCCTGGATCGTCGACAGCCGGTGGGCGATCACGAGTGACGTCCGGCCGGCGAGGGCCTCGGCGAGGGCCTGTTGGATCAGCAGCTCGGTCTCGGAGTCCAGGTGGGCGGTGGCCTCGTCGAGGATGACGACGGCCGGGCTCTTGAGCAGCACCCGGGCCAGGGCCAGGCGCTGCTTCTCCCCACCCGAGAGCCTGTAGCCCCGCTCCCCCACCAGGGTGTCGTAGCCCTCGGGGAGGCCGGCGATGAGGTCGTGGATGCGGGCGGCCCGGCACACCGCCACCAGCTCCTCGTCGGTGGCGCCGGCCTTGGCGTAGCGCAGGTTGGCGGCCACGGTGTCGTGGAACATGTGGGCGTCCTGGGTCACCATCCCGATGGCGGCGGCCAGGCTGCCGGCGGTCAGGTGGCGGACGTCATGGCCGTCGATGCGCACCGCCCCGGCGGTCACGTCGTAGAGGCGGGGCAGCAGGTAGGACAGCGTCGTCTTGCCGGCGCCCGTCGGCCCGACCAGGGCGACCATCTGGCCCGGCTCGGCCACGAAGGAGATGCCCTTGAGCACCGTCGCCGACGGGTCCCCGGACAGGGGCACGGTGGCGTCCGCCTCCAGCGATGCGATCGACACGCCGGATGGCGCCGGGTAGCGGAACCAGACGTCGTCGTACTCGACACGGCCCTCAGGATCGACGAGGTCGTAGGCCCCCGGTGAGTCGTCGATGGCCTGGGTGGCGTCGAGCACCTCGAAGACCCGCTCGAAGCTGACGATCGACGTCATGATGTCGACCTGGGCGTTGGTCAGCCGGGTGAGCGGGCTGTAGATACGGGTGACGTAGACCGCCAGGGCGGTGAGGGTGCCCAGGGTGATGGCCCCGTCGACGACGAGGCGGGTGCCGAGCCAGTAGACCCCGACCGTGCCGGCGGCGCCCAGGAGCGCCAACGCCGAGAAGAAGAGCCGGCCGTACATGGCCGTCTTGATGCCGATGTCGCGCACCCGGCCCGCCCGCTCGGCGAACTCGGCCGACTCCCTGCCGGGGTGGCCGAACAGCTTCACGAGGAGCGCCCCCGACACGTTGAAGCGTTCGGTCATCGAGGCGTTCATGGCCGCGTCGAGCTGGAAGGACTCCCGGGTCAGCTTCTGCATCTGCCGCCCCACCCGCCGGGCGGGCAGGAGGAAGACCGGCACGACCAGCAGGACCAGCACGGTGAGCCGCCACTCGAGTTGCACCATCACGAACAGGGTCACCGTGAGGTCGAGGACGTTCTGCAGGACGCTGCCCAGGGTGCCGGTGAACGCCTGCTGGGCTCCCATCACGTCGTTGTTCATCCGGCTGATGAGGCTGCCGGTCTGGGTCCGGGTGAAGAAGGCCAGTGGCATGCCCTGCACGTGGTCGTACAGGGCGGAGCGGAGGTCGAAGATCAGCCCTTCGGCGATGCGGGCCGACAGCCACCGCTGGAGGATGTTCAGGCCGGCGTCGGCGAAGGCCAGCGACAGGGCCAGCAGGGCCAGCGCGTTCAGCCCGTCGAGGCGGCCGGGGATGGCGTGGTGGTCGATGATGCTGCGGAAGACCAGCGGCGGCATGATGCCGACGATGGACCCGGCCAGGATCGTGCCGACGAACACCACCAGCAACCGGCGGTAGTTGCGGGCGAAGGCCAGGACCCGGCGCAGGACGGCGCGGTCGACGCTCTTGCCGGCCACCGCCTCGGGATCCCGGCCCATCCGGTGGTGAAACCCGTACCCGTACCCACGCATCGCCTCGCAGGGTAGGCGTTCGGTTCCAGCAAGACGATGCGGCGGGCCACGGGGTGGCCACGCCGCCGGCCGCTCAGTTGTCGGCGGCCGCCTTGGTGGCCTTCTTGGCCGGCGACTTCTTGGCCTTGGCCGGCGCCTGCCCGTTGCCCTCGGCCGGGGCGGCGTGGTCGTGCACGTGGGCCTCGCCGGCGTGCTCGCTCTCGAAGTTCTCATGGGGGAAATGGCTGTGGTTCAACGCCGCGTGGTCGTGCTCGTGCTCGTGCGACGAACTGAGGTGTTCGAACCCGCCGGTCATCTCACGGAAGTTGTGGGTCACGTGGTAGTGGCCGTGGGTGTGCACGACAGCCTCGTGGTCATGCGGCTCCCAGTTGTTCTCGACGTTCGACATAGTCGTCTCCTTCGCTCTGGGCTTCCCCATCATGGCGCGCCAGGGGACGCTGATCTGGCACTCGCCGCCGTCGCGGGACTACCCGCCTCCACCTCAAGACAAACGCTGGCGTCACGGGGTACCGTTGTGGCCTTGGTCACTGCGACTGCGGCGTGGTTGGACGAGACGGAGATGGAAGCCTGGGAGGCGTTCCTCCGGGCCAGCATCCGGCTCATGGATCGGCTCGACGCCGAACTCGACGGTCACGGGCTGTCGCTGGCCGACTACGAGATCCTCGTCCACCTCTCCGGAGAGGCCACCGGCGAGCTGCGCATGACCGAGCTGGCCGCCCGCACCCTCGTCTCCCGCAGCGGCCTCACCCGCCGGCTCGACCGCCTGGTCGACGCCGGACTGGTGGAGCGGCGCAACTGCCCGACCGACCGGCGGGGCGTGTTCGCCGTGCTCACCGACGCCGGCCGCCGGCGCCTGCAGGAGGCCGCCCCCACCCACGTGGAGGGCGTGCGCCGCCACTTCATCTCCCAGCTGGAAGGCCAGGATCTGCAGGCGCTCACCGCCTCCCTGAACGCGGTCGTCGAGAGCGCGGTCAGCCCGCTCCCGCGGGCCTCTCACTCCTGACGGGGCCCCGCTGGCCCAAGAGGGTCGGGATCGGGCTGCTGGTCGTAGCGGTCGCCGCGTGGGTCTCCCTGAACGCCTACGCGGCCGACAAGATCGCCCGCGGCGGAGTCGACGCCCGTCAGACCCCCGACCCGGCCTCGGTCGGCCTCCGCTTCGAGAACGTCACCTACGGTGACGGCCTGCCGGCGTGGTACGTCGCCGGCGACCCCGGCCGGCCGGTCATAGTGGTCGTCCACGGCTACGGCGGCAACCGCACGGCGACCGTCGAGATCGGGCCACCGTTCCACCGGCTGGGCTACGGGCTGCTGTTCGTCGATCTCGGCTACGTGTGGGGCGACCGTCGTTACGGCGGCGGCGGGCGGGAGGCGGCCGAAGTGGAGCAGGCACTGCGCTGGGTGTCGGCCAACGCCGGCGCTCCGGCGGTCCTGCTGGGCTTCTCCGGCGGCGCCCTGGCGTCACTGGCTGCGGTGGCCCGGGGCAGCCGGCCGGCGGCCGTCGTCGCCGACAGCGGCTTCCTCGGCTTCCGCAGCGTGGTGGCCTTCCGGGCCCACGTCCCCCGGGCCGTGACCAGCCTGCTCCCGGTGCTGTACCCCCTGTTCAGCAACGGCGGTGACGTGGTCGACCTGCGCCGGGAGCTCGACGGGCGTCCCTTCGCCGTGCCCGCCTTCGTGATCCAGGGCGCCGCCGACCGCACCACCCCTCCTGCCGACGGGCCGGCGCTGGCCCGCCTCACCGGGGGCCGCCTGTGGCTGCTGGCGGGCGTGGGCCACACCAAGGCCTTCGACGCCGACCGGGCCGCCTACGTCGCCCGGATCGACGAGTTCGTCCGCTCTGTCCTGCGCTAGGGGCCGAGCACCGCCGGCACCGTCAGCGGCACGACCAGGCTCGTCGTGGTGGGTGTGGTGCTCGAGGTGGGCGCCGGCCTGGTGGTCGTGACCGGCGGGAGGGTCGTCGTGGTCGCCTCCGGTGGCACGGTGGTGTAGATGACGTCGGGGTTGGTCACCGTGGTGGCGGGTGCCGGCGCCGCGGTGGTGGCGACGGCGGGTGGCGGCGACGTGGGCGGGGGCGCCGGGGCCGGCGCGGTCGTCGCCGGCGCCGGCGCCGGCGTGGTCGACGTGGTGTTCGGCCCGGGGGGGTCGGCGGCGTTCACCGATCCGCTGACGGCGGCGGGGTCGCCGATGTTCACCGTCGACAGGGTGGGCAGCGCCAGGGTGGTCGTCGGCTGCGGGCGCGAGGAGATGACCCGTGATGTCGCCGGGGACTTGTCGCGGGCGACGGCGGCCATCACGATGGCGACGAAGAGACCACCGACGACGACGGCCAGAAGGGCGTTCTGGCGGGACGTCTTGCTTCTGGCGTCCCACCACCTCCGGAACCGCTCAGAGGCCGGTGGGCGGCCGAACGCCGCGTTCCTCCCCATGGATCGGACCAGAGGCTAGCCGTCCGCCGGGGCGGATCCGTGGACGGCGCCGCTCACGGACGGGTGGTGGTCGGGAGAAGGGTCGTCGGGATGACGATCGACGTGGTCGGCGCCGCTTGGGTCGTCGGCGGGGCGGTCGTGGCCGGCGGCTGCGTGGTCGTGGGTGCCCGCGTCGTCGGGGTCGTCGCCGTGGTGGCCGTGGTCGTCGCCGTGGTCGCCTCGGTGGTCGGCGCGCTGGTGGTGGCCGTCGCCCGAGTGGTCGGCGTGGTGGTCGTAGGCGCCGGCCGAGCCACGAAGATGGTGACGGTGCTGTCCCGGCTCACGACCTGGCCAGGGTCCGGGTCCTGGTCGGAAACCTGGTCGGCGGCGCCCGCCGAGTCCCGCTGGGTCACCTGCACCCGCAGCCCGGCGCCGGTGAGGATGCGGGTGGCCTCGGCCTCTGTCCGTCCGATGACATCCGGCACGGTCACGGTGCCTCGATCGTCGTCGCCGCTGAGCAGGATGAGGATGGCGATGACGGCCAGGGCGCCGAGCGCCAGGCCGGCGATCACGGCCGCCCGCCGGCGGCGGTAGACGTCGTCGGTCACCGCTCCCGCCGGCCGGCGGGTGACGACGGGAACCGGGTCGGGATCGACCGGCGGCAGGACGGAGGTGGAGCCGGGGGCGATCACCGCCGTCGCCTCGGCCGGCGGCGGCGGAGCGATGAACGCCGTCGCCTCGGGGTCGCCGACCGCCCTGTCGATGGTGAGCAGCTCGTCGCGGATCTCGTCGGCACTGGCCTGGCGCTCGTCAGGGTTCTTGGACATCGCCTTCATGACGATGGCGTCGAGCGCGGGTGGCACGTCGGGGTTGTGGGTCGACGGTGGCGGCGCGGTCTGGTTCAGCTGCTGGTAGGCCACCGCCACCGGGCTGTCGCCGGTGAAGGGGGGCTTCCCGGCCAGCATCTCGTAGAGCACCATGCCGAGGGAGTACACGTCGGTGCGGAAATCCACCTCCGCCCCCTGCGCCTGCTCCGGCGACAGGTAGGTGGCCGTGCCCAGCACCGTGCCCGGCATGGTGAGCCCCTGGCGGGCGCCGGCCGCCCGGGCGATGCCGAAGTCGGCGACCTTCACCGTGCCGGTGTCGTCGGCGATGAGTACGTTGGCCGGCTTGACGTCGCGGTGGATGATCCCCTGGGCGTGGGCGGCGGCCAGGGCGGCCGCCACCTCGGCGCCGAGCTCGGCCGCCTGGGCGGGGTCCATCTGACCATCGCTGCGGATGATCTCCCGAAGGTTCGGGCCCTCGACGTACTCCATGACGATGAACCAGGAGCCCTCGTCCTCGCCGAAGTCGTACACGGACACGATGTTGTGGTGGTTGAGGCTGGCCGCGGCCCGTGCCTCACGCCGGAACCGCTCGACGAACGCCTCGTCGTGGGCCAGCTCCGGGAACAGGACCTTGACGGCGACGGTGCGGTTGAGCAGCTTGTCCTCGGCGACGTACACCTCGGCCATGCCGCCGCGGGCGAGGTGACGGACCAGCCGGTACCGTTCACCAAGGACGCGCTCTTCCACGGAGGCAGCCTAGGAGACGGCGGCGCCTGTTCCACAGCGAACTCCCCCCGGGAGAGAAGCTCCGCACGAGGAGGGGCGTCACATGGGCAACCGGCGAGCCGGCTGAGAGCGGGTGGCCGGCACGTCGCTGCCCGCCCCGACGTCAAGGCCGCCGTCGCCGCCCACCACCGTTGGCCCCGCCGCCGGCGCTCCCGCTAGTGCTCCGGCGCCACTGGCACCTCGACGAGCCGGAGCGACATGCCCCGCTGGGCCGTCTCGCTGCGGAACCGCAGCGAGACGCTGCCCGCCACCGCCGCCGCCTCCTCGGCCCGGAACCGGAAGTGGCGCCGGGCGCCCCGCAGGGACTCGCTCACCAGCGTCGCCTCGGGCGCCGGCTCGGCCAGCGACCACGACGCCCCGTCCCGCTCGGGCAGCGACACCTCGAAGAGGCAGCCGGCGACGGCGGTCAGGAGCGGGTCGTTCGAGTCGTCTTCCATTCGGGTCATTCTCCCCTAGGCGCTCGGGGCCGGCGTCCATACCGTCAAGAGAGGAGACAGCAGGAGGAAACGACATGCCCACCCTGAAGCTGGTGCTCGACGGGCTGGCGGAGGCGATCGCCGCCGACGAGACCGCCGCCGCCGCCTCGTTCGACGCCCGCGCCACACTGGTCGGCGTCACCGAGGTGGACGTGACCACCGGCCACCACACCTTCAAGGTCGACGAGCCCGAAGCCCTCGGCGGCACCGACCTTGCCGCCAACCCGGTCCAGCTCGTCCTGGCCGCGCTTGGTGCGTGCCAGGCGATCACCTACAAGGTGTGGGCGGCGAAGCTCGGCATCGCCATCGACGGCATCGAGGCCCGGGTGGAAGGCGACATCGACCTGCGGGGCTTCTTCGGCATCGACGAGAGCATCCGCCCAGGCTTCACCGGGATCCGCCTCTTCGTCACCCTGCGCGGCCCGGAGTCACCGGAGCGGTACGCCGAGCTCATCGACGCCGTCGACGTCCACTGCCCGGTACTCGACGTTGTCGCCAACCCGGTGCCGATCGAGCGGGAGGTGAAGATCGCTGACCCGTCCTGAGGAGGACGAAGCCGAGCGGCTGCACGACCGGCTGGTCGGCGAGCTTCTGCGCGGTGGCGCCATCCAGGACCCTCGGATCGAGGCCGCCTTCCGCGCCGTCCGCCGGCACTGGTTCCTGCCCGGGTCGCCGCTCGACGACGTCTATCGCGACCGGGCGGTGGTGACCCGCCGCAGCCAGGACGGCGTCGCCATCAGCTCGTCCAGCCAGCCGGCGCTGATGGCCCAGATGCTGGAGCAGGTCGACGTGCGAGCGGGTATGGCGGTGCTGGAGATCGGCACGGGCACGGGCTACAACGCCGCCCTCCTGGGCCGGCTCGCGGGGCCCGCCGGCGCCGTCCTCACCGTCGACGTGGACCCTGCCGTCACCGGTCCGGCCAGACGGCACCTGGCCGGCGCCGGCGCGTCCAACGTCGAGGTCGTCACCGGCGACGGGTGGGAGCCGGAGACCGACGCCACCTTCGACCGCATCGAGGTGACCGTCGGGGTCTGGGATCTGTCGCCGGCGTGGCTGGCGCTCCTGGAGCCGGGAGGCGTGCTCGTCGCCCCGCTCTGGCTGCGAGCGGGCCAGCAGGCGTCGATCGCCTTCCGGCGGGCCAACGGACGGCTCGAGAGCACCAGCGTCCGGCCCTGCGGCTTCATGAGGATGCGCGGCCCCGGCGCCGGCGAGCCGACCTACCTGCAGGTCGGGTCGTGGACCGTCGCCCTGGACCACACCGGCCCCGAGCGGGTGCGCGCGCTGGCCGCCCTGCTCGACACCGACTCGTCGGTGCAACGGGTGCCGGTGCTGCAGCGGGGGTGGTTCACGCCGATCGCCCTGGGAGAGCCCGACGCCGTGAACCTGTTCGCCGACGGCCCGACCGGTCCCGTCGTCCGCTCCGGCATCCTGCAGGTCGAGCCGCCCGGCTTGGCCGTGGTGGAGACCAAGCCGCCGGCGGCGGACGTCATCCGGTCGTTTGGCGACGATGAGGCGCGGCGCCGGCTCGTCGACCTGTTGCAGACGGCGCCGGCGCTCGACCCCTCTCAGCTGGCGGTCTCGGCTCTCCCGACCGGCGAGGACGTGGACAGCGACGGGGCGGTGGCGACCCTCATCCGGCCCAACTTCACCTTCGTCGTCCGCCGCTAGCGGGCCTTCTCGAGCTCACGGTCCCGGGGGTCAGCCTCTTCTGTGCGCGGATCGACATGCCCTTCGACCTCGATGTCAGGCAGGATGCGCCCGAGCCAGCGGGGCAGCCACCAGTTCCGGTCGCCGAGGAGCTCCATGGTGGCCGGGACCAGCAGCATGCGGACGATCGTGGCGTCGAGCAGGATCGCGGTCGCCAACCCGACCCCCATCAGCTTGACCACGCGGTCCTGCTCGAGGATGAAGCTGCCGAAGACGAAGACCATGATGGCCGCCGCCGCGGTGATGACCTTGGCCGTTGCCGCGAGGCCGTCGGCCACCGAGCTCCGGCTGTCGCCCGTCCGGCGCCACTCTTCCCGCACCCGGGACAGCAGGAAGACCTCGTAGTCCATGGAGAGCCCGAAGACGATGGCGAAGAGCATCATCGGAGCCCAGGGTTCGATGGGCGCCGGCTGCACGCCGGTCAGGTCGCTGAGCCACCCCCACTGGAAGAGAGCCACGACGATGCCGTAGGCGGCGCTGACCGACAGCAGGTTCATGATCACCGCCTTGACCGGCACCAGGAGGGACCGGAACACGGCCATCAAGAGCACGAAGGACAGCGCCAGCACGGCGGCGAAGAAGAACGGCAGGCGAGCCTCCAGGAAGTTGGAGAAGTCGTTGTTCACCGCCACGGTGCCGGTCACGGCCACGTCGACGCCGGCGGCGGCCTCCGCTCGGGGCAGCACCTCGCCCCGCAGGCGCTTCAGCAGCGCCGTCGTCGCCTGGTCCTGGGGCCCGGTGGTGGCGACGAGGTTCCAGACCGCGGCCGTCGGCCGGGCGGGATCGTTCAGCTGGGCGGGCGACACGAAGGCCACGCCGGGGTCGGCGGACACCTGCTGGGTCACCGCCGCCAGCCGGGCCACATCCGTGCCCGCAGGCACTCGGGCGGCGAGGAGCAGCGGGCCGTTGAAGCCGGGCCCGAACCCGGTCACCAGCAGTTCGTAGGCCTGCTTGGTGGTGGTGTCGTCGGCGTAGTTGCTCTCGTCGGCGAACCCCAGGCGCAGCTTGGTCACCGGTATGGCCAGCACCAGCAGCACGAGGGCGCCGGCGATGGCCGCCGGCCACGGCCGGCGCTGGATGAGGTGGCTCCAGCGGTAGGCCGGCGTCTGCTCCAGCGGCTTGGGGTCGGGGCGGCGCAGCTCCTGCTTGAGCGGGCCGACGAAGAAGCCGGCGATGAGCACGACGGCGGCCAGCGGCAGGGCGATGACCAGGGGCGTGATCTTCAGGCCGACGCCGACCAGGGCGATGGCCACGAGCCCGGCGGCGATCAGCCCCCGCCAGCGCGTCAGTTCGATCCGCTCGCCGGCGAAGCCGAGGAGCGCGGGCAGCAGGGTGAGGGAGGCGGCCACGGTGACGCCTACGACCGATGCCGCCCCGACGGCCAGTCCCTGGATGAAGGCCACCCCCATGACCAGCATGCCCAGCAGGGAGATGACGACCGTCACGCCGGCGAAGAGGACCGACCGGCCGGCGGTGTCGATGGCGATGACCACCGACTCGCGCACGGTGTGCCCGGTGCGCAGCTGCTCGCGGTAGCGGGTGGCGATGAGCAGGGCGTAGTCGATGCCGACACCGAGCCCGATCATGATGCCGAGGAAGGTGGTGAAGTCGGGGATGGCCAGCACGTTGCTGAGCAGGGTGATGATCGTCGTGCCGATCCCGATCCCGAACAGGGCGACGCCCACCGGAAGGCCCATGGCCAGCACCGAGCCGAAGGCCACGATGAGGATGACGATGGCGAAGGCGACGCCGAGGATCTCCGACGACGGCTCCTCGAACTCGGCGAAGATGGCGCCTCCGAGCTCGACGCGGAGGCCGTCGAGCTTCGGGGTGTTGGCCAGGATCTCCTTGCGGATCTGGAAGCCTCGGGCGAACTCGGTGTCGTCGGGCATCTCGACGTTGGCGAAGGCGATCTTGCCCGCCTCGGGCCCCCGGGAGGCGATCTGCTGGGCTGCATCAGGGGCATAGGGGCTCTGCACCCGGTTGACGTCGGCGATGGTGGCGACCCTGTCGAACAGACCCTGCATCGCCTGGCGCACCGCCGGGTCCTGGACGCCCTGGTCGGCCCGGAACACGATGGTGCCCTGTAGCCCGGTCCCCTGCCCCCCGAAGCCTTCGTCGAGGATGTCGAAGCCGGCCTTGGACTCGACGTCGGGCAGGTTGAACTCGTCGCGGAACCCGTTGCCCACCGCGCTGGACAGGGCGCCCCCGAGGAGAAGCAGGGCCAGCCAGGCGCCGAGGACCAGCCTTCGCCGATCGTGACACCAGGAGCCGATCTTTACGAACATGTCACCCTCCTGCCTGGTCCGTGCCAATCGAGGACGCACCTCGGTCGGGGACCGTGTGCCGCAGTCTCCCAAGTGTCCATGAGCCCGTCATCGGTCGAGCGTCCCTGCTTCGGCGAGACATATGACGTAACGGCGGCCGGGTTTCGGGACGCTCCCACCTAGAGTGGTGCCATGGCGGACCGCCTGGGCAACCCGGTTGCCCGCCCCCGGGAGCTGGGGCGAGAGGCGCTGGCGCAGCTGGTGGAGTCTTCGCGCGACGGCATCGCCCTCCTCGACGAGCACTTGCGGGTCGTCTACATGAACCCCGCCGGCTGCGAGATCGTCGGTTACCCGCTCGAACGCATCCTCGGCCAGACGGGGCTTCTCATGGTGCCGCCGGAGCGGCGGTCCGAGGTCGAGCAAAACCTCGTGGCCCGGTTCGAGCAGGGGCCTCGAGCGGTGAAGACGACGATCGTGCGGGGCGACGGGGAAGCTCGCGAGATCGAGTACACGGGGATGCTCCTCGAGCAGGACGGGCGACGGATCGTCGCCGGCACCTTCCGCGATGCCACCGAGGCCACCCAAGCCGAGCGGTGGGCGGGAGCGCTGGCCCGCATCGCATCGACTGTCGCGGTTTCCGGCTCGCTCGGGGAAACGCTCGACGCGTTGGCGCAGAGTGTCGAGGACGCGGCCGGGCTGCACGCCTGCGGCGTCGTCCTCCTCCAGCGGGATCCGGTCCGCCTCCGGGTCGCCGGCACCCATGGCCTGCCGGCCGACTACGCGCGCCGGTTCCAGGACGCGTTGTCCGCCGGCCTGCACCTCCCGTCGGTCGAGGCGTTCGAGAGCCAGCAGACCGTCGTCGTCCATCGAAGCCAGGGAGGCGCCTTCGTGCGCGCCCTCGAGGTCGTCGACGGAGCGAGCCCGTGGACCGCCGTCGCCTGCCTGCCCATGGTGGCTCGCGGTGGAACCGTAGGCGTCCTCAAGGGCTTCTTCGGTGCGACGCACCCGCCCGACCCTGCGCGCATGGGGTTCCTGGCCACGATCGCCGACCAGGCGACGATGGCGGTAGAGAACGCCCGCCTGTTCACCGAAGCCCGCCAGTACGCCCGCCGCCAGGAGGTGTTGGTCCAGGCCGGCCTGGCCCTCGCCTCGGAGCTCTCGCTGCCGGCCGTCCTCCAGAAGATCGTCGACCTGGCGACCGATGTGGCGGACGCCCGGTACGGCGCCCTCGGAGTCGTCGGCCCCGACGGTGAGCTCCAGGACTTCATCACATCCGGGCTCACCGAGGCCGAGCGTTCCACCATCGCCAACCTGCCGGCGGGGAACCTCGTCGTGCCCATCTCGGTCCGGGGGACCATCTACGGGAACCTGTACCTGACCGAGAAGCCGGGGGCGGCGGAGTTCACCGCCGACGACGAGCGCGCTGCGGTGACGCTCGCGGCCCAGGCCGGCGTGGCCATCGAGAACGCCCGGCTCTTCGAGGACGCAGACCACCGCCGCGCCCTCGAAGAACGCCAGCGCCTGGCGAGAGACCTCCACGATTCGGTCTCCCAGGCGCTCTTCTCGATGACGCTCCAGGCCCGTGGCGCCCAGCTCGCACTGGAGAAGGAGGGGATCGACCCCGCAGGGCCCCTGGGCCGGCGCCTCGGCGACATGCGGGAGCTGACCGAGGGTGCGCTGGCGGAGATGAGGATGTTGATCTTCGAGCTGCGCCCAGGAGCCCTGCAGGAGGAGGGGCTGGTGGCCGCCATCCGGAAGCTCGCCCACGGCATTGCCGCTCGGGACGCGCTCACGGTGGAGGTCGAGGCTCCCGAAGAGCGCGTCCCCCTCCGACCGCAGGCCGAAGAGCAGCTCTACCGGCTGGCGCAGGAGGCGCTGACGAACGTCGTCAAGCACGCCCGGGCCCGGCGGGTACGGGTGAGCATCGCCCCCATGGAGCAGTCGGCAGAACTGGTCCTCGAGATCGCCGACGACGGGATCGCATTCGACCCGTCGGTGTCGCGTCCGGGCCACCTGGGCCTCCACACGATGGCTGATCGCGCCGAGAGCCTGGGGGGAAGGCTCGACGTGTTGAGTCGCCCAGGAGAAGGCACGACCGTGCGAGCGGTGATCCCCGGGGAAGCACTGCGCCCTTGACCGACAGGCCCGCAGAGCCCGAGGCGCCGATCCGCGTCTATCTCGTCGACGACCATGGCATCGTCCGGAAGGGGATGCGGGCCTACCTCGAGATGGTCGAGGGCATCGAGGTCATGGGAGAGGCAGCCACCGGGGAGGCGGCAGTGGAGGAGCTCGACCGGCTCGCCGGCGACGGCCGGGCCCCCGACGTCGTGATGATGGATCTGCTCATGCCGGGGATGGACGGGATAACGGCGACAGGGCTGATCAGGGAACGGCACCCGGAGATCGACGTCGTCGCCCTCACCAGCTTCGTCGCCCAGGACAAGGTCCAGGCCGCCCTGGCCGCCGGCGCGTCAGGGTACGTGCTCAAGGACGCCGACGCCGACGAGATCGCCGCCGCCATCAGGGCCGCCTACTCGGGACAGGTCCACCTCGCCCCTGCCGCGGCTCGCGAGCTGGCGAAGGGCCTACGGCTTCCGGCGTCGCGACCCGGCGCCGACCCGCTGACCGAACGGGAGCGGCAGGTTCTCACACTCGTGGCCGAGGGAGCCTCGAACAGGACGATCGCCGAGGCCCTGTTCATCAGCGAACGGACGGCACGGACCCACGTCAGCAACATCCTGATGAAGCTCGGCCTGCGGTCCCGGACCCAGGCCGCGCTGTGGGCGATACGCGAGGGTTTCGCCGCCGGGTCCGACTGAGTTGCCGTCTGCCCGGCCCCAGGACGAGTCGTTTGTCCCGGGATCTCCGGCTCCGGGTGGTGTCTAATCGACACATTCGAGCTGCAGAGGTGAGGTGACCCCGAACGCGACACCCGGCCGTGCCAACATCCTCATCGTCGACGACGACGCCAGGGTGCGCCGAGCCCTGTGTGCGTTGATCGAGTGCTCCCCCGGGCTCTCGGTGGCAGGAGAGGCTTCGACGAAGTCGGCGGCCTACCAGGCCGACGAGGCCCTCGGACCCGATGTCGTGATCCTGGACATCCTGCTGCCCACCGCACAGGACGGCCTGGAGGTGCTGGAGGACCTGGCCGAGACCGGACGGGCGGTGGTGGCGCTCAGCCTCAGCGAGGGACTCCGGGCGGCGGCGTTCGCGGCCGGCGCCGGCGCCTTCGTCGAGAAGTACGCCGGCCCGGACGCACTCCTCCAGGCCGTGCGGGATGTCTTGGCCCGGATGTGCGCCCATGGGCACGAGCACCGGCTTCAGAACGGCTCGTCCCCGTAGTCGAAGGCCGGCGGGCCGGCGGGGGGCGGCGGCTCGGCCGTCGCCTCACCCGGGGGTCGGCTGAGGGCCTCCAACCGGGGCGCCAGCTCGTCGACCTTGGCTCGGGCCCGGCGGATGCGGGCGTCGAGGTCCTCCATGATGTCGATGGCCCGCTGGAAGCGGTCGGTCAGGGCGTCGACGTCGACCAGGCCGTCGTTCAACTCGTCGGTAATGGCCTTGAGCTCTTCGACCGCCTGCTCGTAGGTCAGCTTCGCCGGCGGGGTGTCAGTCATCGGGCTGCACGTCGGTGACGGTCGAGGTCGCCGTCCCGGAAGCGAAGGTCGTCACCAGGTTGTCGCCGGCCGAGAGTGCGCCGGCGTCGCGCACCAGCCGGCCGTCGGCGGTACGGGTGAGAGTCCAGCCCCGAGCCAGCTGGCGGGAGGGGTCGTAGGCCTCCAGCACCGCCCGGCGGGAGGCGGCTCGGTCGCCGTGTTCGCCGAGGCGGCGGCGGGCGCCCCGGCCGGCGCGGGCGGCGGAGTCCGACAGCACACCGGCCTGCTGGTCGAGCACCCCCTGCAGGCGGGCCCTGCCGAGTTGGGCGGCAGTGGTGGTGATGGGCTGCCGCGCACGGTCCAACCCGTGAGCCACACCGCCTGACAGGGCGGCGGCAGCGACGGCCAGCTCCACGCCGGCGTCTACACAACTGCGGCGGGCGGCCTGGCCGGCGTCGGCGACCAGGTTCTCGAGCTGGGCCTGGGCGTTGCGGAGGTCAGCCATGCCCGACGCCCGGATGGCCTGGGCGGCCATGGCGACGGGGCGGGACTGGATGTCGAGGCCGCGGGCTGCGCTCCGGCGCAGGTCGGATGACGTCCGGGCCTGGGCGTGCTCGTGACGGGCCAGCTGCGAGCCGGCGAGGGTGGCGATCTCCCGCCGGCGCCCTTCCAGCTGGGAGCCGGCGCCGGCCAGCCGATCGTCCAACAGGCGGGCGATGGCCGCCACCGCGCCGGCCACCTCCGCCCAGGCGCCGGCCACCGTCGCCACCAGTTCCTGCCCGACGGCTGTCGGCGTGCCGAACGACCGGTGGGCCACCTCGTCGGCCACCGTGCGGTCGCCCGTGTGGCCGATCCCGGTCCACACCGGGACCGATGCGGTGGCCACCGCATTGGCGACCACCGGCCCGTCGAACACGTCGAGCGATGCCTTGGCGCCGCCGCCGCGCACCATCACGGCAATGTCGACATCGGCCGGCCGTAGCGACGCCAGAGCGGATTGGATGGCGCGGGGGGCGGACGATCCCTCGACCAGGACCGGACGCAGGGTGACGTGGAAGGCGAACCCGCTGCCGTCGAGCTGGCGCATGAGGTCTCGGTGGCCGTCGCTGCCGGGGCTGGCGACGACGCCGACCCGCAGGGCCAGGCGGGGCGGCACCAGCCGGCGGTTGGCATCGAACAGGTCTGCAGCGAGCAGGCGCTGCACGAGCCGGCGACGGGCCTGCAGCCGTTCCCCCACCAGGGCGGCCACGTCGACGTCGTCGAGGACCAGCATGAGGTTCCCGCGGTCACCGATCTCCAGGCAGCCATGGACGACGACCCGTTGCCCGTCACGCAGCGCCACACCCGCATCGGCGAGCTTGCGCTCTATCCGCTGCCACTTCGTCGGCGTGCAACGGGCCTGGAGATGCGCGTCGCGCAGCCCGTCACGCCCGCCGCCGCGCTCCACCAGCTCCAGCCAGCGCGTACCCGTACCGGTCAGGCGAGTGAGCTCGCCGACGGTCCAGATCGGGCCTCGGAACTCCTTGACCACGGCCAGGCTGGCCCGGCGGTTGAGATCGCCGATGGTCCAGGTCCGCTCGGCCGTCATGGACTCGAGGCTAGGCCGCGGACGTCGAGTGCCCCAGCCCGGAGCTGAGGTCGCACCACAGCCCGTAGCGCACCTCGGCGGCCGGCGCCCCGTGCAGATCGTTCACCGCCAGCACGCCGGCGATCAGATCGTCGACCACGTCGTCCCACAGCCGGCCTTTGATCCGTACCGCCACCAGGGCGGTACCGTCGGGATAGCGGCGGATCGTCCGGCTGCAGCCGGCCTGGCGGGGCGGAGTGCGGAACCCGGGCGTGGCCAGGCCCCGGGCCCGGGCGGCGGCGGCGAGCCGGCGGGCGGTCCCGGCGAAGTCGTTGCCCCTCTCCATGCCTTCCATGATCTCAGGAGGGTGAGACAGCCTCCCGGCGCAGCTTGCGGACGTCGGCCAGCTGCTCCTTCAGCCACCGGTCGATGTCGTTGCCCCGGACGGTGGCCTCGCAGGCCGCGTGGCGGTCCTTCCGCTCCTGCTCGGCCATCACCAGGCCCATGTGGAAGGCCTCCGCCTGCTGCTGGATGTCGAAGGGGTGGACGGTCAGGGCGAAGGCGCCCATCTCCTCGTGCGCCCCGGTGTTCTCCGACAGGGCGAGGACGCCGTGGCGCTGGTTGACGATGACCGCCTCCTTGGCCACCAGGTTCATCCCGTCGAAGATGGCGTTCACCACCAGCAGGTCGAACAGCTTGTAGGCGGCCAGGGCGGTGTCCATGTCGTCCTGGATGCGAAGGTCGATCGGCTGCCAGTCGGCGGTGCCGTGCTTCAGGTTGACGTCGGCCACGACCCGGCGGATCTTCTCCATGTAGAGGGAGTACTCCTCCACGTCGGTCCGGCTGGGCTGGATGAGGGCGAGGAACGTCACCCGCTCGAGCAGATCCGGGTGGTCCTCGAGCATCACGTCGAAGGCCTTGAAGCCCCGGACGATGTTCTTGCTCAAGTCGGCCCGGTCGACCCGCAGGATGAGATGGTCACGGCGGCGGGCGGCCAACTCCTCCTCCACGGCACAGACCTCCGGCGACGCCGCCCGCTGCTCCAGGGCGCCGGGGTCGATGGAGATCGGGTACCACCGAGCCCGCACCGTCCGATCGCCCACTTCCACCGTGAGCCCTTTCAGGTCGACGTCCAGGTGGAGCAGCTCCTGGCACCCGAGGAGGAAGTTGCGGGCGTAGTGCTCGGTGTGGAAGGCGACGATGTCGTTGCCCAGCACGCCGGTGAGCACCGCGCTCCGCATCGGTTCCGGCAGCACCCGCCAGGCGTCGGGCTGGGGCCAGGGGATGTGGACGAAGTGGTGGAGGAAGACGTCGGGGCAGCGCTCCCGGAGGAGCTCCGGCACCAGGTAGAAGTGGTAGTCCTGGACCATGACGGTGGCCGAGCCGCCCCGTGCCTCCACCTCCTCGGCCACGACGTCGGCGAAGCGCTCGTTGACGGCGACATAGCCGTTCTCGAACGCGTCCAGCTCCACCCGGGTGATGTCCGGGGAGTCGCTCAGCGCCCACAGATAGTGCTGGACGAACCACAGCAGCGGGTTGGCGATCGTCGAGTAGTACTTCTGGCGCTGGTCGGCGTCCATCTCCACCATGCGGATGAGGAGCTCAGCGGAGCCGTCGCCGGCATCGAACGCCCTGCCCTCGTGCTCCCGGGCCACGGCGGCGTCCTCGTCGGTGAGGGCGCCGCACACCCAGACGGCGTCGTCGATGCGGCCGGCCAGACCGGAAAGGGCGGTGACCAGCCCGCCGCCGCCACGGCCGGTCGTCCGCTCACCGTCCTTGCGGTCGTACTCGACCGGTCCCCGGTTCGACAGGAAGATGACCGGCTCTCGGCCGGTCTCGCTCATGCCCACAGAGGGGATGGGTACCGTCCCCCCTGAACCAGCGAGGCGATCTGGCTGCTGACGGCGGCGACGTCCTCGGCGTAGGTCATCCCGAGGAACTTCTCCGGCGTCGGCACCACCCGGACCTGGGCGTCGCCGTGCTGGGGCAGGCTGGCTACCGCGTCGCCGATCAGGAACTCGGAGTCGGGGTCGTCGCCCCGCTCGGCGAGGAAGCGGTCGAACTCGACGCCCAGGACCTTGGCGAAGGAGGGCTGGAACCCCCACAGGTTGGCGGAGATGAGCTCCTCGCCGGTCAGCGGCGCCCCTTCCCGATTGCGGATCTCGCCGTCGACCTCCTCGACGCCGTGCAGCTCGGTGATCTCGGTGAGGAGGTCGTTCTCGTGCCGGCAGACCCCCCGGGAGACGCCGCCGTTCGGGGAAAGGGACTCCCGCAGTCTGAAGCCGACGAGGACGTGGTCCTCGGGGTGGGCATCCAGCGACCGTCCGAGCAGCTCGAAGGAGTCGCCACCGTAGAAGTCGTCGGCGTTGACCACCCCGAACGACCCGCTGACCTCGGTGGACGCGCAGAGAAGAGCGTGCCCCGTGCCCCAGGGCTTGGGCCGGCCCGGCGCCTCCTGCAGCGCGTAACGAACCCCGACATGGCGTCCGCAGCCTGCCTCCACGTGCGCCTGCACCGGGCCCCGGCTCTCCTCGGACACGACGAAGACGACGTCGTCAAAGCCCGACCGCAGGGCGTCGTAGACCGCGTAGTCGAACAGAGCCTCGCCGGCGGGGCCAATGCCGGTCACCTGCTTCATTCCCCCGAAGCGTGACCCACGGCCGGCCGCCATCACCACAAGTGTCATAGCCATGGGTCGCCTCTACCCGAACGCGACTCTTCCGGCACCGGAAGGCCCCGGTGCCGGAAGAGGCGTTCTGCCTTTTCGTCGGGTCAGCTGCGGCGGACCGTCGCCGTGGCTGCGGTCTGGGCGGCCTTGGCCTGGCGCAGGAAGGCGACGAAGCCGGCGCCGAACAGGGCCAGACCGAGCACGCCGAGGCCCACGGTGAGGGCGATGATCCCGCTGGAGCTGGGCTCAGCGGGCACCGAGGCCGCGGCCGCGCTGGCTGGCGGGGTGACCACGGACTGACCGTTCGGGCCGAGGATCTGGTACGACGCCCGGGCCGGCGTGCCGTAGGTGTCAACGCCCCTGGCGTCCTTCTGGGTGGCGATCAGGACGTAGTAGCCGGGCGCCCCCTCGGGTACGGCGAAGGTGGCCGAGATGTTGCCGGCCCGGTCCGGGACGGTCTCGGCCAGCACGGTGCCGTCGACCCCGTTCCATCGGAGCTGCACCGGGATCGTCGCCGCGTCGCCGCGGCCCACTGCGAACGAGCTGCCCGTGACGGTGACCGTGTCTCCCGCCTTGCCGGCCGTGCTGGACAGGTTCAGCGTGGCCAGGTTCGTACAGGCGAAGGCGGCGGCACCCACGACCACGGTGACCGCTGCTCCCAACCCGCCCGCCAGGGCGATCTTCTTCCTCATGTTCATGGAGTTCCTCCCCTCCTGTTTGTCGAGTGCTACGTCTACTGCGGCATTCGGCATTCCCCGCTTGCAGCGGGTTCAAACCACCTTCTCTTACGATTTTGATGCAGACGCCCGGGAGACCGGGATACGGCGGGGCCGCTGGCTCAGCGGCGGCGAGGCCCGGCGGGCCGATCGGCCCGCCGGGCGACCCTGGGTCTACGCCGCCTGGCTGGACTCGCCGATGGCCTTCTGGCCCCCGCCTGCGTTGATGGCGATCTTGCGGGGTTTGGCCTGCTCGGCGACAGGGAGCCGCACGGTCAGCACGCCGGCGTCATAGGTGGCCTCCACGTGTTCGACGTCGAGGCCGTCGCCGAGGGCGAGCTGGCGGGTGAACGTCCCCTGCGGGCGCTCGGAGACCACGACCTCCTCACCCTCCGCCGGCTGCCACGAGCGCCGGGCGCCGACAGTCAGCGTCTTGTCCTCGACCGTCACCTCGATGGAGCCAGGGTCGACCCCGGGGAGGTCGAAGAGGGCAACCCAGTGGTCACCCTGCCGATAGGCGTCCATGGGCATCATCGCCGGCCGGGTGCCGGCGGACAGCTGTTGGGCCCATCGCTCGATGTCCCGGAACGGATCGAATCGCATCAGCATCTTTCGACACCTCCTCGCTCTATCCGGCCCGCCATCCACCTGGCGGGTCCAACCGAATAAACGTCTTCAGAAAGGCCCTTGTTCCCGAAGAATCGCGGGTCGGACGACATCCGAACCAGAGCCCGTCGCTCACGGGCCGGAAACGACCGGCACCCTTCCTACGGCGAGGACGGATTCCGCCTTCCGCACCAGGCGGGCCATGCCCAACCGCCGGGCCGCCTCGAGCGCCGCCTGCACCAACGCTTCGCCACGCGCCTCGTCGCCCGGTTGGCCACGGGCCAGGAGCAGCACCCCGAGGTCGCACCGGGTGTGGGCCGCCCAGGGCACGGCGCCCATCCGGTCGTTGTGGTCGAGGGCCTGCTCGAACCACCGCTCGGCCTCGTCCACGTCTCCGGTGGTGGCGGCGAGGAGGCCGAGGTAGTAGGCGGCCGAGCCCCAACACTGGCGGTCGCCGGTGACGACGTTCCGGCTGGAGAACGGCGTGAGCAGGTCCAGCAGGACCGAGGCCCGTCCCGCGTCACCCAGGCGGGCGGCCACCTGGGCCAGCATGGCCATGCCGGCCAACCAGGCGAAGTTCCGGGGGAGGCCGGCGAAGTCGTCCTCCGACAGCCGCTCCAGCTCGGCCCGCGATTCGTCCTCGGCGCCGAGCTCGAGGACGAGCAGGGCCAGTGCGGCGCGCCAGGCGGGCGACTCGGAGAACTCCTCCACGAAGCCCCGCAGCGCCGTCTCGAGCTCGGCCAGACGGTCCTGCTCCCATCGCACGATCGCCAGCTGGACGCCGAAGACGGCCATGGCGTCGGGCTCCTCGACCGACTGGCCGATGGCCAGCGCCTCCAGCGCCAGGCGCTCGGCGTCGTGGAAACGGCCCTCGAGCAGGGCCTGCATGGCCCGGAAGCGCCGGGCCTCCCAATGGGCCAACGGCTGGCGCAGCTCGTCGGCCAGCGCCTCGTAGGCGTCGAGCGTGACGGTCGCAGCGGTCATGTCACCCTGTTCCACCTGGGCCACGAACAGGTACTGACGACCGATCGCCAGCAACTGGCGGTCGCCGAGCCCCTCGGCCAGCCCGATGACCTCGGCGGCGGCGACGAGACGTTCGTCGAGGTGATCGGGGCCCCAGACGGCGAGGCACCGGCTGCACAGGGCCAGGGCGAGGCTGCCCGGATCCCCCAGACGGCGGGCCATGTCCACCGCCTCGCCGCTGAGCTGTTCACGCCGGCTGTCGTTGGCCGTGTAGTAGAGCTCCTCCGCGAGGAGGCCGAGCAGGCGGGCACGCAGGGCGCTGTCACCCGGGCCCACCGCCTCCAGAGCCTCGCCGAGGAGGCGCTGGGGCCGGTCGCCGAAGGCACCCCGCGTGGCGTGCCACGCCCGCAGCAGGCCCCCGCCGAACCCGAGGACGGCTTCGGCCAGGAGCTCGGGCGACGGAAGTTCCCGCGCCGCATCGGCGGCGTCGAGGAAACTGCTGCGGGCGCCGGCCACGTCGCCCGCACGCCACTGGGCGTCGCCGAGGGCCAGCAGCAGGCGGCAGCGCCGCTCACTGGCCGGCCCGCGCCCACGGTCGAGGACTGCCAGCGCCCGCTGGTAGTGGGTCACCGCCTCCTCGTAGGCCAGCGACGACATCGCCTCTCGCGCCGCCCGGGACGAGTACTCGACCGCCGGGCCGATGTCGCCTCCCCCGGCGGCGGCCAGGACGAAGTGGTGGGCCAGGTCGCTCCACGGCGCCTCCCGGCCCCCCGCCGCGAGGTCCTCGAGGGCGACGCCGACCTGACCGTGCAGCCGGGCCCGCCTGGTCCCGCTCAGCTCCTCGTAGAGCGTCTCCCGGACCAGGTCGTGGCTGAACCGGTAGCAGCCCACGCGGCCGCGGTCCTCGGTCAGCAGGCCGGCCGCCTCGGCCTCGTCCAGCAGATCGATCACCGGCTCCAACGCGTCGCTGACGCGCTCCAGCACGTCGACCCTCACGTCCTGGCCGAGGACCGACGCGGTGGCCAGGAGGCGATGGGCCCCCTCCGACAGGCGGTGGCAGCGCCGCCGGACCACGTCGCGCACACCTTCGGGGATACCGAGCGTGGTCACGTCGAGCCGGCCGGGGTAGGCCAGGCGGTTCTCCGCCTGCAGCAGCCGGACCATCTCGCTGACGAAGAAGGGGTTGCCGTTCGTCCGCGCGTGCACCACCCCGCTGAGCGGGCCGCCGGGCAGGCCGGTCGCCAGTTCGATGAAGCGGGCCACCTCCGGCGGGCCCAGGCCGGTGAGCGCCAGGCGCCGGGTGGCCCGCTGTCGGGCGAGGTCGCCGAGGGCGTCGGTGAGCGGGCTGTCGCGGGTGAGGCCGACGTCCCGGTGGATGGCAAGAACGAAGAGGGGCACGCGGTGCACCTGGCGGGCCAGGTGCTGGAGGAGCAGCAGCGAGGGCCGATCGGCCCATTGCAGGTCGTCGAGCACCAGGACGGCGCCGCTTGCACCCGCCACGCGCACGATCGCGGCGGTCGTCGCCTCGAACAGCCGCAGCCGGGCGGCGTCGGGGTCGGGCGCCGCGCCGGCCTCCAAGGCAGGAAGGAGGCTGGCCAGGTCGGGCACCACATCGGGGGCCTGCCGCCGGGCGCCGGCTCCGGACCACCCGGCCAGGGCTTCGGCCCAGGGGCGGAAGGGGCCACCACCCTCGTCCTCATGGGCACTCCCCCAGAGGACGGGGACGCCGCGGGCCCGGGCAGTCGCGGCCACCTCCTCGGCGATGCCGGTCTTGCCGATGCCCGGCTCCCCCCGTACCAGCACCAGGCGACCTTCGCCGGCGACCGCCCGGTCGAACCAGTGGCGAAGCGCGGCAAGCTCCGGCTCCCGGCCGACGAACGCAGCCGGCCGGGGTAGCCCGTCCCGAAAGGCGACCGGCGGGTCGGGGCGGGGTGCAGCTTCCGGCGCCGGGGCCCACTCGAGCACCTCGTCCTGGCGGAGGATCGCATCCTCGAGGCGACGGAGGTCCGGGCCGGGGTCGATACCCAGCTCCTCGGCCAGCACGGCCCGCAGCCGCCCATAGGCCCGCAGCGCCTCGGCCTGGCGGCCGCTCCGGTAGAGGGCGACCATGAGCTGGGCCCAGAGCCGCTCCCGCAGCGGCTCGGCGGAGATGAGCTGCTCGAGCTCGTCGACCATGCCGGCGTGGCGGCCGCAGGCGAGATAGGCCTCGAACCGCTCCTCGACCGCAGCCAGGCGCAGCTGTTCGAGCCTCGCAGCCCATCCCGACGCGAACGGCAGGCCGGCGAGCTCGCCGAGCGCCGGCCCCCGCCACAGCCCCAGACTCTCGTCGAGGACGTCGGCCGCCTGGGAGGCTTCGCCCTCGGCGAGCAGCCGCCGTCCCTTGGCCAACAGCTGCTCGAACCGCAGGGTGTCCAGCTGGTCCGCCGTCGCCCGGACCAGGTAGCCGGGGTCGCGGGTTACGACCACCCGGGGCTCGCCGGGCCCCGTCTCGAGGATCTTGCGCAGCCGGGAGACATGGACCTGGAGGGCGGTGGCCGCCGTCGGCGGTGGGTGGCCTTCCCACAGCTGGTCGGCCAGGCGGTCGGCCGGGACGAGCTCGTTGGCGTGGGCGAGGAGGATAGCGAGCAGGCTGCGCTGGCGCGGCGCGGCGACGTTGAGCACGCCACCGTCCCTCAGGACCTCCAGTGGCCCCAGCAACCGGAACTGGATCACCAGGAGGGCACTGTAGGTGAGCCTTTAGCGGGCTGTTAGCGCCTTCCAGGACACTCCGGCTGCGGGATCTCGACAGGAGGAGTGGGACATGGGGGCGGTACGGCGTAGCGTGGTCGCGGTTCTCGCGGCGCTGATGCTGGCGGCGGGGATCGGGGCTGGCCCGGCGTCGGCCCGGCTCCCGGTCGACCGCGACCCGATCGAGCCCCCCGGCGAGATCGAGGAGACCTTCACGCCCCCGCCGGGTGGGTTCCAGTGGCGGGTCGACAGCCGGTTCGGGCTCCGGCGCGACGGCATGGTCGACTACCACTGGAACGAGGCGGCCGGCAGCCGCTTCCCCGGGCCCGCCTACACCTACGACCCGAGCTACGTGCGGCCCACCTCGCTGACCACTAAGTTCGACGGCTGCCCCACGGAGGCCGAGGCGGGCGCGGCGGCCGGATCGACGGCCTACAACTACCGGTGGGAGCTGCGGAACCCGTCGGACCGGGCCCTTCTCGCCACCCCGGCCAACGGGCGGAGCTGCCGGCTGGAGCACCCCTTCGCACTCGACCCGGTGACCGGCAAGAGCACACCCACGGTCGTCCGGCTCTCCATCACCGACCCGGCCACGGGCGCGCCTTACACGGGATACAGCTCCGGCAAGACCTTCGACGAGCAGACCGTCGAGGTGAAGGACCTCCTCATCGTCTCGCTCGGTGACTCCTACGGGTCCGGGGAGGGCAGCCCCGACGTGCCCCAGCAGATCGACGCCCTGGGCTATGTCACCGCCGAGGCCCGCTGGCAGGACAGGCGCTGCCACCGCTCCGCCGCCGCACCGTCGGCGCAGGCGGCCATGGCCCTGGAGGCCGCCGACCCGCACAGCACCGTCACCTTCCTGTCGTTCGCCTGCTCGGGGGCCACCATCAGCCAGCCCTACTTCGGCGACCAGAGCAACTTCGACCCCTACCGGATCCCGCCCCCCGGCGGCTTCACCAAGCCCCGGGGCACCGGCATCCTCGGCCCGTACATCGGCACCGAGGCGCCCAAGCTCAACGGTGCCGACGACTACCGCGACGAGGTCAAGCTCCCCTCCCAGATCGACCAGCTGCAGCGGGCGCTCACCAACGACGGCCAGCTTCCCGCACGTCACATCGCCGCCCTCAGCATCAGCGGCGGTGGGAACGACATGGGCTTCGGGCCCCTGGCCAGCGTCTGCACGCTGTACTACGAGTGCCCCGAGCACTTCGTCGACGACGCCTTCGGCCGGGGGCGCATCCGGCTCAAGGACCGCTTCCAGCAGTCGCTCGCCACCATGCCGGCCCGGTACACGGCGATGGCCCAGGCGTTGGGCCAGTTCACCATCGGAAAGACGTACATCACCCAGTACCCGGACCCCACGAGGGACAGCTCGGGCGCCCTCTGCTCAACCATTCTCAACGACGTCATCCCGGGCTGGATGCAGCCGTTCCTCGCCGCGGCGGCGGTGCTGGACTTCTCGCCGGTCCCGGCGGTCCCGTTCCAGATGGACCGGGCGGACGGGACCGTCGCCCACGACGAGGTGGCCTACGCGGCAAACGTGGTCCTGCCCGGCATGAACGGCGAGGTCCGCAAGGGCGCCAACGCCCACGGCTGGACCCTTGTGGACGGGATCGCCGACGACACCGCCAACATCTTCTCGGGCCACGGCTACTGCGCCTCGAACGGCTGGATCCGCAACGCGGCCGACGCCACCCGGCTCCAAGGCCCCTGGGACCCCCCGCTCAACTGCAACATGGTGAGCCTGATCTTCACCTTCCCGATCTTCGCCGCAGCCGGGTGCCTCCCTCCCGCCACGACGAAGACCACCGGCACGCTCCACCCGACGAGCGACGGCTACCGCGCCATCGCCGGGCGACTCCTGGCCAAGATGCGGCCCGACCTCCTGCCACCGCCGCCCACGGCGCCACCGAGCTTCACCGACACCCGGGCCGCGTCCCGGCAGGGCGCCAACGGCTGGCTCACGGGCACCGGATCCGGCCAGTCCTGCCCCACCGGTCTGGCGGGCTGTGTGGTCGTCGACCTCACCGTCGCCACAGACCCGGCAACGGCGCTGCGAGCCGTCGGCCTGACCCGCGACGGCGCGGCCGTGGAGTGCCCGGCCACGGGGGCCACCGCCAACGGCCTCACCTGCCAATCCCGCCTGATCAACAGCACGACCCACATCTGGACGCTGACTTTCCGAGAGGACGCCATCTACCGGCTGGAGGCGACGGCCACGGCGAGGAACGGGACGGCGACCACGTCGAATCACGAGTACAAGGTCGACCTTCACGATCCCGTGTCGGCCACCGCCACGCCGACCGCACCGAACCCCGAGACCGCAGGCTGGTTCCGGGATCCCGTCGAGGTCACCTTCGGCGGCGCCGACGCCCCGGGCGGCTCAGGCGTGCAGGAGATCGAGTACCAACTCGACGGCGGGCCGCTCCAGCGCGCCGGCGGCGTCCGGGTCGACGCAGACGGCGTCCACACCATTAGCTACCGGCCGGTCGACCTCGCCGGGCGCCTGGGCCCGGTCTCGACGCTGACCGTCAGGGTGGACCGCGCCGCGCCCACAGTGAGCTGCGGCACGGCAGACGGCGCCTGGCACCCGGCCGATGTGTCGATCCCCTGCACCGGCGCCGACGCCGGCTCGGGACTGGCCCAACCCACCGACGCCGCCTTCTCCCTGAGCACGACGGTCGCCACCGGGACCGAGCCCGCCGACGCCGCCACCGCCACCCGCCAGGTGTGCGACGTGGCGGGGAACTGCTCGACGGCAGGACCGGTCGGCGGCAACCACGTCGACAAGAAGGCCCCCACCATCACGGTCACCGCCCCGCTCACCGGGCGCTACTTCCTCGACCAGCCGGTCTCCGCCGGCTACACCTGTGCCGACGGCGGGTCGGGATTGGCCACCGGCTCCTGCCGCGGCACCGTTCCCAGCGGGTCGGCGCTCGACACGTCGTCGACGGGCGCCAAGGAGTTCACCGTGCAGGCCGCCGACAACGCCGGGAACGCCGAGACGGCAAGGGTGGCGTACGAGGTCACCCGCCGGACATCGGCCATCACCTACGACGGCGCCGTCACCGGGGACTACCACGACCCCGCGGCGGTCTCGGCCCGGCTGACGGACACCTCCGCCAACCCCCCTGTAGCCATCGCGGGAACGCAGCTGCGGTTCACCCTCGGTACCGCCGGCTGCCAGGCGACCACAGACGCTTCCGGTCAAGCGGCGTGCACCCTCATCCCCGACCAGGCTGCGGGGCCGGCCTCCCTCCAGGTGGCCTTCGACGGGAGCACCCGCTTCGAGCCCGGCTCCACCTCGGTGGCGTTCACCGTGACCAAGGAGCAGACGACGTTGGCCTACGGCGGTCCCACGGTCATCGCCAACAAGGGCGACGTCCGACTCGTGGCCACGTTGCTGGAAGAGGGCGTGGTCCCGGTGGCCGGGCGCCCTGTCACCTTCACGGTGGGCAGCGGGCCGACGGCCCAGTCGTGCAGCGGCGCCACCAACACCACCGGCATCGCCGAGTGCACGATCACCGGGCTCAACCAGCCGCTCGGCCCGGGGGCCGTCAGCGCCGCCTTCGCCGGTGACGGCTTCTACCTCCCGGCCACCGCCGGCGCCTCCACCATGCTCTTCGAGTACCTTCCCCAGGGTGCCTTCGTGATCGCCGGCGAGACGGCCGGCGAGGGGCGCCGGGTGAGCTTCTGGGGCTCGCAGTGGGCGAAGGACAACGCCGGGCCGTCCAGCTTCAAGGGCTTCGCCCCGACGACCAGCCCGGGGCCGCCGGCCTGCGGCGGCACATGGACGTCGGCAGGGGGCAACACGTCCCCGCCCGGGTCCCTGCCCGCCCACATGGCGGTCGCCGTCAGCGGCGACGTGGCCCGGGCCGGGAGCGACGTGGGCGGCCGCATCACCCGGATCGTGGTGGTGAGGACGGATGCCGGCTACACCCCTGACCCGGCCACGGCGGGCGCGGGCACCATCGTGGCGACGCTCTGCGGCCCATGAGGCGCTCCCGTCTCCTCGCCACCCGTCGTGCCAGGAGAGCACCGGCGTGAGAGCCAGGTCAGATCGCGGCGGCTGCCAGGACCATCGTCTCGGGGGTCCCGGCGAGGGCCGGCGAGTTCTCGCGGACACCCCAGACCTTGGCGTTCAGAAAGCCGAGGAACGCCTGCGCTTCCTCGGTGGTATCGAAGTCGAGGTCGATGACCACGTAGCCCGGGTCGTCAACCGGCTGCTGAACGCGCTGCGCTCGAACGCCCGCGTTCCGCCTGACGTCTGCGAACCGGTTGAAGGCCGAAGCCCAGGTATCGAAGTCGGTGATCCGGTGCTCGATGTGCAAAGTTGCCACTGCTCGCTCCTTCCCGTTTCCCTTCGAGCACGGTAAGCCTCGGTCCGGCCCACGCCTATCCCAAGTTCTTGGGGTCCTCGGCCCCGGCGGGCGGGCCTGGTCTCGCGTACTGTCGATGCGTGTCCGCGACCACCGTTCGCCGGGCTGTCGAGCGCGTCACCCGGATCTGCGACGAGCACGATGAGGCGAGGGCGCTGCGGCTCGCCGTGCTCGACGAGATCGGGGGTGCGGCCCCCTTCGACGCCTACTCCTGGTTACTGACCGATCCCGAGACCGAGGTTGGCTGCGCGCCCCTCGCAGACGTCCCCTGCCTGCCGGAGCTGCCCCGTCTGATCCGCCTCAAGTACCTCACGGCGGTGAACCGTTGGACGCGGCTTGCGGTTCCTGTCGCACTGCTACGCGACGCCACCGCAGACCAGCGCGAGCGCAGCCTCGTCTGGCGAGAGGTGCTCGCCGGCTACGGGGTGAATGATGTGGCGTCGGCGGTGTTCCGAGACCGCTTCGGCTGTTGGGGTTTCCTCGAACTGTGGCGAATCCACTCAGGTCCGCGTTTCACCGACGCCGAGGCCGAGTTCTTGACCGGGATCGCGGCGCCGGTCACCGCCGCCCTCCGACGGTGCCAGGCCCGCACGTTCGACGCGGTCCGGTCTCCACCCGAACGGACGGGACCTGTGGTTCTCGTGCTGTCACCCCAGCTTGACGTCACAGCGGAGACGCCCGAGACAGATCAGTACCTGAGGACCCTCGTCCCCCCGGATGACGACCGCCGGCCCATACCGTCGGCGGCATACAACGTGGCCGCCCAGTTGCTCGCCGTCGAGGCCGAAGTCGATGACCATCCGCCCTCGGCGCGGGTACACCTGTCGGGCGGCGTATGGCTGACGCTGCGGGCGGCGCGGATCGGTCAAGCAGTCGCCACCGCCGAGCAGGACATCGCCGTAACCATCGAGGTCTCCTCGCCGGCAGAGCGGACCGCTGTTTTCCGGCGCGCCTTCGGGATGAGTGACCGGGAGGCGGAACTGCTGAGGCACCTGGCGATGGGCTCTGACACCCGCCACATCGCACAACGGATGTTCCTCTCCGAGCACACCGTCCAGGACCACCTGAAGTCCATCTTCGCCAAGTGTGGGACGCGAAATCGCCGTACCCTGCTCGCCCGAGCCACCGGTCTCTGAGGAGCGGCCTCTGACCCACGGCTCTGACCTGGGCTTCGCGGTGGAAAGCCCGGTCAGCGCCAGCGGAGGGGGTGGGCGCGAGAGCTGCGCATCTCCTTCTCCCCCGAGCGCCCGGCATATCGTTCTGTTCCCCGAGCCGAGCCGTCGTATTGACGTCCGGTGCCCTGCCCGGCGATTCCTTGTCATCGGGGAGCCGTTTCCCTTCGCCCGGCAGGGAATTCCACCTGGCACAGGGGGATGGAGCCAGCGTAGCACCCGTGCTACGCTGGCTCCATGAGCCGAGAGATCACCCAGCGTGAGTTGCGCAACGGTAGCGGCGAGATCATGCGGAAGCTCGATGAAGGCGAGACGTTCGTCGTGACCCGCAACGGGGTTCCGGTCGGCGAGCTCAGTCCGCTACGCCGCCGTCGCTTCGTCGCCGCCGAAGCCGCCATGGCCCACTTCCGGGGCGCACCATCAATCGACTCCAAGCGGTTCCGAACCGACCTCGACTCCGCCGTAAGCCAGGAGCCGTCCCCGCGTGGCTGAGGATCGACGCCACCGAGGCCTCCTCGACACTTCAGTGGTGATCGACCTCGAAAAGCTCGACCCGGCTCAGCTCCCGAGGGAGGTGACCGTCAGCGCCCTCACCATGGCCGAGCTGTCCGCAGCTCCTCACGCCACGGCCGATCCCGGAGAGCGAGCGCGTCGGCAGGACCGGCTTCAGCGGGCTGAGACCGCCTTCGATCCACTCCCCTTCGATTCGGATGCCGCTCGCGCCTACGGCCGCGTCTTCGCCGCCGTCATGACGGGTGGACGCAAAGCCCGAGGCGCCCGCGCCGTGGACCTGCTCATCGCAGCGGCGGCTCTCGCCGCCGACCTTCCGCTCTACACGCGCAACGGTGACGACTTCCTCGCCCTCGAAGAGCTCGTGGAGGTCATCGTCGTTTAGTTCATGGCGGCGTTCAGACTCCCGCCGCAGGCAAGGCCGCCATTATGCGCGGAGGGAGGAAGGACAGGACCGTGATCGTGAGCCGGGCGTTGTGTGAGCGGCTGAGGGCTCACCTCGGCGACCGTCTCCTCGAGCGCGAGGCTCTCGTCTTCACCGAGCCCAACGGCACGCCGCACAAGTTCGGCAGCTTCTACAGCCAACGCTTCAAGCCGGCGGTGCGGTCGGTCCTGCCCGAGCGCCATGGACAGCGCCTATCTGAATGCGGGGTCGGTCGAGGCACACGCGGCATTGCCGGTCACGCACGGGCCCGGGCCACCGAAACGCGCCCCTTTCTCGCACCCCTCTCGGACGCTTGCGGCGATGCGCCGAAAGAGCGGTCTGACCCAGGGCTTCGCAGCGAAAGCCCGAGTCAGCGCCAGCGGAGGGGGTGGGATTGAACCCACGGTGACTTGCGCCACAACGGTTTTCGAGACCGTCCGTAGCTTCGGTCGTAGGCGCCGGGGAAGTGACAAAGGTGCAGGTCAGAGGGCATTTCGCGACAGTGTCGACCCGACCGACATTCGGCTCGCACCACATTCGCACCACACGACGCGCGCCTCCTCTTCAGCAATTTTGAACAGGAAGGTCGTCGCCTCGGCGGCCGGCCAGGCGTGCCGGAGACCGGTCCCACGGCGAGGCCGCTGCCGCCAGATAAGGCCGAGGGCCGTCTCCGTTGCGACACGGACATCGAATGGAAGCTGGCCGTCACCCACGGACTTTCTCTCCCAAATCGCCGCATATGGCACCCTCCACCTGAGGCAAGGAACCAATTGAGGTCGTGACCCCTGCTCGAGCGATCCTTTGATCACCGGGCCATATGGCTCCAGCTCGCAAGGGGGCCACCTCGACGCGAGCGTCGACCTGCTCGTCACCGCCCGGCGGTGTAGCACGCGTGCTACGCTGGCCCCCATGAGCCGCGAGATCACCCAGCGCGAACTGCGCAACAACAGCGGCGAGATCATGCGCAAGCTCGACGAAGGAGAGACGTTCATCGTCACCCGGAATGGGGTGCCGGTCGGAGACCTCACCCCACTGCGCCGTCACCGATTCATCGCCGCCGAGGCTGCGGTCGCGATGTTCCAGGCAGCACCCCCAATCGACGCCGAGCGGTTCCGAACCGACCTCGACTCCGTCGTGAGCCAGGACTCCGCCCCGCGTGCCTGACGAGCAAAGGCACCAGCGAGGGCTCCTCGACACGTCAGTGGTCATCGACCTCGAGAAGCTTGACCCGGCCCAGCTTCCCATCGAGGTAGCGGTGAGCGCCCTGACCATGGCCGAACTCGCCGCCGGTCCTCACGCCACAAGCGACCCCGAGGAGCGAGGGCGCCGGCAGGACCGGCTCCAGCGAGCCGAAGCAGCGTTCGATCCGCTCCCGTTCGATACAGATTCCTCCCGCGCCCATGGCCGCGTCTTCTCTGCCGTCACCGTGAGCGGACGGAAGGCCCGAGGCGCTCGCGCCGTGGACCTGCTCATCGCCGCGACGGCCGTCGCCGCCGGTCTACCGCTGTACACACGCAACGGCGACGACTTTCTGGCACTCGAAGACCTTGTCGAGGTCGTCGTCGTTTAGGGCCACGCCGGCATCGGAGGGTGCCTTGCCCGCTGGCGGGCCGTCATTATCGGAAGGGGCCTCGGCGGCCTCACTCGGCCGTAGGTCCATCCGCAATCGGCACATGAAGGATGTTCGTTGCTCCTCTCCCCAGTTATGGGGCCGTCGACCGCAGGAGTGCGCGGTCCACCGCCAAGGCTCGCCGCTCGGCGAGTCCGCGACAGTTGTGTGGGGGCCATGGCCCGGACCGACCGCCGTTACACGTTAAGACCCAGGTCGAGCACGATCGGCGCCGTTGCGGCTTGTCGTCTGGCGCGGCCAAGGTGATCGGCGCCACCGCTCCGGTTTCGCCCCGACGGCACCCTCGTAGTCAATACGAAGGTAGCCGCGCTGATCGCTCGCATCTACTGCTGTTCTATGAACCGGAACTTCCGGCTTCAACGCTAGATTTGTCGAACAACGTGCTGGTAGTGCTCAAGGCTGTGACGAGAACCACCTCCACATAGGGCGACACCCCGCGCAGCTATCTCCCGCAACTGCGCAGCACGATCGTACGGAGCGAGCCGCTCGAATTCGTCGACTATCGACGATCCGAATATGACTGGGTCGTCTGAGCTCACGGTCACCTTAAACCCCAGTTCAGCAAACGACCATAACGGGTGCTCCTCATAACTGCCGATGCCGCCAAGAACAAGATTGGAGGTAGGGCAGCTCTCAACAATCGCTGAGTCTCGAACCCCAGCGGTCACATACTCGCGCAGTGGGCCTACGTATTGCTCAGAAAACGCCATGTAGTCCGCCATATCGGAGACCGACACTCGGCTCCGCTCTGGCGCGGAACTCTGCAGGCCGTGGGCAAGCAGATGACCAGCAAGATTCGACTGCCGTAGATTCGTTCGCAGCCCCGTAATCTCCTCCCCGGTCGGTACTCGCCAATAGAGACCGTCTTGCAGAAGTATGCTCGCACGTTCGCAACCTGCCAAGGTTCCGAGCAATGACGCTCCTTGATACCAGTCATCTGCGGAGATTGTTGCTAGGTCCGACGCAACGCTAGTAATTGATTGTACAAGGCTTAGCGCTGCTCCCAAGGGGACGACCCCACATTGGGCGGCCCAGGTAAGGTCAAGAACGGCATCAACGAGTCGTATGGGCCGCACAGTGCCACTCGCAATTATCTTGGCTGCGCGAACGTCTAGCGCTAGCGCGTGACCTATTCGATGTGGCCTTGACGCAGAATTCGACAACAGTTCACCGATCTTACGAATCCCGGTCAGTTCGTGGGAGAAGGCCTCACCTGCGTGAATACACCTCACTATTGCCGGACATCGTGCCGCCAACATTTCGAACGCCACGAGGAAAGGCCAATTCTGCGAATCGATTTCGGATCCTACGACATCGACAGCATGGACTACCGACGTAAGATCCGGCGACAGCTCTACACACTCTGACAGCGCGCTGGCGCACTCCACCGAGTGGCGGAGTTCCTCCACGCTGTTCAGCTCCCCCAATTCCAAGCCGAGACGACGAACGAAAGTCACGGGCATACATAGCGACATAGATCTTCCCGAGAAGCGCAGATACTCGGCGAAGCCCTGCAGATGGTCTCGAAGCGAGGCACGGATTTCCGTCTTCGCCGACTGCCTAGTGCGTGCGGTGATGCTCTTGCGAAATTCTGCACCCACAACATCTCGACTAGGCGCAACGGACTTTAGGCTCTCGAAGATCTGTTGTCGTCGTATTGACCGGATTGACGAATCACGAATGACTCCCATGTCAGTAAACCGGTCCACGAATCGAGTCAGGCCCTCCCCGTAGCGAGACGCCACCTCCATTGACAGCCGCCAAACAGCCCACGACAGCCCAATAGCGAACGCCTGCCGAGATCGCCGCTGCGCTTCGGTCAGTGGATCAGCGAGCAAATAGTCCCAGAACAGCGCAGCGAACGGGGGACAGGCGCCACGCTGGACCAAGCCAGATTTCAGCCCGGTCCGCCGCCTAGACCAGTCTTCAAACTGCGTAAACCCCACCCAGAATTCGCCGCATAGAACTGCCGAACAATCATCGGGATTGAGACCGGTCCTATCGAGTGCTTCAAGGTCGTCGTCAGCCGTTCCCTCAGCGATCTCCCACATGTAGCGTATTGCCCAACGGCACGCCAGTAAGAGACCTTTGGTGGGAACGACGTTCTGTCCAGTTACGCGAGGCAGACGGCCTTTCTTAGGCGCGAATGTCGGTGCACGCAGCGAACCAGCAAGAGCGCGGAGCAGGGGCTGCACGTGAAGGGAGGCGCCAGAATGCAGGTGACAATCGGCGACATCAAACCCAAGTGGCCGCTCCACAGAATTGCGTGGTAGCGCAAACAAGTGGCTTGGAAAGCGAGCATACTGTCGTGGACCAACATTCTTCTCCTGCTCGCCCCGGTCATAGAATAGCCTCAGAACGGAGATGACATCATCGCCGACCATTTCAAGCACGTAGTAGAGGTCCTCGCTAAGGCCCGGATAGGCAGCGTCAATATACGCAGACGTTAGGCAGTCGGAGAGTGTGGCGGACGACGACTCAGCGTAAGACTCCAGACACTTCGACACAGCAGCGATGGGTGAGCCGGGGACCCATGCCTTGAAATACGCCGCCGCAAGGCTCTCTAGCATGCGTTAGGTCTTGTCGCCGCGTGTCTCGTGCTCATCCAACGCCTGGAGGGCACGCTTAAGCAATGTACGACCTGACGGGCTCTGCTCCCTTACAATTTCGCCGAGACTGACCTCTTCGTCCTGGTGATCTCCGGTTTGCGCCCCCCCCTCGGCAGAGATAGCTAGCTTCCGCAGCGTCCGCTCATGCTGCGACTTAAGGCGGATGGCGACTTGCAGGTATCCGGACAGCCAGGAGGTCCCATCCTTCGAAAGGTACAAGCGAATCACGCGGTCGAAATTGTCACCGCGAATATGACGGCCCTGGGATACGAGTGAGTAGTCTTCCCTGTTTCGGTTTCTCATGACAGCGTCTTGATGCTCGTCCAAGAAATCGTCCACCTGGTCTTCTGAAAACATTGCCGTATGCCATTGCAGCGGAAGCAGCTGCTCATACCAAGCACGGAAGCTCTCGACTCGAGACGACGAATCAGTGCGCAACTCCTCGTAGAGCGCCGAAGTGCTCTGGACGGCGTCTCTGTAGCGGTTAATGTCCGAGTCATCCTGCACATCGTCCGCAGCGACAAACTGTCGAGCGAGCGCATACGATCGGGCGCCAGACATGATCGCTGTGAGAAGCGTCAGCGTATTCGCCTTAAACTCCAGGTATGCGGCAAGCGAGTTCCATGTGTGAATAAGTTCAATTATCTCCCCGAGCGTTCCTCCGCACGGAAGCATCGCAAGAGTCTCGCAAGAGCCGGCAGACGATATAGGAGTCCGTTGAAGGAACCGCCATTCATCTATACCAATATAGGTAGCTTGGTCGTACCCGCGCGGAGATGAGAGGGCGATCTCCTGTAGTGTGAGAAAGGCGCCGGCGGCCCCAGGTGGCAGCCGTAGTCTATGCACCGGCCGCGGTCCAGTCGCCGAACGCTCGGCACTCTCGCGCAGTATATCTATATTTATCCTGTGGATCGAGCGCAGATATGTGTACGCCGTGTCCCCAAAGCGCCGCGAATCCTCGAAGACACGATCTGTCGATATGCCGAGGTCTCCCTCTGGGAGCGTTATCTGGGCGGCTGCCGTTCCAGGCCGCGTGTCATCGGTGTCGGCTTCGAGAATTATCTGCGGCTCGATCACGTTATTGTCTGCGCACCAGTGTCGGAGCGGAGCTGCAAGAATATGGATAGCCCTGTTGATTCCGAGGATACGTGTGTCGGGAGCAAGTTCACCTGGACCAGCGCTCGACTTTTCGTGTGGTCCCAGCCGAGGCGACCCCAACGCCTCCCAGAGCTGGATTAAGCTTCGAGGAGTCGAGGGCAGCGGTGACTCCAGCCCGAGCGGAAAGGGCGCCTCTCGAATGACAACGTCTAGGGACGTCGCCCTTCCAACCAGTGACTCGAATTGGTTAGTTAGGTGTCCCCAACGCGTTGCCAGGGACTCGACCTCTCCAATCGGCACAAATGTGCGGCGCCGCGAGGGAGAAACGGCTGGAATATTGAATCTCGCACGTTGGGGAAAGAGCTTCTCGAGTTCGCGCTCCAAGCGCTCGGAAAGGTCCCGCACACGGTTCTCACCGATGCCGACAGATCGAGTAGCGAGCCAACCCGAGCGCAGATCAGCGAAGTCGAAGCACGCAACAGGCACCACTCCGGGAAGGGAGCCGACGAAGCGAAGGTCGTGTAAGATTCGTCCGATCTGAGCTGGTGCTAAGTCGGCGTCATCGACTGGTAGAAGGACTAGCGGCCCAGCCGTTGGAGCATGGGCCAAGAGTGTGTCGACTAGATCAGCGAGATCATGATGTGAACGAGCGATCGAACGTGAGACAACCAACGACTCCTCGGCGAACTCGAGGGGATCGGCAGAACTAAAATTCAGAGCGGCGGAAGGGGTCTGCGACACTGCATAGCTGCGGGCTGCGGAAAGACATTTGTGACTCAGATGCGAACGGACCTCTGGTGTTAGTTCGGCCATCCACCGAGGGCCCCCTCCAGCTTCAGTTGTCAAGATTGACCAGAGTGACGAACAAAATGCAGATACCAACGAGTCGGCTTCCGCAAAGAACTCCGGGCGAAGTGTTGGAATGACGATGTCGAGGTTTCGTTCTACAAGGCTGCGACATAATAGCGCCAAAAGGCTCGACTTGCCGCCCCCACGTTCGCCAGTTATCGCAAGGATGACGGACGCATCACCGAACACGAAGTCAAACTCGGCGGGCGGTACGCTAGATCTCGCGCCCCTCACGCTGTCCAAATACGCCGCTACATGAGACGCCAGCTCTCGGAGGTGGTCCAGCTGCTCAGCCTCCGGAAAGCGCCACGCATCAGGTATCCAGGTCTGCAAGGGACCTACCTTCCGGGGAGGGTTCGAGCGACGTCAGTAAGAAGTGCCACCAGCGTACCTTCCTCGTCGAAGACTATTTGGCGATAATCTGGAACACTATCCTGAAGAGCCCTGAGAATGAACTCGTCATCGCGGCTTACTTGCGCCGATTCGACGACCTCAATCAGGCGTGGCCCGGCGTCCATCGCTTTTAGTCCAATTCGCAATTCGAGAACATCTGACGCGCATTGAATCAGGAGATCCAGGGCTGCGTCGGTCAATTCTTCGAACCCCAAAGCCCTAAGACTGTGCCTCGTCAGTGCCAATGTCGCTCGTTTAGGTGAGTAGACATGCTTGCATCCTTTCGAGCGAGTGGCGAGGTTCCAGCACACTCTTGGAGGAGAGCGGGACGAAGGGTGGGCCTGAAAGTTGCCTTTCCTTACTCGATACTAATCATAGTCATCGTCGAGAGCATGCACACCTCTCTCGCGGCCGAGACGTTCGCACGCGTGTTGGGATGCGGACACCGCTCAACACGCATTCCATTCCTGATGTCGTCTCAGTGAAGCGATCTTCCCGCCCCGGGTCGGGAGTAGCACGGGTCGGCGCCACCCACCCAGACAACTGACCACGTCCGGCACGAACAGTGGGCCCCCGTATGTCAGCCCAGGACTAGCTTAGCTAGGCGAAGACGCGACCCTGAATGGGACTGAGGGTCATCGGTCTACCACTGTAATCGAGCCCTCGCCCCCGCCAGCAGGCGGACAGGAGGGCGCACATAACATCGCCGACGTCATCTGTGATACCCCCGCGCAAATGCCGGCTTCCGAGCGACACAGGCGATGTGCGCCCGAAAACGACGAGGCCGAGCACTCCCCCGACAACACTCATTCCAGAAGAGCAGTCCCGAGGTAGCGCACACTGCGGGGGGGGGGCCGGCCGCCCGCAGAGCGGGGACCTGAGAGGTTGCCCGCGGCGCCAGGTTCCCGCGCTTCGTCAGGGCATGGGGGCGTGGCCATCGGCCGCCCCGCCCGGAGGCCGCAGTCCTGTGGCACCGCCATCGGCGCACCGGCGGGTACCCCCTGCGTCTGTTATTCGCGTGGTGGGCGAAGGCAAGCTGAACCCGTTCAGGGTCCGGCGAGCGCACCGGAGCGGATCGGCCGCTGGATGGAGGGCGACTGGGCGAATGCAATCCATCATCGCTAGGCGGCTGGCCGCGCTTGGCCAGCTTCCCACAAGTACTGCGGGCGGGCAGCTGGTTGATTGCCGGAATTTACGCACCTTCGGGACACAGCCCTGGAAGGATGTCCATGTGACTGAGCCAGACATGGAGTGGGTCGTTGCGACACTTGAGAGGTTCATCGAAATCACTAAGCCGCATAATTTGAGCGGCGGCAATCTCATCACGCCTCGGATGGGTGCGGCTGTTCCTAACTCTCAGGTCATTGATGAGCAGGATACCGTCGAGGCCATTTTATTCCGGTTCTACCCTCGCTGGCGCGAGGAGAATAACTCCGATCCGAACTATCGATGGGCACAACACCGCGTGTCCGCTCAGCGCTGCCTTGCGAAGATCCGACGGAGGCAGGAACTCGAGGAAAAACTTGGCTTCACCGGCCCACGCCTTAGCAGTGGCGCGCTTCATGAATGGGTCTGGGATGCAGCGAGACCTCAGTGGGAGAGTGGACACCTGGCCGAGGCGGTCGTGGCAGCTGCCCGTAACATCAACTCTAGGCTTCAGCAGAAAGTCGGCCGGCGTGATGTGAGTGAAAAAGGCCTGGTCGAGCAGGCGTTCTCACTGCGACCGCCGGAGTCCAATGCCGCCCGGCTCAGGGTGATGCAGGATGACGGTAGCGACACCTATCGAACCATACAGAGTGGCGTGCTCTCGTTCGGAGTTGGGTGCTTCATGGCCATCCGTAGCCCGCTCACCCACTTGGCACCCGCAGAGATCGACCTGGATGAACGGGGAGCTCTTGAGCGGCTGGCGGCTTTTAGCCTCTTCGCAACGTGGATCGACGATGCCGAAGTGGTGGTTGCCGGGCGGGCCAACGGCGAAGGCGCACAGGGCATCCTGGCATGACCGAACCCTGCCAAGTGAGCGCCGGACACCTGCGTGACTCCCCGCAACGCGCGGCTATTGGTGCGCGCGCAAACCCCTCGGGGCCATCCGGAATTGCCGGATGTTGCGCTACCTCGAGAGTGGCGGTCCATCCGGAAACGCGCCAGTACCGCAACTCGGGAGCTTTATCGAGCGCGAGGAACGTGCCGAAGTCGTGCGCCCTCCCTATCCGTGCCTGTCCTGACCGACGAGCCAAGCTGGGTTATGAATCCGGACCTTACGATCCGACCCTCGCGGTGGGTTACCACCAAGTCTCGCCGGTCATGCGTTCTATTGCGCAGCGCTCTCAGGCTTCTCGCTCGGCCCTGGCCTGCAGCGCACCCTCCAGCTCGGCAATCCATTCTGCGAACCTGGGATGACACTCGTTCACGACTCTGGAACTTCCCAGTAGCCGATTGAGAATCGGTCGCATTGTCGAAACGGTCCGAGCGACACCGGCGTAACTGGCTCCCATCGCCTCAATGGCGGCGGAGGCCTGCACGGCTGCGTCCAGTGTGGTCCGCGTCGCCTCGATCATCTGCCGGGTCGCGTCTTCCACGCCTTCCTCGTCCGATGATGGGACCTCCTGCGCCATGCTCCTTACGCCAGACTCTATGGTCGAGAGATCCGAGCGGATTGAGTTCGCTGCTTCCTCCATTCGCTCGGCGTACGGCTCCAATCTTGAGGACAACTTCCGCGCTACGATCAGTCGAGCGGCACTTCCTCTGCCCGAACGATTCAGTCGCTCCATCTCCTCCGTCGCCTCTCGGACCTCCTCGGTGACTCCTTCCTGTTCCTCTCCTAGAGTCAGCATGCTGCGGACGAAGCGTGGCAGCGCCAGCTCCATTTCCGCAAGGCGCTCAGCTAGGCCAAGCTCTTGACTGACAGTGTCCTGGAGAGGCCGTCTCGAGGGCTCTGCTGAACGTCCTAACGCGGAAGCGATCGACGTTGCCAAATCCGCGACTGCCATTCGAACAGGAACATCGCTAAACGCTTGGAACCTCATGTCTCGCCAATCAACATATTGCCGGGCCAGGAGAGTACGAGCCAAGGCGTCGTTAGACCCTTCAGCTACCGTGGCGTAATAGACGGGGAGGACCAAGTCGTCTCGTCCGAGTTCCCGCTCACGCTCGAGGAACCGGTCCAACTCCACGCGACACGTCTCACTTTTGAGGTATGACGGCGTCAGCACGACGAGCAGAAAGCTGGTGGTATCAATGAGCGTTTCGATCTTACGGCGCCAGTTCTCGCCAAGGCCAATATTCGCCTTGTCTTGAAATACGACCAAGTCCTGCCCTGTTTGGAACCGGAACTCTGAGATCAAGCTTTCTCGAAGGGATGAAATGAACCCGCCTTCATGCTGGTCGTCCGCTTGGGAGTAGCTGAGAAAGATAGATGCGCGCTCAAACGTGTTTTCCCCTGGGTCGACAACTTTCGTAGCTTGCTGGGACCCGAAAACTAGCTCTTCCAAGGGAACCAATGCGAAGATCGAGTTGCCAAGCTCAGCTAAAAGCGAGTCAAGTTGTCGGTGCCCGTCCTTACCACGGCGTCGTAGAGCGTCGTACGTAATGCCGAGCGTCGATGCCGCAGCGGCGCCCCGACGGGCCAGGGACTCCGAACGTTGATCTCCGAGAAAGAGGCTAGACAGGGCGTCGCGTGTGGGAGAATCAAGACGATTGATTGCGGTAGTGAGTAGCGTGTCAAGATCGTCGGAGCGAAGGTGGTCGACTGCTATTCGCAGGAGTGGAATGTGGGCCGGCGTGATGTCGGACGAGTCGTCCGCCTTCATGACGACTTGCAGCTCACCAACGACGTCTCGGAGTAAACGATCTCGGTTCAAAGCCTGTCTCCTCGCACCACTGAGACCAGGGCTGCGATGGACCGAAGACCAAGTGACGCAGCGACGATGCCTGCTGGGGAGGAGACGAAGGCGACGAGGCCCAGCAAAAGGCAGCAAACGACAATGGTCCACCGCGCGTTGTCCCGCTTGCCCGTCCCCTGGGTGCATCTGATTCCCACATGGGAAGCATACGGGAAGGAACGCCTCCGAGCAACACCCGGGTGCACTCCGAGCGCCGTAGGTCCAGCCGCATGCGTTGCGGTAGGGCAGTGCGAGCGCCCGCCGACGGACCCCGCCCGGAACGGTGTCCCGTCGGCATCGCTAGCGGTGGTCAAACCGGTCCAGTGCAACGCGCGGTGTGCGAAGGAACCGGCGATATGTAGCGGACGACGCACTCCATAATCCTCCTGGATGCGATACACAGTGGATCGACGGAGGATGAGCGACAGTCGATAGGCGGCTCCCTCCTTTGTCGGCCGCTCGGTTGGTGAAGAGAGTTGCCGCCGTCCTCGGACGTCCTGGCAACCAGCCGTCGGCGAACAGCGCGGCGGCGCGTGTAGTAGCACCGCCGGAGCAGGCTGGCTCTCACAGGTCGATCCCATGGTCGAGCACCCGATCGAGCCGTGGCGCCATGCGATCGAGATTGTGCTCCTGGGGGCGACGAGGGGCGATGCCGTCCAGTGCCTGGCGATCGACGCCGAGCGTGTAGCTGGCGTCGGCGATCTGGCGGTCGAGGTGGGCAAGGCGGTCGGTGGCCTCTGGGTGGGAGAGGGCAAACCGGCGGGCGGCATCGTGCTGGCTCCTGAGCTCGGACGCCACCGCCCGGGCGTCGCGCAGCTCGCTGCTCAACCGGGCTCGCTCAGTTTCGGCCAGCTTCTCGAGGGCGGAGCGGAGTTGCGGCTCCTGCGCTGCTGCAACCTCGGACTGTCGGCGGAGCTGGCGGCGCTCTCGCCCGCCTGCTCTCTCCGCTCGGGCCAGCAGGCGCCGGCGTTCCTCGCAGACCTTGTTCAGGGCGTCGGCGGCGGCGCCAACCGGTGTGCCGTGGAGGGCTCGGCCGCCGTCGGGGCGATCCAGGTCGGCTAGGGCTGACTCCAGCTGCCTCACCCTTCCCTCGGCCCGACGGAAGGCGAAGCCCGGGTCCTCGGGGATGATCGAGGCTAGGGCCTCCCGCTCGGCGACCAGCCGGGCGTGGCGCAGGCTGGCCGAAACGGCCTCACGCTCGCCGCCAGGCCTCGGCGTATGGTCGGGCACACCTTGGTCGATGGCCCAGCCGATGCGCTTGGACTGTGACCACGACCACCGCAGGTCGTCCACGGCCTGGTCCACGTCGTCGGCCACGACATAGACCGTGGAGCTCTCCTTGGCCCGGCTCATCTTCACGTAGGCCAGCTCCCGACCGCCGCCGTCCTCCAGGGCATGAGCCCGAGCCACCGTCGCCCCTTGGGCCCGATGGACGGTCAGGGCGTAGGAATGAGCCAGGTGGCCGGCGTCCAGGTCCTCGCCGGCGAAGCGCTGCAGCCGGCCGTCGTCCATCGTCGCGGCCAGCTCCCGGCGGGCAACGTCCACCGCCAGCACGGTTCCGGTCTCGGAAGTGACGATCTCGCCGCCTGCGCCGGCGGCCAGGGTGACGATGCGGTCGCCGGCCCGGTAATCGCCGGCGCCGACGAACAGCTCGGGACCCGACAGCCGGCCCATGGCCTCCCAGGCCCGGCGGCCGCGGACGTTGAGCTCAGCCACATTGGCCCGCCGCCACGCGTAGATGGCGGCGTTGACGCCGGCGGCCACGTCGGCGGCCCAGCCGGCCACGGTGGCGTCGAGGGCGGAATGGCGGTCGGGGTGCACGGCGAGCCGACCGCGGTTGGCGTAGAAGGCCACGGCAAGGTTCACCTTGCCGGCCCGCAGCTCGGCGAGGGCGCCCCGCTCGGCCGGGTCGTGCTGGCGGACGTTCTCGGTCAGCGGGTGCACTGCGGCCCCGAAGCGCCGGATCAGTCCCTCGAAGCCGCCACCGGGGCCCACCGAGCCAAGCTGGCGGTGGTCGCCCACCATGACCACCTTGGTGCCTGCCGTGCGGGCCGCCTCTAGGACGCTGACCAGGGCGGCGTCGTCGGTCATGGCCGCCTCGTCCAGCACGGCGACATGGCGGGACGACAGGCGTGTCAGCGCCGAAGTAATTCCCTAGCTGGAGTGGTTTGACGCCGACGTAATTCCCTAGCTCGGCGTTGCCGTAATTCCCTGGTCCGCTGTCGGGACGAGGGATCCACCCGCCGGGCTCCTT
>Ga0247713_1000185_pt1 | contig 44330 bp, 48 predicted proteins | sample 21E_NmetaG_FD_189936 | JGI IMG/M metagenome (GOLD analysis project Ga0247713, IMG submission 189936) | Soil microbial communities from hillslope of Landscape Evolution Observatory, University of Arizona, Oracle, AZ, United States - 2-1-E_N | ecosystem: Engineered > Artificial ecosystem >...
GGCTCGGCGCGCCCGCCGCGGCGGCCGAGCGCGCCGAGCCCGCGCCCGCGGCCGCGCCCGCCGCAGCGGCGCCCGCGGCGGCACGGCCCGACCAGCAGCCGCCGGCGACGGCGGCCGTGCCCGCGGCCGCCGCGGCGTCCGCCGACGGCGGTCGCGTGAAGGCCTCGCCGCTCGCCCGCCGCATGGCCCGCGAGCGCGGCATCGACCTGCACGCGCTTGCCGGCAGCGGCCCCGGCGGGCGCATCGTGAAGGCCGACGTCGAGCGCGCCGCGGCCGACACCGCCGCGCCGCCGACGCCCGCTGCCGAGCCGGCGGCGGCTGCCGCACCGCCGGCGACGCCCGCTGCCGAGCCGGCGGCGGCTCCCGCACCGGCGGCCGCACCGGCGCCGCAGCCGGAGCCGGTGGCCGCGACAGCGCCGCCGCGGGCACCCGCGGCGCCGGCGCCCCCGGCGGCGGCCGAGGTCGGCACCGCCAAGGGCGAGATCACCGTGCAGGAGCTCACGCGCACCCAGCAGCTCATCGCCCGCCGGATGGCCGAGTCGAAGGCGACCGTGCCGGAGTTCGAGCTGCGCAGCGAGGTCGACATGGAGGCCTGCGTCGAGCTGCGGTCAGAGCTCAAGGCGCTCGGCGGCGACGTGCCGTCGTACAACGACATGGTCGTCAAGGCGGCCGCGCTCGCGCTGCGCGAGTTCCCGCGCGCGAACGGCAGCTACCGCGACGGGCGCTACGAGCTGCACGGTCGCGTGAACGTCGGCGTGGCCGTCGCCGCGCCCGACGCGCTCGTCGTCCCGACGGTGTTCGACGCCGACCGCAAGTCGCTGCGCGAGGTCGCCCGCGAGACGCGCGCGCTCGCCGAGCGCGTGCGCGCCGGCAGCGTGACGCCGCCCGAGCTGAGCGGGGGGACGTTCACGGTCTCGAACCTCGGCATGTACGGCGTCACGGACTTCACCGCCGTGATCAATCCGCCGCAGGCGGCGATCCTGGCCGTCGGTGCGCTCGCGCAGCGGCCGGTCGTGCGCGACGGCGCGCTCGTCGCGCGCCACACGATGAACGTCACGCTCGCCTGCGACCACCGCATCCTCTACGGCGCTGATGCGGCGCAGTTCCTCGCGCGCATCCGCGACCTGCTCGAGCGGCCGTTGGCGCTCGCGTTCTGACAGGCCGCTCGAGGGCGCGCCGGGCTTCTCGCCGATGCACAGCGTGTCGTTGCGGGTCTGGTCCGTCGGCCACTCGACGCACGCGCTCGCCGACTTCGTCGCCATCCTCGCGCCTCACGGCATCGAGGTCGTCGTCGACATCCGCACCGTCCCGAGGTCGCGCAGGCACCCGCAGTTCCACATCGACGCGCTCGCGGCGGCGCTTCCCGAGCACGGCCTCGCCTACCGGCACGTGCCGCAGCTCGGCGGGCTGCGCTCGCCGCGCCGCGCGTCACCGAACGACGGCTGGCGCAATCGCTCGTTCCGCGGCTACGCGGACCATGCCCTGAGCCGCGAGTTCGCCGACGGCCTGGCCGCGCTGCGCGCGACCGCGCGCAGCGCGCCGACCGCGATGATGTGCGCCGAGGCGGTGTGGTGGCGCTGTCATCGCCGGATCGTCGCCGATCGCCTGGTCGCCAACGGCGACGTCGTCGTGCACATCATGCCCGACGGCCGCGGCTCACCGCACGAGCTCACGCCCTTCGCCCGGCGCAACGCCGACGGCACGATCGCCTACCCGGGCACTACCACTCCGCCATGAGGTCGAGGCCGCCCTCCGCGAGCACGGGAGGCGCCGCCCGCGCGCTGACGAACAGCCGGGGCCGAAGCCCCAGCCGCTCGAGGTCGGTGACGATCGCGGCGAGCGCCACGTCCCTCGACGGCGGCACCGTACGAGCGCGCAGGTCGAGCTCGATGAGCCAGTGGCCGCCCTCGGACGGGCACGACCGCGTGAGCCGCCCGATCCCCACGCCCGTGAAGCGCCACCGCGCACGCAGGCGGTAGACCCGCTCCTCGACCCACTCGTCGATCTCCTCCGGCGAGACGCCCACCGGGGCGAGCAGCGAGATCATCGCCCCGTCGTTCATGTCGGCACCTCCCCGTGCGTGTGGGCGCCTTCGGACCCGCACGCGCAGCTGATGATCTCGCGCGAGATCGTCCGGTCGTCCATGTGCAGGTGCGTGGTGCACGGCATGCACGGGTCGAAGCTGCGAATCGCGCGGAGGACGTCGATGCCCTTGAAGTCCTCCGGCTTCTCGTAGTTCTCCAGCAGCGGCGTGGCCAGCACGGCCTCCTCGTAGGGGCCGGGGTTGCCGAACGGATCCTTCGGCGACGCCATCCACGTCGACGGCGTCAGGATCTGGTAGTTCTCGATGACCCCGTTGTCCATCTCGAGGTGGTGGGTGAGGTAGCCGCGCGAGGCGCTCCACAGGCCCACCCCGAGGCGGTGGTCCTTCGGGACCTTGTAGGGCGTGGACATCTTCGCGTCGGGCCCGCCCTTGCGGATGAGGTCGTAGGCGAGCAGCAGGTTGTCGTACGCGATCGCCGCGGTGTAGAGGATGCTGTAGGCGCGGGCGCGGTTGCGCTCGAAGGCGCCCCACGTCTCCGGCACGTGCCACTCGATCAGGTCGTTGGGCAGCGCGGCCTTGGGCAGCTCGATCTGCAGGCTGTGCCCGGTCGAGTTGAGGAACGGCGAGTCGCGGAAGTCCTTGCCGCCCGTCTGCGCCGTCGCCCACAGCCGCGAGTAGGCGCCCGTCTCCATCGCCTGGCGGTCCCAGCGCGGGGCCGTCGACCAGGAGTACCGCTCCTTCCAGGACGTGGCGGTCGGCTTGGGGATCGTCTCCTTGTTCCACGGGTGCCACGGCGACAGCGGGTTGCCCGCCGGGTCGGTCGGGAAGCGCGGGTTGTCGCCCGAGGTCCACTCCTCGTAGAAGGCGTGCTCGACGAACTCCTCGACGCCCGCGTTGAGCATCTGCAGGCTCGTCGTGACCAGCTCGCCGTCGACGATCACGCCGGGCGGCGCCCAGCGCCGACGGCCCCAGTCGTCGCAGTTCTGGAAGGTGCCGTCGTAGGCGTACGGGTCGTCCCACTGGCCGGGCTCGAGCATGCTCTTCGGACGGGCGCCGACGTCGCGGTACTTCGGGTTGACCTCGTAGAAGAAGTCGGCGAGGTCGTCCCAGATCGCGACGGTCTTGCGGCCGTAGTCGAAGTACTTGACGATCCGCAGCATGATCTCGTTGAGGTCCGAGGGATCCAGCGTCGCGCTGATGCCGCCGGGCACGACGGTCTGCGGGTGCGGGAACTTGCCGCCGATCAGGACGTAGGCCTCGCGCGCCAGGCGCGTGTAGTACAGGCCCTCGAGGTACAGCTTGCCCGTCAGCGGCGTGAGGTCCGTCATCAGCTGGGACATGTACTCGTAGCCGTGCAGCGCGCGTCCGCGGGTGCGGGTGTTCTCGGCGCGCTGCCAGATCTCGGGGTTCGTCTCGCGCACGGCGGGCTCCGAGAAGTCCGGCCCGGCCAGCAGCGACAGGTGGATCGGGTGGTCGTAGAGGTACTCGACCGCCTGCATCAGGTTGCGCGCGACGATGCCCATCGGCGGCGGCGCGATCCCGAACGCCATCTCGATCGCCAGCGCCGAGGTGTTGGCGTGCACGCCGCCGCACACGCCGCAGGCACGGCTGGAGATGAAGATCGCGTCACGCGGATCGCGACCCTTCAAGATGATCTCGTAGCCGCGGAACAGCGTCGCCATCGCCGCCGTCTCCATGACCTGGCGGTTGTCGAGGTCGACGACCGTGTGGAAGGCGAGCGCGCCGGCGACACGCGTGACGGGGTCGAAGTCGACGCGGCGCACGGCGCCGTTGCGATCGAACAGCTCCTTCATCCGCGCGGGGTCGTCCTCGATCGGCGTCGGCAGCGGCGTCTGCGTGTAGGTGTACGGATCCGCGACGCCGGGCTTCAGCGTCGCGTTGCCCTGGGCGTCGAACTCGATCGGGAGGTTCTTAAAGCACAAAGCGGCAGCTCCTGCGGGCATGCGCCCGGTCGGTCGTGGACGGCGGCGCCTCGTCGGCGACACCCCGGTTGACGATCTTCCTGACCCGCCACCGTAAAGCAGACGTACGCCTCCGCAAAGAAATTGGTAGCTATGCTTTAGGCATGGCCACGAAGCCACGAACGCTCGCACCGCCGCTTGAAGCGGACGTCGCCGCCACCGGCGTGCCCGTGCTCGACAGCGCCGTCCATGGGCTGTTCTGGGGCGACAACGTCGTCTTCCAGCTCAGCGACGGCGCGACGGCCGAGCCCTTCTTCCGCGCGATCGCGACCAGCGACGTCACATACGAGCGGCGCATCGTCGTCCGCCTCCGCGACGACTCGCCGACGTACGAGGGCTTCGAGGTCCTCGACGTCCGCGCAGACGCAAAGCTCGCGCAACCCGCTCCGCTGCTGCACTCCATCGTCGAGCGCTGTCGCGGCACCGAGCGCAACCTGCTCCTGTTCGACGGGCTCGACGACATGGTGGCGCGCTGGGGCGCCGACGTCGCCGGGCGCTTCTTCGCGACCTGCTGCCCGCAGCTGCTCGAGCTCGGCGCGATCGCGTACTGGACCATGTCGGCCGGTCACGACCACGCGCCGTTCCGGCGCACCGTGGAGGAGATCACCCAGTGCGTGTTCCTGCTCGACCAGGGCCGGCTGCGCGTCGCGAAGGCCGAGGGCCGGCCGCCGGGCGTCGTCGGCAGCGTGTTCCGCTGCGCGGAGGCGGACGGCCTGCCGGTCCTGACCGCCGCGCCGATGGTCGCGCGCATCGGCAACGCGCTGCGCGCCGCGCGGCTGCAGCGAAACCTCAGCCAGACCGACCTCGCGCGCATCGCCGGCGTCTCTGCGAGCGCGATCTCGCAGGCCGAGCGCGGCCAGCGCGGCCTCTCGCTGGAGACGGTGCTCGGGCTGGCGACGGGCCTGAACATCACGCTCGACGAGCTGCTGCGCGGCGACGTCGCCACCGGCTACCAGCTCGGCCGCCGTCGCTACCGGCCACGCCACCGCGGTGAGCCGCTCGCGCTGCTCGACGACCGCCAGGCCGGACTGCGCACCTATCTCGTGCGGCTGCCGCGGCGCGGCTCCGCGCAACCGCACGTCAGCCACAGCGGCGTAGAGGTCGTCGCCGTCGCGAGCGGCCTCGTCCAGGTGTTGCTCCAGACGGGCCGCCCCGTCCTCACCACGGGTGAGACGCTGCTACTCGACGACACGCCGATCGTCGGCTGGCGCAACATCGGCGTCGGCGAAGCGATGCTCTTCTGGATCCTGCGCGACTCGCGGCGCGACAGCTGACGGCGGCCGGCCGGCGTCAGCGTCCGACGACGTCGAGCGTGCCGCCCACGCCGTCCGTCGTGCGCTGCAGCGCGGCGGCGACGACGTCGAGCAGCCTCTGGACGGCCTCGCTGACAGGCGGCGAGAGCGGCGCGGTGATCTCGCCGAGCCCCTTGCCGGTGTCGCGGACGACCGAGCCGAGCTCGTCGCCGGCGCGCCGCACGGCGTCAGCGGACCGCGGCTCGGGCGCCGGCTCGGCGACGTCGGGCGCGGGCGCGATGACCTGCGCGACCGTCACGGCGGGCGGACGGGAGACGACCGGACGGCGCACGACGGCGCGCGGGGCGGCGACCGGCGCGCTCGGCGCGGCGCTCGCGGGGACCGGTCGCGGGCGGGGGCGCTTCGGCGCGCGCAGCACGACCGGGCGCGCGGCGACGGTCGCCTCGCGGGCGTCGGCGGGAGCGCTGTCCGCCAGGAGCAGCGCCGGCCGCGGCGCCGGCTCGACCATGCCGGTCGACCAGCCGCCGAACGCGATGACGACGCTCACCGCGAACAGCGAGAGCGCGGCCGCGGCGACGAGCGAGACGCTGACGCCGATCGACGCGAAGAGAGCGCGGAAGCTGCCCATGCACATGCCCTATCGGCAGGTCGGCGCATCACCTGTAGGCCCCCTGCGCGCTCCACGAGGCGTTGGACTCGCGGTTGGGATCCCGCCGCACCGACGGCGGCGACACCGACGTGTCGACGATCAGGCACAGCCACCGCCGCGGGTCGCGCCCGGGCAGGCACGTTCGGTAGAGGTCGGCGTCGACGCGCAGCGTCGTCGCGCCGTCCACGTGCCCGCGGGTGAAGCTGTCGCCGTTCGCCTCGACCCAGCGGCGCACGGCGAAGGACTGCTCGGCGAACGCCTCGCGCTCGTCGGCGACCTCCGGCCGGTGCGCCAGCCCGACCGCGACGAACGCGGCCGCCACGAGCGCGAGCGCCGCCACGCCCGCGCGGTCGTCGGCGACGACCCGCGGCAGGTCGGGCCGCCGGCGGCGCAGCGCGGCGCCGCCGAGGCCGCCGATCAGCGCGACCGCGATGACGTTCAGGCAGCCCGCCAGCAGCAGCGCCGCGAGCAGCCCCGTCCCGTCGCCGGCGAGCGGCAGCCAGTGCAGCAGCGGCACCTCCAGCAGCGTGACGGCGACGAACGTCGGCCACAGCAGCGCGCCGCGCAACCGCCAGCGCACGCGCCGTAGGCCCGTGCGCGGCTCGCGTCCGCCGTCGGCATGCATCCCGACCAGCGTACGTACCCGGTACCCTCGGGTGCGACGGAACGCATCTCGCGCGGAGATCCCGACGAGATGTCGAACAGGCGAGGAGGAGATCCCTCCTCGACCGCCCGAGAGAAAGGCGACGATGGCGACCAGCAGCATGGACGTTCAGATCGGTGCCAGGACACCCGCCCCCGAGAGCCCGCCCGAGCACCTGACCCTGGACGACCGGGTCGACCTGCTGCGCGGGATGCTCCTCATGCGCGCGATCGAGGCGCGCGCGATGAACCTCTACCGGCAGGGCAAGGTCCCCGGCTCGTTCTACGACGGCTTCGGCCAGGAGGCGGTCTCGGTCGGTGCGACGTGGGCGATGGCGGCCGCCGACCGCCTCTGCGTCCTGCACCGCGACCTCGGCGCGCACCTCGTGCGCGGCGTGCAGCCGGCGGCGGTGCTCAGCCAGTACATGGGCCGCGAGGGCGGGATCACGCGCGGCCGCGACGGCAACGTGCATTTCGGCGACTTCCGCACCGGCTGCGTCGGGATGGTCTCGATGCTGCCCGACATGATGCTCGTGGCTGCGGGCATGGCCATGGCGTTCAAGCTGCGCGGCGAGGCGCGCTGCGCGCTGACGTGGTTCGGCGACGGCTCCACTTCGCGCGGGGACTTCCACGAGGCGATGAACTGGGCGGGCGTGCAGAACCTGCCGGTGATCTTCGTCCTCGAGAACAACCAGTTCGCGTACTCCACGCCGATCGACCAGCAGTTCGCGGTCAACCCCGTGCAGCGCGCGGCCGGCTACGGCTTCCCCGGCGTCAGCGTCGACGGCAACGACGTCGAGGCGGTCTTCGAGGCCACGCGCGTCGCGCGCGAGCGCGCGATCGCCGGCGGCGGCCCGACATTGATCGAGGCGGTCACGATGCGCATGCACGGCCATGGCGCCCACGACGACATGAAGTACGTGCCCAAGGCGCTCGTCGAGGAGTGGCGCAAGAAGGACCCGATCGACCGCCAGAGCGCGCGCGTCGCACAGCTCGGCGTCGACGTCGACGCGCTGCGCGAGGAGGTCCGTGCCGAGGTCGAGGACGCGACGGCGGTCGCGCTCGCCGGGCCGATGCCCGATCCCGCGACGGCCACCGACCGCGTCTTCCACCCGCGCGACGCCGAGGAGATCCTCACGCAGGACGGCCGCGCGCCGTGGAGCGGCTTCCGCGACCGGTCATGACGGCGCGCTGCTCGAGCGGCGGCGCAGCGCCGGCGGAGAGGTGGACGCGATGAGCGAGATGACGTACCTGCGCGCGATCTCCGACGGCCTGCGCACGGAGATGCGCGCCGACGAGCGCGTGATGCTCATGGGCGAGGACATCGGCGTCTACGGCGGCGCCTTCAAGGTGACCGACGGCTTCATCGACGAGTTCGGCCCCGGCCGGGTCATGGACACGCCGCTGGCGGAGTCGGGGATCGTCGGCACCGCCGTCGGCGCGGCGGTCGTCGGGCTGCGGCCGGTTTGCGAGATGCAGTTCGCCGACTTCGTGTCCTGCGGCTTCGACCAGATCGTCAACGTCGCCGGCAAGATGTACTACCGCCAGGGGCTGCCGGTGAACATCACCGTCCGGCTGCCCAGCGGCGGCGGCTTCAGCGGCGGCCCGTTCCACTCGCAGAACCCGGAGGCGTGGTTCATGCACGCGCCCGGGCTGAAGGTCGTCGCGCCGAGCACCGCCGAGGACGCCAAGGGGCTCATCATCGCGAGCATCCGCGATCCCAACCCGGTGCTCTACATGGAGCACAAGCACCTCTATCGGCGCGTAAAGGGCGAGGTGCCCGAGGGCTCCTACGAGACGCCGTTCAAGGCGCGGGTCGCGCGCGAGGGCTCCGACCTCGTCGTCATGACCTACGGCGCGATGGTGCACACGGCGCTCGAGGCGGCCGACGACATCGACGGCGCCTCGATCATGGTCCTCGACCTGCGCTCGCTCGTGCCGCTCGACGAGGCGGCGATCCTCGCCGCGGTGCGCGAGTGCTCGAAGGTCGTCATCGTCGACGAGGCCAACGCGACGTGCGCCGCCGGGGCGCAGGTCTCCGCGCTCATCGCCGAGCACGGCTTCGAGGACCTCGACGGGCCGATCCTGCGGGTCGCGTCGCCCGACGTCCCGATCCCGTTCTCGCCGCCGCTCGAGGCGGCCGTGCTGCCGTCCGTCGACCGCGTGAGGGAGGCCTGCCGTCAGCTCCTCGAGTACTGAGCGCGCGACGATCGTCGACGTCACGATGCCGCAGATGGGCGTCTCCGTGGCCGAGGGGACGCTCGTCGAGTGGCGCAAGCAGCCGGGCGACTGGGTGCAGGCCGACGAGACGATCTGCGAGGTGTCGACGGACAAGATCGACACGGAGATCCCGTCGCCGGCGAGCGGCCGGCTCGTCGAGATCCTCGTCGGCGTCGGCGTGACCGTCGAGGTGGGCGTGACGCTCGCGCGGATCGCGACCGACGCGCGCCCCGGCGAGCCGCACAGCGCCGAGAACGGCCCGCCGGCCGCCGCGGCCACGGGCGCGCCCGAGCAGGCGCCCGCGCCCGCGCGCGCCGCCGCCGGCCGCCCCGCCGGCGCCCCGGCACGCCGCGGCGCCGGCGCGCGGCGCATCTCGCCGGTCGTCCAGCGGATCGCCGACGAGCACGACGTCGACCTCGACGAGGTCGAGGGCACCGGCCGCGACGGCCGCGTGCGAAAGCAGGACGTGCTCGCCTACGTCGAGGCGCGCGGCGGCGCCCGCACGGCGGCGCGCGCCACGGACGAGCCCACGATCCACATCGAGAGCCCCTACCGGCCCGGCGCCGCCGGTGCGTCCAGCGGGCCCTACGTCGCGCCCGAGGGCCGCCCGCTGTCGCGCATGCGCCAGCAGATCGGCGAGCACATGAAGCGCTCACTCGAGACCGCGGCGACCTGCACGACGTGGATCGAGGTCGACGTCTCGCGCGTCGAGCTCGCGCGCCGGCAGCTCGGCATCACGGCGCTGCCGCTCATCGCGCGCTGCACGATCGGCGCGCTCACGGAGTTCCCGCTGCTGAACGCCTGGCTCGAGGGCGACGTCCACACCGTCCACGAGCAGGTCAACCTCGGCATCGCGGTGGCGCTGGGCGAGGACGGGCTGATCGTGCCGGTCGTGCGCGGCGCCCAGGACCTCAGCCCGGAGGGGCTGTCGCGCCGGATCCGCGACCTCGCCCGGCGCGCGCGGGCGCGCCAGCTCACGCCCGACGACGTGCGCGGCGCGACGTTCACGATCACGAACCCGGGGCAGTTCGGATCGATGATGGCGACGCCGGTCATCAGCCAGCCGCAGGTGGCGATCCTCGACGTCGAGGCCATCATCAAGCGCCCGGTCGTCGTCACCGACGCCTTCGGCGAGGACGCGATCGCGATCCGCCCGATGGTCATCCTCGGGCTGTCCTGGGACCACCGCGCGCTCGACGGCGCGCTCGCAGCGCGCTTCCTGGCGAGCATCAAGAAGCGCGTGGAGAGCTACGAGGCCTAGGCGGGCGGGCGCCCCCGGCGAGCCCGGGGCCTCCCGAGCGCCGCCCCGAGCGCCGTGCGGCAAGTCGCACGGCGAGGGGGCGGTTCGCCGTACCGGCACTTGCGGGCCGCCCCCATGGGCACCGCGTGATTGCGGCGGCAACCTTCGCTTACCGACTTGGACTTCGGCAGCAAAGGACTCGAGATGACGACCACGACACACGCTCGCCCAGCATTGCGCCCAGCGATCGACGGCGCCTTCGTCATGCCCGGCGATCCCGGCTTCGACGAGGCGCGGCTGGCATGGAACCTCTCCGCCGATCAGCGGCCGGCCGCCGTCGCGCTCCCGGAGAGCGCCTCCGACGTCGCGGCCACGGTGCGCTTCGCGCGTGCCAACGGGCTTCGCGTCGCGCCGCAGGGCACCGGCCACAACGCCACCGCGATCGCCTCGCTGCAGGACACGATCCTGCTGAAGACGTCGCGCATGCGCGGCGTCTCGATCGACGCCTCGCGCCGGCGCGCCCGCGCGGAGGCGGGCACGCTCTGGATGGAGGCGACCGCCCCCGCGCACGAGCACGGCCTGCTGGCGCTCGGCGGCTCATCGCCGGACGTCGGCGTCGTCGGCTACTCGCTCGGCGGCGGCCTGAGCTGGCTGGGTCGCAAGTACGGCCTGGCCGCCAACCACGTCCTCGCCGCCGAGGTGGTCACGGCCGACGGCGAGCTGCGGCGCGTCGACGCCGACGACGACGCCGACCTCTTCTGGGCCCTGCGCGGCGGCGGCGGCAGCTTCGCCGCCGTCACGGCGCTCGAGTTCGAGCTCTTCGAGATCCCGGAGATCTACGCGGGCGCGATGATGTGGCCGGCCGAGCGGGCCCACGAGGTCATGCACGCCTGGCGCGAGTGGACGCAGACCGCACCCGAGGACGCGACGACGGCGGCACGGATCCTGCAGTTCCCGCCGCTGCCGGAGCTGCCCGAGCCGCTGCGCGGCCGGGCGTTCGTCGTCATCGACGGCGCGGTCAGCGGCGAGCCGCTCGAGGCGGCCGAGGTCATCGCGCCGCTGCGCGCCCTCGGCCCGGAGATGGACAGCTTCGCGATGATCCCGGCGCCCGCGCTGCAGGCGATTCACATGGACCCCGAGGAGCCGATGCCCGGGCTCAGCGACCACACGCTGCTCGGCGCGCTGGAGCCGGCGGCGATCGACACGCTGCTCGACGTGGCGAACCCCGCGGCGGGCTCGCCGCTGCTGCTCGTCGAGCTGCGCCATCTCGGCGGAGCGCTCGGCCGGGTGCCCGAGGGCGCCGGCGCGCTCGGCGCGTTCAACGGCGAGTACCTGTTCTTCGCGGCGGGCCTGCCGATGGACGCGGGCGTCGCGGCCGCGATCGAGGCGCACCTCGCGCTCGCCCGCGCCGCGCTGGCGCCCTACGAGTCCGGCTCGGTGTACCTCAACTTCGCCGAGCGGCCGATCGACGCCGCGACGATCTACCGCCCGTGGGTCTACCAGCGCCTGCGGGAGATCAAGGCGGCCTACGACCCCGAGGACCTGTTCCTCTCAAACCACCCGATCGCGCCGGCGCGCTGAGCGCCCCGGCTCGGGCGACCGCCGACGCGGCGGTCGCCCGGCCGGCCTACGCGTAGCGGTACTGCGTGAAGAAGCTCGGCGTCGCCGGGATCAGCAGGACGTCGGCGTCGGCGCCCTGCGGTCGCAGTGCGACGTCCACGCGCGAGCCGACGACGCAGCCGGCGAGGCGGTGCCCACCCTCCTCCTGGCGGCGCGTCATCGGCGCGGGGGCGCGCAGGGCGATCACCGGGTCGTCGGCGAGCACGCCGACCACGCTGCTCTGGCAGCGCACGCAGTCGTAGAGCGTCATCGCGCCGCAGACGTCGAGCGTCATCTCGTCCAGGCGCTGCTCGGTCCCACACGCGCAGCGCAGCACGAAGTCGCCGTCGGAGAGCTCGGGCCGGCCGGTCGGGCCCGCGAGGGCCTCGCAGATCCGCATGCCGTGCAGCGTAGTTCGCGACGACTGCCGCGCGCGCCCGTCAGGCCGGCAAGGGAGGAGAGACTGCCGGCCTGACGGGGATGCGAGCGCGGGTGCCCGACCATCATCGGCGACCGCGACAAAGATATCCAAGACGACACCTCGCCCTGACTCATAAGCTGTGCCTATGGAGCTTCGCCAGCTTCGATATCTCATCGCGGTCGCAGAGGAGCAGCACTTCACGCGCGCCGCAGCCCGCGAGCACGTCGCCCAGCCGGCGCTGTCGCAGCAGATCCGGCGCCTGGAGGCCGAGCTCGGGCTCACGCTCGTCCAGCGCACGACGCGGCGCGTCGCCATGACGCAGGCCGGCGAGCTGCTCGTCGCGCGCGCCCGGCGCGCGCTCGCCGAGCTCGACGCCGCGGCCGCCGAGCTGCAGAGCCTCGCCGGCGTCCAGGCCGGCCGGCTGTCGGTCGGGGCGCTGCACACGATGGGGCCCGTCGACCTGTCATTGCTGCTGTCGTCGTTTCATCGCAGCCACCCCGGCATCGAGCTGACCGTCCGCGAGCAGTCCAGCGAGGAGCTCGCCGAGATGCTGCGAGACGACGAGATCGACCTCGCGTTCCTGTCCGTGACCGAGCGCATCCAGAGCCGCGGGCTGAAGCTGCACCCGCTCGTCAGCGAGGAGCTCGTCGCCGTCCTCTCGGGCGACCATCCGCTCGCCGGACGCCGCCGCGTCGGCCTCGCCGAGCTGGCCGACGACACGTTCGTGAGCTTCCGCGAGGGCGCGCGGCTCCGCGAGCTGCTCATCTCCGCCGCCGGCGCGGCCGGCTTCCGCCCGCGGATCGCGCTGGAGTCCAACGAGAGCCGCCGCATCCGCAGCCTCGTCTCGCGAGGGCTCGGCGTCGCGCTGCTGCCGCGCTCGGACGCCGAGGGCCCCGGCGCGGACGTCGCGGTCTGCGCGCTCTCCGGCCCGGCGCTGCGCCGCGACGTGACGCTCGCCTCGCGCGAGCAGCGCCGGCCGTCGCCGGCCGCGCAGGCGTTCCTGGCGCTCACGCTGCAGACGTTCGCGCGCGCGCCGGCGGGCGCGACCGCCATCATGGAGCCATGAGCGCGGACGAGCTGCTGATCTGCGAGCTGGGCACCGTCGAGTACCGGGCGGGGCTCGAGCTGCAGGGCCGCCTGCGCAGCGCGCGGCAGGCCGGCCGGATCGCCGACACGCTGCTGCTGCTCGAGCATCCGCCCGTGTACACGCGTGGTCGGCGGTCGGCCGCCGGCGAGCTTCCGATGGGCGAGGCCTGGTACCGCGATCGCGGGATCGACGTCGTCGACACCGACCGCGGCGGCCGCGTGACCTACCACGGGCCGGGCCAGCTCGTCGGCTATCCGATCATGGGCATCGGCGACGTCATCGCCTACCTGCGCACGATGGAGCGCGCGATCGTCGCCGCGCTGGCCGACGCCGGCGTCGGCGCCCGCGCGCGGCCCGACGACGGCCCCGACTTCACGGGCGTCTGGGCCGGCGAGCGCAAGGTCGCGTCGATCGGCGTCCACGTCGCGCGCGGCGTGACGACGCACGGCTTCGCGATCAACGTCGACAACGACCTGACGCCGTTCGGCTGGATCGTCCCCTGCGGGCTGGACGGCGTGCAGATGACCTCGGTGTCGCAGGAGACCGGCGGCGGGCCGGCGCTGCCGGCGATCACGGCGAGCGTCGCGGCGCGCTTCGCGGAGGCCTTCGAGCGCTGCCCGCGGGCGGTCGACGCCACGGCGCTCCGCGCCGAGGTGGACGGCGTGCCGGCGAGGGCGGCACGCAAGCCCTCCCGGCCCGGCGGCGGACGATGAGCCGGCTGGCGGCCGCCGTCCGCGTCCGTGCCGCCAGCGCCCGCCACCGCGGCGAAGCCGTCGAGTGCCCGCTGTGCGGCGGCCGCTTCGACCGCTTCAAAGACGACTGGAACCGGCCCGCCGCGCTGTGCTGGCGCTGCGGGTCGCACGAGCGCCATCGCGCGCAGTGGCTGCTGCTCGAGCGCCGCCCGCAGCTGCTCGCCGAGGCGCGCTCGCTGCTGCACTTCTCGCCCGAGTGGTGCCTGCGGCGCAGGCTCTCGGCGCTGCCCGGCCTGCGCTACGTGACGACCGACCTCGACCGCACGCAGGACGTCGACCTGCGCCTCGACGTCACCGCGCTCGACCTCCCCGACGGCGCCTTCGACGCGGTCATCTGCTCGCACGTGCTCGAACACGTCGCCGACGACCGGGCCGCGATGCGCGAGCTGCGGCGCATCACCGCGCCGGGCGGCTTCGCGCTCGTCATGGTGCCGCTCGCGCTGGACAGGGCGCGGACGTACGAGGACGCCACGATCACCGCGCCCGAGGATCGCGAGCGGGAGTTCCTGCAGGCAGATCACGTCCGCCTCTACGCGCCCGACATCGCCGAGCGGCTGCGCGAGGCGGGCTTCGACGTCGACGTCGTCGACCTCCACGCGGAGCTCGGGGCGGCGCACGCCGCGCGCTACGGGCTGCTGGCGTCGGACCTCGTGCTGCTGTGCCGGCGCGGCTGATCGCTACCCTCGGGGAGGTGGCCATCGAGGAACGAAAGCTCTCCACCCGCTCGCGCGCCAACCCCGGCGGGATGGACGTCCTGAAGGTGCTCGGCCCCGACGTGCGACCGCTGCGCGAGCGCAAGCCGCCGTGGTTCAAGGTCCCCGCGCCCGGCGGCGCCCGCTATCGCGAGCTGACGAAGCTCATCTCCGACGAGAACCTGCACACGGTCTGCCAGGAGGCCGCGTGCCCGAACGTCGGCGAGTGCTGGGAGCGCGGCACGGCGACCTTCATGATCCTCGGCGACACGTGCACCCGCCGCTGCGGCTTCTGCAACGTGCGCACCGGCAAGCCGACGTGGAACGACCCGCTCGAGCCCGCCCGCGTCGCGCGCTCGATCGCGAAGATGGGGCTGCGCCACGCGGTCATCACCTCCGTCGACCGCGACGACCTGCCCGACCTCGGCGCGTCGGCGTTCGTCGGCGTCATCCGGCAGGTGCGCCGCCAGGCCCCGCGCTGCAAGGTCGAGGTCCTCACGCCGGACTTCCGCGGCCAGGAGATGCCGCTGGCGAAGGTCATCGCCGAGCGCCCCGACGTCTTCAACCACAACGTCGAGGTGGTGCCGCGGCTGTATCCGGTCGCCCGCCGCGGGTCGCGCTTCGAGCGCTCCTGCCGCGTGCTGCGCAACGCCAAGGAGATGGGCTCAGGCGAGGTGACGACGAAGTCCGGCCTGATGGTCGGCCTGGGCGAGACACACGACGAGATGGTCGAGGCGTTCGGCATCCTGCGCGAGCACGGCGTTCAGGTGCTGACCGTCGGCCAGTACCTGCGCCCGACCGAGCGCCACCTGCCGGTCGTGCGCTACTGGCACCCCGACGAGTTCAAGGCGCTCGAGGAGGCCGCCTACGCGCTCGGCTTCGACCACATCGCCGCCGGCCCGCTCGTGCGCTCGAGCTACCACGCCGACCAGCACGTCGCCCAGCACGAGCCGGGCAGCGGACCGCTCGCCGCGGCGCGCTAGGAGCCCCGCAGCGGCCGCGCTGCGCCGTCCGCCCGGCGGGTAGTGTCCGCGCGGACCCGCCGTGTTCCCGCTGAAGGACAACATCCCGACCGACCGGACGCCGATCCTCACGATCGCGTTCATCGCGGCCAACATCTTCATCTACTTCGTCCTGCAGAAGGGCGGCATCCTCAGCGGCCCGGACGACGGGATCGTCGTCGACTACGGGGTGATCCCGTACGAGCTCACGAACCCCGGCCAGAACTGCGAGGCCGTCCGCGAGCGGATCGTGTGCGAGGGGATGCCCGGGGTCGCCGGCTCGGCGGACGACCAGCCGCCCACCGCGCTGACCGTCTTCTCGTCGATGTTCATGCACGGCAGCATCCTGCACCTCGGCGGCAACATGCTCTTCCTGTGGATCTTCGGCAACAACGTCGAGGACTCGATGGGGCACCTGCGGTTCGTCGCCTTCTACCTGCTCGGCGGCATCGCGGCGATCGCGCTGCAGGTCGTCACGGACCCGAACGCGGCGATCCCGACGATCGGCGCCTCGGGCGCGGTCGCGGCCGTGCTCGGCGGCTACATCCTGCTCTATCCGCGGGCGCGCGTCGTGACGGTGATCTTCATCATCTTCTTCTTCACGATCATCGAGCTGCCCGCCCTGCTGATCCTCGGCTTCTGGTTTCTGCAGCAGATCTTCTTCGGCTTCTACGAGGTCTCCCAGCCGGCCGGCGGAGGCGGCGGCGTCGCGTACTTCGCCCACATCGGCGGCTTCCTGTTCGGCCTGGCGGCGATCAAGCTCTTCGCCCAGCGCCACAAGGACTACTCGCCGCCGCCGCGCTATCCGGTCTACTGATGCGGGCGCGCACCGCCGTGCTGGGCGCGGCGCTCGCGTTCATCGCGCTGCTGGCCGCGCTGACCGTCTACGTCACCGTGGCGTCCGGCGTCAGCGTGCTGACGCTCGTCGCGCTGCTCGTGCTCGCCCTCTTCGCAAGCGGCATCGTGGGCGCGCTGCTGCAGCCGCCGCCCGAGGAGTGACGCCGCTCAGCGGCCGAGCTGGGCGGCCGCGACCGCGACCTGGCCGAACGCGATCTGGCCGTCGTTGGGCGGCAGCAGCCGCGGCACGAGGACGCGCAGGCCGGCCCGCTCGAGCGCGTCGGCGGTGAGCCGCAGCAGCAGCCGGTTCTGAAAGACGCCGCCCGACAGGACCGCGGTCGCGACGCCGGCGCGCTCGGCGGCGAGCGCGCACGCCGCGGCGGTCGCGCGCGCGACGCCGGCATGGAAGCGCGCCGCGATCGTCGCGACGGCGACGTCGCTCGCCAGGTCGGCGAGGATCGCGTCGATCGCCGGCCGCGGGTCGAGCAGCAGCGGCACGCCGTCCGCGATCGCCAGCGGGTAGGGGGCGGCGCCGGCGCGATCGGCGAGCGCCTCGAGCTCGATCGCGGCCTGGCCCTCGTAGCTGACCTCGCGGCGCACGCCGCAGAGCGCGGCGACCGCGTCGAAGAGCCGGCCGGCGCTCGACGTCGCCGGCGACGCGACGGCGGTCGCCGACATCCGCGCGACGACGTCCCAGCGCTCGGCGGGGATCGTCGCGAGCCCCGCGGGCCGCGGGGCGCCCATCGCGGTCAGCCAGCTGCACGCCATCCGCCACGGCTCCGCGATCGCGCGCTCGCCGCCGGGCATCGTCACGCTCGCGAGGTGCCCGGCACGCTCGAAGCCGTCCAGGCCGCCGACGAGGATCTCGCCGCCCCAGACGGTCCCGTCGGTCCCCAGCCCCGTCCCGTCGTAGATCGCACCGACGGCGGGCCCAACCTCGCCGTGCTCTGCAAGCGTCGCCGCCAGGTGGGCGTGGTGGTGCTGGACGCCGAGCGCCGGCAGGCCGTCGTCCTCGCGCTCCTGCGCATAGCGCGTCGAGAGGTAGTCGGGGTGCAGGTCGTGCGCCACGACCTGGGGCGTGACCTCGAACAGGCGCTCGAAGTGCGCGACGCCGGCGCGCAGGGACTGCAGCGTCTCGTAGTTCTTGAGGTCGCCGATGTGGTGGCTCGGCCATGCGCGCCTGCCCGACGCCAGGCAGAAGGCGTTCTTCTGCTCGGCGCCCGCGCCGAGCAGCGGCCGGGGGCAGTCGATCGGCAGCTCGACGCTCGCGGGGACGTAGCCGCGCGAGCGCCGCAGCAGCAGCGGCGCGCCGCGCACGACGCGCGCGACGGAGTCGTCGGTGCGCGTCGCGATCGGCCGGTCGTGGACGAGGAAGCGGTCGGCGATCGCGCCGAGGCGCTCGAGCGCGTCGTCGTCCTCGAACGCGATCGGCTCGTCGGAGACGTTGCCGCTCGTGAGGACGAGCGGCACGCCCGCGTCGCCGGCGAGCAGGTGGTGCAGCGGCGTGTACGGCAGCATGACGCCGAGCTCCGGGACCCCGGGGGCGACCGACGGCGCGACGGGGGCGCCGGCGCGGCGCTCGGCGAGCACGATCGGGCGCTCGCGCGAGAGCAGCAGCGCCTCCTCGGCCGGCCCGAGGTCGACGAGCTCACGCGCGGCGGCGACGTCGGCCGCCAGCAGCGCGAACGGGCGGTCCTCGCGGCGCTTGCGCGAGCGCAGCGCCGCGACCGCGTGCTCGTCGTCGGCGCGACAGGCGAGGTGATAGCCGCCCAGGCCCTTGACCGCGAGGATGCGGCGGGCGAGCAGGTCGTCGACCGCCGCCCGCAGCGCGTCGTCGGTCCGCACCGGTCGCCCGTCGCGCTCGAGCAGCCGCACCTGCGGCCCGCAGCGCGGGCACGCGTTGGGCTGGGCGTGGAAGCGGCGGTCCAGCGGGTCGTCGTACTCCGCGCGGCACTGCGCGCACATCTGAAAGCCGGCCATCGTCGTCAGCGGCCGGTCGTAGGGGATGCCGCGGACGATCGTGAAGCGCGGCCCGCAGTTCGTGCAGTTCAGGAACGGATAGCGGTAGCGCCGGTCGTCGGGGTCGGCGAGCTCGGCGAGGCAGTCGTCGCAGGTCGCCGAGTCGGGCGTCACCGGAGCCGTCGCGGCACCGGCGCGCACGCTTGCGACGATCTCGAAGCCGTCGCCGCCGATCGCCGGCACGTCGTCGCTCGACACGGCGCGGACGTCGGCCAGCGGCGGTGCGTCGGCGCTGAGGCGCTGCACGAACGCGGCGACCGCGTCGGGCGCGCCCTCGGCCTCGACGAGCACCCCGCGCTCGTCGTTGAGCACCCATCCGGCGATCCCCAGCTCGTCGGCGAGCCGGAAGACGAACGGCCGATAGCCGACGCCCTGCACCGTGCCGTCGACGCGGGCGCGCACGCGTCGCCGCGTGCCCTGCGCCGTCACGGCGAGGGCGATGCCCCGGACGACAGCTCGACGAGCTCGCGCAGCACGTGGTAGGCGCTCGCCTGCGCCTCCTGGATGCGCGGGATGTTCTGCGAGCGGCTGACGACGACGTGGTCGGCGAGGCGGTTCGCCGCGACGTTGCCGCCGTCGTAGCCGACGAAGGCGATCGTGACGAGCCCGCGCTTGCGCGCCTCCTTGAGCGCCTCGAGCACGCTCGGCGAGTTGCCGCTCGTCGACAGCGCCATCAGGACGTCTCCCGCGCGGCCGTAGGCGATCACCTGGCGCATGAAGATCGCGTCCGTCCCGATGTCGTTGGCGACCGCGGTGATGATCCCCGTGTCCTCGGTCAGGTCGATCGCGCGGCGCGGCGGCCCGCCGAACATCGGCGTGCGGAAGTCGGCGACGACGTCCATCGCGTCGGTCGCCGAGCCGCCGTTGCCGAGCGCGATGAGGCGCCCGCCGGCGTCGAGGCGCTCGCGCAGCACGCGCGCCGCCTCGAGCAGCGTGTCGCAGCCCTCCGTCAGCGTCTGCGCGCGCAGCGCCGTGACCTCCTCGGCCTTGAGCAGCATGGAGCGGCGGACGTCGTCGAGGACCGAGTCGAGGTCGTGCTCCTGCTGCCCGAGGAACGGATACAGGAAGCTCGACGCGCCGCTGTCGTGGACGGGCCGCGCGGTGCGGCCCTCGAGCAGGCCGCGGTGGTCGAGGAAGATGTGCACGAGCTCCCACAGCAGGTGGTAGAGCGTCTCGGCGATCTCCTGACGGACGAGCGGGTCGGCGACCGTCGACAGGTCGAACTCCCACTCGGCTCCCGAGCCCGCGGTGAAGGCGACGGTCAGGCAGCCGCGCTCGCGCGCCGCGGCCAGCGCCGCGAGCACGTCGGGCTCGTCGCCGAAGGCCATCGCGATGTCGTCGGCCTCCGTCTCCAGCGCGACCTGCGCGGCGACCGCGCCGCCCTCGCCGGCCAGCCCGAGCGCCGGCAGCGCGCGCTTGCCGACGATGACGGGATGGACGAACTCGACCGCGACGTGGCGGGCGTCCGAGCGGTCGGCGGGAGAGGCGCCGAAGGCGACCAGGCGCCCCTCGCGCGCGAAGCGCTCGGCCATCCGGTGGCACAGGCGCGCGAGCCGGTCGGCCTCGGCCTCGAAGAAGAGCGCGTTGGCCTCGCGACGCTCGCGCAGCAGCGCCTCGACCCGCTCGGCGCCCGTGATCGCCGTGGGCCTCATGCGCCGCCTCAGCAGATGCGCGGAAGCGGGTCGCCGACGAGCTGGTCGAGAACGCGCTTTCCGCCGAACGCGGTTGCCACGAGCACCATGCCCTCGGGCTCGGTCTTGCACTCGCCGATGATCGCGGCCTCCTCGCCGCCGGGCATCGAGCGCAACGCGGCGAGCGCGGACTCCTCGGCCTCGGGCGCGACGATCGCCACGAGCTTGCCCTCGTTGGCCACCTGCATCGGGTCGATGCCGAGCAGGTCCGTCGCTCCGGCGACCGCCGGGTGCACCGGGACGGCGGCCTCCTTGACGACCATCGCGACGCGCGACGCGCGCGCGAGCTCGTTGAGGACCGACGCCACGCCGCCGCGGGTCGCGTCGCGCAGGCAGCGCAGCGACGGGCCCGTCGTCTCGAGCAGCGCGTCGACCATCGGCCACAGCGAGCGCGTGTCCGAGCGGATGTCGGCGTCGAGGTCGAACTCGCCGCGGGCCAGCATGATCGCCGTCCCGTGGTCGCCGACGCTGCCGGACACGAGGATCCTGTCGCCCGGCCGCAGCGCAGCCGGCGACAGCGACGCGCGATCGTCGACGAGGCCGATCCCGGCCGTGCAGATGTACATCTGGTCGCACGCGCCGCGCTCGACGACCTTCGTGTCTCCGGCGACGATCGAGACGCCGGCCGCGTTGGCGGCCACGGCGATCGCCGCGACCTGGTCCTTGAGCGTGTCGGCCGCCAGGCCCTCCTCGAGGATCAGCGACAGCGTCAGCGCCAGCGGCCTGGCGCCGGCCATCGCGAGGTCGTTGACGGTGCCGTTGACCGCAAGCTCGCCGATCGTGCCGCCGGGGAACGTGATCGGGTTGACGACGAACGAGTCGGTCGTCATCGCCACGTCGGCGCCCGCGACCGACACGGTGCCGGCGTCGGCCATCTGCTCGAGCGTCTCGTTGGCGAAGGCCGGCACGAGCAGGCCCTCGATCAGGCTCTGCGTCGCCTTGCCGCCCGCGCCGTGGGCCATCGTGATCTGCGAGTCGCGGAACTTCGACCGCTTGGCGCGTGCGGTCTCGATGATGTTGAGGACCTTCTGCTCGCGCTCGGAGATCTCAGAAGGCATGGTTCGCCCTCCGCTGCTCTCCAGCTCGGACGAGGATTTCGCCCTGCGATCCTCTCGAGCTCGGATCTGCGGGCGACGTCACCTAGACCACCTCGCGCTCACGGGCGAAGCGCCCGTAGTTGTAGTAGGCGGCGCAGGCGCCCTCGCTGGAGACCATGCAGGTGCCGATCGGGCGCTCGGGCGTGCAGCCGGAGCCGAACACCTTGCACTCCCACGGCTTGATGACGCCCTTGAGGACCTCGCCGCACTGGCAGGCCTTCGGGTCGGCGACGCGGATGCCGGGCACGCTGTAGTGCAGCTCGGCGTCCATGTCGGCGTAGGCCTCCGACAGCTTCAGCCCGCTCTGCGAGATGAATCCCATCCCGCGCCACTCGAAGTGCGGGCGCAGCTCGAAGACCTCGGACATGACCTGCAGCGCGCGCTGGTTGCCCTCCCACGGCACGACGCGGGCGTACTGGTTCTCGACCTCGCAGCGGCCCTCCTTCAGCTGCGTGAGGATCATGTGGATCGCGTGCAGCACGTCGAGCGGCTCGAAGCCGGCGACCGAGATCGGCTTGCCGTACTCGCGCGGGATGAACTCGAACGGCCGCACGCCGACGACCGTCGACACGTGACCAGGGCCGATGAAGCCGTCGAGGCGCAGGTCGGGCGAGTCGAGCAGCGCCCGCAGCGGCGGCACGATCGTGACGTGGTTGCACATGCAGAAGAAGTTCTCGACGCCCTCGGTCTTGGCGCGCTTGAGCGTCAGCGCGGTCGACGGAGCCGTGGTCTCGAAGCCGATCGCGTAGAAGACGACCGGCCGCTCGGGGTTCGCCTTGGCGATCCGCAGGGCGTCCAGCGGCGAGTAGACCATCCGGATGTCGGCGCCCTCGGCCTTGGCGTCGAGCAGCGTGCCGTCCGAGCCGGGTACGCGCAGCATGTCGCCGAAGCAGGTGAAGATGACGTCCGGCTGATGGGCGAGCGCGATGGCGTCGTCGACGCGGCCCATCGGGATGACGCACACCGGGCAGCCGGGCCCGTGGACGAGCTCGACGTTGGCCGGCAGCAGGTCGTCGATCCCGTACTTGTAGATCGAGTGCGTGTGCCCGCCGCACACCTCCATGAACTTGTAGTGGCGTCCGGGCTCGACGAGGCCACGGATCTCCTCCGCGAGCACCTCCCCCAGCGCCGGGTCGCGGAATTCGTCGACGAACTTCATCCGGCGGCCTCCTCGTTGAGCTTTGCAATCGCCGTGCCTGCATGGACCAGCAGCCGGTCGCCGACCGCAACCGGAGCCACGAGGTCGATCTCGACGGTCTCCGATCGCCCGTCGTCGTCGGCGCAGAGCGCGAGCCCGCGCTCGTCGTCGAGACGCAGCACGTTCAGCGGGAGCGCGACGTCGCCGCAGGTGATGCACCCCGTGTCGAGGTTGCAGACCGGCTCGGGTGCGGGAGCGGCATCGGAGCCGCCGTCGACGAACACGTTGCTCATTGGTGGACTCTCCCGCTCATGGGTCTCTCCGAGCGTACCAACACGCTACGTGTCTGCGACCAATACCGGCCGACGCGCGGCACCTTCCTCGCACCGCGCCGCACCTATACACGCGCGCGCGCGGCCCGGCGGAGTCAGCCGGCTTCGCCGGCGGCGACCTTGTGGATCCGCCCGCCCTTGGCCTGCGACAGGCGGCCGCCCTGACGGCCGTGGCGCACCGCCACGAGCTCGGCCATGATCGACACCGCCGTCTCGCGGGCGCTCGTCGCGCCGAGGTCGAGGCCGATCGGCGCGCTGATCCGCGACAGCTCCTGCTCGCCCACGCCGGCGGCGAGCAGGCGCTCGCGGCGCTCGGCCTGCGCGCGCTTGGAGCCCATCGCGCCGATGTACGGCGCGTCCGAGCGCAGCGCGGACAGCAGCGCCGCGTCGTCGAGCTTGGGATCGTGCGTGAGCACCGCGATGTACGTCGCGCGGTCGATCGCGCCGAGCTGCTCGAAGGCCTGGTCGGGCCAGCCGGCGATCACGTCGAGCGCCTGCGGGAAGCGCTCGCGCGTCGCGAAGCGCCGGCGCGGGTCGACGACGTAGGGCCGCCAGCCGGCCACCCGCGCGAGCGCCGACAGGTGCGCCGAGTACTCCACCGCGCCGAAGATCACAACGCGCGGATCGGGGTGGGTGACGTCGACGAACAGGTCGCCGCGCACCTCGGAGGCCTCCCTCCACATGAGCTCCTCGGCGTCGGCGCGCGCCTGCGCGTCGAGCTCGGGGTCGCCGAGCGTGCCCTCCGTGCTGCCGTCCGGCCGCACGAGCAGCTTCGCGCCGGCGTGCTCGCCGCGCAGCGCGGTGACGAGCGCCGCGCGGCCGTCCTCGCGCGCGATGGCCGCGAAGCGGGCCTGCACGCTGCTCATCGCGGGCCCCGGTCCTGCGCCCGCTCGGCGGCTCGTGCGGGGCGATCGCGCGCTGTCACGGCTCGTACCGCTCGACGAGGACGTCGATCTCGCCGCCGCACGGGAGCCCGACGTCCCACGCCTCCTCGTCGGCGATGCCGAACGTCAGCAGCTGCGGCGTGCCGTCGCCGATGACCGTGTCGGCGACCTCGATGACGGCGCCCTCGACGCAGCCGCCCGACACCATGCCCGACACCTCGCCGCGGTCGTTGATCGCCATCTTCGACCCCGGCGGCCGCGGCGCCGAGCGCCGCGTGCCGACCACGGTCGCGAGGGCGACCCGCGCGCCCTCGGCGACCCAGCTATCGACGTCGTTGATCACGTCCTTCATCGCGATCGGGCGGCGCTAGGCCTTCGCGAGGTTGGCCGTGAACTGCTTGACGAGCTGCGTCAGCACGGCGGCGACCGTCCCCTCGCCCATCGACGCCGCCTTGCCCGAGACGTTGGCGACCGCCTCGACCTTGCCGTTGCCGTCGCCGACGTCGATCGTGACGTCGCCGGACGCGTTGCTCTGGCCGGCGGCCTCGCGGGTGTTGGCCTTGATGCGGACGGTCTTCGAGCTCGGGTCGGCGGACTCGATCGTGACCGGGCCGCTGAACTTCATGCCCATCGAGCCCATCTTCACGTCGATCTCGGCCTTGACCGAGGACGGGCTGTCGGCGGAGATGACGCGCGCCCCCGGCACGCAGGGCACGAGCTTGTTGAGGTCGCTGACGACGCTCCAGGCGTGGTCGGCGTCGGGAACCGCGAACGTCTCGTTCAGCGTTGGCATACGGCGGTGTCCTCCTTCGTCGGTGCGGATGTGCCGGCGTGCGGTGCGCCACGCCGGGGTCGCTGCGAGATGAGCGGGCACGCGAAGGATCGCGGCCATAGAATCGACGGATGGCTATTGAACCAGGTGTCCACAAGCTCGGACCGGACAACGCCACGCTGCGGGTGAAGACCGGCCGTGGTGGAGCGGCGGCGAAGGCCGGTCACGACCTCCTCCTCGAGGTGACGTCGTGGCAGGCCACGCTGGATGCCGGCGACGCGCCGAGCCTCGAGCTCAGCGCCGACCCGACGTCGCTGCGCGTCATCGAGGGCAAGGGCGGGATGCAGGCGCTCGACGACGACGGCAGGGCCGACATCCACAAGACGATCGACAAGGACGTCCTGAAGAAGCAGGCCATCCAGTTCCGCTCGACGAGCGTCGAGCGGCACGACGGCACGCTGGCGGTGGAGGGCGAGCTCGAGCTCGCCGGGCAGACGGCGCCGACCTCGTTCGAGGTCAGCATCGGCGACGACGGCACGCTGAGCGCCAGCACGAAGCTCAAGCAGACCGACTGGGGCATCAAGCCCTACTCGGCGCTGTTCGGCGCGCTGAAGGTCAGCGACGAGGTCGAGGTCATGGTGGACGGCCGGGTGCCGACCGCCTGAAGGGTCGCGCCGGCGCTGCGCCGGCGCACCCGCTCGAGCCGCCGACGACCGCGGCCCGGGCTCCGGGCCGCGGCGCCGACGGCGGCGATCGCGTCCTCGCCTCACGGCCGCACGCGCTCAGTCGCGGTACGTCGTCTGCGCGTCGAGCGAACCCTCCAGGCCGGCCGGCAGCTCGATCGCGCCGCCGTGCGCGTACAGCGCGATCTCCTCCATCCGCTTGCCCGACAGCGGGTCGCGGCCGGCGTAGAAGCGCGCGCCGTCCCACGTCAGCTGCTGCGGGGACGTGCCGAGCATGCCGCCGGCGAGGATCCGCGCCTTGTCCTTGATCTTCGCGCAGGTCTTGCGGACGGCGTCGGGCGTGCTCTGGCTGGCGCTCGTGACGTAGCCGTGGCCGTCGCCGAAGCGGTCGAGGTCCTGCGGCACGACCTTGACGTCGGACGCCGGGATGCCGAGCTCGTCGCCGACGAGCTGCGCCAGCTGGGCCTCCTGGCCGGCGGCGTCGCAGCTGAGGCTGAGCACGCACTTCCCGGTCGGGTGCACGCGCAGATAGACCGCCCGATACGCGGTCGCGATCGCGGGACTAGCCATGGACAGCTCCCCTCCTGTGTGCCGATGACTCCACAGTCACTCCTCTCCAGGGATGCGCGGCCACGCGCGGTGGCCGCCGGAACGGCGGGCGTGTGAGGCTCCGGACGCGCCGCGCCCGCACCTGCGGCGGCTCCGGTTCGATGGACGAGCGTGGTCTCACGGCGTGATGTTGCCCTTGTAGGGGCCGTAGCCGCTGGGCATCCCGACGTGCGCCTCGGTCGTGCCGGCGACGCCCCAGGTCTCCTCCTCCTCGACGTCGTCGAGCGACGGCACGCGCCAGCTGACGAGCAGCGGGTCGACGTCGCGCTCGGCCGCGATCGCGTCGGCGACCTCGCCGAGCGCCTTGAGGCTGTGGCCGCTGACGAGCGCGTCGCAGTACGGCAGCGCCGCGACGAGACCGCCGGCGCGCGGCGCGAAGCCGCGCGCGGCGACGCGCGGGTTGACCCACACGATGCGGTACGCCAGGCGCGCCAGCCGCTGCATCTCGCGCGCGACGAGCGCCGGGTCGCCGCGCTCCCAGCCGTCGGAGAGGATCACGATGACCGATCCGCGCGCCATGCCGCGGCGCCCGTAGCGGTCGTTGAAGGTCTTCAGCGCGTCGCCGATGCGCGTCCCGCTGGACCAGTCCGGCGCGGCCTCGGTCGCGCGCCGGATCGCGCGCTGCGGGTTGCGGCCCGCGAGCTGGCGCGTGAGCCGCGTCAGCCGGGTGGCGAACACGAATGCCTCGGCGTACGGGCCGGTCGCGCGGGCGGCGTGCAGGAACTGCAGGTACGCGCGGGCGTAGGGCTCCATCGAGCCGGAGATGTCGCACAGCAGCACGAGCCGGCGCGGGTGCACGCGCCGGCGCTTGCGCGCGAGCTCGATCGGATCGCCGGCGGTGCGCAGGCTCCTGCGCAGCGTGCGGCGCATGTCGATGTGCTCGCCGCGGCGCCCGCGCTTCTTGCGGCGCGTGCGGCGCTCGGGCGTGGCGAGCTGCAGCAGGACCATGAGCCGGTACAGCGCGGCCAGCTCGGAGGCGTCGAGCGCCGAGAAGTTCTTCTGCGAGAGCACCTCGTCGAAGCTCGCCTGCGCGACCGGGACGAGCACCTCCTTGGCGTCCTCGTCGTCCTCGCGGTCCTCGCCCGAGCCGGCCTGGAACTCCGCCGCGTCCTGGCCGCCGGCGGCCTCGTCGGGCTCGCGCTCGTCGCGCTCGGGCGCCTGGCTGTCGAGCGACTCCGACGGCGGCGCCGCCTCGAGCTCGACGTCGAGGTCGTCGGGGCGTCGGCCGCCGGCGCCGAAGACCTCGGCGAAGACGCGGTTGAACGTCGCGACCTGCTGAAAGCTCGTCACGAACACCGCGCGCATCGTGAAGTACAGCGCCCGGCGCCCCTCGGGCCTGGTGAGCTTCAGCGATCGCGCGCACTGCTCGGCCTGCGTCGGCGTGACCGGCATCCCCGCGGCGCGCAGGCGCTGGCTGAACGCGCCGACGACGGCCGGCAGGTCGAGTTGCAGCTCCTCGACGCGGAAGACGCCGTCGTGGGAGGGCGCAGGCCTGTCGGCGCCGGTCACCCCGGCTCCTCGATGAGCTGCTCGAGGCCCGCGGCGCGTATGACCTCCTGGTCCTCGCTGTACTTCAGCACCGAGCCGAGCGTCCGGTCGGCCGTCTCGACGTCGAGCCGCTCGACGCCGAGCAGGTCCAGCGCGGCCACCCAGTCGATCGCCTCGGCGATGCCGGGTGGCTTCTGGACGTCGCTGTCGCGCATGCGCGAGACGGCGTCGGCGACCTGCACGGCGAGCGTCGACGAGACGCCCTTCACGCGCCGGCGGACGATCTCGACCTCGCGTTGCGGGCTCGGGTAGTCGATCCACTGGTACAGGCAGCGGCGCTTGACCGCGTCGTGCAGGTCGCGCGTGCGGTTGGACGACATGATCACGATCGGTGGGTGCGTCGCGCGGATCGTGCCGATCTCCGGGATCGTCACCGTCGCCTCGGCCAGCAGCTCGAGCAGGAACGCCTCGAAGTCGTCGTCGGCGCGGTCGAGCTCGTCGATGAGCAGCACCGCCGGCCGCGGCCCGGGATGCTCGAGCGCTCGCAGCAGCGGGCGGCGGATGAGGTAGTCGGCGCCGAAGAGCTCCTCCTCGCCGATGTCCGTGCCGCGGGTGTCGGCGAGCCGGATGCTCAGCAGCTGGCGCGGATAGTTCCACTCGTACAGCGCCTCGGAGGCGTCGATGCCCTCGTAGCACTGCAGGCGGATCAGCGGCGTCTCGAGCACCTGGGCGAGCGCCTTGGCGGCCTCGGTCTTGCCGACGCCGGCCTCGCCCTCGAGCAGCAGCGGCTGGGGGAGGCGGACCGCGAGGAACATCGACGTCGCGAGCGCCTCGTCGGCGAGGTAGTCGACCTTGCCGAGCATGACGCCCATGTCGCGCACGGTCGGGATGAGACGGCGCAGCTCGTCGTCGAGCTCCTCGCTGCGCTGCAGACGGCCCATCAGCGCACCTCCTGCAGTCCGGCGGCGGCGAGCACGGCCTCGTAGTCCTCGTGCGTGTCGACGTCGAGCGGGATCGGCCCGGCGATCGGCACCTCGACGACGTCGCCGGCGCGCCGGTCGAGCAGCTTCCAGACGCCCTTGTCGCCATGCAGCCCCGCGAGGTCGCCGAGCACGGAGCGCGCGAACGCCAGCGGATGCCCGCGGCCGTCGTCGTAGCGACAGACGGCAAGCGGCGCGTCGCCCCGGCCGTCGAGCAGCGCGCGAACCGTCGCCGGCGTCACGCCGGGCTGATCGCCGAGCATCAGCACGAGCACCTCGCAGCGCGGGTCGACGACGCCGAGCGCCGCGGCGATCGACGACGAGCAGCCCGCGCCGTAGGCGTCGTTGACGACGACGTCGGCGCCGGAGAGGTCGACGCGCTCGCGCACCTCGTCGGCGGCGCCGCCGATCGCGACGACGAGCTGCTGAAACCCGCACGCCCGTGCCGTCTCGAGCGTGTGGTCGAGCAGCGTCCGCTCGCCGAACGGCAGCAGCTGCTTCGGCCGCCCGAGGCGCCGCGAGCCGCCCGCGCCCAGCACGAGCCCGGTCACGAACGGCTCAGCCGGCGGGGACGGCATCCATGTGCTCCTGCTGATAGCGCGTCTTGCAGCCTTCGCAGCAGAAGTAGACCGTCGCGCCGTCGTGCTCGACGTGCGGCGTGCTCGCGACGGCCATCACGGTCATGCCGCAGATCGGGTCGACGGCGAAGGCGGGCGCCGCCGACTCGGCGGGCGCCTTCAGCGGCGGGTGGTACGTGCCGCCGTGCCGCACCTCGACGACCCGGGCGAGGATCGAGACGGCGATCTCCGCCGGCGACTGCGCGCCGATCGCGATGCCCGCCGGGCACTCCAGCCGCCCGAGCTGCTCCTCGCTCGCGCCGGCCGCGCGCAGCTCATCGGTGACGCCGGCGCCGCGGCGCGTGCTCGCGACGAGTCCGACGTAGGGCAGCTGCGCCTCCAGCCCGCGGCGCAGGGCGTCGATCTCGCCCTTGCCGTGGGCGGCGACGACCATCGCGAGGTCGCCGTCGCTGAGCTCCGGCGGCGCGTCGTGGGCGGCCACGACGTCGAGGCCGAGCTCCGGCCCGAAGCGCTCGATCGCCGCGGCGATCGGCGTCGAGCCGACGACGTGGACGCGCGGCGCGGGCAGCACGGGCTCGAGGAAGATCTCCATCGCACCGCCCGACAGGCAGGTGTTCTGCACGGTCACCGCTCCGTCCTCCTCGGTCTCCTCCTCGGCGTCGGGCCCGCCGTCGAGGCCGTCGCCGGCCGTCGGCAGGATCCGCAGCAGCAGCGGCTCGCCGGACTCCAGCACCTTGGCCGCGTAGTGGCGCACGCTGTGCTCGGCGCAGATGCCGCCGAGGAAGCCGTCGATCGTCCCGTCACTGAGCACGAGCGCGACGTTCCCCGCCCGCGCGCTCGTCGGCCGCTGTGCGCGGACGACGGTCGCGGTCACGAAGGCCGCGCCCTGCGCGACGAGCTCGTCGGCTCGCCGCGCTAGCGCGTCGCTTCTCACTGCGGAGGCTGTGCGTTCCCGTTCATCGCCGCCCAGACGCGGGCCGGGGTGCACGGGATGTCCATGTGCTTGATCCCCTTCGCCCGGTACAGGCCGTCGATGACGGCGTTGGCGATGCACGGCGGCGACCCGACGCAGGGCGACTCGCCGACCCCCTTGGCGCCGATCGGGTGGTGCGGGCACGGCGTGACGGTCTCGCCGAGCTCCCAGTCGGGGCACTCCAGCGCCGTCGGGAGCAGGTAGTCCATGAACGACGAGTTCAGGCAGTTGCCCTGCTCGTCGAAGGAGATCAGCTCCATGAGCGCGATGCCGACGCCCTCCGCGAGACCGCCGTGGATCTGGCCCTCGACGATCATCGGGTTGATCCGCACGCCGCAGTCGTCGACGGCGATGAAGCGGCGCATGTGGACCTTGCCGGTGCCCGGGTCGATGTCGACGACCGAGATGTAGGCGCCGTAGGGGTAGGTCAGGTTCGGCGGGTCGTAGACCGCGTTGGCGTCCAGCCCGCCCTCGAGGCCCTCCGGCAGGGGGTTGGGGCCGTACGCGTACTCGGCGATCGACTCGATCGTCGCGCCGCGCTCGGGGTCGCCCTTGACGTACCAGCGGCCCTTCTCCCACGCGAGGTCCTCGGGCCGCGTCTCGAGCATCACGGCCGCGAACGCCCGCGCCTTGTCGCGCACCTTGCGCGAGACGACCGCGACGGCGCCGCCGGAGACCGGCGTCGAGCGGCTGCCGTACGTGCCGAGGCCGTAGGGCGTCTTGTCGGTGTCGCCGTGTCGGACCATGATGTCGTTCGGCGAGATGCCGAGCTCCTCGGCGACGATCTGGGCGAACGTCGTCTCGTGGCCCTGCCCCTGGGTCTGCGCCGAGATGCTGACGACGGCCTTGCCGGACGGGTGCACCCGCAGCTCGGCGCCGTCGTTCATCGCCAGGCCGAGGATGTCCATGTGCCGCCGCGGGCCGGCGCCGACGCCCTCGGTGAAGAAGGAGACGCCGATGCCCATGATCTCGCCGCGGGCGAGCTTCTCCTCCTGCTCGCGGCGCAGGCCCTCGTAGTCGGCCATCTCCATCGCGAGCTTCATCGTCTTGTGGTAGTCGCCGGAGTCGTACGTCCAGCCGGTGGCCGTCTCGTACGGGAACTGCTCGGGCCTGATGAAGCTGCGCATGCGCAGCTCGATCGGGTCGACGTTCATCTCGATCGCCAGCGCGTCGACCATCCGCTCGACGAGGTAGACGGCCTCGGTGATCCGGAACGAGCAGCGGTAGGCCACGCCGCCCGGCGCCTTGTTCGTGTACACCGCCTTGACCGTGCAGTGCGCGCCGTCGAGGTCGTAGGACCCCGTGACGATGTGGAAGAAGCCGGCCGGGAACTTCGTCGGCTGCGCGGTCGAGTCGAACGCGCCGTGGTCGGCGATCGTGTTCACGCGCAGGCCCGTGATGCGGCCGTCCTTCGCGCACATCTCGGCGTGCATGTTGTAGTCGCGGGCAAACCCGGTCGTGACGAGGTTCTCCGAGCGGTCCTCGATCCACTTCACCGGCGCGCCGGCGACGATCGAGCCGGCGATCGCGCACACGTAGCCGGGATAGATCGGGACCTTGTTGCCGAAGCCGCCGCCGATGTCGTTGCACAGGATGCGGATGTTCTGCTCGGGCAGCCCGGCGACCTGCGCGTACACGGTGCGGTGCGCGTGCGGGGCCTGGTTGCCGTTGTAGATGTTCAGCTGCCCCGTCTGCGGGTTCATGTCGGCGACCATGCCGCACGTCTCCATCGGCGACGGGTGGATCCGCGGCATGAGGATGTCGCGCACCGCCACCGTGTCGGCCTGCTGGAAGACGCGGTCGCACGTCATCTTGTCGCCGGCCTCCCACTCGGGGCTGGCGAGGTTGTCGGTCTGGCCGACCTTGTCGTCGCGGATCAGCGGCGCGTCGGGATCGAGCGCCTTGCGCGCGTTGACGATCGCCGGCAGCACGTCGTACTCGACGTCGATGAGCTGCAGCGCGTCCTGCGCGGCGTAGGCGTCGGTGGCGATGACGAACGCGACCTCCTGGAGGTGGAAGCGGACCTTGTCGCCGGCGAGCACGGCCTGCGTGTCGTAGGAGATCGTCGGCATCCAGGCCAGCCCGAGCGTCTCGAGGTCCTTGGCGATCACGACCGCCGCGACCTTCGGGTGCGCCAGCGCGGCGGAGGTGTCGATCGAGACGATCCTCGCGTGCGCGTAGGGGCTGCGCAGCAGCGCGCCGTGCAGCATGCCCGGCAGCCGGACGTCGTCGAGGTAGTTGCCGAGGCCGCGGATGAAGCGCGCGTCCTCCTTGCGCTTCATGTGGCCGAAGCCGATCGGCGCGTCCTTCACCGCGCCGAACGTCTCACCGGTCGCGTGCCCCACCCAGTCGGGGTGACGGCCGGGAGCGGTCTCAGTCGTCGCCATGCTCAGCTCCTCCCCGCTGCGTCGGCCTCGTAGGCGGCCGCCCAGCGGATTGCCTTGATGATGTTCGTGTAGCCGGTGCAGCGGCACAGGCCGCCGGAGATCGCGTCGCGGATCTCGTGGTCGGTCATCTGCGTCGGGTTGGGGTGCTTGTCGATCAGCCAGCGCCCCGTGACCATCATCCCCGGGGTGCAGAAGCCGCAGTGCAGGGCGTGCATCTCGTGGAAGCCCATCTGGATCGGATCGAGCGTCCCGTCCTCCCTCGCCAGGCCCTCGACCGTCGTGATCTCGTGGCCCTCGGCCATCGCCGCGAGCGTCGTGCAGGACTTGATCGGCTCGCCGTCCATGAGGACGACGCAGATGCCGCAGTTGGACGTGTCACAGCCCCAGTGGGTGCCGTGCAGCTCGGCGTACTCGCGGATGTAGTGCACGAGCAGCAGGCGCGGCTCGACGTCGTGCGAGTACGCCTGGCCGTTGATCGACATGGAGACTTGCATCTGGTCTGGTTCCTCCTAGCGCAGGGCGGCCGCGGCGGCGCGGCTGAGGGCGCGGGTCGTCAGCACGCCGGCAACGTGGCGCTTGTAGTCGGCCGGCCCGCGGCCGTCGCTGCTCGGCGAGCAGTCCTCGGCGGCCATCCGGCCGGCCTGGGCGAACAGCTCCTCGGACGGCGGCTGGCCGCGCAGCGCCTCTTCGGCGCGCGAGACGTGGATCGTCGTCGGCCCGACCGCGCTGCAGGCGATGCCGGCGTCCTGGATGACGGCGCCGTCGATGCTGAGCATCGCCGACGCGGCGACGATCGCGAAGTCGCCGGCGCGGCGCTCGACCTTCTCGTGCGCGCTGCCGTGGCCCGGCCTGATCTTGAAGCGGACCTCCGTCAGCATCTCCGTGTCGGCGACCGCGGTCATGTACGGGCCGACGTGGAACTCGTCCATGTCGACGAGCCGCTCGCCGTCGGGCCCGCGCAGGACGGCGATGCCCTTCAGAGCGGTGATGACGCCCGACAGGTCCTCGGCCGGGTCGGCCTGGCACACCGAGCCGCCGATCGTGCCGCGGTTGCGCACGACGGGATCGGCCAGCACGGCCTCGGCCTCGGCGAAGATGTTGGGGAACGTGTGCGAGAGCAGCTCGGACTCGAGCAGGTCGCGGTGGCGCGTCATCGCCCCGATGCGGATCTCGTCGCCCTCCTGGCGGATGTAGTTCAGCTCCGGCTCGAGCGGGTTGATGTCGATCAGGTGGCCCGGGTTCGCCAGGCGCAGCTTCATCATCGGGATGAGGCTGTGGCCGCCCGCCAGGATGCGCGCGTTGCCGTTGAGCGCCTGAAGCTGCGCGATGGCATCGTCGACGCTGGTCGCCCGTGAGTACTCACAGGGCGCGGGGGTCTGCATCGCCAAGGTGTGACGCTCCTCTCCTCCGGGTCTACTGCGGGCCAGTATGCACGCTAGGATCGCCCGGTCAATGCTGATGAAGCGAACGCTTAATTGACGCTCGCGCAGCTGCGGGCGTTCGTCGCGGTGGCCCGCCTGGGGTCGGTCAAGGCGGCCGCGCGCGAGCTCGAAGTGACCGAGCCGGCCGTCTCGGGCGCCGTCGGCGCGCTGCGCCGAGAGCTCGGCGACCCCCTCTACGTCCGCGCCGGCGGCGGGCTCGAGCTCACGTCGGGCGGCCGCGAGCTCGCGCGCGCCGCGGGGGAGATGCTCGCCATCGCCGACCAGGCGCGGCGCAACATGCGCAACGAGCGCCAGACGCTGCGCGTGGCCGCCACGCCGGCCTTCGCGGAGTTCGCCGGCGGGCCGCTGCTGCACGCCTTCCGCCAGCAGCACCCGGAGATCGAGGTCACGTTGCAGGTCGCGCGGCGCAGCGAGCTGTCGTCGCTGCTGGCCGAGCGCCGCGTCGACATCGCGCTCGGGCCACCGGTCGCGTCGACCGCCAGCGGGCCCGACGTCCACGCCGAGCCGTTCTTCCGCTACGCGCTCGTCGTCGCGGCCGCGCCGCGCCACCCGCTCGCCGGCTCGCGCGGGGTCGCTCCCGTGGCGCTCGTCGGCACGCCGTGGCTGCTCGGGCCCTACGAGGCCGAGCGCGACACCGACACGGGGGCGTTCCTCGCGCGCCAGTCGATCGCCGCCGCCAGGACGCGCGCGTACCCGAACTTCGCATCAGCGCTGGCTCAGGCGGCTGCCGGCCGCGGCGTCGTGCTGGCGATCGCGCACACGATCCGCGACGAGCTCGAGCGCGGCACGCTCGTCGTCATCGACGTCCGCGGCACCCCGCTCGCGGCGCTGTGGTACGCCACCACGCTGCCGCCCGAGTACCGCAACGCCAACGTCGAGGCGCTGCGCCACTTCGTCACCGCGCCCGAGGCGGCGAACGCGATCCTCTCGCGCGCCGGCGGGGTCCCCGCGGAGCGCTTCGTCCACATGGGCCGCTGGAGCTGAACGCGGCTAGGGGGACGCCTCGCCGCCGGCGGCCTCGCGCTCGAGCCGCTGCAGCTCCTGGAACGTCGTGCTCGCGTTGTGCTCCTCGATGTCGCAGTAGCGCGGCGGCGGGCCGGTCCGGCCCGAGGGCGTCTTCGGCGGCGGCACGGCCTCGCGCTCGCAGCCGGGGTACAGGCAGATGACGCGCTCGGTCTCGGGTTCCGCGGACATGGCAGGTCCTCCTTTGAGCGTCACGAGGGCCCGGCCGGGGCCGGGCCCTCGCAAGGTGCGGCGGGCTACTCGTGGCGCTCGCCGCCGCCCTCGGGCGGCGACGACGGGCGGTCGAGCGGCCTGCCTCGGGCATCGCGCGGGCGCTGGCCCGGCGTCAGCGCGGCCTCGTAGCGCCGCGGCGAGTTCTGGCCCACGACCGGCGACTTCGGCCGCGCTCGCGGGCCGCCGGGGCGCGGATAGAGCATGCTCGCCGCCGTCGTCGAGTACTGCGGGTCGCGGACGGCTGGGCCCTTGACGTGCCCGGCGCCGATCGGCGCACCGCGTCCCAGCGAGGCGAGGATGCCCACGCCGCGCGTGTAGACCGTGCCGGTGTTGACGACCTTGCCGGTCCGGCCGACCCGCTTGAGGAACTTCTCGCCCTCGCCGGGGAACAGCGACTCGACGAGACCGGCGGCGTCGGGCCCCGCCTTCTTGAGCAGCAGGTTCTCGAGCAGGTCGCGGCCGCGGACGAGGTCGGCGTTGATCGTGTCGACGACGCCGTTGACCGGCTCGCTCTTGGCGACGATCTCGCCGACCTTGCCGAGCACGACGTCCAGACCCGAGTTGATCTTGACCAGCTGCAGGATCGTCGCGATGAGGTAGACCGCCAGCGCCGCGATGATCAGGACGGTCAGGAGGATGATGAGTGCTACCTGGATCTCCATGGGCTCCCCCTAGTAGTCCGGCAGGGCGATGTCGAGCGAGCCGCCGTAGTCGGCGACCGTGCTGACGATCTGGCTGATGTAGTTCTGCGTCGTCAGCAGTTCGACGACCGCGTCGAGGTCCCTCGACGCGGCGGTCGCGACGCCGGCGATCGCGTCGATCCGCGGCGGGATGCTCGCCGCCGCGTCGAAGACGCCCTTCAGCAGGAACACGAGCAGCGGGATGACGGCGATCAGGACGACCACCATGAGCCACAGTGCGGCATCGGCCATGGCCTATCGCCCCCTCGACATGCGCACGACGAGCGCCGCCTTCTTGGCGATGCCCGGCAGCGTCGCGTTGATCGTGTTCAGCGGCCCGTTGATGTCGTCGACGAGCTTGCGAAGCGGCCGCAGGTGCTGCGCCTCGACGGTCGCCAGCATGCCGCCGAGCTCGCCGAGCCCGTCGGAGATCGTCGTCAGGCGCTGGCGGACGCGCGTCAGCGCGATCGTGAGGATCACGACCAGCAGCGCCGGCTCGATGATGCTCAGGATGATCAGCAGCTCCGTGCTCACAGGCGCTCACCTGCCGCCACGTAGCCGTCGGTCAGGGCGTTCATGTAGCCGTCCTGGATGATCGCCTCCTCGATGATGAGGTTGAGCACGGGCGGCGTCTGGGCGAGCTTGGGGATGTTCCCCGTGTAGGACGCGATCACCGGCGCCGTCGCCAGCAGGTTCTCGACGCTCAGCTGGATGTCCTTGACGAGGCTCAGCAGGAGCAGCATCAGGATGATCACGACGGCGAGGACGACGGCGCCCATGCCGAGCGCGATCTGCCAGAGCGCGTGGGTGTCGACCGCTGTGATGACGGGGGTCACGTTGCGCTCACGACCCCGTCGTCGGTGAGGCTGCCGGCCCGCGCAAGGCGTACCGACGCGTGGCTGCTGATGGCCAAGATGACGCTCCTCTCTCCCCTGGGATACGGCCGCGACAAGGTTATGCACGCAGCGCTCACGCAGTCAATCCGGATGTAGCGATCGCCTCATGGGCGCTGCGGCACGCCCGACCGCGCGATCATATCCACTAGATGCAAGCCGTTGCTAGGAAGCCGCCGATCGCGGTCGACGATCTCGTCCTCGCCGGACGCCCTGGCGACCGCTGCGCGGCGCCGCCGGCGTGGGTGCGCGCGGCGTCGTCTTCGAGCGGTGCGGCTCGTGGTCGTCGTCGGTGCGCCCGCCGGCGGGCGGGATGGCGCGGTGGCGTCGAGGCCGCTTCGTGTCGCGCGGGGGCGACGGCGCCCGGGCCGGGCGGCGGCGCGCGGGGGGCGCCCCGCTCGAGACGTCGCCTGGCGGACGAGCGCCCGTCGACGGCATCACCGAGGCAGAGGCGACCGAGGGGCGTCGCGCGCACCCTCCCTCAGCGATGCAAGGTGGCCGCGCCCATCCGCTACGGTGGAGGCTCGGGAACCGGCGGGCGACGAGAGGACCAGCATCGACCCCCTGACACACCTCGACGAGGACGGCAGGGCGCGCATGGTCGACGTGGGTGCCAAGCCCGCGACGCCGCGCCTCGCGGTCGCGCGCGCCGTCGTGCGGATGAGCCCGCAGACGGCCGCCGCCGTCGCGGCCGGCGATGCGCCCAAGGGCGACGTCGTCGCCACCGCGCGGCTGGCCGCGATCCAGGCCGCCAAGCGAACGGACGAATGGATCCCGCTCGCGCACACGCTGCCGCTCGACGCCGTCGACGTCGACGTCGACGTCGACCCGCCGGCGGGAGCCGTCACGCTGACGACGACGGCCCGCGTGACCGCCCGCACGGGCGTCGAGATGGAGGCGATGGTCGCCGCCGCCGCGGGCGCGCTGTGCGTCTACGACATGGTCAAGGGCATCGAGCGCGGCGTCGCCGTCGAGCGCATCGAACTGCTCGAGAAGAGCGGCGGTCGGTCGGGTACGTGGAGGCGCGATGACCGCGATTGAGCCGCTGCGCGACGGACACGGCCGGCTCATCCGCGACGTGCGCGTCTCGGTCACCGACCGCTGCAACTTCCGCTGCCAGTACTGCATGCCGGCGGACGGGCTGCCGTGGCTCGAGCGCGACGAGGTCCTGAGCTTCGAGGAGATCGAGCGGACGGTCGCCGTCCTCGCCTCGATGGGCGTGCACGACGTCCGGCTGACCGGCGGCGAGCCGCTCGTGCGTCGCGAGTTCCCGCGCCTGGCGGCGATGCTGGCCGCGATCGACGGCGTCCGGGACCTCAGCATCACGACCAACGGCTACCTGCTCGAGCGCGACGCCGCGGCGCTCGTCGCGGCCGGCATCGACCGCTTCAACGTCTCCGTCGACTCGCTGCAGCGCGACCGCTTCTTCGAGATGACCCGGCGCGACGCGCTGCCGCGCGTCCTGCGGGGCCTGGAGCTGCTCGCGCGGTTCCCGGAGGCGCACCCGATCAAGATCAACGCGGTCGGCCTGCGCGGGTTCACCGAGACGGAGATCCTGCCGTTCGCGCGGTTCGCCCGCGAGAACCCGTACGAGGTCCGCTTCATCGAGTTCATGCCGCTGGACGCCGACCACGCCTGGGACCGCAGCCGCGTGCTCACCGGCGATGAGGTCCGCGCGGCGATCGACGCCGTGTACCCGCTCGAGCCCGAGGAGCGCGAGCCGGGCGCCACCGCACGCGTCTACCGCTTTGCCGACGGCAAGGGCCGGATCGGCTTCATCAACCCCGTCTCCGAGCCGTTCTGCGGCGACTGCGACCGCATCCGCATCACCGCCGAGGGCAAGCTGCGCACCTGCCTGTTCAGCCTGCACGAGTACGACCTGCGCGGCCCGCTGCGCGACGGCGCCTCCGACGACGAGCTGCGCCGGATCATCCGCGACGCCGTGTGGCGCAAGGAGCTCAAGCATCACGTCAACGATCCGGGCTTCCGTCAGCCGGAGCGGACGATGTCGCAGATCGGCGGCTAGGCGCGGTGCGCGCGGCGGCTCAGCCGGTGCTGCGCAAGCTGGCGGCGATGCGCTCGAAGGTCGGCTCGAGGGCCTCCAGGCGCGTGGCCGGCACGGCCTGGAAGACGAGCTGGATGAGCCTTCGCGGCTTAAAGAGGAAGTAGTGCAGGTGCGCGCCGGTGGAGCCGTCCGGTGCGGTGTACGCGTAGCGATAGCGGTACCCCGGCAGCCCGCCGATCGACACGGCGGTCGGCGGTGAGAGCTGCCGCGCGCGCTGGTCGGCGGCGATCAGCTCGTCGGTGAGCTGCTTGACGACCGGCAGCGACTGCGGCGTGACGCTCTCGATCTCGGTCTGCGAGACGCGCACCGACAGCGATGCCGAGGGGCCGGCGGCGACGAGCAGGCGGACCTCGGGATCGCTGGCCTGCAGGCGGCTCCAGCCTGCGGGATAGCTCAGCGCGATCCCGGCGGCCGGATCGCTGAAGCGGACGGGCTCGACGCGCCGGCGCTGGTCGTCGGGCGACGGGATGATGCTGCGCCCGACGGCGGCGCCGATGACGAGCGCGAGGACGGCCGCCACTCCCGCGGCGGCCATCCATCGGCGGTTCACGGCGACAGGCGCCGCCGGCGCGAGCCCGGCCGGAGCCGGACTCGCACCGTCAGCGCTCCCAGGGCCGCGACCCCGACACGGGTCCGGGTGCGGCGCTGGGCTCGATCACTTGCCGACGGCCACCTTCCTCAGCGTCCGGGCCATGTGCAGGATCCGGACCGCCGAGTCGTTGACCTTGTCGACGCCGTCTTCGAGGCTCGTCGTCTGAGCCCGCACGGTGTCGACTCCGCCGGCCGCCTGGGCGGCCTGGTCTGCGATGCGTGCGGCGAGCGTGAGGATCGTCGCCACGATGACGACGACCACCACGATCACCACGAACGCCAGCGCCATCCCGATGTACCAGTCGGTGTACATGGATCAGGTCCCGCAGGCCAGACTCTCGCGCCGTTGCACGTCGCCGACGAGCAGCGGGGCCAGCGCTTCAGCCAGCAGGCCGCCTCCGGTGGCCAGCGGGCTGATCAGCGCCGGACTGCAGTCGATCGCGTTGGCGTGCCCGTGGATCGTCCCACGGTGACCACCCGGACCCTCCGTGCCGACGAGCTTCAGCGTGTTGTTCAGATCAGACGCGATCGGTCCGCCCACGTCCGCGATGTTGTCGGCCTGACGGTTGATGCCTGCCACCGCCCGGTCGATGCTGTTCACGCGGCTCAGGATGCCCCCCGCGCTGCCCAGGATGCTGCGGGCACTCGCGTTGATCGTCCTGGTCGAGCGGTTGATCGAGTTCACGGAGCCGCCGATGCCGCTGACGCTTCCGCTGATCGACGAGGCGCTGGAGAAGATCGAGTCCACCGTCGAACCGATCTGCAGCACCGTCGTGTTGATCTGACCTGCCGTCTCGTTGATGTTGCCGACCGTCCCGAGGATCGACTTCAGCCTCGGATCGATGCCCCTGCGAGCGGTCCTCTCGGTCCGGTCGAGGAGCCCGGTCAGCGGCTGCGTCGCCCTCCTGATCTCCACCGTCGCATCGGCGATCTTCTTCGCCTCGCGGATGAAGCGCGCCTCGTCGCCGATCTCGATGACCTCCGGCTTGATGACGGCGACCGATCGGTCGATCGAGCGCGCTGCCAGCAGCGTCCCTGTGAGGAACAGCACCGACAGCAGCGCCCACGCGATCAGGATGATCAGGACGATCGGCGCCATGCCTCTTTTTCCAGTGAGCATGGCGGCGACCTAGCAGCGGTTCGGCGGCAGCAGGCTGAGCAGCGTCGAGCGGCAGATGCTGGTCAGGTGCCTGTTGACGTCGACCAGGCCACTGTTGATGGCCGTCGTGTCGGCGTTGACCGGGCCGAGGATCGCGTTGATCCGGTTGACCTGCCCCGGAATCATCCCGGTACCACGGCTGTTCGGGCTCTGCGCGGCACGCAGCGCGGCGTTGATCTGCCGCACCCGGGTGCTGACGTTGACGAGCACGCCGGAGGTGTCGACGAGCGACCGGCGGATCGTCTGCAGGACGCCCGTCGTGCCCACGAGGGAGCCCGAGGTGCCTGTCAGCGATCCGGAGATCGTGCTCAACGTGCCCGAGGTGTCCACCAGCGAGCTCGACGTGCTGAGCAGCGAGCTGGACGTGGTCCCGAGGGCGGCGTTGATGCGGCTCGCCGACTGGTCGATCGACGTCAGCGACCCGAGGATGTTCCTCGCCTGACGGGGGATCGGCTTGAGCGACCTGTCGATCGCCGTCAGGTTGCCGTTGATCGTCCGCACGTACGTCGGCAGCGGATCCGCCTCGCCGCCGACCTCGGTCAGCGTCTGGTCGGTCGTGCCGAGCGCGTCATCGATCGAGTTCAGCGCGCTCGTGATGCCGGAGAGGAATCCGATGACGACCACGACCACCAGGATCAGGATCGTTCCGAAGATCCATGTCCAGCGTACGTCTGTTGCTTGACGTTGCACGTGGTCACCTCCCCTGGCAGTTGTTGCCGGCGTCCGGGCCGGGCAGCTTGGCGTCGATGCACGCGGCGTTGTCGAGCGCCGCCTGGGCCTGGTTGAGGATGTTCCCCGAGTCGACCTTGATGCCGCCGGCGATGCCGATGGTCCTGTCGGCGGCGGCCGTGATGTTCGCGGCGTCGCGGTCGATCAGACGTGCGACACCGAGGATCCCGGCGCCCGGACCGGCGGTCCGGTTGATGGCACCCGCGGTGTTGTTGATCTGACCGGCGACGCTGCGGATCTGGCCGGCGACGGTGTTGATCTGACCGGCGGTGCCGCCGATCGTGCCGGCCGTCGAGCTGATGTCGCCCGCGCTGCCGCCGATCGTCGTGGCGCTGGTGTTGATCGTGCCTGCGGTCGAGAGGATCGTGCTCGCGAGGTTGTCGATCGAGCCGGCCGAGCGGTTGATCGAGCGAGCGCGTGCCTCCACGCGCGTCAGCGTCGGGTTCAGCGGCGTGGCAGTCCGCAGGATCGACTGGGCGAGCCTGTTGGTCTGCACGAGCTGGCGGACGGCGTCCGTGGACTGGTTGATGCCCACGCCGGTGTCGCGAATGCTCTTGGCCTTCTCGTCGATCGACCGGGCCGTGTTGACGGTGTCGGCGAGCAGCCCCGCCGCGATGATCACCGAGACGGCGACCAGGACGAGGATGATGAGGTTGACCCCCACCCCGCCGCCGCCGCCGGCCGCGCGGCCCTGCGGAGCGCGGCCGCCGTAGCTCGCCGCAGGCGCCTGCGCGCCGGGTGTGGCCGCCTGCTGGCCGCCTCGCGGGTTCCGTTTTAGCGCCGGCACGGAACACTCCGCCGGTATGGCGCCGATGCGCCTGGCCCTATAAGCACTGTGGCTCCCCTCTGTTTTTGTCGCCCCTGGACCACCGACGGAACTCCCGCCGGACGGCCAGGTGCTCGCTCCCTGATATCCCGGCCGGGTCCCGGTACGTCTCCCTCAGCCCCGACCCGGCCGTTCTCTGGGCGCGACACTAGTACACAGACGGCCGAGATGTCCAGTGGCTGGTGGGGGGTACGGGGGCCCATGGCCTCCGGTGCCGCGCAAATCCGCCGCTTGCAGGCGACTTAAGCCGATGTTAAGCCGCCGCGCGGACGGATCGCGCGCTACGCGCGCAGGGGCGCTGTATCTTCCCTCGCCCCGACTGGCCGGTCAGCCGGAGAACGGCGCAGTGGACCTCAACGACACCCCCGAGCAGGCCCGCTACCGGGCGAAGGTGCGCGCGTGGCTGCAGGAGCACGCGCACGAGGCGCCGGCCGACCGGGCCGACGACGACGCGGCGTACACCGCCGCGCGCCGCGCCTGGCAGGGCAGGCTCGCGGCGGCCGGCCTCGCCGCCGTCACGTGGCCGGTCGAGTTCGGCGGCCAGGGGCTCGGCCCCGTCGAGCAGGTCATCGTCAACCAGGAGATCGCCCGCGCGGGCGTGCCCGGCATCCTCGACGTCATCGGCGTCGGGATGCTCGGCCCGACGCTCATCGCGCACGGCACGCCCGAGCAGCGGAGCCGCCACCTCGGGCCGATGCTCCACGGCGACGAGGTCTGGTGCCAGCTCTTCTCCGAGCCCGCGGCCGGCTCGGACCTCGCGGCGGTGCAGGCCCGCGCCGTGCGACAGGACGACGGCGGCTGGCGGCTGTCGGGCCAGAAGGTGTGGACGACGAACGCCCACTTCGCCGCCTTCGGGCTGCTGCTGGCGCGCACGGACCCCGACGTCCCGAAGCACAAGGGCCTGACGATGTTCATCGTCCCGATGGACGCCGAGGGCGTGACCGTTCGCGGCCTGCGCCAGATCTCCGGAGAGGCGGAGTTCAACGAGGTCTTCTTCGACGACGTGCGCCTCGAGCCCGACGCCGTCTGCGGGACGGTCGGCGGCGGCTGGGCGACGGCGGTGACGACGCTGATGTTCGAGCGCCTGACGATCGGCCTGGGATCGGACGGGCTCGGCTACCGGCCCGAGCGGTTCGCGCGCGCGATCGCGCGCGACGCGCGCGCGCGCATGGACCCGGAGGTGCGCCGCCGCCTCGGCGAGCTCGCCGTCGAGCTGCTGGCCGTGCGCTTCGGCGGCTTCCGGATGCTCAGCGCGCTGCAGCAGGGGCAGATCCCCGGGCCCGAGGCCGGCCTGGCGAAGGTCACGACCGTCCGCGCGGCGACGGCGGCCGGCGACCTCGTCGCCGACGTGCTCGGTCCCGACGCGCTCGAGGACGGCGGCGAATGGGCCTACATGATCTCGTTCCTGCCCGGGCTGAAGTCCGCGGGCGGCACGGAGGAGATCCTGCGCAACACGATCGGCGAGCGCGTCCTCGGCCTGCCGCCGGAGCCGCGCCTGGACAAGGGCGTGCCGTTCTCCGAGCTGCGCGCGAAGGAGCGCGCGGCGCTGTCGTGAGGGCGCCCGGCCGGTGGACCTCGAACTGACCGACGAGCAGGCGTTCCTGCGCGACGCCGCGCGCGACGCGCTCTCGCGCGTGCGGACCGTCGCCGCCGCGCGCGAGGCGCTCGAGGATCCCGCGCGGCTGCCCGACCTGTGGCCGACGGCGCGCGCGGCCGGCTGGCCGGGGCTGCTCGTCGGCGAGCAGCGCGGCGGCGCGGGCCTCGGCGCCTTCGATGCGATGCTCGTCATGGCCGAGGCGGGGCGCGTCCTGGCCGGCGTGCCGCTGCTCGGCCACCTGCCGGCGTCCGCGCTGCTCGACCGCGTCGGCGACGAGCGCACGGCGGCCGTCGCCGACGGCGAGCTGCGGGCCTGCTTCGTGCCGGCGCGCCCGCCCGACGACCTCGGCGGCGGCTGGACCGTCGAGCCGCGCGGCGGCTCGCTGCGCGCCGCTGCGCCGGTCGTGGACGGCGACGGCGGTGTGCTCGACGGCACGATTGCCTGGGTCCCCGACGCGCCCGGAGCGGACGTCCTCGTCGTCGCCGCGACGCGGGCGCAGGACGGTGCGCCGGTCGCCGTCGCCGTCGACGCCGCAAGCCCAGGCGTGGCGGTCGAGCCCGTGACGCGCTACGACGCCACACGGTCGCTCGGGCACGTTGTGCTCGACGGGGCGCCGGCGCGGCTGCTGGAGGGCGACGGCGCCGACGACCTCGCGCGCGCGTGGTACCTCGCCCAGTCGCTGCTCGCCGCCGAGGCGCTCGGCGCCGTCGAGACCGCGCTGGCGGTGTCCGTCGCCTACGCGAAGGAGCGCTTCACCTTCGGGCGCGCGATCGGCTCCTACCAGGCCGTCAAGCACGCCCTCGTCGAGGTCCTGCGCCTGCGCGAGAACCTCTACGCGATGCTGCTCTACGCCGGCTGGACCCACGAGGACCGCCGCGACGAGTTCCCGCTCGCCGCCAGCGCCGCACGCACCGCCGCCGGCCACGCGCTCGACGTCGCCAGCCGCACGATGATCTCCGTGCACGGCGGCATCGGCGCCACCTGGGAGCACGACGCGCCGCTGTTCTTCCGCCGCGCGCAGCTCTCGCGGCGGAAGAACAGCGGCGCGTCGTGCTCCCAGGT
>Ga0247713_1000186_pt1 | contig 44189 bp, 41 predicted proteins | sample 21E_NmetaG_FD_189936 | JGI IMG/M metagenome (GOLD analysis project Ga0247713, IMG submission 189936) | Soil microbial communities from hillslope of Landscape Evolution Observatory, University of Arizona, Oracle, AZ, United States - 2-1-E_N | ecosystem: Engineered > Artificial ecosystem >...
GGCCATCCTGGGCGAGGCCGAGGCCCGGGCCCGGGAGGTCCTCCTGGCCAACCGGGCCACCCTCGACCAGCTGGCCCACGCCCTCATGGAGCAGGAGAGCCTGGAGGGCGACGCCCTCGACGACCTGTTGCTCAACGTCAACGCCGCGCCGGCCACCGCCAGCTCCGCCAGCTGACGGTGGCGACGGCGGCCCCGACCACCTGTGTCAACCACCGGCGCCGCCCGCGGGCGGCGACGTGTGGAGCATGCGGCAACGGCGTCTGCGCCGACTGTGTGGTGCGGACGGGCGTCGGGATCAAGTGCCCGAACTGCACCGGGGTCAAAGCGGCCAGGCCGGCGAAGGCGGCGCGGGTCGACGCCGGCGCCGCCCCCGCCGCCCCCAAGGCGGCGTCGAGTGGCACCGGGCGCAAGCGGTGGGCCCTTCCGGTGGCCCTGGGCGGCGTGGTCGTGCTGGCGGTGGCCGCCTTCGGGCTGGCGTCGCGCGACTCCGGGCCGACGGTCACCGAGGAGGTCGGCGTGGCCGGCCCCGCCGCCGGCGCGCCCACCGAGCGCCAGAGCGAGTTCGTGGGCGCCGGCGGCGTGCGCATCGCCGGCACCCTCACCTTGCCGCCCCTCGAGGAGGGGCGGGCCGCGCCCGCCGTCCTCCTCGTCCCCGGCCTCGGTGCCCTCGACCGCAACGGCCCGGTGGCCGCCGACCCGCCCGACGCCCTCCGCGACGCCCTGGTCACGACCGTCACCGGCCTCGAGGTGGCCACGCCCAACCCGCTCTTCCGGGACCTGAGCGAGTCACTGGCCCGCGAGGGCATCGCCAGCTTCCGCTACGACAAGCGGGGCACCAAACCCAGCCCGCTGCGCGACGGCCAGAAGCTGTCCTTCGACGACGAAGTGGCCGACGCCCGCGCCGCCCTGGACCTCCTGAGCAAGCGGGCAGAGCTCGGCGGCGGCCCGATCGTCCTGCTCGGGCAGGACACCGGGGCCGTCGTGGCCATGCGGCTGGCCGCAGGCAACGCCCGGGTGAAGGGCGTGGTGGCGGTGTCCACGCCGGCCCGTCCCATGGGTGAGGTCTTCGCCGTCGACCTGGCCCGGTCCCGGGGGCCGGCGGTGGCCGATGCCTTCCGCGCCGCGACCGCCACCCTCGCCGCCACCGGGACCGCGCCGCCAGCGGACACTCTCCCCGAGGTCATCAGGCCGATCTTCGGCGCCGGCCAGGACGCCTACCTCAAGGCGCTCTTCGCCCTCGACGCCACCGCCGACGTCGGCAGGGTGGCGGTGCCCGTCCTCCAGGTCCGCGGCGGTGCCGACCCGGCGGTGACCGCCGCCGACACCGACCGGCTGTCTGCGTCGGTGCGCCAGAGCGGCCAGGTCATGGTCGGCAGCAGCCAGGCCGACCGTAACCTCACCCTCCCGAGCGGCGGCCACGAGCACAGCAGCAGTGCCGCCGCCCCCACCATCCCTCGAGACACCGACGTGCGCGCCGCCCTCACCAGCTGGGTGAAGGTCCAGCTCGCGTCCTAGCTCTCTCGTCCTGCACACCGAGACATCCACCAACAAGGAAGGGAATCGCTCATGAGAAGAAGGTCGTTCGGAATCCGAATGGCGGCGGCTGTCGCCCTCTGCCTCCTGATGGCTCAGGGAGCGTCGATGGCCGCGGGTGCACCCATCGCGCTCACGACGCCGGTGCAGGCAACCAAGAACGACCTGAATCCCGGGCGCCTCTACTCGCCACCCACGTTCGCGGTCGACCCCGGGAACAACATGCGGGTGCTGGCGGCGGTGGCCGACCATCGCTCCCGGCGGTGCCACGTGCTGCGCTCCACCGACGGCGGCCAGGCCTGGACCATGCTCGAGGCGTCGCCGGCGCTCGCGTCCTACCCGTTCTGCAGCCACGGTCAGGGCGGCATCATCCAGGCGGCGATGGCCTTCGGGCGCAACGGCACGGTGTACCTGGCCATGAACGCCTGGGACGACCAGGACGGCGCTCGCCGCGGCGGGGCCATCGTCGTGGCCCGCTCCCGGGACCTCGGCGACACGTGGGAGACCACGATGGTCTACAACTCCCGAGGCAAGACGGGTGACGCAGAGGAGACCATCCGTCCGTTCCACACCTTCACCGTCGACACCAAGTCCGGCAACGACGACGTCGTCTTCGTGGCCTTCACCATCAACGCCCAGGGCCTCAGCGCCCCCAACGCGGCCCCGGGGAAGGCAATGGTCTCCGTCAGCCGGGACGGCGCCCGCACGTTCGCCGAGCCGGTCGACCTGGCCGACAGGCTGTTCGAGGCCCCAGAGCCCCGCCAGCAGATGCTCTCGGCGGTGACGACGACGGTCCCGGCCGCCGGCGCCACCACCACGACCACGACGATCCCCCCGGCCAACTCCAAGGCGGCCCAGCCCAACCAGGCCGCCAACTTCGGCGCCAGCACCAACCGGGGCAGCATGACGGCCGGCGTGGACGGCAAGGGCAAGGTGTACGTCTCCTGGCTGACCGGCACGGCCAACATCACCCCGGCCCCCCCGCCGGCCCGGATGCTGTCGACGACCACTGACGGCGGCAGGACCTGGACGACCACCCAGGCCATGCCGCCCAGCTACGACGTGCCCAGCCGTCCCGCCATGGCGGTGACCAAGGAGGGCGTCATCCACCTCGTGTTCCAGGACAACCCGACGCCGGCCATCTCCGGCATGGGCGAGATCTACCACCAGGCCTCGACCGACGAGGGCAAGACCTGGTCGGAGCGCAAGAAGGTCACCGACGACCCGGACGCTGATCTTCGAGGCCAGTACTTCCCGAACGTCAGCGTCGCTCCGAACGGCCGGGTCGACGCCGTGTGGTGGGACACCCGCGACGACCCGGGCATCCGGGCCAACGACATGTACTACGCCTACAGCGAGGACAACGGGCGGACCTGGAGCCAGAACCGGCGCATCACCGACCGCAGCGTCGACCGCCGCCTCGGCGTCTGGGGTGCCAACTACGACATCAACTCGTCGCCGGCGGTGGCGTCCACCAACGCCTACGCCATCTTCGGATGGGACGACACCCGCAACACCGAGGGCGTCTACAGCGAGGACGTGCGCAGCGAGTTCGGTGGCGGCCTCTCGGACATGTACACCTCGGCCGCCCAGTTCGAGGTCGTAGGTCCGGCCAACAACGACGTGGCCCGCATCGTGCTGGCCGCCGTCGTCGGCCTGCTGGTCGTCGGTCTCGTCCTGCTCGGCGTTGCCGTGGCCGCGAAGCGCCGGAATCCGCCGGCGCCGGCGTCGGTCACCGGCAAGCAGACCTCTGCGAAGGTCGGCTGAAAAATCAGTTGTAGCTGCACATGTCGGCCCGCCCGGCACCCGCTAGGGTGCCGGGCGGTGTCGCGCCTACGACAGTCCCTTCCGCTCCCCGCCGCTCGGGCGCTCTTCACCCTGCTGCTCCTCACCGCTCTGGTGGCTGCCGGCTGTTCCAGCGGCGGTGACGAAGGCACCGACGACGAGTCCAATGAACCGCGCGCTGCGGCCCAGGACCTGCGCGTCGCCGTGGGTGAGGATCCCTTCATGGCCGGCTCCCCGCCGGCCAACGACATCGGCATCCGTACCAACGGGCCGAACCCGGGAATCTTCGAAACCCTCACCCGGCTGAGCCCCACCTACGGGATCGAGGCCGCCCTGGCCGAGCGCTGGGAGTCGCCCAACCCCAAGACCTGGAAGTTCATCCTCCGCCGCCAGGTGACCTTCCACAACGGGGCGCCGTTCGACGCCCAAGCCGTCGTCGCCAGCCTCGAGGGCATCGCCGGCCGCACCAACCGTCCCCGGGGCCTCGACCCGGGCACGGCCAAGGCCAGCGCGCCGGACATCGTCGAGGTCAATCTCACCGTCGACAACGCCCGTCTCGCCGAGCAGCTGGCCAACCCGACCATGGCCATCGTCGCCCCCGGCACCCGCCCCGGCGCCGGCGACACGCCCGAGACCACGCCTACCGGCACCGGCCCCTTCGCCTTCGTGTCTTACTCCAAGGGCACCGATCTGAAGATGAAGGCCAACGAGAGCTACTGGGGCGTCGCCACCGAGCTCAAGACGCTGACCTTCCGGTTCGGCCCCTCAGGAGACGTCAGCCGCCTGCTGGCCACCCGCCAGGTCGAGATCGCCGGCATGGTGGGTTACAACAACCTGGCCTCGGTGTCGGGTCGCACCGACCGCAACGTGCAGTCACGGCCGGGTCAGGCCGTGTACCTCCTCCTCAACATCGGCGGCATCGAAGAGTGGACCACCCTCAAGGACGACAACGTCCGCAAGGCGCTGGCCCACACTGTCGACCGGAACGAGGTGGCCAAGGTCGGCTGGGAGGACCACGGCAGGGACAGTGACACGCTGATTCCCGAGATCGTCCTGGGCACCGACGCCGCCGACCGTATCCGTCCTCTGCCGCTGAACCGCAACGAGGCCAAGAGGCTCCTCGACGGCGCCGGCTGGGTGCCCACCCTGGCCAACGGGATGCGGGCCAAGGATGGCAAGCCGCTCATGCTGAACCTCCTGCTTTCCCGGCCCGCCGACCAGACCAAGGCCGCGGAGGTGCTCAAGGCCCAGTTCGCCGAAGTGGGCGTCGGGCTGCAGGTCCAGGATCCCGGCCCCGACACCCCGTTCACCAAGGTGAACAACGCCCAGTTCGACCTGTTCCTCGACGTCCGGGCCCAGGACGACGCCAACCCGTGCGCCCTGTGCCGGTTCTTCACCATCCGCCCCGGCGGCCAGCTGGCGTTCTCGGCGTCGGTGGGCGGCGGCCCGAAGGTCGACGATGCCTACGACCGCATTTTCTCGGCGCCGTCCATCGACACCGCCCGGCGCACGGCCGCCGACATCATGCAGGTCGTCACCGTCGAGCGCATCACCGCCATCTCTCTCGCCGCCTTGCGAACCGAGTGGCTGATCTCGCCCCGCGTCAGGGGCTTCGACCCCGCCGTGCTCACCGGTGACCAACGCTGGGAGAGCGTGTTCCTCACCGTGTGACCGGCCCGGGAGGCCGGTCCCGACCGGCACAGCTCGCCGCCGTCCTGGGCCTCGCCGGCCTGGCCCTGTTCGTCGTCGGGCTGCAGTCGAGGCCGGCGCAGTTGCGACCCGGCGTGCCCGACTTCGTCAACGCCGACCGGCCCGGCATCAACGCCCACAACTCGCCTTCGGTGGCGGTCGACCCCGGCTCCCCGGCGACGATCGCCGTGGCCGACCGCATCGACACGCCGCGCTTCTCCTGCTCGGTGTCGGTGTCTACCAATGCCGGCCAGAGCTGGCGACCGCTCACCATGCCGTTGCCGGTGGAGGTGCCCAACTGCCACCAGCCCGACGTGGCCTACGGCCCCGGAGGCAAGCTGCTCGTCCTGTACACCGCCACCGGTGGACGGTTCAACCAGCCGATCGGCGTGTGGCTGCAGCGCTTCGCCGGGGAGTCGCCCGAGGGCCCGCCGGCCCGGGTGGCGTCCGGTGAGGCGTTCCACCCCCGCATGGCCGTGGAGGGCCCGAATGTGTGGGTCACGTGGATCCAGGCCGACGGGGCGGCGGAGAAGCCGCTGGGCTTCGGCACGACGCCGGCCCTGTTGCGGCTGGGCCGCTCGACCGATGGCGGGGCGACCTTCGGGCCTGTCGTCACCATCGGTGACGGCCGGCGGGTGGTGCAGCCGTCGCCCGTGTCGATCGGCGGCGGCCGTCTGGCGGTCGGCGCCCTCGACCTTGCCGGCGACTTCGACGATTACGAGGCCCGCCACGGCGGCCAGGGCGGGCCGCCGTCGGAGGAACCCTGGCGGGTGGTGACGTGGACCTCGGTCGACGGGGGCGTGACCTTCGGCCCGCCCGTGGCCGTGGCCGACGACCTGGTCCCGCCGGCCCGCATCATCGTGAACCTGGCACCGGCGCCTAGCTTCGCCGCCGACCCCAGTCAGGACGGGCGGCTGTACGCGGCGTGGGACGCCGGACGCGGCGACGCCCGCGACGTGTTCCTCGCCCGCTCGGACGACGCCGGCAGGACGTGGTCCGCGCCGGTCGCGGTGGCCTCCCGGCCACGGGGGCAGTTCCTGCCCGCGGTGGCGGCGTCGCCCGAGGGACGGGTCGACGTGATCTTCTACGACCGGTCGGCGGACCCGGAGGACGTGCAGGCGCACGTCACCATGGCGTCGTCGTGGGACGCGGGCCGCACGTTCCGAACCGTCACCATCTCCGACGCCCCGTTCGACACCCGCATCGGCTTCGGCAGCCTCCAGGGCATTCCCCTCCTGGGCAGCCGCCTGGCCATCCACTCCGGCACCGACCGTTCCCTGGCCTTCTGGTCCGACACCAGCGGGGGGACGATCGACACCAACGTCCAGGACCTGGCCTCGGTCGGGGTCGACGTGGAGGAGGCCGGCCGGCGCCGGCCGGCGCTCATGCTCCTGGGCGCGCTACTGCTGGGCCTGGGTGGCGGGTTGGTTGCTGTCGTCGGCCTCCGCCCAGGTCACCGTCGACCACAGGAGGCCTAACCCGAAGACGGCCATGGCCGAGGCCAAGTGGTAGATGGTGGCCGCCCACGAGGCGGCGTCGGGGCCGCCCCGCATGGTCTGGAGCAGGAGCGGGATGTGGGTGGCCATCATCCACAAGCCGGCCAGCAGCACGGTCATGCCGGCGATGAGCCGTAGGGCGCCCGGGCCCTGGGGCCGGCGGCCGGCCATGATGCCGACGATCGAGGCCAGCAGCACGATGATGGCGGGGATGATGTGGTCGGCGACCTCCTTGGAGGCCTCCACGTAGAGCTTGGGCCCGCTGTACTGGGGCAGCGACGCCCACACAGCGACGCCGAGGCCGATGAACGGCATGAGCCGGGCCAGGTCGGGGCCGGGCGCCGGCGCCGTCTCCACGGCCGCCGGCGGCGCCGTCTTCGGTGCCGGCTTCTTGGAGGCCGCCGGCTTCTTCGGCGGCTTCTTCGCCGCCACCTAGTTCGAGTGCGGCAGCAGCGTGGACGCCAGGCCGATGAGGGCCTTGACTGCCGGCGCGTCCGGGTCGAGGTCGATGGGGGCCACGCCCTTGCGGTCCGCCTCGATGATCTTGGGGTCGTGCGGCACGCCCACGACCTCCATGCCGGGGAAGGCGTCCTTGACCGTCTGCAGGTCCTCGTCGTGACGGATGCGGTTGGCCACCACCACGATGCGGGCGACGGTCTTCTCCGCGGCCAGGGCCGCGGCCCGGGCGCCGACCTCCAGGGACTTCGGGGTGGCTTCCACGACGATCACGACGGTGTCGACGTGCTCCTCACCGAGGCGGGTGAGGGTGCCGACGCCGGCCTCGAAGTCGGCGACGACGACATCTTCTTCAGGGAACTCAACGGAGCCGAGCAACTGCTCGGGCGACAGGCCACATCAGAGTCAGCCAGGTTCGGGGTTGTCGATCCGGCTCACCACCGCCAGCCGCACTCCGTCGGGGCCGTCGGAGCCGTACCGGCTGATCAGGGTGTCCCAGTTGTTGGCGTGCTCCTCCTCGCCCTCGTCGAGGGCCTGGCGCATGGAGACGAGCCGCTCGGTCTCCTCGTCGCCCACGCCGAGGGAGATGCCCAGGTTGGGGTTGGAGTCGCAGTCGAGCGCCACGACGGCGCTGCCGCCGCGTGCCAGCGTGCGGGCGATGACGGACGAGGTCGTCGTCTTGCCCGACCCGCCCTTGCCGACGACAGCTAGCTTCATGATGCAGCCTTCATCTCGACACAGTCTCCTCGCTCAGGCGCTCGACGAGTGATTCTACTGCCCGTACCGCCGGAGAGTCAGGGGCAAAGTCGATGGGGGCCAGCTGCCGGCGCTCGGCCTCGGCCAGCTCCTCATCCCACGGGACGGCGGCGATGACCTCCAGGCCGGTGCCCTTGGCGATCATCTCCACGTCGTCGTCCTCGCGGACCTTGCTGGCGACGGCCACGACCCTCTTGGGGGCGTCGGGGTCGAGGTTGGCCATGTTGGCCAGCCGGCGGCCGGAGAGGAGCGACTTGGCCGTCGGCTCGACGACGATGCAGATGGTGCTGGCCCAGCTGCCCCAGCCGGTGAAGGCCTGGCGGGTGCCCCCGGGAAGGTCGCCGACGACGTTCCAGTGGCCGGCGGGCAGGCGGTTGACGACGAACCGGAAGGCCATCTGGGAGCGCCACAGAGCCCGGGGGTCGCTCTTGATCTTGCCGAACTGCAGGAAGCGCACGCCGTCGGGTGCCTCCACCGACCACTTCTCGACCGCCTCGACGGGGTCGACGTCGGGGCTGAGCCGCCAGCGGGGCCCCTCCTCGCCCTCCTTGCGCTCGATGACCGCGTCCTCGGGGATGGGCGGGCTGTGCTCGATGGCCAGGCCGAGGGAGAAGGCCAGGCCGGGGAGCGGGTCGGAGTCGATGGCCAGGACCTTGTCGCCCCGGCGGGCCAGCTGCCGGGCGAAGGTGCCGGAGATGGCCGACTTCCCGGCCCCTCCCTTGCCCACGAACGCCAGTCTCATGAGGAAACCACCTGCCTGTTCTCTGCGCCGGTTGGGGTGGACGGGTCGTTGCCGTTGCGCCGGGCCACCAGCAGAGCCAGGCCGGCGGCCAGCAGCACGACGATGCCGGCGCCGGCCAGCACCGGGCCGGCGTTGCCCCCGCTGGGGAGGTCGACGACGGCGAAGTTGACGTCCTGGCGGCCGGTGGCCGGGGTGCCGGCGCTGGTGTCGACCCAGGCGGCGTAGAGCTTGCCGGCGCCGGACGCCAGGCCGAGGCGGGTGCCGAAGTCCGTGCCGTACAGGTCGCCGAAGGTGGGCCCAATGGACTCGTCGAAGGACTTCACCGACAGCCGCACGTTGTCGAACGACCTCCCGCTGTCGGTGGAGGTGGCCAGGTAGGCGTCGAGCTGCTGCTTCCCGTCCGGGTCGTGGCGGCCGTCGAGGAAGACCACGCTGACCCGCTCGCCGGGGCCCACGTGCACCTTGGGGAGGAACTGCGCCGTCCCGTCGGCCGGGTTGTCGTTCACCTTGGTCGCCGGCGACCACGTCTGGCCGCCGTCGGTGGACCGGCGCAGCCAGACGTCGTCGTCACCCTCCCGCCCGTCAGCCCAGCTGGCGTACATGGTGCCCTTGGGTGAGATGGCCAACTGGGCGATCTCGGGGAGGAAAGGCAGGAAGCGCCGGGTGAGCAGCATGTCGGCTTCGAGCTCGACACCCGGGGCGAAGGTGCGCCCCCCGTCGGTGGAGCGGGTGAGGACGAGGGCGACGGGCAGCTCGGCCGCCGGCCCCTCCTGGTTCTCATAGTCCCGCCGGTTCTGCTTCATGTCCTGGTACATGACGACCAGCTGGCCGTCGTTGTCCAGGACCGGGCTGGGGCCCAGCACCCGCGGGCGCTGCTGGTCGCTGACGGGGACGGGTGCGGCGAACGTCCTGCCCCCGTCGTCGCTGCGGGCGGTGACGATGCGCGGCGGCGGGTCGGCGAAGCGCAGGAAACCCACCTCGGCCGCCTGCAACCAGGTCACGTAGACCGGACCTTTCGGGTCCACGGTGACCCGCTGCTGGAAGGTGAGGGCTCCGGCGATCCTGGTGGGCAGGGAGAGGGTGCGCCCACCGTCGGTGGAGGTGGAGATCCAGAGGTTGTCGGGCCGGTTGCCGTTGCCCACGAGATTGACGTAGACGACGTAGAGGGTGCCGTCGGGGGCGAAGGCGATGTCCGGGGCGAAGGGGCACGGCGATCCCTGCGACGCGGTGCAGCCGGTGATGCCCTGGGGCAGGGGGAGCACGGACTGCTCCCAGGACTGACCGCCGTTGAAGCTGTAGGAGATGAGGGCGTCGTAGCCGGGACGGTCCTTGCGGTAGGTCACCACCACGTTGCCCTCGCGGGCGGGGTTGTAGGCGACGGTGGGGGAGTTGCTGACGTCGATCATCCCCTCGCGGTTGACGAGGAGGTTCCCCTGCGGCTCCGGGCCACCGCCGCCCGACGTGGCCACGAGGACGGCGCCGATCACCGCGGCAATGCCGGCGACGGCGGCGACGAGAGCGAGCACGCGCCTCATGAGGATTCGAGCGTAGCTGTCGCGAGAGTGTCGATAGGGTGCCGCTGTGGAAGTCGCGATTCTGCTGTTCGACGGCATCACCGCGCTGGACGCGGTCGGGCCCTACGAGGCCCTGGCCATGATCCCTGAGACCGACGTCCGCTTCGTCGCCACAGAGCGGGGTGCCAAGCGTGCGGCCCGCAACGGGTCGCTGGCGTTGGTCGCCGACCACACCCTGGCCGAGGTCCCCCACCCCGACGTCATCCTGGTCCCCGGGGGCCCGGGGGAGGCCGCCGTCCGCACCGATGCCGAGGTGCTGGCGTGGCTGCGCGCCGCACACGAGACGTCGCGCTGGACCACCTCGGTGTGCACGGGCGCCCTCACCCTGGCCGCGGCCGGGTTCCTCGACGGGATCGAAGCCACGACGCACTGGTCGTCGATGGACGACCTGGCCGCGCTGGGGGCTAAGCCGGTGGAGGAGCGGGTCGTCATCCGGGGCAAGGTCATCACCGCCGCCGGCGTGTCGGCCGGCATCGACATGGCCCTGCGCCTGGCCCAGCTGGAGGCCGGCGACGACATCGCCATGGCCATCCAGCTCATCCTCGAATACGACCCCCAACCCCCCTTCGACGCCGGCTCGCCGGCCAAGGCGCCGGCCCACGTGCTGGCGATGGTGCAGGAGCGCCGGCGCTCCGGGTAGAGCCTGCACAAGCTCTTTGTCCGCTGGACGACCGCCACGGTGGTCAGGACGACAAAGAAGCCTGGGGCCTAGTCTCGACGCCTATGGCTGATGACTGCACGCATCTGGACCAGGTGGAGGATGTGACCCCGTCGAGCGAGGGATGCGAGGACTGCATCCCGTACGCACACCCCTGATGGAGATGCTCGTCGACGACAACGGCCGCTTCGCCTCGCTCGTCGACGAGCTGTCGGAGGCCGACGCCTATGGCCTCGACGCCGAGTTCCATGGCGAGAGCTCCTACTACCCCCGCCTGGCGGTGCTGCAGGTGGCCACCCCCACCCGGACCGCCGTCGTCGACGCCACGCTGGTCGACGTGCGGCCGCTCCGCCCGGTGTTGGAGGGCGCCGGCCTCATGGTCGCCCACGCCGGCGAGCAGGACCTCCAGGTGCTGCTCCGGGCGGCCGGCGCCATCCCGGCCCGCATGCTCGACACCCAGATCGCCGCCGGCTTCCTGGGCTTCGGCTCGCCGTCGCTGGCCAAGCTGGTGAGCGACATGCTGGGCGTGCGGCTGGAGAAGGGCGCCCGCATGAGCGACTGGTTCAAACGCCCGCTGACCGCCGAGCAGATCAAGTACGCGGCGGCCGACGTGCTCCACCTCCTCGACCTGCGGGCGGTGATCGAGGAGCGCCTCGACGCCGCCGGCCGCCTGGCGTGGGCCTACGAGGAGTGCGAGCGCCACCGGCGGGTCCGCCAACCGGACGTGTACGCGGCATGGTGGCGGGTCAAGGGGTTCCGCCAGCTGCGGGGGAAGTCGCGAGGGGTGGCCCAGGAGCTGGGCGCGTGGCGGGAGCGGACGGCGATGGCCGTCGACAAGCCAGCCCGGCGGGTCCTGTCCGACGAGGCCCTCATGCTGCTGGCGGAGCGTCCGCCACTTTCGGTGCGGGACATGCCCACCTCACGCCTCTTCGACGCCCGCCGGCTCTCCGCCGACATGCTCGAGGGCGTCATGGCCGCGGTGGCACGGGGCGTGGAGCTGCCCCCCGGTACCCTCCGCCTGCCTCCGGACGACGCCGTGGCCCCCCAGCTGCAGCCCTTGGCCACCCTGATCTCGGCGTGGGTGTCACAGCAGTCGCGGGACCTCTCGATCGAGGCCAGCCTTATCGCCACCCGGGCCGACATCGAGGCCTTCCTGCGCCGGGTGCCCGACAACCGCCTCGAGCTGGGGTGGCGGGCCCAGCTGGTGGGGGCGTCGGTGGGCCGCCTCGTCGCCGGCAAGGCGGCGGTGGCCTACGACGGCGCCGGCGGGCTGGTGCTCGTCGACCTCTGAGTCGAACGAGCTAGGTGTCCTCGGCGATCACCAGCTTGGCCAGGCGCTTGGGCGCCACCAGGGTGTAGGACGTCCGCACCCACTCCTCGATCTGCCGCCAGCGCTCGTCGCCGGCGTCCTCGGCCACCGAGAAGGCGATCCAGCCGTGGCGGCCGAGTCCGTACCCCGACGGGTCGACGGTGGGGTCGGTGGCCACCACGGCGGCGGCTTCCTCCTTGGGCAGCTTGAGCGACAGGTCGTGGGCGACCTGGTCGCAGAAGACGAAGTTCTTGCCGTTGACCCGGAACGTCGGGTGGTCCCCCCACTCGGCGATGTCGACCCGCTCCGCCTCGGGCAGCCGGGCCACGATGCCTTCCAGCCGGTCCATGTTGGTCAAGGTCACGACCAGGGCGTTTCGGGACGCGACTGGGGCGGGCCGTCGACCGTCATGCGGGGCACTCGGGGACGGGCTCGGGGTAGGACCACATCAGGGTCGCAACCCCTTGCTCTGCACGTCGAGCACCAGGCCCATCAGCCGGTCGAAGTCCGGCCACGGGAAGTCGGGGCGGGCGATGAGCAGGGACGTCACGCCGTGCACGGCAGTCCACAGGTTGGTGCCGACGAGGAACGGATCGCCGGCGGCGATGGCGCCGGCGTCCATGCACCGGGCCACCGCCTCGACGACGTGGCTGAAGGCGTTGAGGCCGGGGAGCTTGTCCAGGGGGAGCCCCTCGGCCAGCGGCCGGGTCATGAACATGATCCGGTAGTGCTCGGGGTTCTCCAAGCCGAAGCGCACGTAGGCGCGGCCCATCTCCCACAGCGCCTCCATGGGATCGTCGATCCCCTCGGTAGCGTGCTCGATGTACCGGCTGAACTCGGCGAAGCGGGCCTCGCACACCGCCCCGAGCAGGTCGGCCTTGTCGGCGAAGTGGAGGTAGATCGACGGGGGCGTCACGCCGGCGGCGTCGGCGATGGCCCGGATCGACACCGCCCCCTGGTCGCCGGTCTCGATGAGCAGCTGCTCGGCGGCGGCCAGGATGTCTGCCCGGAGCAGCTCACCCTGGCCCCGCTTGGCCCGACGTCGGGTGGCCGGTGTCATGCCCTCACTTTCTCACGGGGCGCCGCCGGCTTGGGTGCGACCGGCGCCGACTCGGAGATGCCGAAGCGGTCGTGGAGCCGGCGCAGCGGCGCCGGCGCCCACCAGTTGGCGTTGCCGGCCAGGCGCATGAACGCCGGCACCAGCACGGCCCGGATCAGGGTGGCGTCGAGGATGACGGCCAGGGCCAGGCCGAGGCCGAACAGCTTGATGAACGTCACCTGGGAGGTGGCGAAGGCCAGGAACACCACCGCCAGCAGGGCCGCCGCTGCGGTGACGATGCGGCCCGTGCGTTCCAGGCCCAGGGCGACCGACGACACGTTGTCGCCCGAGGCGTCGTACTCCTCCTTGATCCGGGACAGCAGGAACACCTCGTAGTCCATCGACAGGCCGAAGGCGATGCAGAACATCAGGATCGGCATGGTGGTGGCGATGGTGCCGGTGGCGGTGAAGTCGAGCAGGCCCGACAGGTTCCCTTCCTGGAAGATCCACACCATGGCGCCGAAGCTGGCGCTCAGGCTCAGGAGGTTGACGACGATCGCCTTGACCGGCACCAGTACCCCGCCGGTCATGAGGAACAGAGCCACGAACGTCACCAGGGCGATGAGGCCCAGAGCCAGCGGCATGCGCCCGAACAGGCTCTCCTTGGAGTCGACCAGCTCGGCCGAAGCGCCGGCCACCTTCACGCCGGCGAAGGGAGACGGCACGTCCCGCACCGCCTTGACCAGCGTCTCGCCGGCCTCGGAGTAGGGCTCGACCGCCGGCACCACCGACAGCCACGTGCCGTCGGCGCCGGCGAAGCGGGCCGAGGCCTCGTTCGGCGGGGCGACCTGACGGCCGCCGGCGTAGGAGCCGGCGAGGGTGTCGACCCTTGCCGCTCCCGGTGCTCGGGACAGATCCTCGGCGTAGCGCTGCAGGTCGCCCAGGCGGGTCTGGGGATTGCCGACGTTGGCGGCGACCACCGAGAGCGCCGACGCCTCGTTGGAGGCGAACTGGGTGCGGATGGTGTCCTGGACCTGGCGGCTCGACGCCGAGGCCGGCAGGTTGCGGTCGTCCGGCAGCCCGAAGGCGATGTTGAAGAAGGGAGCGCCGAGCAGCGCCAGCACACCGACAACCGCGGCGGCGATCGGGACGGGCCGGCGCATGACGGCCATGGCCACCCGGTGCCAGAACCCGGTGCCCTCGGCCTTCACCGGCCGGCGCCAGACGACCCACTTTTCGACCCGGTGCCCGAGCACGGCCAGCAGCGCCGGCAGCACGACCACGGCGCCGACCGCGGCCAGAGCGACCACTGCGATGCCGGCGTAGGCGAAGGAGCGCAGGAAGGCCAGCGGGAAGACCAGCATGGCGGCCAGGGAGATCGCCACCGTGACGGCACTGAAGATGACCGTGCGCCCCGCGGTGCGCACCGTGTGCACGATGGCGTCGCCTGGCTCGCGTCCGGCCGCCACACCGGGCCGGCCTTCCGGGCCGGCCGCCAGCTCTTCCCGGTAGCGGGAGACCACGAACAGGCTGTAGTCGATGGCCAGGCCCATGCCCAGGGCCGTGGTCAGGTTGAGGGCGAAGATCGACACCTGGGTGAAGGACGCCAGCACCCGCAGGACAAGGAAGGTGCCGATCACCGCCAGGGCGCCGATCCCCAGCGGCAGGGAGGCGGCCACCACGCTGCCGAAGACGAGCACGAGCAGGATCAGGATGAGGGGCAGGCTGATCAGCTCGGCCCGCACCAGGTCGTGCTCGATCTGGGTGCTGATCTGGCGGAAGACCTCGGCGAACCCGCCCACCGCGACGCTGATGGCGACCTGGTCAGGCCGAGCGCCCACCTCAGCCCCACCGGGCCGGGTGTAGCGGGGCGACAGGTGCTCGATGACCTTGGCCACCTGGTCGTCGTCGCCATCGATGGTGGCCAGCACCAGCGCCTGGCTCCCGTCGTTGCTGCGCAGGGGCGGGGGCGAGCCGAGCGTCCAGTACGACACGGCCTGGGTGATGCCGGCCTCGGCGCCGAGCTCCCGGGTCAGGGCGGCGCCGGCCGCCGCGGCCGTGGCGCTGTCCACCGAGCCGTCGGTGGCGGTGACGAGGAGGACGAGGTTCGGGTTGCGGGTGCCGAAAGAGCTCTCCAGGGCCCGCTTGGCTTGGGCCGACTCGGCCGCCGGGTCTTCGAACCCACCGCCAGAGAGGTACTTGGCCACCCCGCCGCCGGCGGCGCCGGCGCCCAGCATGACCAGCAGGGACACCACCAGCACCAACCGGCGGCGACGGACCACAAACCTGCCGAGCGAAGAGAGCATGCTTCTGACCCCCGTTAACCTAACGCTGATAAGTTAACGGGAGTATGCTATGGCCGAAAGCTCCCTGTCCAGACCCCGGGCGCAAAAAAGGACCGGATCCATGAGGATCCGGTCCGAAAAAGGGGGCGGGCAGGGACCTCGACTGGCGGAGGTCCCTGCCCGGGAGGGGGTTGTTCACACCGCGCTGCGGCGCAATCGGCTCCTACCCGATGCCGATGCCGCTAAACCGAATTCGGTACAAATTTCCGGAGCGCCGGTTCGGGTACACCCGGGGGATGTGCAAGAACGCGAGCAGGGACGATGTCCGCCGGCTGGTCGACGAAGGGGCGCAGCTGGTCGAGGTGCTGGAGAACCGCCAATTCCGCGCCGCCCACCTTCCGGGGGCCGTCCACATCCCGGCGTGGGAGCTGACCCGCGAGCGAGCCCAGGAGCTCGACCGCAGCCGTCCCGTCGTCGTCTACTGCTTCGACACCGCCTGAGACCTCAGCCCCCGAGCAGCGTGCCTGCTCGAGCTCTACGGGTTCACCGACGTCTACGACTACGTGGACGGCAAGTCCGACTGGATGGCCTACGGGCTGGCGGTGGAGGGCGACGACGGACCGTTCCTGGGCAGCCACCTCTCCGAGGTACCCACCTGCGACGCCGGCGCCACCGTCGAGGCGGCCCGCGCCGCCCTGGGTGACGGCGGAACGCTGGTGGTGGTCGCCGGCGACGGCTTGGTCGTCGGCGAGATCGGGGCCGAGGCCCTCGACGGCCACGCCGGTGACGCCGTCCTCCTCGACGTGATGGACCCCGTGCCCACCACCGTGCGGCCCAGCGTCACCGTGGCCGCCTTGGCCGAGGGCGGCGGCGGCTCACGCCTGGTGACCACGTCCGACGGTCGCCTGCTGGGCGCGGCCACCGTCGAGGCGGAGGAGCACGACCACGACCACGAGGGCATGGAGGCGTTCGAGAAGGAACTGACCGACGTCATGGCCGCGGTCGAGGAGCGGTTCGGCGACCGCGAGCCCACCGAGGCCGAGTTGCGGTCGTTCCTGCGTGACCGGCTGCTAGCCGAGGGCCGCAGCGCCGAGGACGCCGACCGCTTCCTCGACGAGCTCGAGGCCGGCGACTGAACGCCGGCGACCGCCCGCCTTGCCCGCAGCGGCCGGCGACCGACGACGATGCCGCTCTCGGGTTCACCCGCCGGCCCATGGTCCGCTGGCTCGACCCCCACCAGCTGGTGGACACTGCGGCACGGGTGGTCGTCGCCGGCGTGTTCAGCGCCTACGCCGACAACCGGGAGCTGCAGGCGCTGTCGCCGGCGGAGGTCTTCGACCGCTCGGAGGCGCCCGAGCTGTGGCTCGACTACGTCGCCGACCTCGGCGACGGCTGGAACTCCACCTACTCCGTCGCCACCCTGCTGGCGGCGGAGGAGCTGAAGCTGGAGTGGGACGGCGAGTCCTACGCCACCGAGCGGGGTCGGATCCTCGTCATGGGCGGCGACCAGGTGTACCCGGTGCCCAAGCGCACGGAGTACGAGAACCGCCTGCTCGGCCCGTACCGGTCCGCCCTACCGTGCCCGCCGCCGGCCGGTGAGGCGCCCGAGCTGTTCGCCGTCCCGGGAAGCCACGACTGGTACGACGGCCTGGTCAACTTCATCAGCATCTTTTGCCGGAAGCGATGGGTCGGCGGCTGGCGCACCCGCCAGCAGCGCAGCTACTTCGCCCTCGCCCTGCCCGCGGGCTGGTGGCTGTGGGGCATCGACATCCAGTTCGGCTCCTACCTGGACGAGGGCCAGATCGAGTACTTCGCCGGCGTCGCCCGTGACCGTCTCAAGGAGGGCGACCGCATCGTCGTGTGCATGGCCAAGGAGGTCGACAGCGGGCGCAGCGTCAAGGAGACCCACTCCGACCGCGACGTCGACTATCTCGAGCGGGAGGTCATCCAGCCCAGCGGCGCCGAGCTCATGGTGTTCCTCAAGAGCGGCAAGCACCACTACGCCCGCTACGCGGAGGAGGAGTCGCAGGGACGCAGGCAGCACATCACCGCCGGCGGGGGCGGCGCCTTCCTGCATCCCACCCACGGGCTGCCGGACCGGATGGACATGGTGGGCACCGGGGGGACCACGTGCTTCCGGAAGGCCGCGACCTACCCTTCGGCCGGCACCTCGAGGCGGCTCAGGAAGCGCATCTGGCTGCTGCCGGCGTACAACCTCCCGCTGGCCGGCGTGTTCGGCGTGGCCCAGGTGCTGCTGGCGTTCATGCTGGGATTGCACCTCGCCGACCGCCACGTCGATCTCAGTTTCGGCGACCTGCGCACCGCTCTCTGGGAGAGCCCCACCGCGTTCCTGCTGATGAGCCTCATGCTCGTGCTGCTCGCCGGCATGGTCCGCTTCGCCCACGACGCCCCGGGAGTCGCCCGGTTCCTCCTCGGGCTGACCCACTCGGCCATGCAGCTGGCCAGTATCGCCGGCGTGATGATGGCCGCCTCGGCGCTGGCCGGCCGGTCGCTGCCGGTGTTTCTCGCCATGGTGTTCTTGCTCGGTGGGGTGGGTGGGACGGTGGGGATGTCGGGCTACCTGTGGGTCACCAACCTCCTCGGGTTCCACGGCAACGAGGGCTACGCACCCTTGCACCACGCCGACCTGAAGCACTTCCTCCGGCTGCACGTCGACGCCGGCGGCGACCTCACCATCTACCCCATCGGTATCGACCGGGTGGCCCGGCACTGGACGCTGCGCCCCGACGATCCGCCGGCGGCCCCGTGGTTCGCCCCCACCTCACCGATCGTTCCCCACCTGATCGAGCGACCCCTGCGGATCGAGAGATGAGCACCGCCCGCATCGGCTGCTCGGGCTGGGTCTACAAGCACTGGCGGGGCCCGGTGTACCCCCAGGACCTGCCGGCCAAGAAGTGGTTCGAGCACTACGCCGGCATGTTCGACAGCGTCGAGATCAACAACAGCTTCTACCGCTTGCCGACCGAGGCGGCGGCCGAAGGGTGGGCGGCCCAGGCGCCGGCCGGGTTCGTCTATGCGCTGAAGCTTGGACAGTTCGGCTCCCACCGGATGAAGCTCAAGGACGCGGCGTCCTGGCTGCCCAATCACCTCGACCGGGTGGAACGGATGGGCAGGACCGCCGGCCCCACCCTGGTCCAGCTCCCGCCCCGCTGGAAGCGCAACGCCGAGCGTCTCGACGAGTTCCTGACCGTGGCCCCCAAGCACATCCGGTGGGCGGTGGAGCTTCGGGAGGCGTCGTGGCTCCACGAGGAGACCTACGAGGTGCTCCGCCGCCACGGGGCCGCCCTCTGCATCCACGACCTTCTCGATCAGCACCCCTGGGAACTGACCACCGACTGGACCTACGTCCGGTTCCACGGCCCCCACGCCACCCGGGCCGCCTACCAGGGCCGCTACGGGCCCGATGGCCTGTTCTGGATGGCCGAGCGGCTGAGCGGCTGGCTAGCCGAGGGGTGCGACGTCTACGCCTACTTCAACAACGACGACTCCGGCTTCGCGGTGGAAGATGCCCGCTGGCTGGCCCATCGGCTTAGCCAGGGCCGGAATAGTTGAGACTTCAAGCATGTTGGGAGGAGTATGCCTGTCACCCGCCTCAACCACGCCGTGCTCTACGTCCGTGACGTCGAGCGCACCCGGGAGTTCTACGAGAACGTCCTCGGCTTCAAGACCCTCATCTGGGCCCCCGGCCAGGCCGCCTTCTTCCAGGCGCCCGGCTCTACCAACGACCACGACCTCGGCACCTTCCAGATCGGCGCCGGCGCCGGCCCCTCGCAGGCCGGGCGGAGCACCGTCGGCCTGTACCACCTGGCCTGGGAGGTCGACACCCTCGCCGAGCTGGCCCGCATCCGCGGGCTGCTGGCGGAGCGGGGCGCGCTCACCGGCGCTTCCGACCACATCACGACCAAAGCCCTGTACGCCCGCGACCCCGACGGCATCGAGTTCGAGGTGTCGTGGCTCCTGCCCGCCGACCTCATCACCGACGAGATGCGGGCCGAGACGGCCACCTTGGCCCGGCCCCGCCCCCTGGATCTGGAGGGCGAGATGGCCCGCTACGGGGCCGAGACCCGGGGCGGGGTAGGGGTTTCCATTCCAGTTGGGTAGGTCGCCGGGCATGCCCGAACGACCCGACCACCACGACGACACCGCCCGCCGCCCCTCTCCCGGCGCCAGCGGACCGGGCGAGCCCGGCTACGAGGGCGACGCCACCGTCGGAGACGAAGGGGCCGCCGCCGGCGACGAGGCCTACCAGGACCCCTTCGGCCGCCCCGACTCCTGAGCATTTCGCCGTCGCAACCGGAGGTTGCTCGGCGAGGCAGTTGCGCTTCAGCCCGCCGGCAAAGCCGGCGGGCCTCCGCCTTTCCTTCTCGGCGGCAGCCGGTCTCGGGCCGCCTGCGGCGGCGTGCGCGGCCGCCGCACCAGAGCCAGCCTACGGTGACTGACGTGGAGAGGGTCCTCGACAGTGCCTCGCTGACGGGCGACAGCCTGCGGCGGGTGACCGTCGCCGGCGCCAACGTGATGCTGGGCCGGTTGCCGGACGGACGGGTGGTCGCCTTCTCGGCCAACTGCCCGCACCAGCGCACCGACTTCGGGCGGGCCACGTTCGTCGAGGGGGTCGTGCAGTGCACGCTGCACAGCTACTGCTACGACACCGAGACGGGCGAGAACGTCTACCCGGCCGGCGAGGTCGACCCGTCCGAGCTGTGGCGCTCGAAGCCGGGCTATCTGCCCGTCTACCGGGCCGAGGAGCGCGACGGGTGGATCTGGGTCGAGCCGGAGCCGCTGCCGCCGCCGGCGTCGTACGACCCCGACCTGGAGCGCTCGCCGGCGCCGGCGGCGCCGGCGAATCCGGTGCCGGCTGGCGGCGTCCACCCGACCAAGACGCTGAAGGTCGCCCCCGGCACCACGTTCGGCCTCCGCCTGGCCACCAACCCCCGCCCCGGGTTCGCCTGGCGGGTGGAGACCGCCGGCCCGCTCCTCGCCGTCGTCGAGGAGCGATTCCAGGGGGGAGAGAAGCCGGCGCACGTCGTCCGCATTGCGGCACGGGGCCAGGGCCGGTCGACGGTCACCTGCAAGTACGCCCGGCCCTGGGACACCAAGCCGGCGGAGGTCCGCACCTACGAAATCCGTATCGAGTTCTGACCCGAGAGGCTCACCGTGCCTCGATGACGAGGTTGAACGGCGTTTCGGCGGCCACTCGCACCTGACGGAAGCCGGCGGTGTGCAGCACCTCGGTGATGGCGGCGGGGCCAGCTTGGGCACCGAGGGCGTGCCCGCCCTCCTGGGCCAGCGCGCTCGGGGTGCAGAGGAACGTCGACCCCGCATAGAACAGTCGCCCGACCGGGTTCACGTTGTCCCCGAGCTGGTCGCCGGCCCGCGGCTCGACCACCATCACCACGCCGTCGGGGGCGAGCGCACGCCGGGCGCCGGCGGCGGCCGACACGGGGTCTCCCATGTCGTGGAGGCAGTCGAAGAAGCAGACCAGGTCGTACCCCTCGGCGGGAAGGTCGACGGCGTCGAGCAGCTCGAAGCGGGGCCGGTCGTCGAGCCCGGCCTCCTTGGCCCGCAGCCGTGCCGCGTCGAGGGAGGGCCCGTGCATGTCGTAGCCTACGATGTCGGCCGCCGGGAACGCCTCGGCCATGACGATGGTGGACGATCCGAAGCCGCACCCGACGTCGGCCACCCGGCCCCCGGCCTGCAACCGCTCGACCACGCCGTCGAGCGCCGGCAGCCAGGTCGACACGAGACTCGACCGGTAGACCGGCGCGAACAGGCGGTCGACCCCGTCGTAGAGGCGAGCATCGTGCGCGCCCCAGCTCAGCCCGCCGTCGCCTCGGAAGGCAGCCTCGAAGGCTTCGGCGTCGGCCCACATGGAGGCGATGATCTCGAACACCCCGCCGACGAACACCGCTGACCCACTGTCGGCCAGGGCGGCGGCCTGCTCCGGCGGGAGGCTGAACCGCTCGCCGTCGTAGTCCACGTAGCCGCCGGCCGTCTGGTTCCGAAGCCACTCGAGGACCAGCCGCTCGTTGGTGCCGGTGGCGGCGGCCAGCTCGGCGGCCGTCACCCACCCCGCGCCGGCCAGCTGCCGGTACAAGCCGAGGCGGTCTCCCACGTAGCAGGCCACCGAGCTCTCGGCCGCAGCCAGGTCCGTCACCACCTGGCCCATGAACGCCTCGAGCTTGGCCTCGTCGATCGTCGTCCGCATGATCCCTCCCTTGTCGGTACTCCAGTCTGGAGTATAGACTCTACTCCAGTTTGGAGTAATGTCAAGGGGATGACGATGACCACGACCACGACCGCCCATGCCCTGCTGGGGCTCCTCTCGATCCGCCCGTGGACGGCCTACGAGCTCACCCAGCAGATGCGGCGGGCGCTGCGCTGGGCCTGGCCCCGGTCGGAGGCGAACCTGTACAGCGAGATGAAGCGCCTCGTGCCTCAGGGCCTGGCGAAGGCGGTGGAGGAGGACGCCGGCGGGCGAGCGCGCACCCGGTACGAGGTCACCGACGAAGGCCGGGCCAGGGTGGCCTCCTGGCTCGCCACCCACCCGCCGGCGCCGCCGCAGGTCCAGTTCGAGGCGCTGCTGCGGCTGTTCCTGGCCGACCTGGGCCCCCAGGCCGAGCTCCGCCAGACGATCGCCGACACCCGCCGCCAGGTCGTCGAGCGCATGGAGGAGGCCATCCCGATACTGGAGCAGTACGCGTCGGACCACCCGCCGTTCCCCGAACGCGCCCACCTGAACGTGCTGTTCATCCAGTTCTTCGCCGGCTTCCTCCGCTGCCTGCTGGAGTGGTGCGACGAGGTCGACGCCGAGGTCGACACCTGGGGCGGGACAGCCGCCGGCGTCGGCCACACGCCGGGGACACGGCGGATGCTCGACGACGCCCTGGCCTTCTACCGCTCGACCGTCGCCCACCACCGCGGGTCATGAGTGCGACCGGCCTCGGGACGGTGCTCGGCGTCTGGGCCCACCCCGACGACGAGTGCTACCTCATGGCCGGTACCGCCCTCGTGGCCGCGGCCGCCGGGTCGTACGTGGCATGCATCACTGCGACCGCCGGTGAGGCCGGCGCCACGTCGGACGACGACCGGTGGCCTCGCAGCCGCCTGGCCTCGATCCGCACGCAGGAGCTGGGCGCCAGCCTGGCGGTGCTCGGCATCACCGACCACACCTGGCTCGGCCTGCCCGACGGAGGCCTGGCGTCGGTCGACCTCGCGTCCGGCGTCGCCCTCATAGCCGAGGCCGTCGACCGCGTCCGTCCGGACACGGTGCTGACCTTCGGTCCCGACGGGATGACGGGCCACCCCGACCACATGGCCGTCGGCGACTGGGCCGAGCGGGCCGTCACCGAGGTGATGGGAGACCGATGCCGGGTGCTGGCGGCGACGAAGACTCCGGGGTGGGCCGAGGCCTTCGCCGCCGTCAACGCCGATGTCTTCGAGTCGGGGCCGCCGTGCACCCCGCCGGACAAGCTCGCCCTCGAGGTGCGACTGAGCGACGACGTGCTCGACCGGAAGCTGCGGGCCCTCGCGGCCCAGCTCAGCCAGACCGCGGCGCTGGCGGCGTGGATGGGGCCGGCGACCTACCGAGCTTGGGTGGCCGAGGAGTACTGGGTGCGCCGCTGACGCGGCTACTCGTAGGAGATGGCGGCCAGCACGTCGAGCTTGGCGGCCCGCCGGGCCGGGAACACCGCGGCGATCACGCCGGCGATGCCGGCGAGGACCACATAGGTCAAGAGCTGGACACCGGGGATCACCACCTCGCCGATCCCCTCGTCGGCGAGGGCGTTGACGACGGCGTACCCGAACAGGACTCCCACGGCGAGGCCGAGGATGGCGCCCATCACCGCGATGATCACCGACTCACCGCGGATCATCGACCGCACCTGCCGGCGTGACATCCCCACGGCGCGAAGGAGGCCCAGCTCCCGGGTCCGCTCGAAGATGGACAGGGCCAGGGTGTTCACGATCCCGAACAGGGCGATGATGATCGACAGCAGCAGCAGGGCGGTGATCAGCCCGAGGATCTGGTTGACCTGGTCCTCCTGCTGTTGCTTGAACTCGGCCTGGTCCCGCACCTCGACGTTGGGGAACTCGTCGGTGACGCGCTCGACCGCAGCGCGGGCCGCAGCCGGTGGCACACCCTCGCGGGCCTTGGCCAGCACGACGAAGTCCAACCGGTCGCCGAAGAAGGAGTCGAAGGTGGCCGTCGACACCAGGTAGTTCCCGAGCAATTGGTTCTTGGCGAACGTGCCGCCGATGCGGAGCTGGGTGTCGCCCCTCTGAGCGAAGGTCATGGGGAGGATGCCGCCGATCTCGAGGTTCTGCCTCTCGAGCTCGTTCTCGTCGACGAGGATCTCGCCCCGGGACAGCGCGCCGGCGTCGCCGGCGGTGACGTCGAACTTCAGCACCTGGCTCACGGTCGCCGGGTCGGCGCCGTAGATGGACCGGCCCTGGCCGTTCGAGCGCCACTGGCCGGTCTGCAGGCCCGACACGGCGGCGAGCTCCGGCTGCGCGGCCAGGCGGGGGGCGAGGTCGATGCTGATGCTGGGGAGGAAGTTCGGCGTGCTGACGATGAAGTCGGCGGCCAGGTACTGGTCCACGATCTCGGCGGCCGATGACTTGATCGACGCCGCCAGCACGCTCACGGTCGCCACCAGGCCGAGGCCCACGGTGAGGGCGGCGGACGTAGCCGCCGTGCGGCGGGGGTTGCGCATGGCGTTCTGGCGACCGAGCTTGCCGGACATGCCGGCGATGCGGGGGAAGGGCGCGCCGATGGCCCGGGCCATCGGGATGGCCGCCAGCGGGCTGAGAAGGGCGACGCCGACGAACACCAGGGCGGCACCGACGCCGACGAGGGAGATGCCGCCAGTGAACAGCCCGAACAGCAGGATCCCACCCCCGGCGGCGGTCACCGCCGCACCGGCCAGCGACCGCCGGCGCAGCGACCCGCCGTGCTCCTCGGCGCCGCCCCGCAGGGCGGCCATCGGCGGGATGCGCGACGCTCTCCGGGCCGGAGCGATCGACGACAGTACGGTCACGCCGACACCGACGATGACCGCAGCGATGAAGGTTCGGGGCTTGAGGACCGCTCCGGAGGCCGGCAGGTCGAGGCCGAAGGAACTGAGCAGGCTCTGGAGCCCGATGGCGACCAGGATGCCAAGACCGATGCCGACCACGGACGCGAACACCCCCACGGCGAACGCCTCGGCGATGACCGTCGCCATGACCTGCCGCCGGCTGGCGCCCAGGGCCCGGAGCAGGGCCAGCTCCCGGGTCCGCTGCGCGACCAGGATCGAGAAGGTGTTCAGGATGATGAAGCCGCCGACGAACAGGGCGATCCCCGCGAACACGAGGAGGGCGGTGTTGAGGAAGCCGAGCGCCTGGCTGACCGCCTTCGCGCTCTCGTCGGCCACCTGCTTGCTGGTGACGACCTCGACGCCGGGGGGAACGACGGTGACGATCCGGTCTCGCAACTCGACGGTCGAGACGCCCTCGGCCGCCTTGGCCTCGATGCTGTCGAAGCGCCCCACCTTGCCGAACACCCGCTGAGCGGTGGTCTCCTCGAAGATGGCCAGGGTGGCGCCGGCCAGGTTGTCGGCCTCCCCGAACCCGGTGATGCCGACCACGGTGAACTCTTCGGTCGGGCCCCGGAACAGGATCCTGATGCGGTCGCCGAGGGCGAAGTCGTGCTCCCTGGCGGTGACCGCGTCGACGACGACCTCACCGCTGCGTTGCGGCTCCCGTCCCGACCGCAGCGTCAACGGCGAAAGCCCAGGCTGGGTCCAGTTGAAGCCAAGCGTCGGCGCACCGGTGGTGGCCACCGCCTTGCCCTGCTCGTCGATGAACTGGGCGTAGCCGCTGACCGTCCCGTCGGCCGCCTCCACGCCGGGGACCGCCCGCACCGCAGCCAGCAGCGACGCCGGAATCGTGTTGCGTGAGACGTCGAGGTTGGCGTCGGCGCCGAAGCCGGACTCCGCTCGCACCGTCACATCGGTGCCGGCGGAGATCTCGGTGAAGAGGGTGTCGAAGGTCTTGTTGATCGTGTCGGTGAGCACGAAGGTGCCGGCGACGAAGGCCACACCGAGCACCACCGCGATGGCGGTCAGGAACAGGCGCAGCTTGTGGGCCAGCAGGCCCTTGAGGACGGCGTTGACCACTTACCCGCCCAAGCCCTTCATGCGGTCGAGGACGCGTTCGGCGGTGGGTGCGGCCATCTCGTCGACGATGCGCCCGTCGGCGAGGAAGACCACACGCTCGGCGTAGGAGGCGGCCACCGGGTCGTGGGTGACCATCACGACCGTCTGGTCGAAGTCGCGGACCGACATGCGCAGGAATTCCAGGATCTCGGCGCCCGACCGGGAGTCGAGGTTCCCGGTCGGTTCGTCGGCGAACACGATGCTGGGGCGCGACGCCAGCGCTCTGGCCGCCGCCACCCGCTGCTGCTGGCCTCCGGAGAGCTCCGCCGGCCGGTGGGTGAGCCGGGACCGCAGCCCCACGGTGTCGATCAGGCGGTCGACCCATGCCTGGTCGGGGGAACGGCCGGCGATGTCCATGGGCAGGGTGATGTTCTCGGCCGCGGTGAGCGTCGGCACCAGGTTGTAGGACTGGAAGACGAAGCCCACCTGGTCGCGGCGCAGGCGGGTCAGCTCCTTGTCGTTGAGGCTGCTCAGCTCGACGGCCCCGACGTACACCTGGCCCGAGGTGATGGTGTCCAGGCCGGCCATGCAGTGCATCAGGGTGGACTTGCCGGAGCCCGACGGGCCCATGATGGCGCTGAACTGCCCCGGCGCGAACTCGACGCTGACGCCGTCGAGGGCGCGGACGGCGGCGTCGCCTTGACCGTAGATCTTGGTGACGTCGACGGCGCGGGCCGCGGGCGCGCCGGATGGGGCGGGGGTGGCTGGACGCATGAGCGTGCTCATTTGGCGGAGTCCCATCTGAAGAGTCGGACGGCGAGGAGCGACCCGGCGACGGTCCAGGCGAGCAGCCTCCACAGGTCGCCACCGTTGAAGCCGAGGCCGGTCGTGCGGGGATCGAAGGCGTACTGGAGCCCATCGGCCAGTTGCTGCATCGGGAACAGCTTGGCGATCGACGTCAGCCAGGCGGGCGCGTTGTCGAGCGGGAAGAAAATCCCCGACACGAACAGCAGGGGGAAGATCGAGAAGTTGACGATGGCCGGAGCGGCGTCGGCGTTCGGGCACAGCCCGCTGACCGCCAGGCCGAGGGCGCAGAAGCAAGCGGCGCCGAGCAGCAGGGTGACGAAAAGGCCGGCCGCGGTGCCGGTACGGAAGTCGACTCCGAACGCGACCACGCCGAGGCCGACGGTGAGCACGAACAGGATGAAGGTGATCAGCACCGACGAGCCGACCTGGCCGGCCAGGTAGGCCCACGTCGGCACGGGCGTGCCCCGCACCCGCTTGAGGATGCCGAAGTCGCGGTTGATCGTCATGCGGATCGCCAGGTTGGTGTAGCAGGCCGAGATCAGGCCGAAGGCGAGGATGCCGGGCACGAAGAAGGTGACGAAGGAGATGTTCCCCCGCTCCTCGATGCGGGCGCCGGAGTTGAGCGTCGAGAAGATGACGAGGAACAGCAGCGGGAAGGCGAAGGTGAACACCGCCCCGGCAGGGTTGCGCCAGAACGCCCTCTGCTCGAACCGCAGCTGGCGGGCCGCGATCCCGAGGTCACTCATGGGTCGCCTGGGCGGTCAGCTCGAGGTAGACGTCCTCGAGCGTGGGGCGGGCGACGGTGAGGCCGTCGAGGGTGATGCCGCGATCGAGGGCCCAGCCGGTCAAGATGTGGAGGGTGGCGGTGGGCTCCGCGGTACGGACGACCACGCCCCGCCCGTTCGCCGTGACCGTCGCCGGGCCGAGATCCGGCAGCTCGGCCGCCGGCGAGGGGCTGAAGCGGATCTCGGTGGCGTCGTCCCGACCCGACAGGCGGTCCGGTGGTCCCTCGGCGACGATGCGGCCGGCGGTGATCACCGCCACCCGGTCGGCGAGGTACTGGGCCTCGTCCATGTAGTGAGTGGTGAGGAAGACCGTCTTGCCGAGCTGGCGGAGGTTGCCGACGATCTCCCACGCCTCCCGCCGGGCGGTGGGGTCGAAGCCGGTGGTGGGCTCGTCGAGGAAGACCAGCTCCGGGTCGCCGGCCAGGCCCAGCGCCAGGTCGAGGCGCCGGCGCTGGCCCCCGGAGAGCTGCTTGACCACCTCGTTGCGCTTGTCCTCCAGGCCCACGAGGGCCATCAGCTCGTCGACGGGGCGAGGCTTCGGGTAGTACCCGCAGTAGAGCTCCAGCACTTCGGCCACGCGCAGGAACCGTTCCACGCCGGTTTCCTGCAGGACGATGCCGATCCGCTCCCGTAGCCGCCGTTCGCCCCGGGCCGGGTCGCGGCCCAGCACCTCGACGTCGCCGGCCGAGCGCTGCCGGTATCCCTCGAGGATTTCCACGACGGTCGTCTTGCCGGCGCCGTTGGGCCCGAGGAAGCCGAAGACCTCGCCCTCGGCCACGTCGAAGTCGACGCCCCGCACGGCTTCGATGGTCCCGTAGGACTTCCGGAGGCCCCGGACCCGGATGGCCGGCATGGAACTGCTCCTCTGCGACGTTGGCTCCCCAGCCCCAGTCGGTGGACTCTAGCCACGGTGGTCTCGCTAGTAGATCCCGCCCTCCTACGATGAGCGTATGTGCGGGCGCATCGTCGTCTCCCGACCGGTCGACGTGCTGGCCGCGTACTTCGATGTCTCGGAGGTGGTGGCGCCGGCCCGGGAGCCGAGTTGGAACGTCGCACCCGGTGCCGAGATCCCGGCGGTCGCCGGCACCCGGACCGGCCGGCGGCTGGGCATGATGCATTGGGGGCTGGTCCCGTCGTGGTCCGCGGACCCGAGCGCCGGCCCACGTCCTACCAACGCCCGGGTCGAGGGCATCCTCGACAAGGTGGTGTTCGCCGAGTCATTGGAGCGCCGGCGCTGCCTGGTGGTGGTCGACGGGTTCTACGAGTGGCGCCGGCCCGCCGGTGGGCCGAAGCAGCCGTACCTCCTCGACCTGGCCGACGGCTCGGGCGACCCGTTCGCCCTGGCCGCCATCTGGGACCGCAACGCCGGCGAGGTGAGCTGCGCGGTCGTCACCGGCCCCAGCGACGACAACCTCGCCTGGCTGCACGACCGCATGCCCGTCCGCCTCCGTCGCGACCAGTGGGACGAATGGCTCGACCCCGCCAACCACGACGTCGCCGGCCTGGTCCACCTGCTGGAGGCCCCGGCCACTGTCGGGCTGCGGGCCCGTCCTGTGGGCACCCGGGTCAACAACGCCCGCAACGACGGCCCGGATCTCGTCGAGGTCCTCACCGGCGAGGTCCAGCCGCAGCTGCTGTGACGTCAAGACCAGGGAGCCGGAAGCCCCACCAGGTGCGAGTCATCCGGGACGGCCGCGTATCGACCCGCCCCGACCAGCTCGCTATCGAAGAGCCGCTGGAGATCCGGTTGTTCGCCGCCGGCCGGCGCCACACCGTCGCCATCACCATGCGCACGCCCGGTGCGGACTTCGAACTGGCCGTGGGCTTCCTGTTCTCCGAGGGCATCGTTGGCAGTCGCGACGACGTCCGCCGGCTGACGTACTGCACCGACCGAGATGTCGATGCCGATCAGCGCTACAACATCGTCAACGTGGACCTGGCCGGCGCCGCCGCCCCCGACCTGCGGTCCCTGGAGCGCCACTTCTTCACCAACAGCGCGTGCGGGGTGTGCGGCAAGGCCACCATGGACGCGCTCGAGGTGCGCTCCGCCCCGCTGTCGGGTGGGCCGGAGGTGCCGGTCGACGTGCTGTACGGACTGCCCGAGCGACTGCGCGCCAGGCAGGGCCTCTTCGACGCCACCGGCGGGTTGCACGCCGCCGGCCTGTTCACCGCCGGCGGCGAGGTGCTGGCCGTCCGCGAGGACGTGGGCCGGCACAACGCGCTGGACAAGCTGATCGGCTGGGCGGTGCTGCAGGGCCGGTTGCCACTGTCCAACGAGGTGCTGGTCGTCAGCGGCCGGTCGAGCTACGAGATCCTGCAGAAGGCGATCACCGCCGGCGTGTGCGTCGTGTGCGGCATCTCGGCGCCCAGCAGCCTGGCCGTCGACCTGGCCGAGCGCTTCGGGGTGACGCTCGTCGGCTTCCTGCGCGACCGCCGGTGCAACGTCTACGCCCACGCCGGCCGCATCCTCGCCGGCGAGCCCGCCGTCAACCCGCCGATCTGAAGCAGGACGACGCCGGCGGCCGCCACCACCCCGACCACGACCATCGCCACAGCCATGGCCGGCTCAAGGAGTTCGGACGAGCTCGTCGATCATCTCGAAGAGCATCGTGACCGCGTCGTAGCCCCCGTTGACGCCGAGGGAGTCGACGAGCTCGACGGCGACGGTGAGGTCGAGGGTCGGCACGTAGCCGAGAAGCGTCGTCGCCCCGTAGTAGCCGATGGAGAAGAACTTCGGGTTGCCCGCGGCGTCGATGCGGCAGGGGCAGAAGCCGAAGGTCCCGGGGCCGAAACCGTAGGACGGATCGACGTCGGCCATGTACGCAAAGGCCTCCGCCGACAGGCCGACGTGGTCACGAAGGATCGCCGTGCCGGCGGTGAGGAGGTCGTCGATGGTGGTCTCGATCCCCGAGGTCGCGCCTCGGGGCGAGCCGGGCACCGGGGCCAGGTGCACGGTGTCGTGGAGCCGCAACGGGCCGAACAACTCCTCCCGCAGCAGGTCCCCGAAGGGCCGGCCGGTCACGTCCTCCAACAGCAGGCCGAGGATCAAGAAGTTGGTGCTGGAGTAGACGTAGTCGGCGCCCGGGTCGGCGGCCAGGGGGTGAGCGGTGGCGGCCATCACCGCGGTGACGGGCCCGTCGATGAGGTCGGGATCGAACGCGTACAGGTCGGTGTCGAGGTAGTTGATGAGGCCGCTGCTGTGGTCGAGCAGCTGGGCCACGGTGATGCCGAGCTCGTACGGGAAGTCGGGCAGCGCCCGTAGGGGCGGCAGGGGTGCGGCGAGGTCGATCTGGCCCGACTCTGCGAAGCGGTGGACGAGGGCGGCGGTGAACAGCTTGGTGAGCGACGCCAATTCGATACGGTCGGCGACCGTGACCGGCGCGCCGGTGTCCGGCCGGTGCCCGCCGGCGCCCTTCCATCGGACGGCAGGGCCGTCGATGCCGACGATCGCGCCGCCGGCGCCGGAGTGTTCCAGCCACGCGTTCAGCATGTACTCCAAGCGGGGGGCCAGGCCGGGCGCGGCGGTGACGGTGATCGGCTCGTCGTCGGTCACCTTGGCCGGCTCGACGCTGAACCTCGGCGGTGGCGGGGGCTGAGACGGCACCGGTGGTCGCCGGGCAGACCTCGTCGCCGCGGCCGCCGCCTCCGACATGTCGCTCGGTTCGTCCCTCGGGGCGGCGAGCACGACACCCACCACGGCGGCCAGGGTGACCAGGGCGACGACCGGTCGGTTGAGGCGGCCGGCGGGCCGGCGACCCTGAGACGGGAGCGGCCGGCGGGCGGCGAGATCCTCGACCCACCCGAACAGGTGCACGGCGACGAGTGTGCCGAGGACGGTGAGCACGACGAGGCCGGCTGAACGCAGCGGCCCGTCGATCCCTGCTGCCTCGAGCACGTTGAGGGCCACGATGATCGCCGCGGTGTGCCACAGGTAGATAGTGAGAGACCGCCGGCCGATGGCCCGGATGGCCGCCCCCAAGAACGGGCCGCTCGCCACCCGGGTGAGGACGTCGCGGCCGGCGAGGGCGATGCTCAGCCAGGCGGCGCCGACGAACAGGTGCATCGGGTGGGAGTTGTTGACCACCCCGAGGGGGACGGGCTGGGTCAGCCGCCAGGCGGTGGCGGCGCCGGCGGCGAGCACAGCCAGCACCAGCCATCCGCGACGGGAGACGCGTCCGAGCCCCTTGTCGCGATGGACGAACCCGGCCATCAGGAACACCGCGTAGAGGACGAGGTCGCCGGCGGCCCACGCGGTGGCGTGATGTCCCGCGAGCATCCCGCCCTCACGGGTCAGGGCGTCGATCAGGAACACGCCGGCCACCGGCACGACGAGGACGGCGGCGCCCGCCCGGCGAACCGCACCCAGCAGGAAGGGCGAAGCCAGGAGCAGCCACACCAGGGTCCTCAGGTACCACAGGTGGGAAGAGAGCCAGCCGCCTTCCCACGCCGTGCCGTGGGGGTCGGCGAGAGGGAAGAGCCACACCACCGCCCGGTGGACAGGCAACTCGGTGCCCATGCGGGCGGCGGCGAGGGCCATGGCCAGCCAGGCGATGCCGGCGAAGGCCCAGAGCGGTATGAGCAGCCGGCGGAAGCGATCGGCGAGGACGATGCGGGGCGCCCGGCGGTTCATCGACTTCGCCAGCAGGCTCCCGGTGACGAAGAACATGGCCGGCATGGCGGCCACGAAGTAGGTGATGGCGGCCACGCCGAAGGCGTGCCAGGCGACGACCCGCACGATGGCGATGGCCCGGATGGCGTCGAGGAACAGCTCGCGCTCGTTCCTGCTCGGGGCCCTCCTGCCCTGCTCCGCCACCTCGATGGGCGACAGGCTACCCGTCGTTTCGTGCACAGCGCGGCGCGATGTGGTTCCGTAATGCAAGCGATGGGGGCAAGGAGGGGGAGAGCCGGCGTTGCCGGCGCGCTGGTGGTGGCTGCGCTGGCGGCCTGCGCCGGCGGGGACACGGCCGCGCCGAGGGCCGTGGAGACGGTCGCGCCCGCCGTCGGGCTCCCCCCGCCGGCGACCGCGGCCCCTCCCGCTCCTCTGGTCGAGGCCGTTCCCGAGCCGCCGGCCCCGCCGGCCGAGCCGCCGCCGCCGACCTACCTGCCCGCCGGCATCCACGAGCACCAGGTGGACGTCGACGGGGCCAGCCGGCGCTGGACGATCGTCGTCCCCTCCGGCGGGCCGGCGTCCGCCCTCGTTGTCGTCCTCCACGGCGTCGGCGGGCGCGGCGCCGACATGCGGTCGGCCGGCTTCGAGCCGTTGGCCGCCGGCAAGGGCGTCGTGCTCGCCTATCCCGACGGCGCCGGCGGGGCGTGGAACGACGGCCGCCCGGGCGCCGACCCGCTGACGCCGGGCACGCCCGCCGACGACGGCCGCTTCCTGGGCATGCTCATCGACGAGACGGTGGCCCGCACCGGCGCCGACGCCCGCCGCGTGGCCGTGGTCGGCTTCTCCAACGGAGCCGTGATGGCCAGCCGCCTGGCGTGCGACATCGCCGACCGGGTCAGCGCCCTCGCCCTGGTCGCCGGCACCGCCGGCCAGGGGTTCGAGCGGTCCTGCCGGCCGTCCCGGCCGGTGGCCGTGCTGATGGCCGCCGGCGTGAACGACAGCGTCGTGCCCTACGCCGGCGGGCGCATCGCCAACTGGGGCACCAAGCGGCGCGGATTCCTGGCCGGCGTGGACGACGTCTTCACGTTCTGGCGGTCCCAGAACGGCTGCGGTTCGGTGCAGACCGCCGGCGCCGAGGCGAGGGGGTCGGACTGCCGGAGCAACAGCTCGGTGGTGCGCTACCGGGTCGGGGGCGCGGCCCACGAGTGGTACCGGGCGCCCCGGTTCGACACCACGAACATCGTGTGGGACTTCCTGCAGCGCCGCTTCGCCCTGAGCTAAGGGTTGCAGCCTCCCAGGTTGGTGTCGCCGGGGTCGACGAGGTGGCACGCGTCGCCGACGACGTGGGTGCCGCCGACGAAGAAGTCGTTGCCGGCGCCGTCGAGGGTGTCGATCACGTCGTCGCCGGCGTCGCCCGAGATCCGGTCGATACCCGCTCCGCCGACGAGGATGTCGTTGCCGTTCCCACCGCTGATGCGGTCGTTCCCGGCATCACCGTAGATGGTGTCGTTCCCGTCTCCCCCGTACAACTCGTCGTCACCGTCGCCACCGCAGATCGTGTCGTTGCCGCCGCCCCCGAAGATGCGGTCGTTGCCTCCGAGGCCGAAGATCACGTCGTCCCCGGGCGTTCCCACGATGTCGTCGTTGCCGGCCGTGCCGACGATGGTCGGGACCAGCCCTGCCGGGCAGGAGGGCGGGGTGGGGCCCGCGAGCACGTCGAAGAAGATGTCGGGGTCGGGCCGGCCCGCCGGCCAGTTGGCGTTCGTCACCGTGTTCCGGTTGTCGCCCCACAGGTAGTAGAAGTGCGAACCCGACCCGTCGATGGCGATGTACTCGCCCATGTAGCACTGGGCCGCGCCGGGGTTGAAGTTGGGGTTGAGCTGGGGCACGCCGAAGGACACGTCGGTCACCCGTACGATCGGCTGGAAGGTCGCCCCGCCGTCGGCCGAGAACGCGGTGTACACGTCGATGTTGGTGTTGTTCGTTGCGTCGTTGCGGCGGTCGTACCAGACGACGGCCACATCGCCGACGTCGTTCACCGCCACGTTGGGCTCGAACTGGTCGGTGGCCCCGCCCCCACCACCGAGCTGCGTCATGGCGCTCCACGTGGCGCCGTTGTCGGTGGAACGGCTGAAGAACACGTCGGAGTTGTCGGGTGTGCCGGCCGGGTCGCTGCCCCAGACCACGTAGATGTTGCCGTCGTTCGGCCCGCCCGACGTGTCGGTCGCCATCCACGCCTGGTGGAGCATGCGGATGTTGCCGGTGAGCGTCGGCCGGTTGTTGCCGGCGCCGCACGCGACGATCGTGTCGGTGCCCGGTTCCCTTGTCGCCCCCGAGTTGACGGTGATCTCCCCACCGAAGGTGACGCCCCCGTCGGTCGACCGGCGGAAGGCGATGTTGTCGTTGTCGCGCCGGGCCCAGGTGACGTTGACGCCGCCATCGGAGCCGACCTGCACGTTGCAGCCGAACGCGGCCTGCGCCGTGCCGGCGAGCACCTGCTCGTTGGTGTAGGTGTTGCCGCCGTCGGTCGAGCGCATGAACCGCAACTCGCTGGCGTCGGCGTTGCCGTCCGACGGGTTGTTGGTGTCGAAGAAGCGGGTGAAGCACAGGTAGACGTCGCCGTCGTTGGCGCCGCCGGTGTTGTCGACGGCGATCCACGGCTTGTCGGCGAGGGTGGTGACGTTGCCGGCGGTGTTGAACAGCGTCGAGGCGTTGACGGCGGCGCCGAAGGTCTGGCAGCCGTCGGTCGAGCGGTTGACGCGGATCTGCTGGGTGCCGAGGCTGGCGTAGAAGTAGGTGTCGGAGGCGACGTGATGGGCGAGCACGGGGTCACCCCGTTCGTTCAGCCCGCCGAGGTCGGTCCAGGTGGCGCCGAAGTTCGTCGACCGGGCGAACCCCGAAAGGCCGTTCGGCCCGAAGTCGTTGAACCCGGCGCAGATCTCCCCGTTCGGCCCGACGACCAGCGACGTCTCGCTCTGGGTCGTACGGTCCTGGGCGACGTTGTCCGTCGCCGTGTTGTTGACCTGGACGTCGACTCCTGCGACCGCGGCCCCTGCCAGTGCGGTGCCCATGGCCATCACACCGGCGACGACGCCGAACCACCGCTTCCCGCCTGGCCTGTACATGACTCCTCGCTCTCTGCTAGCTGGGAAGGGAAAGGGACGAAAGGATGCGCTCCACCTCCGCCTGCCGCGTCGGCGTGAGATCCGTTGTTGCGTTGACTGCCGTGACGACCTGGTAGCGGCGTGCGGACGTGTCCACGAAGAACGTGGCCGTGGTGCCGGACCTCGATACGAAGGCGGGGCGGCCGGCCAGCGTCGTGGTCGAGAACCCGCCGGCGGACCCGTACGTCGCGGCCATGAACTCGGCCAGCGTCCTGCCCTCGTGGCCCTTCCAGCACAGCTGGACGTAGGACTGTTCGATCGACGCTCCCGGTCCGGAGGCGGCCGGTGGAGCCCGGTCGACGATCAGCGCCGACCGGCACGTCGCGCCGGCGGCGAACGCCGTGGCCTGGACCTGTCCCGACGGGCCCCAGCCGGTCGGGTAGGTGACCGAGAAGTCGGTCGGGGCGCCCTGCGCCGCGGTGGTCGGCGTGGTGGCGGCCGTCGAGTTGGTCGCCGGCACCGACGTGTTGGTCGCCGGCGCCGTCGAGGCCTGCGTGGGGCCGGGCATGGTCGACGACGGCGCGGGACCTGGGGCCGAGGAGGTGCTCATTCCGGCCGCGGAAGTACTCGTCGTGGCCTCTGCACGTGGCGACGACGTCCCGCCGGAGTCGCCACACGCCACGACCGCGACCAAGCCGACCATCGCGACGGCGAACCCCACACCAACCCTCCGCACCCGAACCCCCAAAGCGACCGGGAGTCTACGTCTCCACGGCGAGAAAACGCTGGATGGAAGGAACTTCCGGCTCAGGCCGGGGCCAGCTCCACCTCGACCGAGAACGACCCGGCCTCCTCGGTGACCAGCTCGGCGATGCGCCCGGCGTCGCGGACATCGGCCTCGACCAGCGCCAGTGCGGCGAGACGGTCGTGGCTGTCGCGGACGACCGTCCGGGTGACATCGGCCCGCATGGAGGCCTTGGCCGCCGTCTTGGCCTTGCGGACCTCGGCGAGGACGGCCGACGCGACAGCCAGGGCCAACGGCTCGGCGCCGGCGCCGGCCGGCCCCCGCAGCTCGCCGGCACCGGGCCACGACGCCCGGTGGACCGAGCCGTCCTGCCACCACGACCAGACCTCCTCGGTGACGAAGGGCAGGAAGGGGGCGAATAGGCGCAGCAGCGTGGACAGCGCCAGGGTCAGGGCCCGGTTGGCCGAGGCCGCCGCCTCGTCGCCCTGACCGCCGTAGGCCCGGCTCTTGACCAGCTCGAGGTAGTCGTCGCAGAAGCTCCAGAAGAACGACTCCGTGCGCTCGAGGGCGCGGGCGTAGTCGTAGCCGTCGAACGCGGTCGTGGCCTCGTCGACCAGCGAGGCGAGACCGGCGAGCATGGCCTTGTCGAGCGGCGCGGTGACCCCGCCCTCCGGCCCGAGCCGGGAAAGGACGAACTTGGAGGCGTTGAGCAGCTTGATGGCCAGCCGCCGGCCGACCTTCATCTGGCCCTCGTCGAAAGCGGTGTCGACGCCCGGCCGCCCACTGGCTGCCCAGTAGCGGACGGCGTCGGCGCCGTGCTGGTCGAGCAGGCCGATCGGTGTCAGGGCGTTGCCCTTGGACTTCGACATCTTCTTGCGGTCGGGGTCGAGGACCCAGCCGGAGATGGCGGCGTCGGACCAGGGGACCGTGCCGTGCTCCAGATCGGAGCGGACGACGGTGGAGAACAGCCACGTGCGGATGATCTCGTGGGCCTGCGGTCGGAGGTCCATCGGAAAGACGCGTGAGAACAGGTCGGGATCGTCCTCCCACTTGGCCGCCACTTGGGGCGTCAGGGAGGACGTGGCCCAGGTGTCCATGACATCCGGCTCGCCGGTGAAGCCGCCAGGCTGGTCCCGCTGGTCGGCAGTGAAACCGTCGGGGACGTCGGTCGACGGGTCGACCGGCAGGCGGGACTCGTCGGGCAGTAGCCGCTCGTCGTAGAGGACGGATCCGTCGTCGCCGACCCGGTACCAGAGCGGGAAGGGGACGCCGAAGAAGCGCTGCCGGCTGATGAGCCAGTCGGTGTTGAGCCCGTTGACCCACGACTCGTACCGAGCCCGCATGTAGGGCGGGTGCCACCGCAATTGCCGCCCGCGCTCCAGCAGCCGCTCGCGGTGGTCGAGCGTACGGATGAACCACTGGCGGCTGGTCAGGATCTCGAGCGGCTTGCTGCCCTTCTCGAAGAACTTGACCGGGTGGGTTATCGGTCGAGGGTCTCCGAGCAGGTCGCCCGACTCGCGGAGCAGCTCGACGATGCGCTGGCGCGCCGGCTCCATCTTCTTGCCGGTCAACTCGCCCCACGCCGGCGACGCCTCGACGCCCTCGGGAGGCTCGGCTTGGATGCGGCCGTCGCGCCCGACGATCGTGCGGACCGGGAGCTTCAGCTCACGCCACCACTGGACGTCGGTGACGTCACCGAACGTGCAGACCATGGCGACCCCGGTGCCCTTCTCCGGCTCGGCCAACCGGTGGGCCAGGATCGGCACCCGGACGCCGAACAGGGGCGTGACCGCCTCCGAGCCGAACAGCGGCTTGTACCGCTCGTCGTCGGGATGGGCGACGAGGGCGACGCACGCCGGGATCAGCTCCGGCCGGGTGGTGTCGATCTCGATGCCCGTGCCGTCCGGCCCGCCGAAGCGGATGTGGTGGTAGGCGCCCGCCAGCTCGCGGTCCTCCAGCTCGGCCTGGGCGATGGCGGTCTGGAAGTCGACGTCCCACAGCGTGGGGGCCACCGACTGGTATGCCTCACCCTTGGCCAGCAGGCGCAGGAACCCCCGCTGGGACGCCCGCTGAGCCTCGGGGCCGACCGTCGTGTAGGTCATGCCCCAGTCGACGGACAGGCCGAGGTGGCGCCACAGCTCTTCGAAGGTCTTCTCGTCCTCGACGGTCAGGCGGATGCACAGCTCGACGAAGTTGGGCCGGGAGATGGCGATGGGTCGTGACGGCGGCGACTCGGGGGGTTCGAACGACGCGTCGTACGGCAGGGCGGGGTCGCAGCGGACGCCGAAGAAGTTCTGGACCCGGCGCTCGGTGGGCAGGCCGTTGTCGTCCCACCCCATCGGGTAGAACACCTCGCGGCCCCGCATGCGCTGGAACCGGGCCACCGTGTCGGTATGGGTGTAAGAGAAGACGTGGCCGACGTGGAGCGACCCGCTCACCGTGGGCGGTGGCGTGTCGATGGAGTAGATCTCGGCGCGGGACTTCGCGCGGTCGAAGCGGTAGGTGCCGTCGGCCTCCCAGCGCGCCCCCCACTTCTCCTCGAGGCCTTCGAGGTGCGGCTTCTCAGGGACGCGGTTATCGGGAACGTCGGGGGCTGGCACAGGGTTACGGTAACCCGGTGATCCGCCTGCATGACACTGCATTAGGCCGCACGGCCGGCGTCGAGCTGCGCGACGCCGGGAAGGTCTCTCTGTACGTCTGCGGGCCGACCGTCGACAACCATCCCCATATCGGCCACGGGCGCATGGCCCTGGTGTGGGACGTGCTCCGGCGCTACCTGGAGTGGATGGGGCTCGACGTCCGCTTCGTCTCGAACATCACCGACATCGACGACAAGATCATCGCCCGGGCCAACGCCGAGGGCCGGTCGCATTCCGATGTCGCCGTGCAGTACGAGGCCGCCTGGTACGACGCCATGGACCGCCTGGGCGTCAAGCGCCCGACGGTCGATCCCCACGCCACCGCCTACGTGGACCAGATGGTCGAGCTGATCGCCGGCCTTGTGGCTGCCGGGAAGGCCTACGAGACGAGCGACGGCGTGTACCTGTCGGTCGACACTGTGCCGGGCTATGGCCTGCTCGCCCGCCAGGCGCTCGACACGCTGCGCTCGGGAGCGCGGGTCGACGTCGTCGACGAGAAGCGCACGCCGCTGGACTTCGCGCTGTGGAAGAAGGCCAAGCCGGACGAGCCGAGCTGGCCCTCCCCATGGGGCGACGGCCGGCCGGGCTGGCACACCGAGTGCGTCGTCATGTCCCTCGACCTGCTCGGCGAGGACTTCGACATCCACGGTGGCGGCATCGACCTGGCCTTCCCCCACCACGAGAACGAGCGGGCCCAGGCCATCGCCGCCGGCCGGGGGTTCTCCCGGCGGTGGGCGCACAACGGCCACGTCCAGATGGGCGGGGAGAAGATGTCCAAGTCGCTGGGCAACATCACCAACCTCACCGACCTGCTGGCCTCGGTCGACCCGCGGGCCTACCGGCTCGTCGTCCTCCAGTCCCACTACCGCGCCCCGGTCGAGGTCACGGGGTCGACCATCGACGCCGCCACCGCCACCCTCGCCGGCCTCGACGCCTTCGCCCGCCGGTCGGCCGAGCTTCCCGCCGCCGGCGCCGACCCAGAACCCCTCGATCGGTTCCGCACCGCGATGGACGACGACCTGGACACCCCACGGGCGATGGCCGAGCTGCTGACGCTGGTCAAGGCGGCCAACACCGCGCTCGACGCCGGCGACACCACCACCGCTGCTGCGCAGGCCGCCGCCGTCCGTGAGATGGCCGCCGCGGTCGGCCTCGTCTTCCGGGGCGGTGACGATGAGATCCCGACCGAGGTGGCCGAGCTTGTCGCCGGCCGCGACGAGGCGCGCGCCAAGCGTGATTTCGCCGGCGCCGACGCCATCCGTGACCGCCTGATCGGCCTCGGTTGGGCCGTCGAAGACACGCCTCAGGGCACCCGTGTCCACCGCAAAGACACCTAGAGACACAGCGGGTCCTGACTGGTAGTTTCCCGCGCGGGGAATTCGCATCTGCACGGCATCACCGCACGGTTGGGCGGTCCCCCGAGTGCACGTCCAACGCGAGAAGGGGGATCGCCACCGTGGCGACCGGGACCGTCAAGTGGTTTAACGCTGACAAGGGGTACGGGTTCATCCAGCAGGAAGACGGGGGCGACGTGTTCGTCCACTTCAGTGCCATCCAGAAGCCGGGCTATCGCAGCCTCGAGGAAGGCGAGCCGGTGGAGTTCGACGTGCAGACCGGGCCGAAGGGCCTGCAGGCCGCCAACGTTCGGCCCCGCGCCTAGGCGCTCACCCACCAAGGCGTAAACCCGCCGACCTGGGGGCGGCCAAGGCGAGGGAAGGTGTTGCTTCGGCGCGCCCGTCCGCGGGACCGCCGCCGGCGGTCGGTACGCTGTCCCCGGTGAGCGAGGCGCCGTCCGTGGATCAAGCCGCCGACGAGGTCGACAGGCTGGCCGCCCTGGAGGAGCAGGTCCGCCAGCTGGCGACCCGGCTGGCCGGTTGGGTCGAGGCCCAACTGGTAGAGGCGGTGGACACCCGGCGGGCCGACATGCGCTCGCTGCGGTCGGAGCTCTTGGGGTCGGTGGATGCACGTCTGGCCGAGATCGCCCCCGTCCGGGCCGGCGCCGACGAAGCCCCGGCTCGCATCGAGGCGTTCGAGCAGCGGGTGAAGGCGGCAATCGGCCGCCTCACCGACTCGGTGGAGACCCGGCTAGCCGACACCACCGCGGCCAGGCAGTCCGAGCTGGAGGCGTTGCGCTCCGCCCTGGGCGACCGCCTCGACCGGCTGGAGCGCGACGAGGCCTCCGCCGGCGAGAGCCTGGCTGCGCTCCGGCTTTCGTCACGGGCGGCGGCCGAGCGTGTGGAGGCGCTGGAGCAGCAAGTGCGGGCGGCAACGGCCCGGCTGGAGAAGTCGGTGGAGGCCCGGGTGGACGGGCTGGTGCTCCAGGTGGCGGCGGCCACCGACGGGCTCGCCGCCCTTCAAGCCGAAGCCGACGCCGGCCCGGCCCGGGCCGAGCTGCTGGAGCAGCGGGTGAAGTCGGCAATGGGCCGGCTGGCGGAGTCGGTCGAGGCTCGTCTGGCCGAAGTGGTGGCCGCACGGCCGGGGGAGCTCGGCGGGGTCCGAACCGAGATCGAGCGGGTGCTCGCCCAGCAGGCCACTGAACTCAGAACCGAGATCGAGACCGTGGCCGCCGCCACGCGGGCCCGGGCCAGCCAGGTCCAGGAGCGCCTCGACACCATCGAGCAGCTGCACCGCGACGCCGAGCAGCGCTTCGCCACCATGGTGGAGATCAAGTTGGCCGAGGTCGTCGACCGCCGGCGGGCCGAGCTGGAGACTCTCGGGCGCGAGCTGGAGGAGTCGGTGGCGCAGCAGGTGCGGGAGGCCCGCACCGAGATCGGGACGGCCGTCGCCGATGCCCACCGCCGGTTCGTCGTGTCCGTCGACGAGCTCGACGAGCGGATGTCGGCGGTCACCGACCAGGCCGCCTCGGCCCACGCCGCAGTCGAGCGTGTGGTGGCCCTGCCCGACGCCGTGGCCTCCGACGGCCGGCGCATCGAGGCCCTCGAGGAGCACACTCGCCGCACCGACGCCCGCCTGGGCGAGCTGGTCGACGCCAAGGTGGACGAACTGGTCGGCCATCGGTTGGCCGAGATGAACGACGCCCGCGATCAGCTGCGGGCCTCGGTCGACGCTCACCTGACCGATGTGCGGGCCGAGGTCGCCTTCACCCTGGCCGAGGGGCGGACCGAGGTGGCCGCCAGCACCAACCGGATCGAGGAGGTGCTGGCCGAGGTCCAGGCCCTGGGCGCCATGCTCGAGACCGCACGCCAGGAGGCGGAGGAGCGGCTGGACCAGGCGGTGCAGGCTCGGCTCGAGGAGCTGGGGAAGGCGGCCGCCGCCGTCGCCACCGAGCGGGCGGAGGTCACCGCCGCCCTCGAGGCCCTCGACAGCCGGGCTGCTGAGAGCGAGGAGCGGGTTCGCCGGCAGGTCGACGAGCTCGCGGTCCAGGTCACCGCCCTGGTGAAGACGGCGTCGACCGAGGGCGGCACGCTGGCCCCGCTGCGCAGCGACATCCGGATGTTGCAGGCCCAGGTGGCGGAACTGAGCGAGACGCTGGCCGACCTCCGCCCCCGGCGCAAGGTCGAGGCGGCGCCGGCGCTGTCACCGGCGAAGAAGGCGGTGGCCGAGCGGGCCAAGAAGTCGGCGCCGGCGAAGACCACGACCAGCCGCCGCCGAGCTCAGTAGACGATCACCGAGCGGGCCACCTCGCCGGCCTTCATCGCCTCCATGGCGTCGTTGACCTCGGCCAGCCCGATGCGCCGCGACACCAACTCGTCGAGGCGGAGCTGGCCGCTGCGGTAGAAGTCGAGGAAACGGGGGACGTCGCGGCGTATGTCCGACGAGCCGTACCAGCAGCCCTTGACCGTGCGTTCCTGGAGCACGAAGCCGAGGAAAGCCGGCAGGGTGAGCATCACGTCGAGACGCGGTATCCCGACGAGGATCGCCTGGCCGCCCCGGCGGGTCATCTCCACGGTCTGCTCGATGGTGCGCTGCTGGCCCAGGACCTCGAAGGCGACGTCGGCACCCCGCTGGCCGGTGAGGTTGCGCACCAGGTCGGCGGGGTCGGACCGGCTGGCGTCGACGGTGTGGGTGGCGCCGAATTCGCGGGCGGTGTCGAGCTTGGCCGGATACACGTCGACGGCGACGATGATCTCGGCGCCGGCGATGCGGGCGCCCTGGATGACGTTGAGCCCCACGCCGCCGCAGCCCACGACGGCCACGGCGTCGCCGGGGGAGATGGTGGCGGTGTTCAGCGCCGCCCCCACGCCGCTGAGCACCGAGCAGCCGAAGAGGGCGGCGACGTCGAGGGGGACGTCGTCGGGGATCTTCACCGCCGCCGAGGCGGAGACGACCGTCTCGGCGGCGTAGGTGCCGGCGCCGCACATCTGGAAGAGCGGAGCACCGTCGAGGCGCAGGCGGGGGGAACCGTCCAGGAGCCCGCCGGCCAGCAGCACGGCGTCGGCGGTCTGGCACAGGTGGGGCTGGCCCCGCCGGCAGAAGTAGCAGGCGCCGCACTGAGGCACCCACGAGACGACGACGTGGTCACCGGTCGCCAGGTCGGTCACGCCCTCGCCCAGCTCCTGCACGACGGCCGAGGCCTCATGCCCCAGCACCACGGGCATCGGCACCGGTGTGGTGCCGTCCTGCATCGACAGGTCGGAGCGGCACACCCCGCAGGCCGCCACCTTGATCCGGATCTCGCCGGCACGGGGCGCCTCGACCTCCACGTCGTGGCGGACGGTGAACGGCTGGTCGACCCCCGTCAGCACCGCGGCGCTAATGCCCATCAGGCTCTCCTCGGTCGGCACGGTCGGCGGCCTTCACGCCGTAGCCGATGACGATGGCCGGCGCCAGCAGCGCCGAGCCGGCGGCCAGGCAGCCGATCACGATGGTGACCATCGCCGGCCGGAACCGGGTGGCGGCACCGAACCCGAACACGACGATCGCCACCAGCCACAGGCTGTAGCCGACCCGCTGGGCGGTATCGACCATGCGGCTGATCCGCGCCCGCCGGGCCAGCACCGGATCGTCGTGTGACTCAGGTCGGGGCGGCACTTCGGGCATGGTGGCACGGTCCGGTGTGAGGAGCCATCCGCCAACCGATCTCGTCTCGAGCGGCGCGGCCGGCGCCGTCTTCGGTCAGACGTTCGCCGGCAGGAGGCGGGCGAAGTTCTCGAAGAAGAGGAAGAGGGCGACGAGGAAGATGGGCGCGCCGATCATGTAGGCCGCCCAGCGCCGGCCGGTCCAGCGACCGACGGCCCAGGCCGCCAGCCAGATGCAGGCGGCGATGATGCCCCAGGCGATGGCCGGGCGGTTGGCGGCGCCGGCGCCGGAGAGGCCGGGGCGGTCGAGGCCGGCGGCCAGTTCGCTGGAGCGGGAGGGCGACGTGGTCGGCGTGGTGCCGGCGGGGACGGCGGGCTCGTCGATCGGGGGCCCCTGCAGGATGGCGACGATGATCAGCCGCTCCTTGGCGCTGTACATGGGGTGGCAGGTGGTGAGGGTGAGGCGGTTGTCCGGGGTCGGATCGAGCACCTCGACCGTCTCGGGCGTCACGATCTTCTTCTCCGACACGAGGTACTTGAAGGTGCCGGCGAGGGTTGTGAAGGTGATCTCGTCGCCGGCGACGAGGTCATCGAGCTTGTTGAACGGGGCGCCGTAGGTGGTGCGGTGACCGGCGAGCGCGGCGTTGCCCTTCTGGCCCGGCACCTTGGTGTCGGGGTAGTGGCCGACCGCGTTCTTGAGCTCCTCGACGCCCACCCCCTCGATTACCGCCTGGTCCATTCCGATCTTCGGGATGGCGATGGTGCCCACCGGCCCGCCTTGGACGAGGGGCGGCATGGCGCGGGCCGGCGGAGCCGGCGCGCCTGGCGTCGTGACCACCGGGTTGTCCGCCGACGCCGGCGCGGCCGCCAACTGGCGGGCGAACTCGGCGCGCAGGGACTTCTGGCCGCGGCTGTGGGCCAGCCCGGTTCCCCAGAGCTGGTACACCACGAAGAGGAGGATGAGCATGCCCACCGAGATGAGCGACTTGCCGATTCCCCGGACGACGCTCCGGATCACAGGCACCGAGGCTACCGGCTGACC
>Ga0247713_1000187_pt1 | contig 43872 bp, 40 predicted proteins | sample 21E_NmetaG_FD_189936 | JGI IMG/M metagenome (GOLD analysis project Ga0247713, IMG submission 189936) | Soil microbial communities from hillslope of Landscape Evolution Observatory, University of Arizona, Oracle, AZ, United States - 2-1-E_N | ecosystem: Engineered > Artificial ecosystem >...
CACGCTTTCGCTCCTCAGCGTCAGAACAGGCCCAGAAGGCCGCCTTCGCCACCGGTGTTCCTCCTGATATCTGCGCATTTCACCGCTACACCAGGAATTCCACCTTCCCCTACCTGCCTCAAGTCCGGCAGTATCGAAAGCAATTTCAGGGTTAAGCCCTGAGATTTCACTTTCGACTTGACGGACCGCCTACGAGCTCTTTACGCCCAATAATTCCGGACAACGCTTGCCCCCTACGTATTACCGCGGCTGCTGGCACGTAGTTGGCCGGGGCTTCTTCTGGAGGTACCGTCACTTTCGCTTCTTCCCTCCTGAAAGCGGTTTACAACCCGAAGGCCTTCTTCCCGCACGCGGCGTCGCTGCGTCAGGCTTTCGCCCATTGCGCAAGATTCCCCACTGCTGCCTCCCGTAGGAGTCTGGGCCGTGTCTCAGTCCCAGTGTGGCTGGTCGCGCTCTCACGCCAGCTACCCGTCGGAGCCTTGGTGGGCCGTTACCCCACCAACAAGCTGATAGGCCGCGAGGCCATCCCGTAGCGGCTGACCTTTGCTCCACAGTCCATGCGGTCCGTGGAGGTCATCCGGCATTAGCCACGGTTTCCCATGGTTATTCCGGACTACGGGGCAAGTTCCTCACGTGTTACTCACCCGTTCGCCGGTCTCCCCACACCCGAAGGTGTGGTTCTCCCTCGACTTGCATGTGTTAGGCGCGCCGCCAGCGTTCGTCCTGAGCCAGGATCAAACTCTCCATTGGAGATCTTCAAGCGTGATGCCGTCAGATCCGCGGATGAAGAGCTCACCGTGTGCAGGACCGCAAAGGACGGTAACCCTGCCTGGCCACGGTGAGAATCCGGTTCAAGAACAGCTGGTTTAAAGCTGCCCGGAACCAGTTCATACGTCCGTCTCATTTCCCGGCCCTACCGCTCCACAAGGGAACGGGGGCGGTCCCAAAGACGGGGTCATGTGCACTGGCTTTTGGCACACTGTGCAGTTTTCAAGGAGCGGCTGCGCTCCGTTCGAGGTCCGCCCGTTCCATACCGCTGTCGCGGTCGCTCGTGGGTCGGCTTTCGAACTACGGGTCGCGTGCGGGGCCTCTCGGCCCCCTCGGTCGGGTGCCTGCCGGCCGCAGACTGCGAGGACTCGTACGTCCGCCGCAGCGGGCCGCAAGGTATCTCCCGCCGGTGGGGGGTGTCAAACCCCCGCCGTGTTCCGAAGGAGAACTGTAGCCCTCGCGGTCGGGTCTTGCAACTCCGAGGCGGTGCCTTGTCCGACTGCCCCGGGACGGGAGATAGTACCCCATGCGGGTCGATCGGCAACCTCCTCGCGGCGAAATCTTCGGGCGGACCTGCCCCGTCCCCCGAACCGCCCCGACGGGGGGCCGGCGGCCCGGGGCTACGATGCGGCGATGACCGGGACCGATGCCGGCGTGCGCCCGTCGACCCCGCGCGACGTCCCCCACGCCGCCGCGCACCAACGTGTCCGGCCGACGGCTGCCCTGCTCGTCGCGCTGGCGCTCCTGGCCGTGCACCAGGCCTTCCGGTTCTCCGCCCTTGCCCCCGACGGCCTGCGCGCCGACCTCGGCATCCAGTACCACCTCGCCCAGCTCACCGCCGGCGGCGCCGTGCCGTTCATCGACTTCCAGCACGGCTGGAACGCGGGCAGCTTCTATCTCGGGGCAGCCCTCTACCTGCTCGTGGGGGGTAACGCCCCCGTCTGGATCTACCTGTTCGAGGTCGTCACGGCGACAGTCGTGGCGGGTGTGGCCCTGGCCGTCACCGCCTGGCGCCTGCGACTTCCCAGCAGCTGGCTGCTCGGACTCGTCGTGGCGTGGTTGTGGCTCACCCACGTGCCGAACGGCAAGTACGCGATCCCGATGCTCTGGCTCGCCTCCCTCGTGCCCACGGGAGGCGTGCGGCGCCGCCTCCCGGCCGTCGTCGTCCGGCTCGTGCTCGGCGCCGTGACGTTCTGGCTCCACGTCGAGCTCGCGGTGCTCCTGGCGGCCGGCGTCGCGCTCTACGACCTTTTCGGAGCGCGCGGGCTCGAGCCGCGCGACCGGCTTCTCCGCGCGGGCGCCGCCCCAGCCGCCATGGCCGTCGCCCTCGTGGTCCAGCTCGGCGTCTACCACCTGGCGGGGCTGCCGCCCGGCAAGCTCGTCGCGCTCATGATCGGTGAGCCGACCGCGGTCTTCGATGACGCGCACTTCGGCTATCCGCTGTTCAACCCCGGCAGCCTGCGCGCCCTCGTCTACCCCGTGAGCCTCGTCCTGCCGTTCGTCCCGGTCGTGTGGCGCCGCCTGTCAGCGCCGACCCGGCTCGCGGTGTGCCTGCACCTCAGCCAGGCGCTGACGGCCATCCGCCGCACCGACGAGGGCCACGTCGCAGCCGCGTCCACGCTGCTCGTCGTCGTCGTCGTGCTCGCGGCGCGGGACCTGCTCCTGGCCGCGCCGCCCCGGTTCGGCGACGTGCGGGGAGTCCGGCGCGCGCTGCTCGCGGCCGGCGGGGCGCTGTGGCTCGCGCTGGCCGTGGCGGCCGGCTTCCGCGTCCCGTCACTCGTCGCGATCGTCGGGCTGGCCGTCGTCTGCCTCCTCGGCGTCGCGGCGGCGGGGCGCGGGGATTTCCCCTGGGCCGGCGTCGGGGCCGTCGCTGCGGCGGGCCTCCTGCTCGTCGGCGGGCTCGCCGGGCGCACCCTCGTCGAGCTGCGCAGCGACCGCTCCGGTGAGCGTGCCGAGACCATCGCCGCCGCGGTCGGGGCCGCCGTGGAGCGGTGCGGCGACGGCTCCGGCCGCGCCTGGGTCGTCCCGGAGCCGCTCGGGCTGTACGGCGCGCTCGCGCTCACGAACCCCACCCCCCACTACGCCTTCTGGTACGACTTCGCCGCGAAGCACGACGAGGTGGTGGCCCAGATGGACGCCGGGGAGATACCCCTCATCATCCAGCCGTACGGCTGGCCGGACTCCATGTCCGGCATGGTCGACGACATCGAGGCGCGCTACGAGGTGTGTGATGAGATCTTCGTCGGGGAGGGCCGGCCGCTCGTCACCGTGTGGTCGTCGCGGGAGTAGCGGGCCTCAGGAGCGCACGAGGCGCACGAACCGGCGCCTGCCCGCCTGCAGGACGTGCCCGTCGAGGGCGGACGCCGGCAGCTCGGCGGTGGCGTCCCGGAGCGGCTCGCCGTCGAGGCGGACCGCTCCCTGGGACACGAGGCGGCGGGCCTCCGAGCCGCTGGCCGCCAGACCAGCCGCCTGCAGCAGGCTCGGCAGGAACCACGGGTCGGTGGGGCCGAGGGGGAACTCGGGGACCTCGTCGGGCACGGCACGGTCCCGGAACTGGCGGTCGAAGCGCGCCTCGGCCGCCGCGGCGGCGTCCCCCCCGTGGTAGAGCCGGACGATCTCCCGGGCCAGGCGGCGCTTCGTCTCCCCGGGGTGCAGCGTGCCGTCGGCCAACCCGCGGGCGATGCGGTCGGCCTCGTCGGGATGGACGTCGGTGACGAGGCGCAGGTACTTCTCCGTCAGCGCGTCGGGGATCGACATCACCTTGCCGAACATGTCGGCGGGGTCGTCGTCGAGGTCGATGGTGTTGCCGGCCGTCTTCGACATCTTCGCCCGCCCGTCGGTGCCCTCGAGGAGCGGCAGCGTGAGGACGGTCTGTGGGTCCTGGCCGGCGGTCGCCTGAAGGTCCCGGCCGACGAGCAGGTTGAACGTCTGGTCGGTGCCGCCGAGCTCCACGTCGGCGCGGATGGCGACCGAGTCGTGCCCCTGCAGCAGCGGGTAGAGGAACTCGCTTACCGCGATCGGGCGGCCTTGCCGGTAGCGCGCCGCGAAGTCGGCGCGCTCGAGCATGCGGGCGACGGTCATCTGCGCGGTCAGGCCGAGCACGTCGGCCATGCCCATGGCCTCCAGCCAGTCGCTGTTGTCGACGACCTCGAGGTTGTCGAGTAGCAGCACCTTGCGCGCCTGCTCCAGGTAGGTTTCGGCGTGCGCGGCCACCTCCTTCGCCGACAGCCGCGGGCGCGTCGCCGTGCGTCCCGACGGGTCGCCCACCCGGGCGGTGAACCCGCCGATGAGCAGCACGGCGGTGTGGCCGAGGCGCTGGAAGTCACGGAGCCGGCGGAGCACGACCGTGTGACCGATGTGGATGTCGGGGCTCGTCGGGTCCATGCCGAACTTCACGCGCAGGGGCGCACGCGTCCCCGCCACGACCCCGTCGAGCTTGCGCTCGAGCTCGCCGGCGGGCAGGGCCTGCTCGACGGCGTCGAGGAGGATCTTCGCTTGCTCGGCGGCGGGCACCATGCCCCGCAGCCTATGCGAGCCGGCAGGTCCGCAACGGGCTCACGCCAGCCGGTGGCGCTTGTAGGGCGACGCCCACGCCGAGCCGTTGACGACGAAGCGCCACGGCAGGTCCGCGGCGGTCGCGACACCCGTGCGGGGGGTGGTCGTGCGCGCGGGACGGGCGCCGTCGTCGGCGAGGTGGAGCGGCCCGCCGTCGCACAGGTCCGCTCCGCTCCAGGTGCCGTCCAGGCCGTACGCCTGTGCGAGGCGGGCCGGGCCGCGCAGGAGCTCCCGGTCGGGGCGGCCCCCTCGGCGGGCGCGCATGACGTCGAGGCCCTCGAGCGGCTCGCACGCCCGGAGCAGGCAGCCCTGACCCTGTCCCTCGGCGCCGGTGGTGACGTTGAGGCACCAGTGCATGCCGTAGGTGAAGTAGACGTAGGCGTGCCCCGGGGGCCCGAACAACGGGGCGTTGCGCTCCGTCGGGCCGCGGTGCGCGTGGCAGGCGGGGTCGGACTGCAGGTACGCCTCGGCCTCGACGATGCGGGCGACGAGGCCGTCGTCGCTGCGCACGAGGAGCTTGCCGAGCAGGTCCGGGGCGACCTCGGTGGCTTGCCGGGCGAAGAACCCCCGGGCCAGAGGCGTCGGCGTCATCCGCGCCCGCCCTGCCCCGAGCGCTTCGCCGCGACGAAGGCGAGCAGGCCGTGGAGATCCCGGCAGTTCAGCACGTCTCCTGGCGTCGCCCACCCCCGCTGGGCGGTCGCGACGCCGTAGCGCAGGCTCGTGAGGTCACCGACGGAGTGGGCGTCGCAGGAGATCGCGAGCTGCGCTCCTGCCTGCACCGCGCGGCGCACGAGGTCCCCCCCGAGGTCGAGCCGGCGGGGAGAGGCGTTGACCTCCAGCGCGGTGCCGGTCTCGACGGCGGCCCCGACGATCGCGTCGAAGTCGACCTCGTAGCCGGGCCGGACGCCGATCTTGCGGCCGGTCGGGTGGCCGATGACGTTGACCGCGGGGTTCTCCATGGCGGCCAGGATGCGGGCGGTCTGCTCGGCGGGTGGCCGGCGGAGCAGGCTGTGGACGCTCGCCACCGTGAAGTCGAACCCGAGCAGGAACTCCGGGTCGTAGTCGAGCCCGCCGTCGATGGCGATGTTCAGCTCGGCGCCGTGGAGGATGCGCATCGTCGGGTAGCGGTCGGCCAGCCGGGCGATCTCCGCGCGCTGGGCGAGCATGCGTTCCCGCGACAGCCCGTTGATGGACAGGTCCTCGGCGTGGTCGGTGACCGCCCAGTAGGCGTAGCCTCGGGCGGCCGCCGCGTCGAGCATCTCGACGAGGCTCGCCTTGCCGTCGCCCGACCAGTCACTGTGGCCGTGGAGGTCGCCACGGACGTCGGCGATGGTGACCACCCGCGGGAGCTCGCCGGCCACGGCGGCCTCCACCTCGCCGGTGTCCTCGCGCAGCGGCGGGGGCACCTCGACCATGCCGAGCGCCGCGTACACCTCCGCTTCGGACGACCCCGCGACCCGCTCCCCGGTCTCCCGGTCGAACACGCCGTACTCGTTCACCGTGAGGCCACGCCGCACGGCCCGCTCGCGGATGCGCACGTTGTGCGCCTTCGACCCGGTGAAGTACACGAGCGCCGCACCCCACGCCGCCGGCTCGACGACGCGCAGGTCCGCCTGCAGTCCCCGGACGGTGAGCACGCTTGTCTTCTTCTCGCCGGCGGCGAGGACCTTCACGACGAGCGGCGAGTCGCGCAGGGTCGCGTGGACGGCGCCCGGATCCTCGCTCGCGGCGAGCACGTCGATGTCGCCGACGGTCTCGCGCATCCGCCGGAGGCTGCCGGCGTAGGCGGCGTCGGTGACGCCCGGCACCTCGCGGAGCCGCGCGACGAGCTCCTCCGCGACGGCGATGGCGTCGGCCGCCGGGACACGGTCGCTGTCCTTCACGCCCATGCGGGCAAGCGACTCGCGGAGGTTCTCCTCGGTCTTCGCGCCGAGTCCCGGGAGGTCGCGCAGCGCCTGGGCGTCCAGCGCGGCGCGCAGGCGCTCGACGGAGTCGATCCCGAGCTCGTCATGGAGGAGCCGGGCGGTCTTCGGACCGAGGCCCGGGACCCGGATGAGCTCGAGCAGCCCGGCGGGGATGTCACCGCGCAGCTCCTCGAGCATCCCGATCGTCCCTGTCCGCAGGTACTCGGTGATCTTCTTCGCGGTCGACGTCCCGATGCCCTTGAGGCGCGCGATCTCCGCCGGCTCGAGGGTCGAAAGATCGACGGCCGCCGCGCCGATCGTCGCCGCGGCACGCTCGTAGGCGCGGACGCGGAAGGGGTCGTCGCCGCGCAGGCGCAGCAGGGTGGCGATCTCGGCGAACCGCGCGGCCACGTCCTCGTTCGTCCAGCTCACGCGCTCGATGCTACGTCGCCCTCTCCCGACGCGGCCGGGCCCGGACGACCACGTAGCGCGCGGATGGCCCCCCCACTAGCATGCACGGACCATGAGCAGTGCGGACAGCGGCGGGCGTGAGCCCCTCCTGGGGTCGTGGGCCCGCGCCTCGGACGTGACGGGCGTCGTCGCGGCGCTGGCGACCGACACCGTCACGCTCTTCGACCCGGGCAACCGCCGGATGGCGGAGGTTTCCCGCGCCGACCTCACGCCGCTCGAGGCCGGTGCGGTGACGGTCGCCGTCCACGTCGACCTGCCGGTGCCCCACGGGCTGTCGCAGGAGGCGCTCCTGCGCTGGGTGGCGAGCCTCGCCGACACCGTCGTCCGTCAGCGCGCGCGGGAAGCCCTGACCGACGCCGGGCTCGACGACGCGGTGACGCTGCCCGACGTGCGCCTCGACGTGCAGGCGTCGACGACGGGTGGGGCCCTGTGCCTCTGCGGTGCCCGAACCCCCACCCCTGACGGCACGAGCGCGGTGTGCGGCGCCTGCGGGCGCCAGGCGGTGGCTCCGCCCGCACGGTCGGACGCCGGGGACGTTCTCGGCCTCTAGACGCCCGGCGCTACCGCTTCGCCGCTTGCCCCCCTCTAGCCCTGCAGACCTGGAGGCCCGGAGCCGGGGTGGGCCGGCACGGAAGGGCCCCCCGACAGGCCCTCGAAGTTCGCGCCCGGCGGTTCCGGGGGTGCCTGCGCGACGTGCCTCGGCAGGCGGTTCTCCAGGGCGCGCGCCCCGGGCAGCGCCATGATGACGAGCAACGCGACCGTACCCGCGACGCCTGCCCCGATGAGCACCTGCTCCGCGCCGTAGACCCGCCCGAGCGGTCCGGCGGCGGCGAAGCTCGCGAGGGCCAGCCCCACGGACGCCATCCAGTCGAGGCTCGACACCCGCCCGAGCATCCCCCGGGGCACGTGGCGCTGCATCGTCGTGTGCCAGATGATCTCGCTCAGCGCGAACATCGTGAAGATGACCAGGCCGGCGAGCATCGCGTGGGTTCTCGTGGTCATGAGCCCGAGGCCGACGATGCCGAGCACCCCCACGGTCTCGGCGACGTACAGCACGGTCATGAACCGCCGCGGCAGGCCGCGCTGGCCGATGACCACGGAGACGAGGATCGAACCGGCCCCGCCGGCGGCGAGGATCAGGCTCATCGCCGTCGCCATCTGTCCGTCGTTCATCCCGAGGTCGTTCTTGAACCGGTACGGGACGAGCACGTCGAAGGGTCCGTGGAAGGCAAGCGTGCTGATCGCGGCGGCGAGCAGCCACAGCCCCGCCCACGACTCCCGGCGCACGAACCGCAGCCCCTCGCCGATGTCGCGCAGGGTCTGCCCGAAGCCACCCGGGGTGATCTCCCCCCGTATCCGGACGCTGATCGCGGCGAGCAGCGGCGCGGAGACGAGGAAGGTCACCGCGTCCAGAAGGAACGCCGCCCCCGGTTCGGTGGCGCTGACGACGAAGCCGCCGGCGAGCGGCCCGAGGATCCACAGCATCCCCGGCCGGGCGACGCCGAGGAAGGCGTTGGCCTGGGGCAGGTCGTCGTCGGGCAGGAGGTCGGGCACGAGGGAGGTCGCGGCCGGGTTGAAGAAGCCGTTGCCGGCGCCGAAGGCCGCGCCGAGCACGTACATGTGCCACAGCGCGAGGTCGCCCGTGACGCTGAGCACGCCGATCGCGCCCACGGCGGCGGCCCGCCACAGGTCGGCGCAGATCATCACCCGCCGGCGTTCGAAGCGGTCGCTCGCCCACCCGCCGGCGGGCAGGGCGAGCACCTGGGCCCCGGCCCAGGCGACGGCCACCATAGCCAGCGCCCGGGGGTCGTTCTCGATGGCGTACACCTGCACCGCGATGGCTACGCGGAACAAGCCGTCGCCGAGCAGGGACGTGAGCGAGGCGACGGCCAGCAGCCGGAAGTTCCGGCGGCGCAGTGGCGCGAGGACGCCGACGCGGGGCCAGCTCACGCGGGTCCCGGGGGTCGGCCCTGGCACAGCGTGTGCACGGCCAGTGGTTTCCTTTCAGCCTGTCGCCACGCGGCTGCCATCGGCAACGCTTCCGTAACCTACGAGCATACCGGGAGGCGGAACATCCCTACTGCCCCCGTCCGGGGGAACTTCCGTTCACGCCAGTCGCGCGCGCAAGAGCCTCGCCTGCTCACGGACCCGCTGCGGGGCGGGGCCGAGGCTCGCCGCGCGCCGAGCCACGGCCGCCCGGGGGTCGGTGAGGTCCGGCGGGGCGTCACCGAGCGCCGGGAGGGCGGCGGCGAGCTCCTCGTGGCCGAGGTCGGCCACGTCGACGCCACGCCGCTCGCACGCGGCGACGAGGCGCCCGACCTGCTCGTGCGCGGCGCGGAACGGGACGCCCCGGCGGACGAGCTCCTCGGCGAGGTCGGTGGCCAGGGCGAACCCGCCGGCCGCCGTGGCGGCCAGGCGGTCGCGGTCGAACACGAGCGAGGCCACGGTTCCGGCCATGGCCGGCAGGGCGACGTCGAGCGTGTCGACCGCGTCGAACAGAGGCTCCTTGTCCTCCTGGAGGTCGCGGTTGTAGGCGAGCGGCAGCCCCTTCAGGGTGACCAGGAGGCTGACGAGGTCACCGACGAGCCGGCCGGTCTTGCCGCGGACGAGCTCGGCGACATCGGGGTTGCGCTTCTGCGGCATGATCGAGCTGCCGGTCGAGAAGGCGTCACCGACGCGGGCCCAGCCGAACTCCGCGGAGCTCCACAGCACGACCTCCTCCCCCAGGCGCGACAGGTGGACGCCGAGCAGGGCGAACGCGGCGAGGAGCTCGACGACGAAGTCGCGGTCGGCCACGGCGTCCATCGAGTTGGCCGCCGACCGGGAGAAGCCGAGCGCCACCGCGTACCGCGCCGGGTCCAGCCCGAGCGTCACCCCGGCGAGGGCGCCCGCGCCCAGCGTCGACGCGTCGGCGCGGGCAAGGGCGTCGGCCACCCGTCCCGCGTCGCGGTCGAGCGCCCAGGCATGGGCGAGCAGGTGGTGCGCGAGCGTGACCGGCTGTGCGCGCTGCAGGTGCGTGAACCCCGGCGCGAGCCAGTCGAGCACCCCGTCCGCCCGGTCGACGAGGGTGGTCTGCAGCCCGCGGATGCCCGCGACCACGCCCGCCCCCGCGTCACGGCAGTACAGGCGAAGGTCGCTCGCGATCTGGTCGTTGCGGCTGCGACCGGCGCGCAGGCGGCCCCCGGCCTCGCCGGTCAGCTCGACGAGGCGCCGCTCGATCGCGCCGTGCAGGTCCTCGTCGCCGTCGAGGAAGGCGAACGCCCCGCCCGCGAACTCGGCGGCGACGGTGTCGAGCGCCGTACGGACTGCGGCGTGATCGTCCTCCCCGAGGAGCCCGAGGCGCCGCAGCTCGTCGGCGTGCGCACGCGACCCGGCGAGGTCGTAGGGCCACAGGCGCGCGTCGAAGTGGACCGACCGGCCGAGCCGCCACGCCGCCGCATCCGGCTCCTCACCGAACCGCCCACCCCACAGCCGCCCCTCAGCCATGGCACGACCGGCGCTTGCGGTCACGGCGGCGGAAGCGGTCGCGGCTCGGCGCAGGACCCTGGAGGGTGGGCGGGTGAGTGGTCCGGAGCCGGGTCGTGACCGCCGCGGCGGGTCCAGCGGCGAGCCGCGACCGCCACAGCACGAGCACGACGGTCACAGGGAGCCCTGCCGCCGCGCCCACACCTTGGTCGGCAGGCCCCAGAGCTTCACGAACCCCTCCGCCTGGGTGTGGTCGAAGCGGTCGCTCGCGTCGTAGGTGGCAAGGTCGTGGTCGTAGAGGCCGATGTCGCTGCGGCGCCCCGCGACCGACGCGGAGCCCTTGTGCAGGCGCATGCGGACGTCGCCGGCGACGTAGCGCTGGCTGACGGCCACGAACGCGTCCATGGCGCGCTTGAGGGGCGTGAACCACAGGCCGTTGTAGACGAGCTGGGCGTAGCGCCCCTCGAGGCCCCGCTTCTCCTGCGCGAGCTCCTGCTCCAGGCAGAGGTCCTCGAGGTCGCGGTGGGCCGTGAGGATCGTCACCGCCCCGGGGCACTCGTAGATCTCACGGCTCTTGATGCCGACGAGGCGGTCCTCGACCATGTCGATCCGCCCGACGCCGTGGGCGCCGGCCCGCGCGTCGACCTCGGCGATGAGGGCGGCGAGGTCGAGCTCCTTGCCGTCGACGGCAACCGGCAGGCCGTCACGGAACGTGAGGACGAGCTCCTCGGGCTCGGCGGGGGCGTCGGCCAGCGCCGCCGAGCGCTCGTAGACCTCTTCGGGCGGGGACTCCCACGGGTCCTCGAGGACGCCGCACTCGGCGGTGCGGCCCCACAGGTTCTCGTCGATCGAGTAGGGCGACTCGTGCTTCACCGGGATGGGGATGCCGCGCTCGCCCGCCCACCGGATCGCCTCCTCGCGCGACAGCCCCCACTCGCGGATCGGGGCCTCGACGGTGATGTCGGGGGCGATCGCCATCGCGGTGACCTCGAAGCGCACCTGGTCGTTGCCCTTGCCGGTGCATCCGTGCCCGATCGCGCTCGCGCCCGTCTCCCGGGCAACGCGCACGAGGTGGTCGGTGATGAGCGGGCGCGACAGCGCGGACACGAGGGGGTACTTGCCCATGTAGAGGGCGTTCGCCGCGATCGCCGGGGCGACGTAGCGCTCAGCGAACTCGGTGCGGGCGTCGACGACGACGGACTCGACCGCCCCGCAGTCGAGACCCCGCTGGCGGACGCGCTCCATCTCGCCGTCGGCGGCCTGGCCGACGTCGATCGCGCAGGCCACGACGTCGTAGCCCCTCTCCTCGGCGAGCCAGCGGATCGCCACGGAGGTGTCGAGGCCGCCGGAGTACGCGAGCACGAGGCGGGGCGCCGACCGGGGCTCTGCCGACACCGGTTGGTCGTCTTGCGGATGGCGGGTCATGCTCGGCTCTCCTTGATCGCGGTCAAGCGGTCGGCGACGGTTCTCCCGCTCGTGCCCTCTGCCGCGACGACGAGCAGGGTGTCGTCGCCCTGGACGGTGGCGAGCACGCCGGGCAGCGCCGCCCCGTCGATGGCGCTCGCCACCGCGCTCGCCGCGCCCGGCGGGGTGCGGACCACGGCGAGGTTGCCGCTCGCGTCCACGGAGGCGACGAACTGCCGGAGGATCTGGGCGAGCCCGCCGGGTTCCGGCAGGGCGTAGGCGACCCTGCCGTCGGCGCCGCGCACCTTGCCGATGCCGAGCTCGTCGAGGTCGCGGCTGACGGTTGCCTGGGTGGCGTCGACCCCCTGCTCGGCGAGCAGCGCGACGAGCGCGCTCTGGGAGCCGATCTCGTAGCGGGACACGAGCTCGCGGATGAGCTGGCGGCGCCGCTCGCGGGCCGTCACCGGCTGCTCCCGACGAGGAGGGCGAGCAGGGCCTTCTGGGTGTGCAGACGGTTCTCCGCCTGGTCCCACACGGCGCTCTGCGGGCCGTCGAGGACCTCCGCGGTGATCTCCTCGCCGCGATGCGCGGGCAGGCAGTGAAGGACGATGGCGTCGGGGTCGGCGACCTCCATCACGTGCCGGCTCACCTGGAACGGGTGGAACATGAGCCGGCGGGCGTCCCGTTCGGCCTCCTGGCCCATCGAGGCCCACACGTCGGTGTAGACGGCGTCGGCGCCGTCGGCGGCCGCGAGCGGGTCGGCCGTCACGACGATCTCCCCGCCGCTCTCCGCGGCGAGGGTCTGTGCCGCGGTGACGACCTGGGGGATCGGCGCGTAGCCGGGGGGGCACCCCATCGCGACCCGCATCCCCGTCATGGCGCCGGCGAGCAGCAGCGAGTTCGCGACGTTGTTGCCGTCGCCGAGGTAGGCGAGGCGCACCCCCGCGAGGCGGCCCTTGCGTTCCCGGATGGTCTGCAGGTCGGCGAGCGCCTGGCAGGGGTGGGAGAAGTCCGACAGGGCGTTGACGACGGGGATGGAGCCACTCGCCGCGAGGGCCTCCAGGCGGGACTGGGCGAACGTGCGGACGACGAGCGCGTGGAGGTAGCGCGACAGCACCCGCGCGGTGTCCTCGACGGTCTCGCCGCGCCCGAGCTGGAGGTCGCCGCCACTCAGCACGACGGCATGGCCTCCGAGCTCGGTGACCGCCACCTCGAAGGACACCCGGCTCCGGGTGGACGGCTTCTCGAACAGCATGCCGACCGCCAGCCCCGCGAGGTCGCGGCGGTGCGCCCGCTGCGCCTTGAGCCGGTCGGCCTCGTCGAGCAGGCAGGTGAGCTCGGCGGGCGTCAGGGCATCGACGGTGAGGAAGTCGCGCTTCGTCACGAGGTCGCCCCCGGGCTGCTCGCGACCGCCCGGATCCGCTCGACGAGCAGGTCGATGTCGAACGGCTTGACGAACACGTTCGCCTTGCCGAGGCGTTCACGGGCGACGTCGGCCGCCTCGGCAGCGCCGGTGACCACGATGACGGGCGTCCCGGCGTGCTCGGCGGCCAGCTGGTCGAGGACCCGCAGGCCCCCGATGTCGGGCATCATGATGTCCAGGACGAGTGCCGCGGGGTCGAGCATGCGGACCTTGAGCAGTCCCTCGAGCCCGTCGCGGGCGGTGTGGACCTCGAAGCCCTCCCCGGACAGCACGATCTCGAGCAGCTCGCGCACCCCCTTGTCGTCCTCCACGACCAGCACGAGGGGCGGGTCCTCCCGGCGGGCGGGACCGCCGCGGTGCGGCGGCGCGTTCACCCCGTCTCCCGTGACACGTCGGCGAGCGCGGCGCCGAGCCGCGTCGCCATCTCGTCGACATCGGCCTCGTCGATCACGAACGGCGGGGCGAGGCGAACCGCGTCGGGGGCGACGCAGTTGACGACGAGGCGGCGGCGCAGCGCAGCCGCGGTGACCTCGGCCGCCACGGGGCGGTCGAGGACCAGCGCCTGGAGCAGGCCCCGCCCGCGCACCGCCGCTGCGAGGGGTGCGGTGTCGACGAGCGCGCTGAGCCGGCTCGCGAGCAACGCCCCGAGGGTGGCGGCGCGCGCGACGAGGCCTTCCCGTTCGATCGTGTCGAGGACGGCGAGGGCCGCTGCGCACACGACCGGTCCCCCACCGAAGGTGGTCGCATGCTCGCCGGGGCCGAGCGCCTTGGCCCCGTCGCCGCGCGCGATCATCGCGCCGATCGGAAGGCCGTTCGCGAGGGCCTTCGCGAGCGTGACGACGTCGGGCACGACGGGCAGCGGCTCCGCGTCCGGTGGCCCGTGCGCCGACGCCTCGGCCCTCGTGGTCTGCCAGCCGTACCAGGCGCCGAGCCGCCCGAGGCCGGTCTGGACCTCGTCGGCGACGAGTAGTGCGCCGACGCGGTCGCACGCCGAGCGGGCCGCCCGCCACACGGCGTCGGGAACGACCCGCACGCCGCCCTCTCCCTGGACCGCCTCGAGCAGCACGGCGCTCGTCCGCTCGCCGACGGCGGCGTCGAGCGCGTCGGGGTCGTCGTAGGGCACGTGCGTGACCCAGTCGCCCAGCGGGGCGAACGGTTCGTGCTTCGCAGGGCTCCCCGTCACCGCGAGGGTCGCGAGCGTGCGCCCGTGGAAGCTGCCCGACAGCGCGACCACCTCGACCTTGTCGGGATCCTGGTGCTTGCCGTGGCGCCGGGCGAGCTTCAGCGCCGCCTCGTTCGCCTCGGCGCCGGAGTTGGCGAAGAACGCCTTCGCGTCGACCCAGCCGAGCGTCGCGTGGAGGCGCTCGGCCAGGCGCACCTGCAGCTCGGTGTAGTAGAGGTTCGACGTGTGCACGAGCCGGCGCGCCTGGGCGGCGACCGCGTCGGCCACCGCGGGATGGGCGTGCCCGAGGGAGGTCACCGCGAGGCCGGACAGGAAGTCGAGGTAGCGAGCGCCGTCGGCGTCGGTCAGCCATGGACCCTGGCCTGCGACGAACTCCACGGGAAAGCGCCGGTAGGTGCCGATCAGGGCCGCCGCCTCGCGGGACTGCACGCTCGTCATGAGGCTTCCTTCGATACCTGGGTGCCGATGCCCTCGTCGGTGAAGATCTCGAGAAGCAGCGCGTGCTCGATGCGCCCGTCGAGCAGGTAGGCGCGGTCGACGCCCCCCTCGAGCGCGGCGAGCATGCTCTCGACCTTCGGCACCATGCCTGCGTGGAGCTCCCTCGTGTCGAGCATCTCGCGCAGCCTCGCGGGCTCGACCTCGCTGAGCAGCGCCTGGTCCCCGGTCCCGAAGTGCTCGTAGAGGCCGGGCACGTTCGTGAGGTAGATGAGCTTGTCGGCGCCGAGCGCCGCCGCGACCGCGCCTGCCGCCGTGTCGGCGTTGACGTTGCGCTCCTCCCCGCCCGGCCCGCGCCCGACCGTCGCGACGACGGGTACCGCACCGTTGTCGAGCAGGCCGTCGAGCACGGTCGTGTCGACCCGCTCGACCTCCCCGACGGCGCCGAGCGCCGGGTCGGCCGGCCGCACGCCGAGCAGGCCGGCGTCGGTTCCCGACACGCCGACGGCCGGCGCCCCCGCAGCGTTGATGAGGCCGACGAGGCGTGGGTTGACCTGGCCGAGCAGGACCATCCTCACCACCTCGAGCGTGGCCTCGTCGGTGACGCGGCGACCGTCGACGAACCGTGGCTCGAGGCCGAGACGCCGTGAGAGCGCCGAGATCTGCGGCCCTCCGCCGTGGACCACGACGACGCGCAGGCCGACACGCCGCAGCAGGGCGATGTCGGCGGCGAAGGCCGCGTCGACGGGTTGCCCGGCGTCCAGCTCACCGGTCACGTGCCCCCCGTACTTGACCACGACCGTGCTGCCGGCCCAGCGCGTCACCCATGGCAGCGCCTCCCTCAGGACGCGCGCCTTCTCCTGCGCGAGGCGGGTGCGGCTGCTCAGCTGGGCCGCCGGCGACCCGGCGGACGCCGGGTCGGGCTGGTGGCCGGACGTCCCGCGGCCGATCTCCTCCGCCGGCAGGCTCATGTCGTGTACTCCGCGTTGATGGTCACGTAGTCGTGGGTGAGGTCGCAGGTGAGCAGCGTGGCTTCGGCCGGCCCCAGCCCCAGGTCGACGGTGACGGTGACCTCGCGCCCGGACAACGCGCGTGACGCGAGCCCCCGGTCGAAGGACGCGACGACGCCGAACCGGCAAACGGTCACGTTGCCGAAGGTCACCGCCACCCGCGCCGGGTCGAACGGGACCGGCCCGGCGCCGGCGGCGGCGAGGATCCGGCCCCAGTTGGGGTCTGCCCCGGCGATGGCGGTCCGCACGAGGACGCTGCGCGCGATCGCCCTGGCGACGCCGACGGCGTCCGCCTCGCTGCGCGCTCCCGTCACGCGCAGGCGCACGAGCTTGCGCGCGCCTTCGCCGTCGCGCACGAGCGCCTCGGCCAGGCGGGCGCACACCGCCGTGAGCCCGTCCTTGAACGCCGAGAGCGACGGCGGGCGGGCGGCGCTGCCGGTCGCGAGGACGACCACCGCGTCGTTCGTCGACTGGCACGCGTCGACGCTCACGCGGCCGAACGTGTGGGCGACGACCTCCCGGACGCAGGAGCGCAGCACCGGTCCCTGGACGGGCGCGTCGGTCGTGACGACGGCGAGCATGGTCGCCATCGTCGGCTCGAGCATGCCGGCGCCCTTCGCCATCCCGCCGACGACGCACGTGCCGGTCCCGTCCTCGACCCGCACGGCGGCCTCCTTCGGGAACGTGTCGGTCGTCATGATGGCCTTCGCAGCCCGGCTGCCGCCGTCCCGCGAGCGCGCCGCGGCGGCGGCGGGGATGCCGGCGAGGAACGGCCCGCGTGGGATCGGGACCCCGATCACGCCGGTCGAGCAGACGAGGACGTCCGCCGGCTCGCACCCGAGCTCGCGCCCGACCGCGACGGTCGACTCCTCGGCGAGCGCCATGCCGTCCGGACCGGTGCAGACGTTGGCGCTGCCCGCGTTCAGCAGCACCGCCCGGGCCCGCCCGTTGGCCACGTGGCGGGAGGTGAGGAGCACCGGCGCGGCCTTGACCTGGTTCGTGGTCTGGACCGCCGCGGCGGCGACGACCCTGCCCGCGTCGACGATCGCGAGGTCGAGGCGGCCGCTCGGCTTCAGGCCGGCGGCGACCCCGGCCGCGGCGATCTCCGGCACGGCGCACACACCCCCGGGGAGGTCGACCGGCGACCGGCGGCCGCTCACGGGTAGACGCCGGCGGCGCTGAGACCGGCGGCCTCCGGCAGGCCGAGCACGATGTTGGCGTTCTGGATGGCCTGACCGGCGGCACCCTTGCCGAGGTTGTCGATCGCGCACGAGGCCGTGACCCGCCCGGTGCGGGGGTCCACCGCCACGCCGACATGGGCGGCGTTGCCCCCCGACACGTAGGCGGTGGCCGGCCATGCGCCCTCGGGGAGCACCGTCACGAACGGCTCGCCGGCGTAGGCGTCGGCGTAGGCGCCGCGCACCGCAGCGGGGTCCACCCCGTCGGTGAGCGCGGCGCAGACCGTGGCGAGCAGGCCCCGCGCCATAGGCACGAGGTGGGGGGTGAAGCTCACCGGCGCGGGCTCGGGCAGCCGTGCCGCGCGGGCCCATCCGGCTTCGATCTCGGGGGTGTGGCGGTGTCGGGGCGCGGCGTACGGGCTCACGTTCGCCACCGCGTGGCTGACGTGGAGGTCCTCGCGCAGGCCCTTGCCGGCGCCTGACGTGCCCGACAGGCCGGCGACGACGACCGTCGCCGGGTCGACGAGCCCGGCGAGCGGCCAGAGCGCGAGCAGGGCCGCGGTGGGATAGCAGCCCGGGTTGGCCACGAGCCGGGCGCCGTCGAGGTCGCCGCGCGACGTCTCCGGCAGGCCGTAGGCGGCCGGGGCGAGGTCGGGAGCGGCGTGCGCGAGCCCGTACCAGTCGCTGAAGGTCGCGGCATCGAGCCGGAACGCCCCCGACAGGTCGACCACGGCCGCGCCCTGGTCGAGCAGGGCGGGCGCCAGGGCCATGCTCGCCTCGTGGGGCGTGGCGAGGAACACGACGTCGCATCCGGCGACCGCGTCGGGCTCGGACGGGGCGAGCCGCCCGCTCATGCCGAGATGCGGGAAGACCTCCGCGAGGTCGCGGCCCGCGCTCGTGCGCGCCGCCACCGTGCGGACCTTCAGGGTCGGGTGGCTGCCGAGCAGGCGAAGCAGCTCGGCGCCCCCGTACCCCGACCCTCCGATGATCCCCACGTCCATGCCGTCCTCCTCCATGCATGCAGATGCATAACCATACGCCCCGTGGCCCGCATTGCAAGGCCCGGGGCCGCCTGGGCCGTGTCCGCACGGTGCGGCGACCATGGCGACCCGGCTCCCCGCCGGCCGGCTACCGGCGGAGGGTGCCGCCGACGGCGTCGCCGACCGCGCGCGCGATGGCGTCGATGGCCTGCGCCTCGTCGGTGTCGGTGAGCTGGCGCTCGGGGTCGTCGAGAAGCACGGTGTAGGCGAGGCTCTTGCGGCCCTCACCGAGCTGCGCGCCGCGGTAGACGTCGAACAATGTCACCGCGGTCACCCGCGCGCCGGCGCCCGCGCGCACCGCGGCCTCGACCGCCGCCGCGGAGGTGTCCTCGTCGACGACGACGGCGACGTCGAAGCGCAGCCCCGGCAGCGGTGACGGGACGACGGCGTGGCGGGGCCGGACCCCGCCGGCGAGGATCGGCGCGAGGTCGAGCTCCGCCACGAGCGTGCGGGGCGGCACCTCGAACGCCGCCGCCACCCGCGGGTGGAGCTCGCCGGCGACACCGACGTCGCGGCCGCCGACGCGCAGCCGCGCGGCACGCCCCGGGTGGAAGGGCGGCTCGGCGGTGCGCGTGGCGTCGAGTCCCGACCGGCCGAGGGTGCGCAGGACGAGCTCGACGGCGCCGAGCAGGTCGAACAGGTCCGCGTCCCGGGCCGGGCGGTCGTGGCGGGCCGGGACGAACGCGCCGCAGGCCGCGAGCCCGAGCATGATCGGCTCGGCGGGCAGCACCGTGCCGTCGGGTCCGCCGTCGGCTCCCGGCTGCTCCGGCGTCGGCTCGAGGAACACGTGGCCGACCTCGAAGACCGCCACGTCGGGCGTCTGCCGGTTGACGTTGTGGCGCACGACGCGCAGCAGCCCGGGCAGCAACGTCGTACGGAGCACCGACTCCTCCTTCGACAGCGGGTTGACGAGCGCGATCGTGCGCCGCCGGCGGTCGTCGGGGTCGAGTGCGAGGCTGTCGATGTCGGCGTCGGCGATGAACGGGAACGGCATGACCTCCGTCCATCCGCCGCCGGCAAGCGCGCCGCGCAGCGCGCGGCGCGCGTCGTGCTCGGGGGTGCGCCGGCCGACCTGGCCGGTGGACGGCACCCGCTCGGGTACGCGCCCGTACCCGTGGAGACGGGCGATCTCCTCGTAGAGGTCGGCTTCGAGGCGCAGGTCGGGCCGGTACGCGGGCGGCGTGACGTCGAGGTCGACGCCCGCCGGCGTGACCGCGCAGTCGATGGCCTCGAGCAGCGCCGCCTGGTCCGCTGCGGTGAGGTCCACCCCGAGGTGGGCGCAGGCCCGCGGGGGCCGCAGCCGGATGACGGGGCGCTCGGGCGGATTCGGGTAGTGGTCGGCCTGGGCGCCCACCCCGCCCCCGGCCGTGGCGGTGACGAGCTCGACGCAGCGGTCGGCGGCGACCGGCACGCTCTCGGGCGGCACGGTCTTCTCCCAGCGCCGCGACCCCTCCGTGTGGAGGCCGTGGCGCCGGGCGGTGCGCAGGACGCTGCACGCGTCGAAGTTCGCCACCTCGACGAGCACGTCACGGGTGGCCGGGTTGATCTCCGTCGCCTCGCCGCCCATCACGCCCGCGAGCGCGATCGGCCCGTCGGCGTCGCAGATGAGCAGGTCGTCGGCATCCAGGTCGCGGTCCACCCCGTCGAGGGTGCGCAGGCGCTCCCCCGCCCGCGCGGTGCGCACCTCGATCGCCGGGCCGGCGAGGAGCGCGAGGTCGTAGGCGTGCGTGGGGTTGCCGGTCTCGAGCATCACGGCGTTCGTCGCGTCGACGAGGTTGGACACCGGGCGCATGCCCGCCGCGGCGAGGCGGCGCTGCAGCCACGCCGGGGACGGTCCCGGTTCGACCCCCCCGATCGTGCGGGCGTCGAAGCGCCGGCAGCGGTCGGGGTCGGCGATCGTGACGGGGACGGGATGGGGCGGCGGGCCGGCGCCCGCCGGGCGCTCCGAGGGCAGTGCAGGAAGGTGCAGGTCCGCGCCGGTGAGTGCGGCGAGGTCGCGGGCCAGGCCGTGCAGCGACAGCGCGTAACCCCGGTCAGGGGTGACCTCGAGGACGAGGACGGCATCGTCGAGCCCCAGCCACTCGGCGACGTCCGCACCGAGCGGGGCGTCGCGCTCGAGGACCCAGATGCCGCGATGGTCGTCGCCGACGCCGAGCTCGCGGGGGCTCGCGAGCATGCCGTTGGAGGTCACCCCGAACAGCTGCCTGCGGCCGATCTCCACGCCCCCCGGCAGGGTCGCGCCGGGCTTGGCCCAGGCGACCCGGTCGCCCGGCCCGTAGTTCGCCGCGCCGCATACCACCTCGAGGGTGTCGGTGCCGTCGAAGGCCTCGACGAGGTGGAGCTTGTCGCTTCCCGCTACCTTCTCCACCGACCGCACCTCGGCGACCGCCACGCCACGCGCCCCGGCGCTGGGCCGCTCGATGGCCTCCACCTGCAGCCCCCCGACGGTGAGGGTCTCGGCAAGGTCCTCGGCGGACAGCGTGATGTCCACGAAGTCGGAGAGCCACGAAAGGGGTACGCGCACCGGTCGTCCTCCGCCTACACGCTCGCGAGGAACCGGAGGTCGTTCTCGACGAGCAGGCGCAGGTCGCTGATGCCGTGGCGGAGCATCGCCATACGGTCGACCCCCATGCCCCAGGCGAACCCCCGGAACTGCTCGGGGTCGAGGCCGCCGGCGCGCAGGACGTTCGGATGCACCATGCCCGCGCCGAGCACCTCCATCCACCGGTCGCCGTTCCAGGCGTCAAGCTCGCAGGACGGCTCGGTGAACGGGAAGTAGTGCGGGCGGAAGCGAAGACGCACGCCCTCGCCGAGCAGCGCCCGCGCCGCGACGACCAGGCTGCCCTTCAGGTCGGCGAAGGACAGGTCGGTGTCCACGGCCAGACCCTCGACCTGGTGGAACATCGGCAGGTGCGTGGCGTCGGCGGTGTCGGCGCGGTAGACCCGCCCCGGGATGGCGACGTAGATCGGCGGCTGCTCGGCGAGCATCGTCCGGATCTGCATCGGTGAGGTCTGCGGGCGCAGGAGCACACCGGTGATGCCGTCGGGGCGCGCCGTCCCGTCGAGACGCTCGACGTAGATGGTGTCCTGCAGCGAGCGGGCCGGGTGGTCCGGTGGGGCGTTGAGCGCGTCGAAGTTGTGCCACTCCGTTTCAACCTCGGGGCCCTCGGCGACCCGGTAGCCCAGACCCACGAGGATGTCGGTCAGCCGTTCCATCGTCTCGAAGACGGGGTGGAGGCCTCCCCGGGTCGGCACCCGCGGGGGCAGGGTCACGTCGATGCGCTCCGCGGCGAGGGTGACCCGGTCGCGCTCCGCCTCGAGCTCGGCGCGCCGGACCGCTTCCGCGTCGGTGAGCAGTGCGCGCGCGGCATTGACCTCCGCCCCGACCGTGCGCCGCTGGTCCGTGCCCATCGTCCCGAGGCTGCGCTGCACGGCAGTCAGCTCGCTGCGCTTGCCGAGGGCCGCGCTGCGGGCCGCGTCGAGCTCATCGAGGGTCCGCGCGGTGCGCAGCCGGGCGAGCCCCTCGTCGCGGATGCGGGCGATGTCGGTGGCGATGTCGGTCACGGTGAAAGGACCCTACCCCCGTGCCGCCTCACGTGCGGGTCTCCTCGACGCGGCGAGCCGCCCCCGGTACGGGCAGCCCGACAAGCCCCAGACCACCCCGCGGCAGCGTGAACGAGAAGCGTGAGCCCTGCCCCACCGCGCTCGTCGCCCACAGGCGCCCGCCGTGCGCCTCCACGATCCCCTTCGCGATGTAGAGGCCGAGGCCCGTGCCGGAGCGCCGCTCCCCCGACCGGCGGAAGAACTTCGTGAAGATCTCCTCGAGGTGCTCGGCGGCGATGCCGGGACCCTCGTCGCTCACGTTGATCTCCACCTCGTCGGTGCGCACGACCCCACGCACCTGCACGGGGCCGTCGCTGTACTTCAGCGCGTTCTCGACGAGGTTCGTGACGACCTGGTCGATCTTGTCGGGGTCGGCGTACAGCTGCGGCATCCCGTCGGGCAACGCGACGGCGACCCGGCCGCGCGGGTCGGCCACCGCGAAGCGGTCGACGACCCGGCCGACGACCGTTCCGATGTCGATGAGCTGGCGGCGCAGGCGCAGACGGCCCGCGTCGATCCTGCTCACGTCGAGCAGCTCGCCGAGCAGCCGCGTCACCCGGTCCGCGTCGTCGTTGACCGTCGCGAGCATCTGGCGCTTCTGGTCGTCGGTGAAGCGGTCCCACTTCGCGAGCAGGGTCTTCGTGAACCCCTTCACGCTCGTGAGCGGGGAGCGGATCTCGTGGCTGACCGTCGACACGAGGTCGCTGCGTGCGGCGTCGAGACGCCGGCGGCGCTCCGCCCGGCGCAGTGAGACGAGCAGGTGCACGGAACCGTCGTCGGCCTGGACGCGGGCCGCAACGAGCGTCACCGGGCGGGTGCGCTCCTCGTCGACCTGCAGCTCGAGATCGGTCTCCGGGATGCGGGGCGCGAGGCGCGGGTCGGCCTCGAGCGGCCGGGCGCAGGTCCACCAGTCCCGTCCGGCCTCGTCGGTGAGGGCGAGCACCTCGTCCGCGGGCTTGCCCGTCAGCTCGCTGCCCGCCAGCCGGTTCGCGAGGCGGTTGCACGCGACGATCCGACCGTCCGGGCCCACCACGACCGTCGGGTCGGGCAACCAGTCGAGCATCGCCGCGTCCGGCGCGGCGCTCATCGACATGGCCGGGCCTTTGCCGGCCGCCCGCGCTGGCGGGCCGCCTCGTACACGATCACGGCCGCCGCCGCGGCGAGGTTGAGGGACTCGGCGCGCCCGAGGATCGGCACGGAGGCGACGACGTCGGCGCCGGCCAGCGCCTCCCCGGGCAGACCGTGCGCCTCGTTGCCGAGCAGGAGCGCCGTCGGCGCGGTGAAGTCGACGGCGGTGTGGGGCACAGGCCCGCCGGCGTCGGCGGCGACCACCTGCAGCCCGTGCGCGCGGCAGGCCGCGAGCACGCCGCCGGGGTCGGCGTCGGTCACCACCGGCAGGTGAAAGAGCGAACCCGCCGAGGCCCGGACGGCCTTGGGGTTGCGCGGGTCGACGCTGCCCGCCGTGCAGACGAGCGCGTCGGCGCCCCCCGCGTCGGCCGTTCGCAGCACGGTCCCGAGGTTGCCGGGGTCGGCGACCCGCCAGCAAACGACGGCGAGACGGGCCCCCGCGAGCGCGTCGGCGAGGTCGAGCGCGGGGAGCTCGGCGACGCCGACGACGCCCTGTGGCGTGACGGTGTCCGCAAGGGCGGCCAGCACGCGGTCGCTGACCTGCGTGACCGCGACCCCTGCCTGGCGGGCGTGCACGGCCAGCTCCGCGCCGGGGTCGGTCACGAACAGCTGCGTGAGGTGGCCAAGCGCCTCGCGGACCGCCTGGGGGCCCTCGACGAGGAAGGCCCCGGCGGCGTCGCGGGCCGGCCGGCGGGCGAGCTTGCGCGCTGCCTTGACCGCGGCGTTGTCGACGCTCGTGACGACCGCCATGACGGCGTCAGTCCAGGGCGTTCTTCGCCACCGTGACGAGCTCGGAGAACGCCGCCGGGTCGCGCACGGCGAGGTCCGCGAGCACCTTGCGATCGACCTCGACCTCTGCGCGCTTCAGCCCGTTTATGAACCGGCTGTAGGACAGGCCCTCCATGCGAGCGGCGGCGTTGATGCGCTGGATCCACAGCTTGCGGAAGTCGCCCTTGCGGGCGCGACGGTCCCGGTAGGCGTAGCGGTCGGCGTGCATCACCGCCTCGTTGGCGACGCGGTACCGGCGGCTGCGGGCGCCGCGGAAGCCCTTCGCACGGTTCAGCACCGTGCGGCGCTGCTTGCGGCTGTGGACCCCACGCTTGATGCGGGCCATGACGGATGCTCCTTGAGGGGTGGGGGCGGACTAGCGCAGGAGCTTCTTGATCTGCTGCGCGTCACCGCCGGTGAGCTGGCCGTCGCGCGAGAGCCGGCGCTTGCGCCTGCTCGACTTCTTCTCGAGGATGTGGTTGCGGTTCATGCGCCGGTGCAGGACCTTTCCGGTCTTCGTCACCCGGAAGCGGTCCTTGGCACCGGAGTGCGTCTTCTGCTTCGGCATCGTGTGTCCTTGATCGTCGTGCGTCGGGTCCGCGGAACGCGAACGGCCGCTGCGCCAAGGGCAGCGGCCGGGAACGGGGGCAGCGCGACCTGCCCGCCTGTCGTACCCGGTCTGGGTCCTCGTCAGCTCCGGTGAACTCGGCACCAGCCGGGTTCAGCGCCGTCCGTCGAGGCCCGCCGGGTGGAAAGCCTGGCCGCTTCCACTTCGCACGTGCCCGCGAGTGTAGCAGCGTTCAGCGGGGCTCCCGCCCGGGGATCCAGAGCCGCTCGGTCATCGACTGCCCGCCCGGCTCCTTCCCCTGCGGCTGCGGTCCCTGGGGCTGCGGTCCCTGGGCCGGCGCACCCGCCGCCGCCGGGGGCGGCGTCGCGGCACCGCCACCTGCGGGGGCGCCCGCGCCCGACCGGCGCTCCGCCTGCACCTGCGCCGTCTGCAGCTGGACGACACCGTTGCGCATGCGTTCCACGAGGTCGCCGTCGAGGGCGCCCGCCGCCGACTCCGCCAGCGCCCCCATGGCGTCGATGAGCACGCGGGCGTCGGAGCGCCCGAGCTTCACCTCCGCCCCGGTGCCCAGCATGGTGTAGGCCTGCGCCACGATCTCGGCGGCGTCCGCCGCGCGCAGCTGCTCGAGATACGCCTGCAGCTCCTGCTCCGTGGGCTGGTCCGCGCGCTGGCTCCTCGGGTCCGACACCTGCTCGTCCTTTCACCGCCCTGGCTGCATGAGGCGTGCCCATCTTAGAGGCCGAGCATGCTCCGGTAACCGTCGATGAGCGGTCCGCCGACGAGCACGGTGACGAGAGCGCCCGCCGCGAGGTAGGGCCCGAACGGGATGACGTCCTTGCGGCCGCGGGCGCGGACGACGATCAGCGCGATCGCAACGACGCCGCCGAACAGGAACCCCGCGAACACCCCGAGCACCACGTGGCCCCAGCCGAGGTAGCCGAGACCGATGCCGATGAACGCCGCGAGCTTCACGTCGCCCATACCCATGCCACGCGGGTTGGCCAGCGCCATCGCGAGCAGCACGAGGAACGCCGCGACTCCCCCGAGCACGGCACGCAGGGCCCAGCCTGGCTGACCGTGCAGGAGGGCCGCGGACACGATGAGCGCCAGCAGCACCGGGGTGAGCGGGTAGGTGAGGCGGTTGGGGATCTTGCGCGTGTGCGCGTCGATGACTGCGAGAACGAAAAGCGTCCACGCGAACAGCAGGAATCCCGGCAACGCCCAGTCGAGCCCGAACCGCGCGCCGACGCCCGCGAACAGCAGGCCGGTGGCGAGCTCGACGAGCGGGTAGCGCGCGCTGATCGGCTCACCGCAGTGCCGGCACCTGCCCCGCAGCAGCAGCCAGGACACGATCGGGATGTTGTCCCGCCACTGCAGCGGTGTCGCGCACTTCGGGCACTCGCTCGGGGGCTTGACCAGCGACTCGTCCCGTGGCACGCGGTGGATCACGACGTTCGCGAACGACCCGAACGCGAGCCCGAACACGAAGCAGAGCCCCACCACGACGAGATCCATGGCCGCGCGTCCCCGCCTACTTCAGGTCCGCGAGCAGGCGAGCGGTCTCGATGGCGGCCTGGGCGGCGTCCCAGCCCTTGTTGCCGAGCTTGCCCCCGGACCGCTCGGCCGCCTGGTCGGAGTCCTCGGTGGTGAGAACCCCGAAGGTGACCGGAACGCCGGTCTCCGCGGCCACCCGGCCGACCAGGGCGGCCTCGCCGGCGACGTAGTCGAAGTGCGGCGTCCGGCCGCGGATCACACAGCCGAGGGCCACGAGGGCATCGAACCGGCCCGTCCCGGCCATCCGCCGGACCACGGCCGGCAGCTCGTAGGCCCCCGGCGTCCAGGCGAGCTCGATGTCGTCCTCCGACGCGCCGTGGCGGCGCAGGCAGTCCACCGCCCCGTCGACGAGCCGGCGGACCACCGTCTCGTTGAAACGCGCGGCCACGAGCCCGATGCGCAGTCCGGACGCGTCCAGCGATCCCTCGTGCACCTTCATCGGTCTCCCTCCACACCACCGTGGCCGTTGGTCATTCCCCCACCTGCTCGATCGTGGCCTCGAGCGCTGCGAGCTCATGGCCGAGCTTGTCGCGCTTCGTCTGCAGGTACCGCAGGTTCTCGTCGGTCGGCGTCGTCTCGAGCGGCACCCGCTCGACGATGCGCAACCCGTAGCCCTCCAGCCCGGCGCGCTTGGCCGGGTTGTTCGACAGCAACCGCAGCGTCGACAGCCCGAGGTCTACCAGGATCTGCGCCCCCGTCCCGTAGTCCCGCGAGTCGGCGGGGAAACCGAGCTCGATGTTCGCCTCCACGGTATCGGCACCGCCGTCCTGCAGCTTGTAGGCGTGCAGCTTGTGCATGATGCCGATCCCCCGGCCCTCGTGGCCGCGGATGTAGACGACGACGCCCTCACCCTCCTCGGCGATCTTGCGCATCGCGTCGCGCAGCTGCGTCCCGCAGTCGCACCGCAGGCTGCCGAAGACGTCGCCGGTGAGGCACTCCGAGTGCATCCGGACAAGCACGTTCCCCTTGCCCTGCGGCTCGCCGCGCAGCAGTGCGACGTGCTGGTAGCCGTCCATCTCCGACTCGTAGCCGACCGCGGTGAACGGCCCGAACGGCGTCGGGATCGCCGCCTCCACCACCCGGTGCACGAGCTGCTCGTGCCGCCTGCGGTGGGCGATGAGGTCGGCGATCGACACGACCAGCAGGCCGTGACGATCGGCGAACCGCCGGAGGTCCGGCAGCCTCGCCATCGTCCCGTCGTCGTTGACCACCTCGCACAGCACCCCGGCGGGGCTGTGCCCGGCGAGGCGCGCGAGGTCCACCGCCGCCTCGGTGTGCCCCGCCCGCCTCAAAACCCCGCCCGGCTGGTAGCGCAGGGGGAAGATGTGCCCGGGCCGCGCCAGGTCGTCGGGGCGCGTCGCCGGATCGACGAGCGCGCGGATGGTCGCCGCCCGGTCCGCGGCCGAGATGCCCGTCGACGTCCCCTGCCGCGCGTCGACCGACACGGTGAACGCGGTCCCCTTCTTGTCGGTGTTCGTGCGCACCATGAGCGGGATCTCGAGCTCGTCGAGGCGCTCGCCGGTCATCGCGAGGCAGATGACCCCTGAGGTGTGCCGGACGAAGAAGGCGATGTCGGCGGCGGTGACCGCGTCGGCGGACATGACGAGGTCGCCCTCGTTCTCGCGGTCGGCGTCGTCGACGACCACGACCATCTCACCGCGCGCGACCGCGGCGACGGCGTCCTCGATGGGGGCGAACATCTCCGAGATCCCTCCGGGATGGGCTACGAGCCTTCGGCGCGTTGCGCATAGGGGGTTGCCATGCCGGCCTGGAGCAGGCGCTCGACGTACTTCGCGACGACGTCGGCCTCGAGGTTCACCCGGTCGCCCGGCAGCCGCCGGCCGAGGACCGTCACCGCAAGCGTGTGCGGTATGAGGCCGACGGCGAAGGAGCGCTCCTGCAGCGCCGTGACCGTGAGCGACGCGCCGTCCACGGTGATCGAGCCCTTCTCGACGACGTAGGGCGCGACGGCGGGCGGCAGGCCGATCCGCATGAGCGTCCACGGGCTGGCCCCGGGGTCGCCGTCGCGCTCCTCGACGGCGAGCACCTCCGCGACCGCGTCGACGTGGCCCTGCACGAGGTGGCCGCCGAGACGGGCGCCGGCCGCGAGCGCCCGCTCGAGGTTGACGGGTGCGCCGGCGTCGAGGTCGCCGAGGGCGCTGCGCGTCCGCGTCTCGCCCATGACGTCGGCGGAGAAGCCGTCGCGGTCCACCCGCGTGGCGGTGAGGCAGACGCCGTTCACGCTCACCGAGTCGCCGGTACGCAGCCCCTCGAGCACGTCGCGGCAAGCGATCGCCAACCGACCCGCACCTACGGCGCGGACCGTGCCGAGCTCCTCGACGATGCCGGTGAACATCGCGCTACGCCTCGCCGGGGTAGTAGGTCAGGATCACGTCGTCGCCGGCGTGATCGACGTCGGCGAGGGTCCAGCGGGAGGCCTCGGTGAGCGTGGAAGGGCCGGACTCGACGAGCGGGCGTGCCCGGGAACCGAGCATCAGCGGCGCGAGGTGGACGACGAGCTTGTCGACGAGCCCCGCGTCGAGGAAGGCCGCCGCCACCTGTGCGCCCCCCTCGACGAGGACGCTGCGTACGTCGCGGTCCCACAGCGCCTTGCAGGTCCCCGCGGGATCGGTGTCGAGCACGAGCGACGGGGCGGTGCCGTCGAGAACGCGCGCGACCGCGGGCACCCGGCCCCTGCGGTCGAGGACGACCCGCAGCGGCTGGGGGCCGTCGTGGCCGGGCAGGCGGACGGTGAGCAGCGGATCGTCGGCGAGGACCGTGCCCGAGCCGACGAGGACGGCGTCGACCTCGGCGCGCAGGGCGTGGGCACGCGCGCGTGCCGCCTCTCCCGTGAGCCACTGCGAGGTGCCGTCGGGCGCGGCGATGCGCCCGTCGATGCTCATCGCCGCCTTGAGGATCACGAAGGGCCGGGCGTGCGCGAGGCCGTGGAGGAACACCTCGTTCTGCCGGGCCGCCGCGTCCGCGCAGACGCCGACCTCCACGTCCACGCCCCGGGCGCGCAGCCGGTCGGCGCCGCCGCCGGCCTGCGGGTGCGGGTCGGCGATGGCGGCGACGACACGGCTCACACCGGCGTCGAGCAGCGCCTGCGAGCACGGGCCCGTGCGCCCGTGGTGGTCGCACGGTTCGAGCGTGACGTAGGCGGTCGCCCCCGCGGCGAGCTCCCCGGCGGTGTCGAGCGCCTCCACCTCGGCGTGCGGTCCGCCCGCGACGGCGTGGAACCCCTCGCCGACAACGGTGCGCTCCCGCACGAGCACGCACCCCGCGAGCGGGTTAGGCGACGTGGTGCCCCGCCCGCGCTCGGCCAGGGCGAGGGCCCGGCGCATCCAGCGCTCGTCGTCACCGGCCATGCCGCCTGCCTGCCTCCTCGCTTGTGCCGTCGGGTCACCCGGGCGTCGCTCGGAGCATGCGAGGCCGGCCGTTCAGTCATCTCGCGGCTGAGCGACCGCGCGCCTTCTTCCATCCGGACTGTCACCGTCGGCTCCGGAATCACACCGGATCTGCCCCGGGGGGCTCGCGGGCTCTACCGCCGGTCGGGGATTGCACCCTGCCCCGAAAGCGCCGGTGCCAGCCTACCAGCGCAGCCGCCGCCCACCGCGTGGCGGCCCCGGGCGTCAGGACCGGCGGGTGAAGGCCGCGACGTACATGCCGTCGACGCCGTCGGCGTCGGGGGTGAGCTGCACCCCGGGGTCGCCGGCCTGGGCCGGGGCGCCGAGCACGGCGGACAGGTCCGCGGGCGCGAACCGGTCGCCGTGGGCGGCGAGGAACGCGGTGGTGACCTCGACGGTCTCGGCCGCCGGCCACGTGCAGGCGCTGTAGACGAGGCGCCCGCCGGGCCCCACGAGCGTCGACGCGGACTCGAGCAGCCGCAGCTGGAGCTCCCCGAGCCGCCGCGGGTCTCCGGGAGCCCGCCGCCAGCGCAGCTCCGGGCGCCGCCGCACGACGCCGAGGCCGGTGCACGGCGCGTCGACGAGCACCGCCTCGAACGACCCGGGCCGCCACGGGGGGACGGCGGCGTCCGCCACGGCGACCCGGACCCGCTCGGCGAGGGCGAGGTGCCGCGCCGCCTTCGCGACGAGCGCCGCCCGGGTGGGCCGCAGGTCGGTCGCGATGACGTGCGCGCCGAGCTGCGCGAGGTGGGTGCTCTTGCCTCCGGGGGCGGCGCACGCGTCGAGCACCGTCCAGTCGGCAGGTACCCGCTCGCCCGCGTCGAGGACGGTCTCGACGAGCGCGCGAACGACGAGCATCGAGGCCTCGTCCTGGGGGGTCGCACGGCCCTCGGCGACGGCGGCGACGGCGCCCGGGTCCGCGCCGGGCACCCGCACCGCTTCCGGCGCGCGCCCGCCGGGCTGCGCGTCGTACCCGGCCGCTCGCAGCTCGGCGACGAGCGCGTCGCGGTCGCCGACCGCGCGCAGCGTAAGGCCGGGCGCGGCGTTGCCCGCTTCGAGCACCGCCTCGGCACGGCTGCCGAAGCGCCGGCGTGCCTCGGCGACGGCCCACGCGGGATAGGCCAGTCGCAGGGCGAGCCCCTCGTCGCCCGCGGGCCATGGCAGCGCCGGGGCCTTGCGTGCCAGGGCTCGCAGCACCCCGTTGACGAACCCGGTCGCCCGCGCGCCGACCTCGGCACGGGCCAGCTCCACCGACGTGCCGACCGCCGCCCGGTCGGGGACGTTGCCTTGCAGCAGCTGCCAGGCGCCGACACGCAGCACGTCGAGCACCTCGGGCTCGATGTCGGCGAGCGGCCGGCGCACGACGTGGGAGAGCGCCCAGTCGAGCGTGCCCTCCCAGCGCAGGGTCGAGTAGGCGAGGTTCGCGGCGAAGGCGCGGTCGCGGTCACCGAGCCGGCCGCTGCGCAGCGCCGCGGCGACCGCCGGCGGCGACCAGGCCCCCTCGGCGTGAACCCGGCGCACCGCCCGCCACGCCGCCCGCCGCGAGGCGAGCCCGATCCCGCCCCCGGCCGCGTCCGGCGTGTCGGGGGCCGGCGTGGCGTCAGCCAAGTCGCTGCCCGCCCGGACGGTAGCCGTTGGCGAAGTCCGCCCCGCTCATCCGCGGCCTGCCCGCCGGCTGCACCTCGTCAAGGCGCAGCGCGCCCGACGCACAGGCCACGACCGGCCCCTCGCCGGTCACGGTGACGACCCCTGGGTCGCCGGAGCCCTCCACGGGGATCGCACGGTGCACCTTCAGGCGCTCGCCGGCGAAGGTGGTGTGCGCCCCGGGGACGGGGTTGAACGCCCGGACGGCGTTGTGGAGCGCGACGGCGTCCCCCCGCCAGTCCAGCCGGGCGTCGTCGGGGTTGATCTTCGGCGCGTACGTCGCCCGGTCGTGGTCCTGCGGCATCGGGTCGATCGACCTGTCGACGAGCCCGCGCACCGCGGCGACGAGCAGGGGCGCGCCGATGCGCGCCAGTCGTGCGGTCAGCTCACCGGCGGTCTCCCCCTCGTGGATCGCCGTGCGTTCGGCGAGCAGGACCGGCCCGGTGTCCATGCCCGCCTCGAGCACGAAGCAGGTCACCCCCGTCTCCGTGTCGCCGTGCAGGATCGCGTGGGCGACGGGCGCCGCGCCCCTCCACGCGGGCAGCAGCGAGAAGTGGAGGTTGACGAAGCCCGCCCCTCCGGCGGCGAGCACGTCCTCGGGCAGCAGCGCGCCGTAGGCAACGACGGCACAGGCGTCGACGTCGAGCCGCCGAAGGTCGTCGCGCACCTCACGCGCCTTGACCGGCTGCCACACGGGGATGCCGGCATCCTGGGCGGCGGTCTTCACCGGTGAGGGTGTGAGCTTGTAGCCGCGGCCGGCGGGGCGGTCGGGGTTGGTCACCACGGCGGCGACCTCGACGGCGGGGTCGTCGACGAACGCCGTGAGCGCGGGCACGGCGGGCGCCGGGGTGCCGAAGAAGGCTATCCGCACCGGCCCGCCGCTCACGAGCCGAGGCGTGGTCGGTCCACGCCTAGACCGCCGGCCGGTCAGAGGCCGCCGCACGGGCAGCCGCACCGGGGTCGTCGAGCTCGCCCGAACGTATGCGGCGCATCGCGTCCTTGCGGTCGTGGCGGGCGAGATGGTCGATGAAGAGGATGCCGTTGAGGTGGTCGATCTCGTGGAGGAACATGCGCGCGACGATGCCCTCACCTGTTCGTTCGAGCGCCTCGCCGTGGACGTCACGGGCCGTGATCCGCGCCCACAGCGGGCGCTTGGTGGGGTAGAACAGCCCGGGGAAGGACAGGCAGCCCTCCTCGCCCTCCTGGACCTCCTCGGAGGTCTCGAGGACCTCCGGGTTGACGTAGACGCCCCGGTCGACCGCGGACTCCTCGTGGTGCAGCTCGAAGGCGAACAGCCGCTTCAGCACCCCGACCTGGTTGCCCGCTATCGCCGCTCCGGCGGCGGCACGCAGCGTGTCGAGCATGTCGTCGGCCAACCGCGCGAGCGCCTCGTCGAACCGGGTCACCTCCGCGGCGCGCTCGCGGAGGATCGGGTCACCGAAGATGCGGATCGGCAGAACGGCCATGGGTGGCTTTCCCTCTCCTCAGGTGCTCACGGGGTCGACGTCGATGCGGACCCGTCGCCCCGCCTTAGCCCAGGCGTGGCGGAGCGGCTTCAAAGCGTCAAGCGTGCCACGCAGCGACGGGGTCTTCACGAGCAGGACGCCCTGGAGGTCCGGGCCGAGCACCTCCGCCCCGTCCGGCAGGCCCGTCCGCAGCTCCTCGGCGACCGCCGGAGCGTCGCCCGCAGCGGTGACGCGCACGAGTGAGGTGTGCGGTGGGTAGCGCAGCGCCCGGCGGCGCTCGGACTCGCCCACCCAGTAGCCCTCGGGGTCCCACCGCACGAGCCCCTGCACCGCGGGATGCGTGGGCTCGCGGGTCTGCACGACGATGCGCCGCGTCCACCGCCCGACTGCGAGCCACAGCCGCAGGGCGTCCTCACCCGCGTCGAGGCTCGCCCGGTTCACCATCGCGTCGGCGTCGGGCAGCACGACCACGTCGGCCGCCAGGCCGGCGAGCCAGGCGGGGTGCGCGACGACGCTGCCCCGGGTCATCACCGCGATCGCCGGGCGGGTGCGGGGCCCCGGCGCGTCGAACCCCTCCATGCGCACCACCTCGGCGTCGGGGTGACTGCGGGCGAGCTCCGCGGCGAAGCGCCCGGCGCCCGCCGCCAGCGGCGCGCTGCGGCGGTCACCGCAGTCGGGGCACGGGAAGGCGGGGCCCGCCCAGCCGCACGTCGCGCACTCCCAGGAGCCGGCGGACTCCTCGCCGCGGGCCACCCGCAGGGCGCTCTCGCAGACGGGGCAGCCGAGCCGGCGGCGGCAGCCGCGGCAGGCCAGGGCCGCCCCCTGCCCCCCGCGGGCCGCCAGCACGACGGCCGCGCCGCCGCTGCGGACCGTGTCGGTGAGGGCGCGCGCCGCACGCGCGGAGAAGCGGGCACGCCGGGAGCCCGGTCGCGGGTCGGCGAGGTCGACGACGTCGACGCGGGGCGCGCGCGCACGCTCGGTGCCCCGGTCGGCGGTGAGGAGGGTGACATGACGGGCCTCGAGGAGGCGCACGAGCGGGGCGCTCGCCAGGTCGGTGAGCAGCACACAGGTCGCGCCGGCCAGGCGCGCGCGGGCCAGGGCGACCTCGCGGGCGTGGTGGCGGGGGCTGCGCCGCTCCTTGTAGGCGGGGTTGGCCTCGTCGTCCACGATGACGAGGCCGAGGTCCCGGACAGGGGCGAAGACCGCCGAGCGCTCCCCGACCGCCACGCGCGCGTGGCCGCTGCGGGCTCGCAGGAAGGCGCGGAAGCGGCTCCGCTCGTCGCCGCCGCGCCAGTCCGCGCCGGCCTCCGCCGCCACCTCCAGCGCCGCGCTCGGCAGCGGGCTGGAGGGGTCGGGGCCGAGGACGACCGCCGCCCGCCCGGCGGCGAGGCAGCGGGCGACGAGGTCAGCGGCCATCGCGGCGCGGTCGTCACCGGGCAGCACGCGCCATGCGAACGCGGAGGGGTCGCGGCGGGGCAGCGCCGCGCTCGCCGCCCGGAGCAGGGCCGACGCGCCGTAGACGCGCCAGGCCGGTCCGGGGCACGGTGGCCGCGCCGCCGCGGGCGCGGGCTGCGCCTCCGGCCAGCGCAGCGCCTCCGCCTCGACGGCGGCGACGCGGGCCGGCAGCGCATGACGGAGCACGTCGGCGAGCGTGCCGGCATAACGGTCGGCGACCCACCGGTAGAGCCGGAGGTCGTCGGCGTCGAACCAGGTGACCTCGCCGACCACCGCGTCGAGCTCGCGGACGTTGTCGGCCTCGGTCCGGTCGACGACGTCGAGGACCCAGCCGGCGCGGCGCCGCCCAGCGAACGTGACGCGGACGCGCCGGCCCGGGACGACACGCATGCCGTCGGGGATCCGGTAGTCGAAGGGCCGGTCGAGGTGCGCCGGGGCGACGTCGACGATCACCCGCGCATACCGCGGGCCGGTCATGATCCCGGCTACGCGCCGGCGGCGGAGCGCAGGTCCTCGGCGCGGTCGGTGCGCTCCCAGCTGAACCCGTCGCGGCCGAAGTGCCCGTAGGTCGCAGTCGCGCGGAAGATCGGGCGGCGCAGATCGAGGTCGCGGATGATCGCGGCGGGCCGCAGGTCGAAGACCTCCTTCACGCCCGCGAGGATCTTGTCGGCGTCATGGGTCTCGGTGCCGAAGGTCTCGAGCGACATCGACACGGGGCGGGCGACGCCGATGGCGTAGGCGAGCTGGAGCTCGGCCCGCTCGGCGAGCCCCGCCGCGACGATGGTCTTGGCCACCCACCGGGCGGCGTACGCGGCGGAGCGGTCGACCTTGGTGGAGTCCTTGCCGCTGAACGCGCCCCCACCGTGGCGGGCCATGCCGCCGTAGGTGTCGACGATGATCTTGCGGCCGGTCACCCCCGCGTCGGCCTGCGGGCCCCCGAGCTCGAACTTGCCCGAGGGGTTCACGAGTGCCTCAGCCGGGTCCCAGTCGAGGCCGGGGGGGATCATCGGCTCGACGACGTGCTCGAGGAGGTCCGGCCGCAGAAGCGTGTCGGTGTCGACGTCGGGCTGGTGCTGGGTGGAGATGAGGATGCGTGAGATCCGCACGGGCCGCAGCCCCTCGTACTCGACGGTCACCTGCGTCTTGCCGTCGGGGCGCAGGTAGGGAACGACGCCACCCTTGCGGACCGCCGCGAGCCGTTCCGCGAGCCGGTGCGCGAGGTGGATCGGCAGGGGCATGAACGCGTCGGTCTCGGTGCACGCGAAGCCGAACATCATGCCCTGGTCGCCCGCGCCGAGCGCGTCGAGGTCGTCGCGCAGGTCCGCGTGCCGGGCCTCGTAGGAGGAGTCGACCCCCCCGGCGATGTCCGGCGACTGCTCGTCGATGGCGACCATGACGCCGCACGTGTCGCCGTCGAAGCCCGCCCCCGCGCGGTCGTAGCCGATCCCCTTGACGGTGTCGCGCGCGACGCGGGCGATGTCGACGTAGGTCTCGGTGCTGATCTCCCCCGCGACGACGACCATCCCCGTGGTCACGAGCGTCTCGCAGGCGACCCGGGCGGCGTCGGGGTTGGGGTCGCCCTCGAGGACCGCGTCGAGGACCGCGTCGGAGATCTGGTCGGCGACCTTGTCGGGGTGGCCCTCGGTGACCGACTCGGACGTGAACAGCCAGCGACGACTCATGGGTGGCGACAGTCCCTTCGTGCGACCACGACGGCTCAGGGCAGGAGTGTAGACGGCGGCCGGCCCGCTAGTCCGACCGTCCGGCGAGCAGCGCCTGGACCCGGTCGCAGATGAGCGCCGCAAGCTGCGCCTTCGTCGTGAGCGGCACCTCGGTGCGCTCGCCGTCGGCGGACAGCAGCAGCGCCCGGTTGGTGTCGACGTCGAAACCGGCGTCGGAGGCGTCGACCCGGTTGACGACGATGAGGTCGAGGCCCTTGCGGTGCAGCTTCTCCCGGCCGTGCTCCTCCGCGAGGGCCGTCTCCGCGGCGAAGCCCACGAGCACCTTGCCGCTCCCCTCCCGCCCGAGCTCGGCCAGGATGTCGGGCGTGCGCTCCAGGCGGACGGTGAGCAGCCGCTCCGACTCCTTCTTGACCTTCTCGGCCGCGCGCGTCACCGGCCGGAAGTCGGCGACGGCGGCGGCTTTGAGCACGACATCGGCCTTGTCGACGAGGCGGAGCACCGCCTCGCGCATCTCCTCGGCCGTCTCGACGTGGTGGACCGTGACGCCGGGAGGGTCGGCGAGCGCCGTCGGGCCGGCGACGAGGTCCACGACGGCGCCACGGCGGGCGGCCTCCTCCGCCAGGCGGTAGCCCATCTTGCCGCTCGAGCGGTTGCCGATGAACCGCACGGGGTCGAGGGGCTCGCGGGTCCCCCCGGCGGTCACGAGCACGCCGCGTCCGGACAGGGGCCCGGCGGGCGGGCGGAGCGCGGCGACCACGGCCGCGAGGATGTCGTCGACGTCGGCGAGCCGCCCCGGCCCGCTGTCCCCCCCGGCGAGCTCCCCCTCGGCGGGTCCGACGAGCCGGGCGCCGCGGACCCGCAGCACCTCCGCGTTCGCCTGCGTCGCGGGGTGCAGCCACATCTCCGTGTGCATGGCCGGTGCGACGACGACCGGGCACGTCAGGCACGCGAAGACCGACGAGACGAGGTCGTCGGCCAGCCCGAGGCTGAACTTGGCCAGGAGGTTGGCCGTCGCCGGGGCGAACACCGCCACGTCGGCCTCGCGGGCGAGGCGGACGTGGAGGATGCGGTGCGCGTCGGTGAAGACCCCGGTGTACGCCGGTCGTCCGGTCAGCCCCTCGAAGGTCGCGGGCCCGACGAACTCGGCGGCCCCCGCGGTGAGCACCGGCTGCACGGTCGCCCCCGCGCGGACGAGCGCGCGGGCCAGGGCCGCGGCCTTGTACGCGGCGATCCCGCCGGACACGCCGAGCAGGACGTGGCGACCCGCGAGCACCCCCTGCCGGCCGTCCGCGTCCATGCCCTGTCCGGTCACCTCGAGGCGGCCGAGCCGCGTCGGCCGCGAGCGCTGCCCAGGCGCGAGTCGCTCGCGCCGCCGTCAGCGATCCTCGTCCTCGCCCTCGGTGTCGAGGGAAAGGATCTGGGCCTCGCCCGCCTCCGCGCCGCCGAGCAGCTCCTCCGCGGTCTGCCGGGCGTCGCCCACCATCTGGACGACGATCTTGCCGGCGGCGATCTCCTCCAGGGCGATCGACAGCGGCTTGTTCGAGTCGACCTGCTCCACGAGCGGGGGCGTGTACTGCCCGAGGCCCTCGCCGAGGGAGTGGTAGTAGTTGTTGATCTCCCGAGCGCGGCGCGCGGCGAGGTGGACGAGCGTGTACTTGCTGTCCACCTTGTCGAGCAGATCGTCGATTCTGGCGATGACGGGCCCTCCTCTGCTAAGGACCTCCAAGTATACGAGCGATGGTGTCGGCTGCCGTGTCGACGTCGTCGTTGACGACGACGTGGTCGAACCAGCGGGCTTCGCCGAGCTCCGCACGCGCCGTGTGAAGTCGTGCGGCGATCGCGTCGGGGCTCTCGGTCCCACGGCTCTCCAAGCGCCGCCGCAGCGTCGCGAGGTCGGGGGGTGCGAGGAAGACGAGGGTCGCGTCGGGCAACCGGTCGCGGATCTGACGGGCGCCCTGGACGTCGATCTCGAGCACGACCGTGCGCCCTGCCCCCAGGGCGTCGCGCACCGGCCCGGCGGGGGTCCCGTAGCGCCAGCCGGAGAACTCCGCCCACTCGAGCAGGCCACCGTCGGCGACGAGCGTGTCGAAGGCTCCCGGCGACAGGAAGCGGTAGTGCACCCCGTCGACCTCGCCCGGCCGCCGCGGCCGGGTCGTCGCCGACACGGACAGGTCGAGGTCGGGAAGGCGTCGGCGCAGGGCGCGCACGACCGTGCCCTTGCCCACGCCGCTCGGACCGCTGATGACGCAGACGCGCCCGGCGCTCATGGAAGGGTCAGAGCGCGTCTTCCCGTCCGGATTCGAACTCGGTGAGCAGCCGCTCACGCTGGTTGCCGCCGAGCCCCCGCAGCCGGCGGGACGGGGAGATGTCGAGCCGCTCCATGAGCTTGCGGGCGCGCACCTTGCCGAGGCGGGGCATGGCCTCGAGCACCGCTGCGACCTTCGTCTTGCCCACCACCTCGTCGGCGTCGGCGCGCCGGAGGACCTCCCGGAAGTCGATCTCCCCGGACTTCAGCTGGTGCTTCAGCTCGGCGCGGACCTTGCGCGCCTCGGCGGCCTTCTCGAGGGCCTGGCGGCGGGCCTCGTCATCCAACTCGGGCAGCGGCATGCGGCCTCCGGTTACTGCGGCTGTCGGGACTCTCGAGTGCGACGGCGGCTCCGTGTCGGCACCAGCGGGGGATGGAAGGCCCGCATCCTATCTGCACGACCACGGCGGTCAACGTGCAGCCCCTGTGCGGCCCCGCGCGGTGCGCCCGCGCCGCCAGGGCGGGGTCAGCCACGAAGGTCCTCCAGGACCGCGCGGGCCACGCCGCCCGGGTCGTCGGACTGCGTGAGGGCCCTGCCGACGACGAGATGGCTCGCCCCCGCCTCGCGGGCCTGCCGGGGGGTTGCGACGCGGGCCTGGTCGTGGTGGTCGCTTCCGGGCAGGCGGATGCCGGGCGTGACCACGAGTGCGGCCGCGCCGACCACCCGACGCACCGCGGCTGCCTCCACCGGAGCGCACACGATGCCGGCCGCGCCGGCCGCGCGCGCCATGGCGGCCAGGCGCGGCACCTGCTCCGCTGCCGGGGGCTGGCCGACCGCTGCGAGGGCGGCGTCGTCGAGGCTCGTGAGCACCGTCACGGCGAGCACGCGGACCCCCGGCGCGGCGTCCACGGCGGCGCCGACCATCGCGGGCCCGCCGGACGCGTGCACGGTCAGCAGGTCGATGCCCAGGCCAGCCGCGGCGGCCGCCGCCCGCGCCACCGTCGTCGGGATGTCGTGGAGCTTCAGGTCGAGGAACACCGGCGCGTGGGCCGCCGCGGCGGCCACCGCGGCGGGACCGTGGGCCGTGTAGGCCTCGAGGCCGACCTTGAGGTGGCCGACGTGCGGGCCGATCGTCGCCGCGAGCTTGCCGAGCAGGTCGAGGTCGGCGGTGTCGAGCGCCGCGATGAGCGGGTTCATGCCCCTCCCTCCACCGCGGCGACGCGGATGCCACCGAGCTGGAGCGCCCCGGTGAGGTCCGCGACGCTTGCGTAGCCGCGGGCGGCCATCCAGCGGGGCAGCTCGTCGAGCAGCTCCTGGCCGATGAGGGGGTTGGCGAAGTTGGCCGTGCCGAGGGCAACGGCGCTCGCCCCCGCGAGGAGGAACTCGACGACGTCGGGCACCGTCATGACCCCGCCCATGCCGATGATCGGCAGGTGGGGGTGGGCGCGGTGGATCTGGTGCACCGCACGGATCGCGACCGGCTTGATCGCCGGGCCGCTCAGGCCTCCGGTCACCGCGCCGAGCCGGGGCCGGGCGGTCTCCACGTCGATGGCCATGCCGAGCAGGGTGTTGATGACGCTCACCCCCGCTGCTCCCGCGGACTGCGCGGCCGCCGCGATCTCGGTGATGTCCGTGACGTCGGGCGTGAGCTTTGCGAACACCGGTACGTTCGACGCCCGGACCACCTGGGCGACCGCGTCGCGGGTGGCATCCGCCTTGCAGGCGAAGACGGTGTTGCGGTCCTCCACGTTCGGGCAGGAGATGTTCGCCTCTACGGCGATCACACCCGGCGCCCCGCGGAGGCGCTCGGCGACATGGCGGTACTCGGCCGTCGTCCTGCCGGCGATCGACACGATCGTCGGCACACCGTGGGCCTCCAGCCACGGAAGGTCCTCGGCGAGCCACCGGTCGATGCCGGGGTTCTGCAGCCCGATGGCGTTGAGCATGCCGCTCGGGGTCTCCGCCATGCGCGGCGTCGGCAGACCGAGGCGCGGCTCGAGGGTGAGCGACTTCACGACCACCGCGCCGAGCCGGGCCACGTCGTAGAAGCGGTGCATCTCCTGGCCGCTCGCGAAGCAGCCGCTCGCCGTGACGAGCGGGTTGGCCAGGACGAGGGGTCCGAGCGCGCAGGACAGGTCGACCTGGTCGGGCCGCAGGGGCGGCTGTGGGTCCACCGCCGCCGTCACGGGGCACGCACCGCGTCGGGTGACGCACCGCTGGGCCGGCCGACGCGGTCCCACCCGATGCGCGCGGCGTTGAAGACGGGTCCGTCGATGCAGGCCCGCAGGTTGTCCCAGCCGCCCTTGCGCCGATAGGGCAGCACGCAGGTCCAGCAGACCCCGACGCCGCAGGCCATGGCCTCCTCGACCGCCACCTGGCAGGGCACCTGCCGGCGGCGGGCGAGCCTGGCCACGGCGGCGAGCATCGCCATGGGGCCGCACGCGTAGATCACCTCGGCGCTCGAGCTGTCGAGAAGCTCGTCGAGCACGTCGGTGACGACGCCGCGGGTGCCGAGGGAGCCGTCCTCGGTGGTGAAGCGCGCGCTGGCGGACAGCCGCTTGGCCTCGATGGCGTTGAACACCCGCTCGGAGGTGGCGGCGCCGATGACCATGTCCGTCCGCAGACCCTGCTGCTGGAGACGCTGGGCGAGGTAGAGCAGGGGCGCCGCCCCGTAGCCGCCGCCGACGAGCAGGCAGCCGACGGGCTTCTGCGGGAGGGGGAAGGGCCGACCGAGCGGTCCGACGAGGTCGACGACGTCGTGCTTCGAGCGCTCTGCGAGCCACCGGGTCCCGACCCCGACGACGTCGAAGACGATCTCGACCGTTCCGGCCCACGGGCCGTGCTTGCTCACCGCGAACACCGAGAAGGGACGCCGCAGCAGCGCGCCGCTCGCGCCGACGGCCACGGAGACGAACTGGCCCGGCTCCGTGCGCTCGGCGATCTCCGGCGCGACGAAGGTGAGCGAGTGGTAGGCGCCGATGCGGCGGTACGCGAGGACCTCGCACATGCCACGCACCGGCCCCTCGCCCCGACCCTGGATGGAGGACGTCGTGCCGCGGCTGACGATGCTGCTGAAGCTCACGGGCCCTCCCCTCCGCCGGCGCCGGGCGCCGCCTCGGTGTGGCGCGTCACTCTAGTCCCGCCGCGCGGTTGCCCGCAGGTCCGCATCACGGTCTCCCGCCGGCCTGTCCGACCGTGTCACGGTGGTAGTCCTGCAGGCTCCGCACCCCGATCGCTCCCGCGCGCAGCGCCTCTATCCCCTGGATGGCGGCGAGGATGCCGGACAGGGTCGTCACGCACGGCACCCCGTGGCTGACGGCCGCGGTCCGGATCTCGTAGCCGTCCGCGCGCGGGCCCGAACCGGCCGGGGTGTTGAGCACGAGGTCGACCTGCCCGGCCTCGATGCGGTCGACGACGTTCGGGCTTCCCTCGCTGTACTTGCGCACGACCTCGGCCTGCACGCCGGCGCGCCGCAGGGTCTCCGCGGTCCCCTCGGTCGCGAGGACGGTGAACCCGAGCTCGGCGAGCCGCTTGATCGGGAAGATCATCGCCCGCTTGTCCCGGCTTGCGATCGACGCGAACACCGTGCCCTTGACGGGCAGCACCATCGCGCCGGTGCCCGCCTGGCTCTTGGCGAACGCGACGCCGAAGTCCGCGTCGATGCCCATGACCTCGCCGGTGGAGCGCATCTCCGGTCCGAGACGGGTGTCGACGCCGGGGAAGCGGTTGAACGGCAGCACCGCCTCCTTCACGGCGACGTGGCGCGGCAGCGGGCCGGTCACCATGTCGTGCTCGGGCAGCAGCCCCTCGCCGCGCAGCTCGGCGATCGTCGCGCCGACCATGACCCGGGCCGCCGCCTTCGCCAGCGGCACACCGGTGGCCTTCGACACGAACGGCACCGTGCGGCTCGCGCGCGGGTTCGCCTCGAGCACGAAGATCGCGTCGTCGCGGATGGCGAACTGGATGTTCAGCGGGCCGCGGGTCTGCAGCGCCCGCGCGATGGCCTCGGTGTACTCGCGCAGCTGGCGAAGCTGGCCCCGGCCGAGGGTGTAGGGCGGCAGGACGCAGGCGGAGTCCCCCGAGTGCACCCCCGCCTCCTCGATGTGCTCCATCACGCCCCCGACGAAGAGCTCCTCGCCGTCGAACACCGCGTCCACGTCGACCTCGACCGCACCCTCGAGGAAGCGGTCGACGAGGATGGTGCCCTCCGCCGCGTTGTCCCGCAGCCAGGCGTCGAGCTGCTCGTCGGTGTAGACGATCGCCATCGCCCGCCCGCCGAGGACGTACGAAGGCCGCACGAGCACGGGGTAGCCGATCCGGGCCGCCACCGCGCGCGCCTCCTCGAGCGTGCCCGCGACCCCGCCGTCGGGCTGGGGGATGGCGAGCTCGTCGAGCACCGCGTTGAACCGGCCCCGGTCCTCGGCGAGGTCGATCGCCTCGGGCAGGGTGCCGAGGATGCGCACGCCGGCCGCCTCGAGCGCGCGCGCGAGCTTCAGGGGCGTCTGGCCGCCGAGCTGGACGAGCACGCCCAGCTTGTCCCGGTCCCCGCCGACCGCGGCGAGCTCTGCGTCGTGCACGGCGAGGACGTCCTCGAGAGTGAGCGGCTCGAAGTAGAGGCGGTCTGCGGTGTCGTAGTCGGTGGACACCGTCTCGGGGTTGCAGTTCACCATGACGGTCTCGTAGCCGGCCGCCCGCAGGGCGAACACCGCGTGCACGCAGCAGTAGTCGAACTCGATGCCCTGCCCGATGCGGTTCGGCCCCGCGCCGAGGATGAGGATCCGGGAGGCGTCACTCGCCGCGACCTCCGTCTCCTCCTCATACGTCGAGTAGTGGTAGGGCGTGGCGGCGGGGAACTCGGCGGCGCAGGTGTCGACGGTCTTGTATACCGGCACGATCCCGAGGCTGCGGCGGCGCTGGCGCACCTCCGACTCGCTGCGGTCGCTCAGGGCGGCGATCGTCGCGTCGGAGATGCCGGCGCGCTTGGCGCGCCGCAGCATCCGCGGGTCGAGCCCCCTGGCGCGCAGCTCGGCGCGGAGCTCGACGATCTGCGCGAGCTGGTCGACGAACCAGGGGTCGTAGCCGGACAGCGCGGCTACCTCGGCGGGGTCCCAACCGCGCTCCAGGGCCGCGTCGACCTGATGGATCCGCTCGGCGGTGGGCGTTGCGAGCCCCTCGCGGGTGGGCTCGGCGCGACCGTCGAGCCCGGCGCCGCCGTCTTCGAGCGACCGCAGTGCCTTGCCGAGCGACTCCTTGAACGTCCGGCCTATGGCCATGACCTCCCCGACGCTCTTCATCCTTGTCGTGAGGACGGGATCGGCGTCGGGGAACTTCTCGAAGTTGAACCGTGGGATCTTCGTCACGACGTAGTCGATCGACGGCTCGAATGCGGCGAGCGTCTCGGCGGTGATGTCGTTGGGAATCTCGTCGAGGGTGTAGCCGACGGCGAGCAGCGCCGCGATCTTCGCGATCGGGAACCCGGTCGCCTTCGACGCGAGCGCCGACGAGCGGCTCACCCGCGGGTTCATCTCCACCACGGTCATGCGGCCGTCGACGGGGTTGACGGCGAACTGGACGTTCGACCCGCCGGTGGCCACGCCGACGCGGCGCATCACCGCGAACGCGGCGTTGCGCATCACCTGGTACTCCGCGTCGGACAGGGTCTGCGCGGGCGCCACAGTGATGGAGTCGCCGGTGTGCACGCCCATCGCGTCGACGTTCTCGATCGGACAGACGACCACCTGGTTGTCCGCGGCGTCGCGCATGACCTCCAGCTCGTACTCCTTCCAGCCGATGAGCGACTCGTCGATCTGGACCTGCCCGATCGGGCTCGCCTCGAGCCCCTCGGCCACGAGCCGGACGAAGTCGTCCTGGTCGCGGGCCATGCCGCTGCCCGCGCCGCCGAGGGTGAACGAGGCGCGCACGAGGACGGGAAAACCGAACCGGTCGGCGAGCTCCTGCGCCTCCGCCAGGCTCGTGGCCTGCCCGGACGCGGCGACGTCGAGGCCGATCTCACCCATCGCCGCCGAGAACGCACGACGGTCCTCGGCCACCCGGATCGCCTCCACCCCCGCGCCGATGAGCTCCATCCCGGCCGCGTCGAGCACGCCGGTCTCCGCGAGCCGCACCGCCACGTTGAGGCCCGTCTGGCCGCCGAGCGTCGGCAGGAGCGCGTCGGGGCGCTCGACCTCGATGACCTTGGTCACGAACTCCGGGGTGAGCGGCTCGACGTACGTCGCGTCGGCGAACTCCGGGTCGGTCATGATCGTCGCGGGGTTCGAGTTGACGAGCACGACGCGGTAGCCCTCCCGCCGGAGCACCTTGCACGCCTGCGCGCCGGAGTAGTCGAACTCGCTCGCCTGCCCGATGACGATCGGCCCCGAGCCGAGGACGAGGATCGTGTGGAGGTCGTCGCGGCGCGGCATCAGGTGTCGCCTCCATCGTCCCGGCTCTGGACGACTCGGGCCTCCTCGGGAGGGGGGCGTGTGCCCTGCTTCGGTCGCCTTACCCGCCCACCC
>Ga0247713_1000188_pt1 | contig 43805 bp, 48 predicted proteins | sample 21E_NmetaG_FD_189936 | JGI IMG/M metagenome (GOLD analysis project Ga0247713, IMG submission 189936) | Soil microbial communities from hillslope of Landscape Evolution Observatory, University of Arizona, Oracle, AZ, United States - 2-1-E_N | ecosystem: Engineered > Artificial ecosystem >...
GTGAGCCTGCGGCACCCGCACACGCGCTCGAGCACCGTGGCCGACACGACCCACCCGCCCGCGCTCACACGAGGGCCAAGCCGCCGCGCGCCCAAACACCCTTGACAGGACCTACAGCCAGCTAGGTCTGGCAGCTACCGCAGAAGTACGCCTCGCTGCCGTCGTCGTCGGTGACCTGGCGGATCGGCTGGCGGCACCGCGGACACGCCTCACCGGTGCGCCCGTACACCTTGAGGAACTCGCCTGACTCGACCTCGTCCTCGTCGTCGTAGTCGGCCCGTTCGTCGGTCCCGCCCTGCTTGACCGCCTCCTGCAGGACTTCCTGGACCGCGCGGTACAGCCGGCGGAACTCCTGGCTGGACAGCGCCGAGGACAGCCGCATCCCCGACAGCCCGGCCGCCCACAGGATCTCGTCGGCGTAGACGTCGCCCAGCCCGACGATGAAGGTGTCGTCCTTGAGCACGTGGCGCAACGGGGCGTTGCGTCGCCGCAGCTCCTGGCTGAACGCCGGCCAGGTGAACGTGTCGGTCAACGGGTCGATGCCGGTGGGCGTCAGCTCCGGCAGCTCGGCCAGCTCCTCGGACGCCACGACGAACAGCTCGCCGTCCTTGGTCGGATCGACGACGTGCAGCGCGCCACCGGCGGTGAACGTCGCCGCCACCTGGGTGTGCTTGCCCAGCGGCGCCGTGGCCGTCTCGCGGGACATCGTGCCCTGGGAACCCAGGCGCACCACGAGGGCCGCCCCCTCGTCGAGCTCGAACACCAGGTGGGAGCCGCGCCGCTCGAGGCTGCGGATCTTGTGGCCGCTGAGGGCCTTGACGAACTCAGGACGGTTGCGGTGTCGGGCCACCAGACTGGCGACCTTGACGGTGACGTCCTTGATCTTCTTTCCGACGACGTCCTTCTCGAGGTTCTTGCGCAGAACCTCGATCTCCGGCAGCAGCGTCACCCACGTCCTCCGAGCCCGAAAAACCACGCCGACCGCGGGTCTGCGCCGGCGGGTCGTGCCGCCCCCGCCCGACGCCGCGTCAGTCGCTGCGGTCGTGCGGCGGGGACACTACCGCCAAACGGGCGACAAGTTCGTCATATGCCTGCCGGGCGGCGGCCTGCTCGGCCTCCTTCTTCGATCGCCCCTCCCCGCGGCCGACCGGCTCGTCTTCCACCACGACCACTGCGGTGAACCGCTTCTCGTGGTCGGGTCCCTCCTCGGTCAGCTCATACACGGGGAGCGAGGACAGCTGTGCGGCCGTCAGCTCCTGCAGCGACGTCTTGTAGTCCAGCGAGGCCCGGCGCTTGGACAGGTCGTCGAGCAGGTCGCCGAACAGCCGGCGGATCAGCTCGGTGGCGGCCGCGATCCCCTGGTCGAGGTAGACGGCGCCGAACACCGCCTCGAGCGTGTCGGCCAGGATCGAGTCCTTGTCGCGGCCACCGGACTGCTCCTCGCCGCGCCCCAGCAGGACGTGGTCGCCAAGCCCCAGCGACCGGGCGAGCTCGGCAAGGCTTTGGGTGTTGACCGCGGCCGCCCGGATCTTGGCCAGCCGCCCCTCCGGCGCGTCGGGGAACCGCCGGTAGATCTCGTCGGTCACCACCAGCCCGAGCACCGCGTCGCCCAGGAACTCCAGCCGCTCGTTGGTGGGCAGGCCGCCGGCCTCGAAGGCGTAGCTGCGGTGGGTCAGCGCCAGGACGCCCAGCTCGTCGTCGAGCGTGATCCCCAGTACCTGCGCGACGCCCCCGACGTCGGGCTGGGCGGTCAACGGCCGAGGCCCGCCTGGATCAGCGCGGCGGCGTCGCCGACCGTCTCGGCGGCCAGCAGCGCGTCGTCGTCGACGTTCGGGGTGTGACCGCGGGTCCGCAGCTCCTGCTCGACGCTCTCGACGACCTCGACCAAGTCCAGGGAGTCGGCGTGCAAGTCCTCGTCGAAGCGGCTGTCAGCGGTGACGGGGCCGTCGATGCCCAACACCGTGGCGAGCCGGTCGGTCAGCAGCGCCACGACCTCGTCGGTCGTCATCTGTTCAGCCATCGTCCCGCCTTTCCTGCGCCTGTGACATCTGCCCGCTGATGCGCTGCGCCAACCCCGCCACTGCCACCTGCTGCGCCCGTCGCAGCGCCGCCGCGATATCGCCGGCGGATGCCGCGCCGTGCGCGACGAGGACCTCGCCGTTGACGCCCAGCAGCGACGCCACCGTATCGGCCTCACCGTCGCCAGGGACAGCCGCGGCCTCCAAGGTCTTCAGGAAGATGTTCCCGGTGAACCCGTCGGTCACCACGACGTCGACATCACCGGCGAGCACCGCCGCCGGCTCGATGTTGCCGGTGAAGCCCGAGGTCGCCGAGAGCACGTCGAAGGCCTCCTTCGCCCACGCGTGGCCCTTGCCCGGCTCGTGGCCGACGTTGAGCAGCCCGACGCGCGGCTCGGGCGCACCCAGCACCTGCGCGTAGGCCCGCGCCATCGCCGCGTAGCCCCCGACCACGTCCGGGTGCACGTCCATGCTGCCGCCGGCGTCGGCCAGCACCACGGTCCGGCCCCCCTCGACCGGGATCGCCGCCGCGACGACCGGCCGTCGCACGCCGGGCGCGCGGCCCAGCGCCAGCAGCGCCGCGGTCAGCGTCGCGCCCGTGGAGCCGGCGGACACCACCGCCGCCGCCTCACCGGCGGCCACGAGCTCACAGGCGACGCGCACGCTCGCGCGTGGTTTGGCGCGCAGCGCCGCGACGGGATCCTCGTCCATCCCCACGACGTCGGGCGCGTCGACCACGGGCAGGTCACCGCCAGCGCGGCGCAGGTGCTCGGCGACGAGGTCGGCGGCGCCGACACACACGACGTCGACCCCGTGATCGGCCGCGGCGCGCAGCGCCGCCTCCACGGGTGCGGCGGGGGCGTGGTCCCCGCCCATGACGTCGAGTGCGACCCTCATCGCTGCCGCCCGGGGCCCGTCACGCCGTGGGAGCTACTCCTCGACCTGGACGACCTGGCGGCCGGCGTAGTACCCGCACACCGAGCAGACCGTGTGCGGCTGCAGCGGCGACTTGCACCGTGCGCACGACGCGCTCGCGGGCGGCGCCGTCCGCAGCCACTGCGACTTGCGGTGGCGGGTGCGTGCGCGGGACTTCTTCCTCTTGGGGACAGCCATCAGATCGCTCCTGGGTCAGTTGTCGGAGTCGCTCAGGCGCAACCCCTCGAGGGCGGCCCAGCGGGCGTCGACGGTCACGTCGACGCAGTCACAGTCCTCTTCGTTGTGGTTCTTCCCGCACTGGGCGCACAGCCCCTTGCAGTCTTCGTCGCACAGCGGCCGGTACGGCACCGCGGGAACGAGCGCGTCACGGATGAGCGTATCGAGGTCGATGGTGTCTTCGCCCAGCTCGTAGCCGGCCTCGACGTCCTCGGGGGAGTCGGCGCGCGCGGGGTCGGAGAACAGCTCGGTCACCTCGGCCGACACGTTGCGGACGAGGTCCTGCAAGCACCTCGCGCAGCTGACCCGCAGGTCCGCCGACACGGTGCCGCGCACGAGTAGCCCGTCGACGACGCTCTCGATCACGCCGAAAAAGCGGATGTCGCCGTCGATCTCGGCCACCTCGAAGTCCAGGTCCTCGGCCGGCGGCACGACGAGGTCGACCCGGCGAGATGCGCCGGGCCGGTCGATGAGATCGGTGACCCGGATGATCCGGTCACGTGCATCGGAAGGCATCACAAAGCAGTGGCGTCGAACGAGGTGGGTGGGCGCGCCGCGACAGGCGCGAAGGCCCATGGTAACAGCGCCACGAGGGCAGGCGACCCGGCGGTCAGCCCTGCTCGTAGTCGTACAGCTGCGACGACGCGGGGGCCGCCGGCGCCTCCTGCACGGGGATCTCGCCGGACAGCTCGTCGCTGACCAGCCGCCCCCGCAGCCGTTCCCTGCCCTTCTCCACCGATCGCATGGTCTTGGCGAGCACGATCTCGAAGTTCGCCAGCTTGCTGTCGACGTAGTCCTCGGCCTCAAGCCGCAGGACCCGCGCCTGCTCGCGGGCCTCTTCCAGGATGCGCTCGGCCTGACGCTGGGACTGTCGGACGACTTCGGTCTCGCTGATCAGACGGGCGGCTTCGTTCTTGGCGTCGGCGACGATCTGCTCGGCCTCCCGTTCGGCCTGCTCGAGCACCTCGTCGCGCTCCTTGAGCACCCAGCGCGACTGGCGGATCTCCTCGGGCATCGACGCGCGGATGTCGTCGATCACGTCCTCGAAGTCCTTGCGGTTGACCATGACCGACGCGGACAGCGGCACGGGGCGCGCCTCGGCGAGCAGCTGCTCCATCTGGGCCAGGTAGCCCTCGACGTCCACTTGTCCGGTTCCTTTGTCGGTGCGGTCAGGTGCGCAGGTGGCGGGCCAGGTGATCGGCCACGACCGGTGGGACGAAGTCCGACACGTCACCACCGAACCTGGCGACTTCTTTCACCAGGGATGAGGAGAGAAACGAGTATACGGGGCTGGTCGTCAGAAACAGGGTCTCGACATCGCCCAGACGGCCGTTCATCTGCGCCATCTGCAGCTCGTACTCGAAGTCGCTGACAGCCCGCAGACCCTTGACGATGATGCCCACCCCCCGCTCCCGGCAGAAGTCGACCAGCAGCCCTTCGAACACCTCCACGTCGACGTTGGCCAGGTCGGCCGTGACCGCCTCGAGCAGCTCGACGCGCTCGTCCAGCCCGAACATCGGCGCCTTCGCCGCGTTGCGCAGGCAGGCGACGATCAACCGGTCGAACCGCCCCGCCGCGCGTTGGATGACGTCCAGGTGCCCGTAGGTCACAGGGTCGAAGCTGCCGGGGTACACGGCGGTGACAACCATTCAGCGGTCTTTCGCGCGCAGATACAGCAGGACGGTGTCACCGTAGGAGCGTTGACGGTCGACTGCCAGCAACTGCGACGGGAGACCGCCCCCCAGCTGCGGGTCGCGCCGGTCGCGTTCGACCACCACCAGCCCGCCGGGCGCCAGCGCGTCGCCGGCGTGCAGCTGCTCGACCAGGGCGGTCACCGCCGCCAGCGAGGTGTCGTACGGAGGGTCGCAGAACACCACGGCGTAGCGGCGACCCGCCGATCGGGACACGAACGCGGCGGCGTCGCCGCGCACGACCGTCGCGCGCTCGGACAGGCCGGCCGCGGCCAGGTTGTCACGGACGACCGCGGCGGCGCGCTCGTCGCGTTCGACGAACGTCGCCCAGCGGGCGCCCCGGGACAGCGCCTCGATGCCCAGCGCCCCCGACCCGGCGAACAGGTCCAGGACGTCCGCACCGTCGATCTCGTCGCCGATCGAGCTGAACAGCGCCTCGCGGACGCGGTCGGCGGTCGGACGCGTCCCGCGCCCCGGCGGCGCCTTGAGCCGCCGGCCGCCCGCGGTGCCGGCGATGACCCGCATCAGCCGGTCTCGAGGGCCGCGAGCCGCTCGTCGCCGTACCGCCGGCGGACCTCGTCGGCCAGCGCGGGGTGCCCGGTCAGGTCGTGGTCAGCCTGGACCAGCCGCGTCGCGTCTGCCCGGGACGCGACAACCAGGTCGTAGTCGCGGATCAGCTTCGCCAGCTTCAGGTCGGGAAGACCGGACTGGCGGGTGTCGAACAGGCTGCCCTCGCCGCGCTGCTCCAGGTCGATCTCGGCCAGGCGGAACCCGTCGGTCGTGGACGCGAGCGCTTCCAGCCGAGCGGCACCCCCGTCCTCATCACCGACCCGGGTGGAGAACAGCACGCAGTAGCTGCGGGCCGAGCCGCGTCCCACCCGCCCGCGCAGCTGGTGAAGCTGGCTGATCCCGAACCGGTCGGCGTCCTCGATGATCATCACCGTCGCCTCTGGCACGTCGACGCCGACCTCGATGACCGTGGTCGCGACCAGGACCTGCGCCGAGCCCTCCCGGAACGCCTCCATCGCGGCGTCGCGCTCGGCCGCGGACAGCCGGCCGTGCACGAGCACGACGCCCAGGTCGCCAAAGACCTCGTCGGCCAGCCGGCGGTGCACCTCCACCGCAGCCGCGACGCTGCGGTCGCCGGCGGTGGCGTCCCCGACGCGCAGCGCGTCGGACTCCTCGACCAGCGGGCACACCACGTAGGCCCGCTCCCCGGCGCCCGCGCGCTCCCGGATGAAGTCGTACAGACCCTGCCGGCGGGGCGAATCCGAGGCGATGACCTGCGTGACGATCTCCTGACGGCCGGGGGGAAGCTCGTCGAGCACGGTGACATCCAGGTCGCCGTACAGCGTCAAGGCCAGCGACCGTGGGATCGGTGTTGCGGTCATGACCAGCACGTCGGGGCTGCGCCCGTCAGACCGCTTGTCGCGCAGGCGGGTGCGGTGCTCCACCCCGAAGCGATGCTGCTCGTCGATCACCACGACGCCCAGATCGTGGAAGGCCACCTGCTCCTCGAGCAGCGCGTGGGTGCCGACGAGCAGGTCGATGTCACCGCTGACCAGCTGCGCCAGCAGTCCCCGCCGGCGCGTGGTCGACGTCGCACCGGTCAACAGCTCCAGCCGTGGTCCCCCCGGTGCGTTGACGCCCAGCGGCGACAGCAGCGCGGTGAAGGTGCGCAGGTGCTGTTCGGCCAGGACCTCGGTGGGGGCCATCAGCACGGCCTGGCGTCCCGCGTCGAGCGCCGCGAGCATCGCCCAGGCGGCGACCAGCGTCTTGCCGGCCCCGACGTCGCCCTGCAGCAGCCGGTGCATCGGCTTGGGCGCGGCGAGGTCCGCGGCGATCTCCTCGAAGGCCTTGGACTGCGCGCCGGTCGGTCGGAACGGCAGCACCTCGACGAACCGCGCCGCGACGCCGTCGGGCGGCGGCGCCTGCGCCAGGCCGACGGCCTCGGACTCCAACCGCCGCCGGCGCTGCTGCAGGCCGACCTGCAGCGTCAGCAGCTCGTCGTAGACCAGACGGCGCCGCGCCTGGGGCACGTCGGCGAGGTCCGCAGGCCGGTGGATCCGCCGCAGCGCCGTGTCGTAGTCGAGCAGGTCGCGGTCCTTCCGCAGGTCCTCGGGCAGGTGCTCGGGCAGCGGAGGCAGCGCGTCCAGCGCGGCGCGCACCACCTCGGCGATCGTGCTCGACGGCACCTTCTCGGTGGCGGGATAGGTCGGTTGGATGCGGTCGGTGTCGTCGACGGTCTCGCCCTCCCCCAGGACGACGACCTTCGCGTTGCGCAGCTGCAGGGTGGACTTGAACTGCTCGAGGGTCCCGCTGGCGGCGACGCGGCTTCCCGCGGGCAGCCGCTTGGGCATCCACTCCTGGTTGAAGAAGCTCACCTCGACCCGGCCGCCGGCGTCGTCGACCACCTTGGCCTTGGCGATCGTCATCCGCCGGCCACGAGGCCGCACGATGTTCCAGCTGCCGATCGTGCCGACGATGGTGACCGGCTCGCCCAGCGGCGCCTGAGCGACCGGCACCTGTTCGCCGATGTCGCGGTACTTGCCCTGGTGCGGGTAGTGCTCGAGCAGGTCGCGGACGGTGTGCAGGTCCAGCGACCGGCCCAGCGCCCCCGCCAGCCGGGGCGAGACCCCCGGCACGGCGGCGATCTCGGCGTCCAGCCAGGCCCGGGCGTCCATGCGGCGCAGTGTAGAAGCGGGGTGCGCCGCCGAAGTGGTGCCGGCACCGGCACGGCGGTAGCCTGTGACGTCACCGCCGGCATCGTCGGCGTCTTTCGCGCGTTTGGGGCGCGACACCACATCTACCGTTGAACTCGAGGACGAACCATGGCTGCCGTGTGCGAGATCTGCGCCAAGAAGCCGAACGCCAGCTACCAGGTCAGCTTCTCCCACCGCCGGTCGCACCGGTGGTGGAAGCCCAACGTGCAGCGGGTCCGCATCTGGGAGAACGGCGGCGTGCGGCGCGCTGACGTCTGCACGTCGTGCCTGAAGGCCGGCAAGGTGCAGCGCCCCCCGCAGCGTTCGCGCTGACCTCAGCCGCGCCGTCGCCAGCCGTGGTCGACGGGTCCGATGCCCTCTCCCAGGCGCAGACCGTTCGCGATCGCGCCTGACACGTAGTCCTTGGCGGCGCGTACCGCGTCGGGGACGTCCAGACCGTGCGCGCGGTACGCAGCGATCGCCGACGCGAGGGTGCACCCCGTCCCGTGCGTGTCGCGCGTGTCATGACGGGGGCCGGTGACCCAGGTCTCCGTGGCGCCGTCGAACAGCAGGTCGGCCGAGGCCTCGTCGTCGGGCAGGTGACCGCCCTTGATGAGCACCCACCCGGCCCCGAGCGCCTTGACGGCGCGTGCCGCCTCGGCCATGTCCGCGCGGGTGCGCACCACCATGCCGGTCAGCACCGTCACCTCCCCGAGGTTGGGCGTGACCACCTCCGCCAGCGGCAGGATCCGGGTGCGCAGCGCCTCCACGGCCTCGGGCGCCAGCAGGGGGTCGCCGTGCTTGGAGGCGCAGACCGGGTCGACCACCAAACGAGTGACGTCGTGCGCGGTCAGCCCCTTGACCACCGCGTCGATGATGGTGGCGGTCGCCAGCATGCCGGTCTTGACGGCGTCCGCGCCGATGTCGCCGAGCACCACATCCAGCTGCTGCGTGACGAACTCGGGGGGGACCTCATGCACACCGTGGACGCCGACGGTGTTCTGCGCGGTCAGCGCGGTCAGCGCACTCATGCCGAACACGTCCAGCTCCTGGAACGTCTTCAGGTCCGCCTGGATGCCGGCGCCGCCGCCCGAGTCCGAGCCGGCGACGGTCAGCACGCGGGGCAGCGTCATGGCCCCTCCTGTCGATAGTGGTCCCAACCCATGCCGGCGAGGTCGCGGGTCGATCCGTCGGGCAACCGCAGCGTGGCCGCCGGCGACCCCTGGATGACCTCACCGACCTCGACAGCGCCAGCAGCCTCCGCGGCCGGCACCCCATCCGCGGCGACGGTGGCGACCAATGCGTAATCGTCGCCCCCGCCGGCGACGAACACCATCGGATCCACGTCGAGCGCCCGCGCCGCCTCGTGCACCCCTGCAGCCGCCGGCAACCGCTCGGCGTCGACAACGGCGGCGACGCCCGAGGCCTCGCACACATGCAGCAGGTCGGCGCCGAAGCCGTCGGAGACGTCGATCATCGCCGTCGCACCGGCGGCTGCCAGCGCGGCGCCGGCGTCGACCCGCGCGACCGGCCGGCGGTGCGCCTGCAGCAAGCGCTCGTCGGCGTCGACGCCGGCTCGCAGCTGTGCCAGGGCCGCCGACGCGCCACCCAGCTCGCCGACCACGACGATCCGGTCACCGGGTCGGGCGCCGGACCGGCGCACGGCGGCGTCAGGCTGCACATCGCCCAGCACGGTGACCGACACGGCCAGTGCCTGCGCAGCGACGGTGTCGCCACCGACCAGCCGCAGCCCCCACTCACGACAGGCCTCGGACATGCCCTCATACAGCTGCTCGACCGCCGCCGCGTCCAGTGAGGGGGGGCGACACAGCCCAACCACAGCGACCGTGGGCCGCGCCCCCATAGCCGCCATGTCGCTGACGTTGACCGCGACCGCCTTCCAGCCGACGTCGGCCATCGACGACAGGTCGCGGCGGAAGTGCACCTCGTCGACGAGCACATCCACGGCCAGGCAGACACCCCGGCCGTCCAGGTCGATCACCGCGGCATCGTCGCCGTGGCCGACCACGAGGTCGTCGCCCGCCGACGCCAGGAACGGCGACAGGCGCGCGATCAGCTCGAACTCGCCGAGGTTGGACACCCCCTCAGTATCGCCCCCTACGATGCGCGCGGCCGAACCGCGTGGACGACGACGAGTGGAGACCGACGTGGCCGTGTTGAACACCATCGAGCTCGAGGGCGTGTCGGACGACAGCTGGAAAGCCGCCGCCCAGGAGGCATTGCGGGAGGCCGCGAAGACGCTGCGCAACATCCACCGCATGGACATCCTCGGGACCAGCGCGGTCGTCGACGGCGAGGGGGTCATCGAGTACCGAACGCGGGTTCGCTTGTTCTTCGAGGTGGACCGCAACCGCGCCGGCGCGGTCGCTGGCTAAGATCCCGACCCCGCGACAAGGAGCACACCCATGGTTTCGGCGTACATCCTCATCCTGACCGAGGTCGGCAAGGCCGCACAGGTCGCCGCCGCCGTCGCAGAGATCGAGGGCGTCGAGGCCGCGGAGGACGTCACCGGCCCGTACGACGTCATCGTGCGTGCCAAGGCCAACGACGTCGACGAGCTCGGCCGCATGGTCGTCGCGCGCATCCAGGCGGTGGATGGCATCGACCGCACGCTCACCTGCCCCGTCGTCCACCTCTGAATAGGGCCGCTACCGCCTTCGGCTGCTTGAGCGGCTTTTCGGGCCGCTACCGCCTTCGGCTGCTTGAGCGGCTTTTTCGGGCCGCTACCGCCTTCGGCTGCTTGAGCGGCTTTTCGGGCCGCTACCGCCTTCGGCTGCTTGAGCGGCTTTTCGGGCCGCTACCGCCTTCGGCTGCTTGAGCGGCTTTCTCCCTATGGGCCGTGGAGGCCTTCGGCCGCGCCGGCCTCCAGCGCCAGCTGCAGGAGCCGGTCGATCAGCTGGGGATAGGTCAGTCCCTGGGTCTGCCACACGTACGGGAACATCGAGACCGGCGTGAACCCGGGGATCGTGTTGATCTCGTTGACCAGCACCTGACCGGACTCGGGCAGGTAGAAGAAGTCCACCCGCGCCATACCCCGCGCGCCGATGCTCAGGTAGGCCTCGCGGGCGTAGGCCCGGCATGTCTGAACGATGTCGTCGGGCACGTCGGCGGGGCACTGCAGCTGCAGCGAGTCGTCGAGGTACTTGCCCTCGAAGTCGTAGAACTCGTGCTCCGTGCGGACCTCACCAGGCGGCGTCACCTCCAGCTCCGTCTCGACGTTGCCGATGACGCCGCACTCGATCTCGCGGGGCCGCTGTAGTCCCTGCTCGACGATGACGACCCGCCCGTAGGTGAAGGCGTCCTCGATGCCCGCCAGCAGCGCCTCGCGGTCCCGGCACAGATGGATGCCGATGGACGACCCCTGCCGGGCGGGCTTGGTGAACATGGGGAACCGCAGCGCTGACTCCAGACTGCGCACCACAGCCTCGCGATCCGCGTCCCACACCGACCGCCGGATCGTCTCGTACGGGACCTGCGGCAGGCCGCGCGCTTTGAACACGTTCTTCATCTGGCGCTTGTCGATCCCCACGGCCGACGACGCCACGTCGGCGCCGACGTAGGGGATCTGATACGACGCGAGCAGCCCCTGCACGGTCCCGTCCTCCCCGTACGGACCGTGCAGGACTGGGAAGCACACGTCGACGGGGCCGATCTCGATGCCCTCGAAGGTGTCACCGAAGCGCACGAGGCGCGGTCCCTTGCGGGTCTGGACCAGCGCGACGGTGTCACCGTCCTCAGGCACCGACGGCAGCACTCCTGCAGGCGTGTCGGGCACCCCGTCGACCAGTGTCCAGCGGCCGTCGCGGGTGATGCCGACCGTCGTGACCACGTAGCGCTCTGGATCGAGCGCGGCCAGGACCGAGCGCGCCGACAGGCACGAGATCTCGTGCTCGGCCGAGCGGCCACCGAACAGGACCAGCACGCGCACGCGCTCGGTCGCCGTCACTGCCGCTCCAGCCCGTGGAACTCAGGCTTGGGCTGCCGGGACATCAGCGAGATCACCATGTCGCGTGGATCCATCCCATCGTGCACGACCTTGACGACGTGCTCGACGATCGGCATCTCCACATCACGCGCCGTGGCCATGTCCAGGATCGCGCGAGAGGACTTCACGCCTTCGGCGACCATGTTCATCTCGGCGATGATCTCGTCGATCGTGCGGCCCTTGCCCAGCTCCTCCCCCACGTGACGGTTGCGCGACTGCCGGCTCATGCACGTCGCGACGAGGTCGCCCATGCCGGCCAAGCCGGAGAACGTCAGGGGGTTCCCGCCGTATGCCAGCCCCAGTCGGGTCATCTCCGCCAGCCCACGGGTGATGAGCATTGCCTTGCTGTTGTCGCCGAACCCCATGCCGTCGGCCATGCCGGCCGCCAGGGCGATCGCGTTCTTCACGGCGCCGCCGAGCTCCACGCCCACCACGTCGGGGTTGGTGTAGACGCGGAAGTAGGGCGTGTGACTCATCGCCTGGACGCGCTCGACGATGGTGGTCTCCGGACCGGCCGCCACAGTTGCGCCGGGTAGCCGGCGGGCGCACTCCTTTGCCAGGTTCGGTCCGGAGACCACGACGACGTGTCCGAGGGGCACGTCAAGCGTGCTGCGCACGATCTGGCTGGCGCGCTGGTTCGACGACAGCTCGATGCCCTTGATCAGGCTGACGAAGATCCCCGACCGCGGAACGATGTCCCGCCAGTCCTCCAGACAGGGGCGCAGCGCGTGGCTGGGGATCGCGAGCACGATGATCTCGGCGTCGGACAGGGCCTCGTGCGGGTCGGTGGTCGCGCGCACCCTGGGATGCAGGTCGATCTCGCCGAGGTAGTCCGGGTTGCGATGGTCGCTGTTGATCGCCTTGGCCACCGCAGGCTCACGGGCCCAGATCACGACATCCTCGTCCGCATCGGCACAGATGGTGGAAAACGCCGAGCCCCACGATCCCGCGCCCATGACGGCCACTTTGCCCATCGCTGCCTCCTCCCGGCCCGCTGCAGTGTAGGGAATCAGGCTCCCGCGCCGGCGAACCGGACTACCCTGCGGCAGTGACCACCACGGCGATCATCCCGATCAAGGCGCTGGGGTCGGCCAAGGGCCGCCTGGCAGCGACGCTGACCCCGCCGCAGCGGCGTGAGCTGGTGACCTGGATGGCGCACCGCGTGATCGCCGCATGCCGGGATTGCGCTGCGATCGATGACATCCTGGTCGTGGCGGGTGACCAGGCGGCGGCCGCCATCGGGCAGGACGCGGGTGTGCGGACGATGGTCGTCGACGTGCCCGGCCTCGGCGTGGCCCTCGCGGCCGCCGAGGACTGCACGACGGACGCCGCCGCCACGATCGTCGTGGCGGCAGACCTCGCGGCGTTGACGTCGGCCGACCTCGACGCCGTGTTCGCCGCGGTGCCGGATGACGGGTCGGTGGTGGCGGTGGCGCCGACCGAGGACGGCGGGACCGGTGCACTCCTGCGCCGGCCACCACAGGTCATCGCCAGCGCGTACGGGCCCGGCTCTGGCCGGGCGCACCGCCAGCTCGCCGAGCAGGCCGGCGTCGCGTGTGTCGTCGTGCAGCGACGCGGACTTGCCTTCGACCTCGACCAACCCGACCAGCTGGCCGCGTTGGCTCTGGGCGACGACGCCGACGTACCCTGCCCGCGGCACTGACGACCGACACAGGAGCGGGCATGCCGCAGGGCACCGTGAAGGACTTCGACATCTCGACAAAGACGGGGACGATCCTGCTGGACGATCAGCAGGAGCTGCCGGTGGACGCCGAGACCTTCGCCGCCTCCGGCCTCCTCGAGCTGCGCCTGGGTCAGCGCGTGCGGTTCGACCTGGAGGGCGACGGCGACGACCGCCGGGTCCGACGGCTGACGCTCGTCAGCTTCTGACGCGAGCCGGGCGCACCGCCGTTCGCGGTGCGCCCGACCGGAAGGTCCCTAGCTGCGCTTGCGCGGCGTCGTCTTGCGCGCCGTCGTCTTCTTGGCGGTGGACTTCCGCGGCGCCGTCTTGCGTGCGGTCGTCTTCTTCGCCGTGGTCTTGCGTGCGGTCGACTTCTTCGCCGTCGACTTCCGCGGCGTCGACTTCTTCGCGGTCGACTTCTTCGCGGTCGACTTCTTCGCCGTGCTCTTGCGCGGCGTCGACTTCTTCGCGGTCGACTTCTTCGCGGTGCTCTTGCGCGCCGTCGACTTCTTCGCCGCCGACTTCTTCGCGGTCGACTTCTTCGCGGTGCTCTTGCGCGCCGTTGACTTCTTCGCCGCCGACTTCTTCGCGGTCGACTTCTTCGCCGTGCTCTTGCGCGCCGTCGACTTCTTCGCGGTCGACTTCTTCGCCGTGCTCTTGCGCGCCGTCGACTTCTTCGCGGTCGACTTCTTCGCCGCCGACTTCTTGGCGGTCGACTTCTTCGCGGTCGACTTCTTGGCCGTCGACTTCTTGGCCGTCGACTTCTTCGCGGTCGACTTCTTCGCCGTGCTCTTGCGCGCCGTCGACTTCTTGGCCGTCGACTTCTTGGCCGTCGACTTCTTCGCCGTCGACTTGCGCGCCGTGGACTTGCGGGCGGAGCCACCGCCGCTGGAGCGACCGCCTCCCCCGCCGGTGACGGCACCGGTCACTGCGGACAGTGCGCTCTTGGCTGTGTCGAGCGCGCCTTCAGCGACGTTGCCGACCGTCTCGACAACACTGTTGGAGTCATCGGACCGGTTGTTTCCGTTGGCCATGCGTCCACCCCTTTGCGCCGCTACGGCGCGATCATCGCGGTGAGTCGGTTGCTCATGTCATGCCGAACCGCGCGTTGCACTGGCTGCTATGACAACCCGAGACGTGGTTCCGGCTTGGTCGATGAACGTCGTCGAGCGGTTGCCCGACGCCACTGCGCGATCGCCGTCTCGGCGTTTCGCGGTGGCGACGTTACTCAAATCAGCGTTGATGAATCAACGATCCGTTCGTATTCCTCGTTCGATCGTCGATCACACATGACAACGGTCGACGTGCGCGCCGGCCTGTGCAGGGACACGATGCATGCATGAATGTTGATCGCGTGCGCTCCGCCGTCGTGCTGCTGTCCGCCGTCCTCGCCCTTGGCTGCGCCGCCATGGCGGTTGCCCATGCCGGTGTGAACGTGCCGGTGCTGTCACGCATCGGACCCAGTGGGGAGGCGACGGTCCCGCCGGCGGTCGTCGGCTTCTCGGTGGCCGCGGTCGTCTTGGCGTTGGTGGCAGTCGGGGCAGCACGCCGACGAGCGTGGGCGTGGGCGTTGGGCATCGTCGCGCACGCACTGGTCATCCTCGGCGCAGCGCTGCCCTTTCGCGGCATCGGCAGCCTCATCGGCATCGTGACCAGCGGAATTGCCCTCGGCCTGCTGGTGTCACGACCGGGACGAGACGGGCTGTTGACAACTACCACCTGAGCAACGCCGCCTGTCGCACCCACGATCGATGCTCGCCATCACGCCGGCGAGAGGAAGATAGATGCAGTGCGCGATCGGTACCTGCGACCGCACCGCCTATGCCCGGAACCTGTGCCGGTCCCACTACCGGCAGCTGCGCCGGTTCAGCGACGCCTACACCACGGCCCCAGCGCAACCAACACGGCGGACCTGTTCGGTCCCCTCATGCGACAACCCGCACGACGGTCGCGATCTCTGTCACGGCCACTATCAGCGCCTGCGTCGCAGCGGCGATGTGCAGCGGCACGTGCCGCTGGGTCGACGCCGTCAGCCCGAGCGATGCACGGTCGTGGACTGCATGCGACCCACGCACGCCAAGGGGTACTGCCGCACACACCACGACCGCGCCGTCGTCAACGGCCCGATCGAGGGCGCGTCGCCCATTCGCGTCGCGACCGGTGGAGGATGGCTGAGCCACGGGTACTGGTACGTCCCTGTACCGGCCGATCTACGGCACTTGACTGGCGGGGACACGCAGATCGCTGAGCACCGGCTTGTGATGGCCCGACACCTGCAGCGACCGCTCTATCCGGGAGAGGTCGTCCACCACATCAACGGTGACCGCCTCGACAACCGCTTGGAGAACCTCGAGCTGTGGTCGACAACACAACCGAAGGGTCAGCGCGTGGAGGACAAGGTCGACTACGCCATCGAGATCCTGCGCCGCTACCGGCCTGCTGCTCTCGCGCCCGGTATGCAGCGAGACCCCGCGCACGGGGTGTGAGCGAGGTCTCTTTGAAGTAGTCCCGAGGAGATTTGAACTCCCGTTTCTGCCTTGAGAGGGCAGCGTCCTAGGCCGCTAGACGACGGGACCACAGCTCGGGGGGAAGGACTTGAACCCTCAATAACTGGACCAGAACCAGTCGTGTTGCCAATTACACCACCCCCGAAGGGCGCGTCAGCAACGGTACCAGCGCCGTCAGACCCGCTCAATTCACCGCCCTATCCGGCCACCTTCTCCTTGGCCGCGGCGATCCGCTCCAGCACCAGACTGCGATCGAGCAGCGCCAGCGTCTGGGGCAACGGAGTGCTCACGGCCGTTCCGGCGACCGCCACGCGGACCGGTTGCATCACCTTGCCGACCCCCAGTTCCATCCGCTCGGCCAGCGCCCGCAGGGCCCCCTCGATCGCCTCGCCGTCCCAGTCCACATCGGACAGCACCGGCCCCACCGCGTCGAGCACCTCGCCGGCACGCCCCTTCAGGTGCTTGGCCACCGCCTTGTCGTCCCAGACGACGTCATCGAGGAAGTACGGCGCCGCCAGCGGCACCGCCTCCGCGAGCGTCTGGATGCGTTCCCGCAGCAACCCCGCCAGCCCCAGCAGCAGCGTCTGCTGCGGCGGCGTGAGCAGATCCGGCACCAGGCCCTCGTCACGGAAGTACGGCTGCAGCCGCTCAGCGAGCTCGGCGTCGGGCAGCTCCTTGATCCGGTCGCCGTTCATCGAACGCAGCTTTGCCGTGTCGAAGAACGCCGCGTTGCGGTTGACGCGATCGAAGCTGAAGCGCTCGACCAGCTCGTCGACCGTCATCTTCTCGGTGGTCGCGTCGTACGACCAGCCGCACAGCGCGAGGAAGTTGACGAGCACCTCCGGCAGGATGCCCTGCCGGCGGAACTCGTCGACGGCCACCGATCCATGGCGCTTGGACAGCGGCTTGCGGTCTTCGCCGACCAGCAGCGGCAGGTGCGCGAACGTCGGCAGCACAGCGTCGGACGGGCGACCTGGGTAGGCGTTGTCCGCCAGGACGCGGTCCAGCAAGCCGTCACGCAGCAGCAGCTCGTACAGCAGCAGCTGACGGGGCGTGGCAGACAGCAGGTCTTCACCGCGGGCGATGAGATTGATGCCCATCGCCAGGTCATCGACGGCGTTGGCCAGGTAGTACGTGTGCGTGCCGTCGGCACGCTCGATGACGAAGTCGGGGATGTCTTTCCACTCGAACGTCACCTCCCCGCGCACGGCGTCGGTGAAGGTCACGACCCCGTCGTCCGGCGTGCGCACCCGCAGCACCGGGCGACGCCCTTCGGCGACGAACGCGTCGCGCTGCTCCTGCGTGAGGTTGCGATGACCCCCGGCATAGCCGGGCGGGCGCCCCTGCTGGACGGCGGCGTCGCGTTCGGCCTCCAGCTCCTCTGGCGTCTCGTACGCGTCGTAGACGTCGCCGCGCTGCAGCAGCGCCGCTGCGGCTGCCGAGTACAGCGGCCCGCGCTGGCTTTGCTGGTACGGGCCGTAGGGACCTTCGACCTCAGGGCCCTCGTCCCACTCCAGGCCCAGCCAACGCATCGCGGCGACCATCCCCTGCATCGACTCGTCCGTGGCGCGTTCGGCGTCGGTGTCTTCGATGCGGAACACGAAGGCCCCGTTGCCGTTGCGTGCGTGCAGCCAGTTGTACAGCGCTGTCCGGGCACCTCCGACGTGCAGCCAACCGCTGGGGGCGGGACAGAAGCGGACACGCGGCTCAGGCATTGCTCTCCCAGCTGTCAGCGACGCAGGTGTTGGTCAGCGCACCGATTCCCTCGACGGACACGGTGACGACATCGCCGTCGACGAGCGGCCCGACGCCGGCAGGTGTCCCGGTCAGCAGGACGTCACCCGGCAGCAGGGTGGCGAACGCCGCGCAGTAGGCGACGAGCTGCGCGACGTCGAACACGAGGTCGCCGGTGCTCCCAGACTGGCGCAGCTCCCCGTTGACCGTGCAGCCGACCTGGAGACCGGCGGCGGGGTCGACGTCGGTGTCGATCCACGGGCCGAGGGGGCAGAAGGTGTCGAAGCCCTTCGCCCGCGTCCACTGGCCGTCGTTGCGCTGTAGGTCGCGAGCCGTGACGTCGTTGGCGCACGTGTAGCCCAGCACGGCGTCGAGCGCGTCTTCCACCGCCACCTGCCGGGTCAGCCGGCCGATCACCACGGCCAGCTCGGCCTCGTGGTGCACCTGCTCGGACAGCGCCGGCAGGCGGATCTCGTCGTCGGGGCCGATGATTGACGTCGCCGGCTTGGAGAAGATCAGCGGTTCCGCCGGCACATCACCGCCCATCTCCCGGGCGTGATCGGCGTAGTTGCGCCCGACGCACAGGATCTTGGTGGGGATCACCGGCGCCAGCAGCCGCACCGCGTCCAGCGGCGCTACCTGATCGGTGCGGCGTGCCTCGGCGAACGGATGGCCCGCCAGCAAGACCGCATGGTCCTCGACGATCTCGACGAAGGCGGGCCCGTCAGGACGGGCGACACGAGCGAAGCGCATGGTGCCGCACGCTAGCAATCAGCCCGACGGGCGCGACAACCACGAGGGGACATCACCGGTCCAGCAGGGCGTAGTCGTACGCGTCGGCCAGCGCCAACCACGACGCCTCGATGATGTTCGGCGACACGCCGACGGTCTCCCACTCCCGCTCGGCGTCCGACGAGCGGATCAGCACGCGCGTCGTCGCACCGGTACCGCGGCCCGGATCCAGGATGCGCACCTTGTAGTCCTCCAGGCGGAGCGACGCGATGGCCGGCAGGCGCTGACCGATCGCCGCGCGGAACGCCTGATCCAGTGCGTCGACTGGCCCATTGCCCTCCCCCGTGCCGATCAGGCGCTCGTCGCCGACCCACACCTTGACCGTGGCCTCGGCGACGGCGGTGTGGTCGCTGCGCCGCTCCACGATCGTGCGGAAGCTCTCGAGGCGGAACGGCACGGGCCGCTGGCCGGTCTCGGCGCGCATCAGCAGCTCGAACGACGCGTCGGCCGCCTCGAACGTGTAGCCGACGTGCTCGAGCTCCTTGACGCGCTCCAGCACGCGGGCCGCGTCGCCATCGACCAGGTTGAGCCCGAACTCCTCACTTTTCAGCACCACGGTGGCCCGGCCGGCGAGCTCGCTGACCAGCAGCCGCAGGTCGTTGCCGACCAGCGCGGGATCGACGTGCTGGTAGGTGTCGGCTCGCTTGGCCAAAGCGGACACGTGCAGGCCCGCCTTGTGCGCGAACGCGGCATGGCCGACGTACGGGGCATGGGGGTCGGTGGTCAGGTTGAGCACCTCGGCCACCTCGTGCGCGACCCGCGTCAGGTGCACGAGATCATCGGGGGCGACGACGTCCAGGCCCAGCTTGAGCTGCAGATTGGGGATCAGCGACATGAGGTTGGCGTTGCCGCAGCGCTCGCCGATCCCGTTGGCGGTGCCCTGCACGTGCGTGGCGCCGGCCTGCACCGCCGCCATCGAGTTCGCCACGGCGCAGTCGGTGTCGTTGTGCGCGTGGATCCCGACCTGCACCCCGCCCACAGCGGCGACGACCTGTCCCACGACGTCGGTGACGCGTCCCGGCAGCGCGCCGCCATTCGTGTCGCACAGCACGACGCATTGAGCGCCGGCCTCTGCCGCCGCGGTGACGACGTCCAGCGCGAACGCCGGATCCGAGGCGTGCCCGTCGAAGAAGTGCTCGGCGTCGAAGAACACCGTGCGGCCCTCGCCGCGCAGCAGCGCCACGGAGTCAGCCACCATGCGCACCGCCTCGTCCAGGGTGGTGCCCAGCGCCTCGGTGACGTGCAGGTCCCAGGACTTCCCCACCAGGCAGACGGCCTGGGTCTTGGCGTCGAGCAACGCGCGCAGCGTCGGGTCGTCGGAGGCGGCGGCACCGGGCCGGCGGGTCATGCCGAACGCCGTCAGCGTCGCCCGCTTCAAGTCGAGGTCACCGGCCGCCGCGGCGCGGAAGAACTCCGTGTCCTTCGGGTTGGCCCCCGGCCAGCCGCCTTCGATGTAGGCGACGCCCAGGCTGTCGAGGACCTCGGCGATCCGCAGCTTGTCCGCCACGGTCGGCGAGACGCCCTGCTGTTGGGTCCCGTCCCGCAGGGTGGTGTCGTACAGGTCGACTACAGGCACATCCGCGCCGTTCGTTGGTTGCCGCAACGCGCGCGAGTGTGCACCGGCATCAACCGCAGGCACAACGGGGAGACACCACGACCATGGCACCCCAATGGCTCGGCAACGTGTTGAACTGGGCATCGGTCATCGACGAGGTGACCCTCGAACAGGCGCAGAAGGCCGCCCGTCTGCCCATCGTGGCAGGCCACATCGCCCTCATGCCCGATGCGCACCTGGGGATCGGCGCGACGGTGGGGTCGGTCATCCCCACCCGGGGCGCGATCATCCCGTCGGCCGTCGGCGTGGACATCGGCTGTGGCATGGTCGCCGCCGAGACGACGCTGACGTCGCACGACCTGCCCGACGACCTCGACCCCTTCCTGCAGCGCATCGTTGAGGCCGTACCCGCGGGCATGGGCAAGTCGCACGACGCCAGCGGACCGGCGTGGCGGGCGTTCGTGAACCGCCACGGGCTCCCCACCGGGTCCAAGATCGACGAGAAGCAGCAGAAGACCGCCGCGGTGCAGTTCGGGACGCTCGGTTCGGGCAACCACTTCTGGGAGCTGTGCCTGGATGAGCGGGATCGGGTGTGGATCATGCTGCACTCCGGCTCGCGTGGGGTGGGCAACCAGCTGGCGCAGCGCCACATCGCGCGTGCCAAGAACGTCGCGCGAGCGGCGAACCTCGCCCTGGAGGACCCGGACCTCGCGTACTTCCTGCAGGGCACAGCCGAGTTCGACGCGTACATCGCCGATGTGCTGTGGGCGCAGGCCTACGCGGCGGGAAACCGCACGCGCATGGTCGAGGTGGGCCTGGGACTGCTCGCCGAGCTGACCGGCCACCCCAACGGGCCGGCGGTGACGGTGCGGGTGATCAACTGCCACCACAACTACACCGCCGAGGAGGAGCACTTCGGCCAGCGGCTTTGGGTCACCCGCAAGGGAGCGATCCTGGCGCGCAAGGGCGACCTGGGGATCATCCCGGGCTCGATGGGTGCGCGCTCGTACATCGTGCAGGGCAAGGGCAACCCCGACGCGTACCTGTCGTGCTCGCACGGTGCGGGGCGCGCCATGTCCCGGCGGCAGGCGCGCAAGCGGTTCACCGAGGCCGACCTCGCCGCCGCGATGGGCAACCGCACCTGGCTGCGGCGCGACGGCCGCAAGCTGGTGGACGAGATCCCCGCGGCCTACAAGGACATCGACACGGTGATGGCGGACCAGACCGACCTGGTCGAGGTGGTGCACACCCTCACCCAGGTCCTCAACTACAAAGGCACCTGATCCGCGAGTTACCCGTTGACGTAGTCCAGCATCGACTCGTAGCGGGGCTCCTTGCCCTTCACGACGTTGAAGAACAGGTCCTGCAGCTGCTTCGTGATCGGTCCCGGCGCGCCGATCTCGCGCTCGTCGACGCTGCGGATCGGCACCACCTCGGCGGCGGTGCCGGTGTAGAACGCCTCGTCGGCCAGGTACAGGTCTTGGCGCAGCAGCGACGTCTCGACGAAGGGGATGTCGAGGTCCGCGGCGAACTGGACGATCGTGTCGCGGGTGATGCCTTGGAGCACGCCCTCGGACAGCGGCGGCGTCATCAAGACGCCGTCTTTGACCACGAAGATGTTCTCCCCCGACCCCTCCGCGACCCGGCCGTGCTCGTTGAGCAGCACCGCTTCTTCGTAGCCGGCCTTGAGCGCCTCGACCTTGGCCAGCGACGAGTTGATGTAGACGCCGGCCGCCTTCGCACCGGTCGGGATCATGTTGGCACCGATGCGCTGCCACGAGCTGATCTTCGCGCGGACGCCGTTGAGGATGCCCTCGTCGCCCAAGTACGTGCCCCACGGCCACACCGCGATCGACACGGACACCTTCGACGGCAGGGGGTTGAGCCCCATCTCGCCGTAGCCGAGGTACACCAGCGGCCGGATGTAGCACGACGGCAGGTCGTTGGTGCGGATCAGCTCCCGGGTGGCGTCCATGAGCTCGTCGACCGAGTACGGCACGTCCATCTGCAGGATGCGCGCCGACCGGTGCAGGCGCTCCATGTGGGCGCGGTGCTGGAACACCGCGGCACCCTTGGGCGTCTCGTACGCGCGGATGCCCTCGAAGACGCCCCAGCCGTAGTGCAGGGTCGGTGTGAGGATGTGGATGGTGGCGTCGTGCCAATCCACCATCTCGCCGTCCATCCAGATCTTGGACACTTCGGGGACTGGCATGACGCTGGGACTCCTTCGTCTGACGCTATCGCTGCTCTGCGGCGGGGGCGCTCGCAGGAGCAGTGGGGCTGACGTCGGCGACGGCTGCTGCGATGCGGTCGCCGATCTCGTCCGTTGAGTATCCCATGCCGTCGCCGGCCATGGCGCCCAGCGTCGGGAGCACCGCCGCCACGGCGCCCTCCAGGGCCTGAGCGGCGTCGTCTTCTCCCAGGTGGGCCAGGCACATCGCGGCGGACAGCACCGCCGCCGCCGGGTTGGCCCACCCGCGCCCCGCGATGTCGGGGGCAGATCCGTGGACGGGCTCGAACATCGACGGGTGCGCCCCCGACGGGTTGAGGTTGCCGCTGGCGGCGAGCCCGAGCCCGCCCTGCACGGCGGCGCCGAGGTCCGTGATGATGTCGCCGAACAGGTTGTCGGTCACCACGACGTCGAAGCGCTCGGGCTGGGTGACCAGGTACAGGCACATGGCGTCGACGTGCACGTAATCGGTCTCCACGTCGGGCATCTCCGCGGCGACCTCGTCGAACGTCCGCTGCCACAGCGCGCCGGCGTGGTTGAGCACGTTGGTCTTGTGACACAGCGTCAGGCGTCCGCGCCGGGACCGCGCCCGCGCGAAGGCGTCCCGGATGACGCGCTCGACGCCCATGCGCGTGTTGAGCGACTCCTGCACGGCGACTTCGCCTGGGGTCCCGGTGTAGACCGCGCCCCCCGCACCGACGTACAGCCCCTCGGTGTTCTCGCGGACCATCACGATGTCGCAGCGCTCCGGCGTCAAACCAGCGATGGGCGAGGGCACCCCCGGATACAGCTTGACGGGGCGCAGGTTGACGTACTGGTCGAAGCTGAAGCGGACCTTCAGCAGCAGCCCGCGCTCGAGGACTCCCGGTGGGACGGCGGGTGTCCCCACTGCACCGACCAGCAGCGCGTCGTGCCCGCGCAGCTCCTCGAGCACGCTGTCGGGCAGCACCTCGCCGGTGTCCAGGTAGCGGCGCCCGCCGAGGTCGTACTCGGTCTCGTCGACGGCAAAGCCGAAGCGCTGCGCCGCGGCGTGCATCGCCTTGCGCGCCTGCGCGGTCACCTCCGGCCCAACGCCGTCACCGGCGATGACGGCGATCCGGTACGTCACGAGCGGTCCAGGGGCAGCAGGAGTGAGAACACCGATCCCATCCCTGGCCGCGAGCTGGCGGTGACGTCGCCGCCCATCACCCGCATGTACTCCTTGACCAGCGCCAGGCCGACACCGGCCCCCCGGGTCGCGCTGCGTACCACCGTCGACGCCCGCCAGAAGGGTTCGAACGCCCGTGCCGCCTCTTCGGTGGTCAGGCCGATGCCGCGGTCGACGACGTCCAACCGCGCGTGGTCGCCCTCGACGGTCGCCCGGACCGTGATGGTGGTCCCGGCCGGTGAGTACTTCACGGCGTTGGACACCAGGTTCGTCAGCGCACGTCGCAGCAGCGCCGGGTCGGCGAGGACGCGGACACCGGGGACGTCGACTTCCATGGCCCGACCCTGCACGAGCGGGTCCAGCAACGCCAATCCGTCGGTCACCTCCTGTGCGAGGTCGACGGGTTGCGGCGCGGCGGACAACCGTCCCACCTCTGAGGCCGCGACGTCGAGCAGGCGGTTGACCTGGTCGGACAGCTCGTGACCGTGCTGGCGGATCAGACCCACCATCTCGATCCGGTGCTCGTCGTCGAGTCGCTCCCACCGCTGAGCCAGCGTCTCGGAGAATCCGACGATGCACGTCAGGGGCGTGCGCAGCTCGTGCGACACGGAGGCGACGAGGTCACGCCGCAGGTCGTTCAGCCCTTGCAGCCGCTCGACGAGCTGCGTCTGCAGTTCCAGTCGGTGCAGGTTCGCCAGCGCGATGCCGGCGAACGACGCGAACGTCCTGGCCAGGCGGATCTCCTCCGCCAGGTACGCGCGCGGCGTGGCGGTGACCAGCGCCAAGGCTCCGATCGCGGCGCCTTCGGACCGCAGCGGCACGACCAGGTGCCGGGTGGGGCCTGGGTCGTCCAGGGCCTGCTCCTGCACGTCGGCGCCGGCGCGTGCCTTGGCGAGCACCAGTCCGGGCTCGCCCAGCGGCGCGCCGTCAGTCGCCTGGACGACCGGCTCGTTCCCGTCGAGCAGCAACAGGGTGCAGTTGTCGGCGCGCAGCAGCCGGCGGGCCCCCCGTACGATCCCGCCGAGGATCTCCTCCCGGTCGCCCGCGGACGTCACCAGCAGCGACAGTCGCTCCAGCTCGGCGGCCCGCATCGCAAGGTCGTGGTGTCGCCACGCCCGCTCGACGACCAAGGGAAGCGCGTTGAGGAACCCGGGGTCTTTGACCAGGTAGTCGACCGCGCCGGCGCGCAGGGCCTCGACCACCAGCGTCTCCGAGCCGGCCCCGGTGACCATGATCACCGAGCAGTCACTGCGCCGGCGGATCTCGGCCATGGTCTCCAGGCCGTTCATCCCGGGCAGCTGGTAGTCACAGAGCACGAGGTGGATGCCGTCGAGTCGTTCCAGCGACTCCATCCCGCTGGCGGCCTCGGACACGTCGATGCCCGCCTTTGCCAGCCGCATGCGGATCAACGTTCGGTGGTCGGGGTTGTCGTCGACGATCAGGACCCGCACCGGACCGGTGCCCGTCGCAGGGGCGACGGCGGGCACGGTCATTCGCATCGGGGCAGGGCGGCCCGGTTGGTCCAGTAGTCGGCCACGTTGCGCAGTCCCTGACGCAGGTCCTGTGCGACCGGCTTGGTCACGTATGAGTTGCCACCCAGCCGGTAGGCCTCGTCGATGTCCTCGGTGCGGTCCGATGAGGTCAGCACGACCACCGGGATGCACGACAGCTCAGGGTGGCTTTTGAGCCGCTGCAGCACCTCCAGCCCGTTGACCTTCGGCATCCGCAGATCCAGGAAGATGACGTGCGGCAGCGCCTTGTCCTTGTACTCGCCCTGCCGCATCACGTACGCCAGCGCTTCCTCGCCGTTGCGGACGCCGTCCACCTCGACAGAGACGCCGTCGACGTCGCGCAGCGCGCGCATGGTCAAGAAACGGTGGTCCTGGTTGTCCTCGGCCACGAGAACGCGTACGTGCTTCATTGCCGTTGCACCTCCACGTCTTTCGACGACTGCGTTGTGGTGGCGTCAGGAAGTGACACCCGGAAGGTGGTGCCGACGTCGCTGTGGTCGATCCAGATGCTGCCGCCGACCTGCTCGACGATCTTCCGGCACATCGCCAGGCCGATGCCGGTGCCCAGCGTGCTGGCGTCGACCTCACCGTCGAGCCGCTCGAAGATCCCGAACACCCGCTCCCGGTACTGCTCGGGGATCCCCACACCGTCGTCGGCCACCGTCACGACGACGGAGCCGTCGCCCGGTCGATCGGAGCTGAGCGACACCCTGATGTCTGGTCGTCCGCCATGGCGCAGCGCGTTCTCCATCAGGTTCGTGAGCAGCTGGCGGGCGCGCACCTGGTTCATGCGAACCGCGGGCAGGGTGCCGAGGTCAAAGGACGCGTCCGGGTGGTGACGCTGCAGCTCCGTGGCGACATCAGCGGCCAGCTCGGCCAGGTCGACCGCGGCGGCCTCGGTCTGGGTGCGGCCGATCCGGGACAGCTCCAGCAGGTCGCGGATCAGGGAGTCCATGTAGCGGGCGCTGACCGAGATGCGCTCCATGTAGTGGCGCGCGTCGGGTCCCAGGTCGTCGGCCGCATCCGTCATCAGCAGCTCGAGGTACCCGATGACCGTGACGATCGGGCTGCGCAGGTCGTGGGAGATCCCGTAGACCAGGGCCTTGAGCTCCTCGTTGGTCCGTTGCAGCTCCTGGCGCGTTTCGTGCTCGGCGTCGAACAACTCGATGCGGGTCAGCGCGAGGTCGATGAACGTGCCCAGGGACCGCAACAGGTCGAGCTCGTCCTGGCTGAAGAAGGGGGCGAAGGGGCTTGCCTGCACCACGAGCCATCCGGCGTCCAGCGGCAGGACCAGACGGCTGCGGGTGATCGTCTCCTCGGGTGCCGTCCGGATGTCGACGAGGTCGCGCTCGGCGAACCCCTGGGCGGCCAGCGGTCGCGCCTGACGATCGAGCAGGGCTGCGCCGTGCCCGCCCAGCAAGGTGGCGACGTGCGGCACGATGAGGTCGGCGACCTGCTCTGCGGTGGTGGCGCTCATCAAGGAGGCCTCGGCTTGGCGCAGGCGCCGCTCGTCGTCCTGCCGCCAGGCGTGACGCAGACCGCTGGGCGGCGCGAACCCCAGCAGGAACAACCCGGCGCTGAGCCACACGAGCACGTTCGTGATCAGCGCGAGCGGGCTACCGGGAGCGTTGTTCGCCCCCGCCAGCAGCAACGCGACGTTCATCACCACCGCCGCGGACGCCAGCATCTGCATCCGCCGCCGTGCGACCGCCGGTTGACCGGAGCCACCCCGCCACAGCCGGTGGGCCACCCACAGCGACAGCACGGTCCAGTAGGCGAGCACGCTGATCACGTAGGCGTTGACGGCGTCGGACCGCGGCTGTCCGGCGACGGGCAGCGCGGGCATCATCAGCGTCACGATTGCGACAGCGAGAAGGCCGGCCCGAGCGAACCACTCGATCCAGCCGGGCGGCCGCCCAAACGCCGCGGTGAATCGGTACAGCGCGAACGGGAAGCACAGCAGCACGATGAGGTTCACGTCCCGCACGAGCTGCAGAGCAGGTGACTCGTCCGGGGAGGCTGGCGGCAGCAACAACGAGGCAGCGACGACCACCGCCACGGTCAGGAACGTGAGCACCAACCAAGCGGAGTGCGTGGTCCGCAGACGCCGGTGCAGTCGCCAGGCAGCAAACGTCACGCCGCCGTACACGACGACGTTGATCACGCGCAGGACGGTTTGCAGGTCGGCGTCCACCGCACCTCCGGGTCAGGGCTGGCAGCAGTGTTCGATCGGCCTGACCAGGTGTCAATGAGCAGAACAGACCAGACGTTGGGGCCCGAACGGCCTAGCCACCCTCGTCCGTTGGTGGCAGCACCCCGTAGCGGCGCAGGTCAGTGCGGAGCGCCTCGGCGTCGCGGAACAGGTGGACGTGCATGCCGACGGCGGCTGCGGCATCGCAGTTGGCCCGGCGGTCGTCGACGAACAGACACGCCGACGCGGGCGCGCCCACGTCGTCCAGCAGCGCCTCGTAGAAGCGGCGATCCGGCTTGCGGACTCCCAGGTGGCAGCTGGCGTAGACGCCGTCGAAGTGCCGCGCGAAGTCGAACACCTCGGCCATCTCGTCGATCCACACCGGGTAGTTGCTGGCCACGTAGCGCGCCACGCGGCCGCGCAGCTGCTCGACGACCTCGGCCATGCCGGGCAGGAACCGGTACCCCTCACGACGCACCCGGTGGAACGCCTCGACGTCGAACTGTCCCTCCAACGTGCGGTCGCTAAAGAAGCGCCGGACGAACTCGGCCTCGTCGATCGCCCCGCACTCGAACTGCGGCCAGGAGTCGGGGTCCTTCACGGCGTGGGCGTCCGCGACGCTCATGCCCGTCGCGGCCTCGAGCGCCTCGATGTAGGGGTCGTACAGGACCGTCCCCATCAGGTCGAGGAAGACCGCTTGGAGTCTCACGCGCCGCTCCTTCGGGCCCAGCAGCCTGTCGTGGCACCATGAGCGGCGGAAAGGGGGTCGAGATGACGGTGCTGCACGGCACTGCCACGGTGTTGCGGGCGGTCACGGCGGACGACGCGGAGGCGTTGGCCGCCATCATCGCCACGCCCGAGATCGCCAGGTGGTGGGGCCGGTACGACGTCGAGCGGGTCCGCAGCGAGCTGATCGGTGGGACCCACTCGACGGTGTTCGCCATCGAGGTCGACGACCAGGTCATCGGCTCGGTGCAGTACTTCGAGGAGCCGGCACCGGACTACCGCCACGCCAGCATCGACCTGTTCATCCACCCGGACTGGCACGGCAAGGGCCTGGGCACCGACACGGTCCGCACCCTGGCCCGCCACCTGTTCCATGACAAAGGCCACCATCGTCTCGTCATCGACCCCGCTGTGGAGAACGAGCGCGCCATCCGGACGTACCAGCGCGTGGGGTTCAAGCCCGTCGGGGTGATGCGCCAGTACGAACGCGGGCCCGACGGGCAGTGGCACGACTGCCTGCTGATGGACATGCTCGCCCGCGAGCTGCACTAACCGCTCACACCAGGTCCAGCACGGCGCACCACCCGCCGGCGGACGCCGGCTCGATGACGTGGTCGGCCAGCGCCAGGGCCGCCTCGCACCCGTCGCTGACGACGCACGCGACGCTCGCTGCCGCAAGCAGCTCCAGGTCGTTCTCGCCGTCGCCGAGGGCCAGGACCCCACCGGGGTCGATGTCATGGCGCTCGCAGTACGCGACCACGCCCTCCCACTTGCTGATGCCCTTGGGACGAGCGATGAGCGTCGCGTCGCCGAAGTACAGGTCCCGGGTGACGGCCGCAGCGGCATGCTCGGCGATGGCGTCAGCGACCGGCTGCAACCTCGACGCCGGCTGGCCCACGATCCCGACGGCGAGCACGTCCTCTTCCATGACGACCGTGCGGACGTCGTCCCTGGCGAGCCAGCGGCCGATGTGGTCCAGGTGCTCAGGACGGGTGGCCGGCCGGTGCCCGACGACCACGTCCGCGTCGGGGCGGTCGACGTACAGGCACGGCGACAGCCCCGCGTCTTCGAAGGCCGTCAGCACCGCCACCGCCGCCTCGCGGGGAAACGGCGCGCGGTGAAACGACTCGTAGCTGTCCAGGTAGTGGCCGACCGCCCCGTCCAGGGCGACGGCCGGTGGGCGCAGCCCGTCACGTGCCAGCGCGGCGGCGGCGTTGCGCGGCCGGCGCCCCGTCGCCACCAGCAGCGGCGTGCCGCGGCGCTCCAGCTCGTGCAGCGCCACCAGCGTGCGGTCGTGGATGCGCTCGTCGGCGTCCCACAGCGTCCCGTCGAGGTCGGTGACCACGAGGGTCACCGCGGACGTCGGCGTCACTCCCCCACGCCGGCGGGGACGTCGTCGGCAGCCGCCGGCTCGACCGCCTGCACCTCGGCGGCCATGCGCCGGTTGCCGATGATCGCGACCGCCATGACCCACAGCGCCTGCATGATCGACAGCGCGATGATCAGCCGCGTCGTCCAGTCCGGGAAGATGCTCGCCGAGGCGGCCGCTCCGAGCACGTCGAGGTACAGCAGCCCCTGGCCGATCAGGATGCCGCCGGAGCCCACGCCCAGCGCCGTGAACGCACCGTCACGACCGCGCCACGCCACCAGCCCGCCGAAGACCCCCAGGGCGATGAACAACGCCGTCTGGATGGCGGACACGATCTGGTTGGCGACGGGCAGCGGGACCGCCAGGAAGTCGTCGAGCAGGTGCGTGCCGTTGAGCACGGCGACGACGACGAGCACCGCCGCGGCGGGACGGGCCAGCAGGGTCACCCATGCCGGGTTGCCCCGGGACCGCCACACACCGAGCAGGGCCGGGGCGGTCAACACCAAGGCCAACGCCAGCCAGGGCAAGGGCGACGGGGGCGGTACGTAGCGGGTCTCGCCGGTCACCTCGTGCTCGGCGCCGTCGACGGTGAACGGCACGACCCACTGGTCCGAGCCGCCCGGGCCCAGCGGGATCACGACCTCGCGGGACTCGTCGGTCACCACTGGGGGCAGCGTGGGGCTCATCCAGTGGATGCGGTGGTCGTGCCATGCGTACGTGGGACGTGACGCCACCTGCGTCCAGCGGGGCTCGAAGTTGGGACCCACATCGTCGGGCAGCATCCCGACGTCGCCATAGCGCTCCTCGTTGACGTAGGCAGCCTCCGACGCCTGGTTCTCGTAGACGCCGTCGGGGCCGACCCGCAGGTAGGGCTCGCCCTCGTAGCCGGCGACGACGACCTCGGTGTCCGAAGTGTTGGTGACCGACAGATACTGGTCCCCGCCGAACACCTCCCACGTCACCCCCGGGATGTCCGGCGTCTGCACGATCCGGCTGACGAAGTTCGTGGCCTCGCTGCCGCGGCCGTGGGCGGCGGCGGGGGTTGCCAGCGCCATGAGCGCGAGCAGCGTGAGCAGGCCGCCGGCGGCCAGACGGAGCGGGACCACGGCCGTCATGGGTTCAGAAGTCGCCGCCGAGCAGCATCGTCAGCTCCACCCCGTACTGCTGCGCCATCGCCTTGGCGTCACGCGCCGACTCGGCGCCGGACTCGCTGCGCAGCGCCGCGGCCATCTCCTCGTCGGAGGTGAACTCGGCTTCGAACATCAGGTGGTACGGGGCGTCGGTCCCGCGAGGCGTGGAGGAGAACCGCGTGACGCGGATCTGCTGCACCCCGGGCCACTGCTCGCAGATGGGGATGTGGGTGCTGCGCATGTGCTGCTCGAAGCCCTCGGCATCGTCGGGGTTGGCGTACAGCGCCACGAACTTGGCCAATTCCGTCTCCTTGTGGGTGATGCCGCGATGCTAACCCGCGGCTGCCCGGACCGCGTCGAGCACGGAGGCCGTGGCCACCGCGTCCTCCACCGGCAGCGGTGCCTCCCCGCGGCCGGCGGCGGCGTGGGCGAACGCCGACAGCATCCGCACCCGGGGATCCGCGCGCCACGTGCCCACCACGCGACCGTCACGCTCGAGCGCGACCTCCTCGTCGGCGCCCGCGGTGAACGGGGCGCCGGCGCGCACGCTGCCGTACGTGCCCGCCACCTCCAGCACCTCGGCCGCCGCGGCCTCGAACGACACCGCGACCGAGGCCGCCGCCCCCGACGGGAACGACAGCAACGCGACGGTGGCGCCGTCCACGCCCGTGCGCCAGCGGCGCACCAAGGCCTGCACTGCGTCGGGCTCCTCCGCCAGCAGCCAGCGAACCGCGGCGACCGCCTGCACGCCCACGTCCAGCAGCGCCCCGCCGCCGGCCGCGGGATCGGCGCGGAAGCTGTCCAGGTCACGCATCCGGTGGCTCAGCGCGGCGTGCGCGAGACGGACCTGTCCGATCTCACCGCCGTCGACCAGCTCGATCATCGCCTGCGTGCGGGGGTGGAACCGGTGCGGCTGCGCCTCCATCACCATGCACCCGTTGGCGACCCCGGCCGCGGCGATTCGCGCCGCGGCACCCGCGTCGACCGACAGCGGGCGCTCGCACAGCACGTGCTTGCCGGCGTCGAGCGCGGCGACGGCCCATTCCTCATGGCCGGCGGGGTGCAGCGCGATGTACACCGCCTCGACGTCGCGTGCCGTCAGCACCTCGTCGTAGCCGCCGCGGGCGCGCCGGACGCCATGGCGCGCGGCGAACGACTGCGCCCGAGTCAGCGAACGCGAGCCGACGACCGCCAGATCATGGCCGGCCTCGCGCATGGCCGGCGCCATGACGCCGGCCGCCGCGCCGGCGCCGATGATGCCCCAGCGGAGCATGTCAGGCCGCCGTTGCCGGCGTCAGGCGGCGGTGTCGGACAGCGCCCTCCCGCGAGACGGGTGACGCAGCTTGGACAACGCGCGCGCCTCGAGCTGGCGGATGCGCTCGCGGGTCAGGCCGAAGTAGCGCCCGACGTCGTCGAGTGTCCGGGCCTCGCCGTCGAGCAGCCCGAAGCGCAGCTCCAGAATGATGCGCTCGCGCTCTGGCAGCCCGGCGACCACGTCGAGCAGCTCCTGGCGGGCCAGCCCCTTGGCGGCCATCTCCAGCGGGTCCTCGGCGTTGCGGTCCTCGATGAAGTCACCGAGCTCGGCGTCGCCGTCCTCACCGACGGGCGTCTCCAGCGACGTGGGGGTGCGCGCGTAGGTCAGCAGCTCCTCGACGGTGGCGACGTCCTCGCCGAGCTCTTCTGACAGCTCCTCGATGGTGGGCTCGCGGCCCAGCGCCTCGGCAAGATCGCGCTGCATCGACAGGGCGCGGCGGACGCGCTCCATCATGTGGACCGGCAAGCGGATGGTGCGGCCCTTGTCGGCCACACCGCGGCCGACGGCCTGGCGGATCCACCACGTGGCGTAGGTCGAGAACTTGTAGCCGCGGCGGTAGTCGAACTTCTCCACCGCGCGGAGCAGGCCGAGGTTGCCCTCCTGGATCAGGTCCAGCAGCGGCAGACCCTGACCCTGGTACCGCTTGGCGACCGACACGACCAGCCGCAGGTTGGCCTGCACCAGTCGCTCCTTGGCGCGCTTGCCGTCACGGTCGACCAGGTTGAGCTGCCGCTTGCGCGCGACGGCGATCCGCTTCTTCTCGGCCAGCAGCCGCTCGGCCTCCAGCCCGGCTTCGTAGCGCTTGGCGAGGTCGACTTCCTCTTCCGCGGTGAGCAGGGCGGTGCGGGCCATCTCCCGCAGGTACAGCTGCACGTGGTCGTGCAGCGGCATCTCCTCGACAACCGGTGGCACGGGCGTCTTGCCTTTCAGGACGGGTGCGGTCGCGCCGGCGGCGCGGCTCCATACAGGGCGCGTGCGCCAGGAACTGGCGACGTACGGGGTTTTTCAGGTCAGACCGGCGGTCGGATCCTGACGTTGTGGCAAGGGTACGACGAACCTACCCCCCGCTGTAAAGCAGTTTCTGGCCGTCAGCCACTGTAACGGCCGTGCGGTGTTGCGGCATGGACCCTCGGGTAGGAAGCGTGTACGAAGGCCGTTGCACGCACGGACACGCGGCACCGACCGCAGCAAACGAGGGTTGCACACGATGAGCACCAGTCAGACAGGCGCCACCGCCGCGGGCCTTGGGCCCGCTTCGGCCGACGGCGCCCCGGACGAGCCGAAGCTCAGCTTCGGACCGCGCCCCACCATCGGGGTGGGCGCCGCCGGCAAAGCGGTCGCCGAGGACGTCTCGGAGTTGGTCAAGGCCGAGATCGCCCTGGCCAAGGCCGAGGTCTCCGAGGGCGTCAAGGCCAAGGCCGCCGGGGCCGGCGCCTTCGGCGCGGCGGGCGTGCTGGGCTGGCTGGGGCTGCAGGGCCTGCTGATCACCATCGGCTTCCTGCTGGCGCTGGTGCTGCCGGGCTGGGCGGCGGCGGCGATCGTGACCGGCGTGTTGCTGCTGGGGGCGGGCATCGCCGCGCTCGTGGGCAAGCGCAAGATGGCGACACCGGTGTCGTTGGACACCACCAAGGCCAATGTCGAGGAGGACGTGGCGTGGACCAAGCAGCACCTGGCGAAGCGATGACGGAGTCCGCCAAGACGACACGCGGCCGCCCGGACTACAACGGGCTGTCACCGCAGGTCGCGGCCGTGGAGGCCGCACGCGAGAAGCTCGGACGAGACCTCGACACGCTGAACACGGAGGTACGCGCGCAGATGGGTCAAACCGCGGAGAAGACCGCCTGGAAGGTCGCCGCCACCGCCGCCGGGGTGCTGGCCGGCGTGGCCGTGCGCAAGGGGATCATCGCCGGCTGGAAGGCGCTGAAGCACACCGACCCGCCGACCAACCCCGCCGCCCGGGAGACCCAGCTGTCCGAGGCGCTGATCTGGACCGTCGCCACGAGCATCGGCGTCGGTGTGGCGCGGCTGGTCGCGACCCGCGGGGTCGCCGGCGCCTGGGAGAAGGCCACAGGGCACCTGCCGCCGGGCCTGCAGGAGGTCTCGGCCTAGCCCGAGCGCCCCGTTCCCCCGCAAGAATCTGGTCCCGGGATAGGGATGGTGCGGGGGAACAGTCAGGCGGTGGTGGGCGGTTCGGCGCCCGGGTCCTCGAGCAGTGCCGCCGCCCAGGCCGCACCCCGCTGCACCAGCGGGGCGAACAGGTCGCCGGCGCTGACGCCGCCGGCCCAACCCGGCGGGTCACCGAGCAGCCGCAGGGGTCCGGCCGGCGTCCGGGGCTGCTGCGGCGGGGCGGGGGCGAAGTCGTCGACGTCGGAGCCGGCCTGTGTCCACGATGCGTCCCCGAGGTCGTCCAGCGCGACGCCCGGCGGCGGTTGGGTGCCGGCGCTCCGCAAGCCCGCGCTCTCGGCGAGCAGCCGCTCCCGGCCCCGGCCGCGCAGGCGGAGCAGCACGAACGGGTCAGCGTCGATGGCGGCGCCGGCGGCGGACCACACGGCCGCGGCGTGCATGCACAGCGGCACCCGGTCACCGCAGCGGCACGTGACGTCCAGATCGTCTCGGGCTGGGACCAGGTGCAGCCCCCGGGCCTCCAGCTGGCTGTCCAGCCCGTCGGGCACCTGGCCCGCCAGCAGCCGGGCGCGGTGGCGGACTTGGGAGGCCAGCGCCTCGACGACGACGGACCACTGCGCGTCGGTCAGCTGCGGCAGCTCGATCTCGACGCTCAATGGCGTCGCGGACGACCCCTGCACCTTTCCGCTCACGCTGCCGCCGGCCACCACCAGCCCGGTGACCCGCCCCGACCGCAGCAGGTTGCGACCCTGCACCAGCCGTCGCACGACCTGCGCGTTGCCGTCGTCGACCGCGTCGTCCCAGCGCTGCGCCCAACGCGAGCTCACTGGCGGCCCCCTGCGCCCAGCAGCTCGCCGACGTCCGCCTCGTCGTCCAGCTCGGTGATGTCGGCGTCGGCGGACAGCTCCAGCAGCTCACGCAGCTCGCTGTCCCCCAGCTCCGTGATCCACGACTCGCCGGCGCCCACGACCTGCTGTGCCAGCGCGCGCTTGGACGTCAACAGCGCGTCGATCCGCTCCTCCAGCGTCCCGGCCGTGACGAGCTTGTGCACCTCGACGGTGCGGCGCTGACCGATGCGGTGCGCGCGGTCGGTCGCCTGGTCCTCGACCGCCGGGTTCCACCAGCGGTCGTAGTGCAGCACGTGCGTCGCGGCGGTCAGGTTCAGCCCGGTCCCGCCGGCGCGGAGGCTGACCACCAGCACCGGCGGCGCGGCGTCGGGGTCGGGGCCGCCGTCGACGCGCGCCTGGAACCGCTGCACCATGCGGTCACGGGCGGACACCGGCATCCCGCCGTGCAAGAACGGCACCTCGGTGCCTAGGTCGTCGGACAGCTGCGCGACCAGCAGCCGCCCCATCGCCACGTACTGGGTGAACACCAGCACCTGCTCTTCGCCCCCGACCGCCTCGGCGACGATCTCCCGGGCGACGGCGAGCTTGCCTGAGCGCCCCAGCAGCTGCGGGTCGTCCTCGCCGCGGTAGTGCGCGGGGTGGTTGCAGATCTGCTTCAACGCCGTCAACAGCGCGAGCACCCGGCCGCGGCGCTCCATCGCCGAGGCGGCCGCCAGCGCGGTGCCGTTGCCGCCGAGCACCGCCTCGACGGTCGCCTGGTACAGCGCCGCCTGCTCCTCGGTCAGGGGACAGGTGACGGTCCGCTCGATCTTGGGTGGCAGGTCGGCGATGACCGCAGGATCAGTCTTCTCGCGGCGCAGGATGAACGGCGACACCAGCCGGCGCAGCCGGCCGGCGGTAAAGCGGTCGTGCTGCCGTTCGATCGGCTTGACGAAGCGGCGGGCGAAGTCGGCGCGTCGGCCCAGCAGCCCGGCGTTGGTGACGTCGAGCAGCGCCCACAGCTCTTCCAGCCGGTTCTCCAGCGGCGTACCGGTCAGTGCGATCGTCAGGTCCCGGTCCAGGCGGCGGACCGCCTTGGCCCCGGCCGTCTGGGGATTCTTGATCTGCTGCGCCTCGTCCAGGGCGACCACCGACCACCGCCGCCCGGCGAGCGCGTCGACGTCGCGGCGCAGGGTGCCGTAGGTCGTGAGGACCACCTCGGCGACGTCGCCGGTGTCCTCGGGCCGGTCGGTGCCGTGCCAGCGGGTGACGCCCAGGCCTGGGGCAAACCGCTCGAGCTCGCGCTGCCAGTTGCCGACCACCGAGGTCGGGCACACCACGAGCACCGGCTCGAGGGGGCGACGGATCAGCAGGTACGCGATCAGCTGGATGGTCTTGCCCAGCCCCATGTCGTCGGCGAGCACCGCCCCCAGACCGAGCTCGCTCATCCCCTGCAGCCACGCCACCCCCCGTTGCTGATACGGGCGCAGCTCGCCGACGAACCCCTCGGGCTCCTCGGCGGCGGGCGGGCGGTCGGCAGCGCCGCGGACCCGGTCGAGCAGGTCGGCCAGCGTCCCCTCGGCCACGACGTCGACCTGCTCGCGGCCGACCGGCGAGTCCTCACCCAGCAGGTCCGCGGCCCGGGCGGTCCCGGCCAGCCCGAGGCCGAGTGCCTCGGCGGTCGTCAGCCGCCCGCCGGGGCCCAGATGGGTCAGGCGTGCGATCTCACCGGGGTCGACGCGGACCCAGCGCTCCCGCCAGCGCACCAGCGGCGTGCCGGCGCCGGTGATGGCCTCGATCTCCCAGTCCTCGAGGGGTTCGTCGCCCAGCGCGACCTCCCACTGGTACCGGGTGTCACCGTCGAGCGGGTCCTCGGGGTCGTCGGCGTCGTCGCGCTCCAGCCGCAGGCGCAGGCGGATGCCCTCCTCCGCGACGTCGTCGGGCACGACAATGACCAGGTCCCCGCTGCGCAGCAACGGAGCCGCGTCGGTGATGAACGTCCACGCCTCGTCAGCGGTGAGGTCCACTGCGGCGGGCTCGGACTGGCCCAGGGCCCGCTCCATGGGTGTGAAGACCCGCCCGACGCGGCCCAGTCCCCGCAGCAGGGTCTCCTGGCGCACCACCGTTTCCGCGTCGTCGGGGTCGGCGGTCCACACGTCGGCCGCCGTGACGAGCTCTCCGTCGTCGGTGCGCAGCGCGAAGGTCAGCGGCCACGGGTCGTCCTGCCCGTCGGGGGCGGCCAGGCGCAGCTCGACGACGCCCCCGGCCCGCTCGGCGCCGCCGGCGAGCCACCCGGTGACCCCGGCGAGCAGCTCCGGCGCGTCGTCGCGCAACGGCACCGTCGGGTCGTCGGGGTCCGCGAGCGCCTCGTTCCACCGCGCTGTCCACGGCAGCAGCCTCGCGCGGGGCCGACCGGGACGCGGCGGTGGGCCGCCGTGGCGGATCAGCAGATCGGCGACACCGTCGGCGTACGCGCGCAGCAGCGCGTCGCTGGACCAGATCCGGTCGTCGGACAGCGCGACGGCGTGGCCGGCGACCGGCATGGCCGCCGCGAGGTGGGACAGCGCAGCGGCGGTCTCGGGGTCGTCGTCGACCAGGCACCGCCACGTCGCCGCGACGTCGTCACCATCGGCCACCAGCGTCGGTGCAACGCGGTGGCCGGCGACCAACCCGACCGCCAGCCGGGTGGCGACCGCCCACGCGCGCAGGCTGTCGGGCCGCCGTTGCCACCCGTGGCGCGCCCCGATCGGTACGGCCAGCAGCGCGGGGACCGCCTCGTCGAGCGCGAGGGTGCGCACGTCCACGGGCCGGATCTCGGTTCGTGGATGCGGGCACCGAGCGAGGCGCACGACCTCGGCGCGACCTGGTGGCAGCCCCACCGCCGCGCAGTCGTCGGCGGTGACCGCGGCGTCGTCCAGCAGATGCAGCACGACACGGCCGCGGGATCCGACGGTGGCGTGCGGCAGGAACGTCACCTGCAACGTGGACAGCGGCAACCCTTTCGGCGGCAGGTCGAACCCGCCAGGCTAGCGAATCCGCGCCGCGGTGGTCACTCGCCCAGTTGCTCGATCAGCCGTTGGATCGCCGCGACGGGGACTGACCGCCCGTCGGAGGTGCGGACCAGCTCGCGCAGCGCTGCGATCAGCGCCGCGCGCTCGGCGGTCGGTCCTCGGCCCCGCCCCGGCGCCGGCCGTGGCGCCCCCGCCTCAACAGGGAACAGCCGGGACTGCTCGGCCGCGCCGGCCCTGGCTTCGAACTGCGCGGGGGATGTGCCGGCGATGGCGGCGGCCCACCACGTCAGCCCGCGGTCCCATGACGCACCGGCCGGCCGGCGCCGCGGGATCCGGCCCTTGAACGCGACCTCGGCGATGACGGCGACCACGACGTCACGGGTGAACGGGTCCTGCGCGAAGCGCTCCTGCAGGTCCACCACGAACCCTGGGGTGGGCGGTCCCCCGGTCAGGCGCCTGCTGACCTCGGCGACGACGGGCCGCGAGCGCTGCAGCCAGGACCAGGCGTAGGCGGGGACCCGCGGGAAGTCGTGTGCCGGGGACGCGTCGGGAGTCACCGCAACCGCCGACCCGTTGCCGCGGGGGGTTCGGAGGCCTCCGCCAGCCCGATGCGGTTGCGCCCGCGCCGTTTGGCGTCGTACAGCGCGGCGTCGGCCTTGCGCAGCACCCCGTCGATCGTGTCGGCGTGGTCCGGGTACAGCGCGATGCCGCAGGACACCGTCTGGCGGAACCGGCCGGCCAGCTCCCTGGCGCAGGCGTCCGGGGTGGCCGCGAGGATGCGCTCGGCCACGCCCCGTGCCTCGAGCAGGTCGACGCCGGGGCAGATGACCGTGAACTCCTCGCCGCCCATGCGGCCGACGGTGTCGTACGGCCGTACGTGCTCGAACAGCATCTGCACGAAGTCGCGCAGGACGACGTCGCCCACGGGGTGGCCGAGGGTGTCGTTGACCTGCTTGAAGTGGTCGAGGTCGAACGACAGCACCGCGACCGTGCCGTCGGTGCGCTGCGCACGGGCCACCGCTGTGGCCAGGTTGCGGTTGATCCGGCGCCGGTTGCCCGCGCCGGTCAGCTCGTCGGTCTCGACCTGCTCCATCAGGCGCCGTTCCTGGTGGATGCGGTCCAGCGTCTGCAGCAGCATGTCGACGACCTGGCGCAGCGGCTGCTCGCCGGAGCGGTCGTCGTCGACGTACAGCCGGACCGTCACGCTGCCTGCGTCGCCGGCGGCGACATGCTCGAGGACCTGGCGGTCCACGACGCCGGCGCGCACCTCAGTGGGCACGCCGACCGCAGGGTGGTCCACGACCAGCTGCGCGCCGGAGGCGCCGGGCAGCGCAGCCATGGCGTCGACCAGCGCAGCCAGCTGCTCGTCGTCGGCCCCCTGGTCGAACGTCGCGGCAAGCTGCTGGGCGGTGGCCAGCGCCGCCTGCCGTCGCAACCGCTCCGCCGCCACCATGGCGCCCAGCACGGCGGACACCTGGTCGGCGGCGGTGGCGAAGAACGACGCGTCGGACATGAACGACGGCAGACCGGCCACGGCGAGGTAGCCGATCGGCTGGGCGAGCGCGGAGACCCGCAGCACGACCGCGTCGGCGTCCGCGTCGTCGCGGTCGACCAGCGCGGCCAGCTGGTCATCGGCCACCGGCAGCGTGCCGAAGTCCGCTCGCGCCCGCGGCAAGCCCTCGGGTTCGACGATCAGCGAGCAGGCGTCGACTGGGAAGAACTGCACGAGCACCGTGACGGTCGCCGACACGAACGTCGCCAGGTCGACCTGCGCGGCGGTCAGCTTGGACAGCTCCAGCAGGCAGGACGTCTCCAGCAACCGCAGGATCACGTCGCGGTCCGCGCCGGGTTCGCCCAACCGCCGCAGGTGCTCCTGGGCGGACTGGTCGAGCTTGGCGAGCCGGCGCTGCATCACGCAGCCGCCAGGAAGTCGACGACGTGGTTGACCTCGGCCTCGAGCTCGCGCAGCAGCGCGGTGCGCAGCCCGGGGCTCAGCCCCAGCTTGGCGAGCACGTCGGCGGGCTCGACCGCCGGCGGGTGCAGGTCCCACGGGTAGGCGGTCAACGCCAGCGCCTGGCCGGCGATGACGATGCGCGCCAGCGTCCCGACGACGTGGTCCAGTGGCTGGTGGTGGCTGGCCACGGCGTGCACGAACGCCTTGGGGAACCCCCACGCCTCCAGCGCCATGGCGCCGGCCGCCGCGTGGGTGACCTCGAAGCTGCGGTGCTCGGCGGTCAGCAGCGCGTCGGCGTTGCCGTGGGTCTGGGCGAGCAGGCGGTCGTAGCCGGCGCCGTTGCGCCGGTGCAGCAGCGCCACGCCGATGTCGCTGAGCAGCCCGGCGCTGAACGCCTCCTGCGCCGGGGCGCCGACACGCCGGGCGACGACGGCGCTGGCGGCGGCGGTCGCGACGCTGTGCGCCCACAACCCCTCGGGACCGGCGTCGCCGTCGTCTTCCAGCAGCGACGTGGCAGCGCCCAGGGCCAGGGCGCGGACGGTGTCAAAGCCCAGCAGGACCGTCGCTCGGCTGGCACTGCCGATGCGGCCGCTGAACCCGTAGTACGGCGCGTTGGCCAGCCGGATGACCCGCGCGGACAGCACCGGGTCGGCCTCCACGATGCGACCCAGGTCGGCCGCCGAGGTGTCACTGCCCTCGCCCAGGCGGATCAAGCGCATGGCCGTCAGCGGCTGCGCCGGCAGCCGCGTCAACTCGTCGGCGAACTCACGCCGGTGGGGCAACGTCTGGAAGCTCCTCGCGCCGGCGCGCCGTCGCGCCGGGGTCGGTCACTGCCGTACTTCGGACCCCGGCGGGTCGTCCTTGAGCCTCGGGGCCAGGTCAGGGTAGCGACGCGACCGGCAGGAACGTGGGACGGCGCTCCTCGAACTCGCTGATCGCAGTCTCGTCGCGCAGTGTCAAGCCGATGTCGTCGAGCCCGTGGGTCAGCAGCCACTTGGTGTGCGGGTCGATGTCGAACGAGACGTCGACGTCGCCGGCGGTCAGCCGCTGCCCCGGCAGGTCGATGCGGCACTGCGTCCGTGGCTCGCCGGCGGCCGTGTCGAGCAGCCGCCGGCACGTCTCAGGCGCCAGCGTGACGGTCAGCAGCCCGATCTTGGCGCAGTTGGAGCGGAAGATGTCGGCGAAGCTGGGGGCGACGATCGCCTCGAAGCCCCACTGCTGCAGGCCCCAGGGAGCGTGCTCGCGCGACGACCCGCAGCCGAAGTTCGGCCCGGCCACCAGCACGGTGGCGTCCTGATGCTCGGGGCGGTTGAGCACGAAGTCGTCCTCGGCGCGCCAGTCGTGGAACAGGCACTCGTCGAAGCCGGTCCGGTCGATCCGCTTGAGGAACTGCTTGGGCATGATCTGGTCGGTGTCGACGTCGGCGCGGTCCAGCGGCGCCATGGGGCCTTCGATGACGTTCACGGGCTTCATCGGCCCATCCCCCGCACGTCGACGAAGTGGCCGTTGATGGCGGCGGCGGCGGCCATCGCGGGGCTGACCAGGTGCGTGCGGCCGCCCTTGCCCTGGCGCCCCTCGAAGTTGCGGTTGGACGTCGAGGCGCAGCGCTCGCCGGGAGCGAGGATGTCGGGGTTCATGCCCAGGCACATCGAGCACCCCGGCTCGCGCCACTCGAAGCCCGCGGCACGGAAGACGTCATCAAGCCCCTCGGCCTCGGCCTGCAGCTTCACCGGGTAGGAGCCGGGCACGACCATGGCGTGCACGCCGGCGGCGATGCGGTGGCCGTCGACGATCTCGGCGGCCGCGCGCAGGTCACTGATGCGCCCGTTGGTGCACGAGCCGATGAACACCCGGTCGACGCGCAGGTCGGTGATGGCCTCGCCGCCGTCGAGCCCCATGTACTCCAGCGCCCGCTGGGTCTGCTGCGGGTCGCGGGTCTCGTCGGGACGGGGGACGGCGCCGTCGATGGTGGTGCTCATCGCCGGCGTGGTCCCCCAGGTGACCGTCGGCGCCATCGCCGAGGCGTCGACCTCGACGACCGTGTCGAACACGGCCTCCGGATCGGTGCGCAGCGCGCGCCACTGCTCCAGCGCGGTGTCCCAGTCGTCACCCTCCGGGGCGTGTGCCCGGCCCTTGAGCCACGCGAAGGTGGTCTCGTCGGGCGCGATCAGCCCGGCGCGCGCGCCCGCCTCGATCGACATGTTGCACACGGTCATCCGCTCTTCCATCGACAGGGCCTCGACGGCCTCGCCGCGGTACTCGATGACGTGGCCGACACCCCCCTCGACGCCGATCTGCGCGATGATCCCCAGGATCAGGTCCTTGGCCGTCACGCCGAACGGCAGCGCGCCGGCGACCTCGACGGCCATGGTCTTGGGTCGCGCTTGGGGCAGGCACTGGGTGGCGAGCACGTGCTCGACCTCTGACGTGCCGATCCCGAACGCCAGGGCCCCGAACGCGCCGTGGGTCGCGGTGTGGCTGTCCCCGCACACGATGGTCATGCCCGGCTGCGTCACACCCAGCTCCGGACCGATGATGTGCACGATGCCCTGGTTGGACGAGCGCATCGTGAACAGCCGCACCCCGAACTCCGCGCAGTTGCGCTCCAACGCCTCCATCTGGGCCTTCGACAGCGGGTCGTCGATCCGGTCGCGGTCGATGGTCGGGACGTTGTGGTCAATCGTCGCCAGCGTCAGGTCGGGACGGCGCACGCGCCGGCCCGCCATCCGCAGGCCCTCGAAAGCCTGCGGGCTGGTGACCTCGTGGACCAGGTGGAGGTCGATGTACAGCAGGTCGGGGGCGCCGTCGACGCCGGGCGTGACGACGTGACGGTCCCAGACCTTCTGCGCCAGGGTGCGGGCGGTCACCCGGGTGCTACGCCGTCCAGCGAGCCGACGAGCGCATGCGCTCGGCGACCGAGCCGGACACCTCGACCCGCTCGGACTTGATCAGCTCGAAGGAGATGTCCTGGTCGCCGGTGGCCTCGGCCATCGCGGCGGCGACACGAGCCACCAGCTCGGCCTCCTCCTGCGGGGTCTGCTGCGGATCGACGTTCAGCTTGATCACGGTCATCGGACTGCCTTCCTTGTTCGTTCGCTTGGTTCTCGGGTCATCTAGGGCGTGGCCTGAGCGACGGCCGCTTCGGGCCGGCGCAGGCGGACGGACTTGTTCAGGGCGGACAGGAACGCTCGGGCGCTGGCCTCGACGATGTCGGTCGACACGCCGCGCCCGGTGAACCGCTGGCCGTCGACGGTGACCTGGACGGTCACGTCGCCCAGCGCGTCGATCCCCGGGGTCACCGCGGCGACGTTGAAGCTGACCAGCCGGCCGTCGATGCCAACGGCCTCGCGGACGGCCCGCGCGGCGGCGTCGACCATGCCGTCACCGATCGCGGCGCGGTCGATCACCGTGCCGTCGTCGGTGCGCCGGACGCGGACGGTGGCCGTCGGGGCGGTTGCGGTCCCGCCGGACACCTGCAGCGACACCAGCTCGAAGGCCTCCTGCTCGGGAGCGTAGACCTCGTCGGCGACGATCGCCTCGAGGTCGGCGTCGGTGATCTCGGCCTTGCGGTCGGCCAGATCCTTGAACCGCACGAACGCCCGGCCGATCTCTTCGTGCGACAGGTCGTAGCCCATCGCGGTCAGCTGCTCGGCGAACGCGTGGCGGCCCGAGTGCTTGCCGAGCACGATCTGGCTGCCGACCGCGCCGATGTCCTCGGCGCGCATGATCTCGTAGGTCAGCCGGTCGGCGAGCACACCGTGCTGGTGGATGCCCGACTCGTGGGCGAAGGCGTTGCGACCCACCACCGCCTTGTTGAACTGCACGGGATAGCCGGTGAGCGTGCTGACCAGCCGGGAGGTCCTGGCGATCTCCGGCGTGTGCAGGCGGGTGGCGCGGTGCAGCAGGTCGCTGCGCGTAGCCAGCGCCATCACCACCTCTTCCAACGAGCAGTTGCCGGCGCGCTCCCCCAGCCCGTTGACGGCCACCTCCACCTGCCGCGCGCCGTTGCGGACCGCCTCCAGCGAGTTCGCCACCGCCAGGCCGAGGTCGTTGTGGCAGTGCACGCTGACGGCGACGTCGTTGCCGACGCGGGCGACGACGTCGGCGACCAGCCGGCCGAAGTCGTGGGGTACGGCGTACCCGACGGTGTCGGGGATGTTCACCGTGGTGGCGCCGGCCTCGACAGCCGCGTCGATGATGCGCATCAGAAACGGCGCGTCGGTGCGGGTCGCGTCCTGGGGTGAGAACTCGACGTCGTCGGTGAACTCCAGGGCACGGCGGACACCGTCGACGGCCTGCTCGACGATCTGGTCCTCGCTGGCCCCCCGCAGCATGGCGTTGCGGTGGATCTCCGAGGTCGACAGGAACACGTGGATGCGCGAGCGGTCCGCGGGCTTGAGCGCCTCGGCGGCACGGGTGATGTCGTTAGGGT
>Ga0247713_1000189_pt1 | contig 43717 bp, 44 predicted proteins | sample 21E_NmetaG_FD_189936 | JGI IMG/M metagenome (GOLD analysis project Ga0247713, IMG submission 189936) | Soil microbial communities from hillslope of Landscape Evolution Observatory, University of Arizona, Oracle, AZ, United States - 2-1-E_N | ecosystem: Engineered > Artificial ecosystem >...
CCACTCGCGCGACCACCGGACACCCGGCCCCCACCACACGCCGGCACACCCAAGACCCCAGGTACGACCGACCCAGCCGCTGACCCCAGCCTGCCCTTCTAACCAGGGCAGGCCGGCTCAGCGCTTCGTCGTGCGCTCAGCCCAGTCCAGGATGAGGTCCAGCGGCTCGCGCCACCGCGGCTCGAGCATCAGGTCGTGGCCCATGCCGCGGAACACGTGGGGGCGGGTTCCGTACAACCGTGCGGCGGCGACCATGTCGAACACCGAGACCAGGGCGTCCTCGCCCCCGCCGAGGACCAGCACCGGTGAGCGCGCCCCGACCGGTTGGGGCCGCACCATCACCTCGTACTGCGCCAGCGGTGCTTCAGGCGTCATGCGGTCGCAGTACCGGCGCGCGGCCGCGGCATCCATCTCCGGACCGAACAGGTCGCTGTCGTCCAGCTGCACGGGCCGGGCTGCCAGTGCCCTCGTGAACGTCGCCGGCTGCCGGCGGGCGAACCGGGTCATCACGCCGAGGCCGACCCGCCCTCCCGGTGGTGCGATCAACACGGCGGCCGGCGCCACGTAGCGCTGCAGGACACGGCGGACGACCTGCGCGCCCATGGAGTGGCCGACGATCACCGGCGGGCGCGGCATCTCGATGATGGCCTGCATCACGTCGTGCTCGTAGTCGCGGAACTTCCAGCGGCGCAGCCCGTCGTAGCCGTCGCTGCCGCCGTGCCCGCGCAGGCTGACCGCCCAGCAGTCCCACCCCTGGTCGGCCGCCGCCGGCATCCAGTGCTCGGCGAAGGTCCACGCCCCGTGGTTCATCCCGTGCACGAACAGCAGCGGCGGGCGGTCGGCGGGCTCGTCCGCCGCGACGTGCAGCAGCTCCCGTTCGATCGGTTGCGGCGGGAACGCCCAGTCGAGCGGCCGCAGCACCTTGGTGCGGCGACGGGTCACGCAGCCTCCAGCGTCTTCACGACGCGATCAAGGGTTCGCATGTAGTCCATGTGCTCGATCTCGAGATGGTGGCGCGTGGAGTAAACGTAGTGGAACCCGCCGCTCTGGCGCTCCTCGAGGTGCTCGTCGCGCTCCCTGCGGAACGCGTCGGCCGCCGGCGACCCGTCGCGCTGGGCGGCCAGGAACCGGGCCATCACCTGCGCCTGCCAGTGCATCAGTGCGAACAGCCCGCTGTCGGGCTGCAGCAGCCCGATGACGAACAGGTTGTCGTACGCCGGCGGGAACGCGTTGAGGTACAGGTGCGGTCGGCCGTCCTGCCAGTTCAGGTGCCGGTCGTCAATGAAGTCGAAGTGCATCAGGTAGCCGGTCGCCCACACGATCAGGTCGACCTGCTCGACCGACCCGTCGACGAAGTGCACCGTGTCGCCGTCGAGGTAGGCGACGTCGCGCTTGGGAGTGATGTCGCCGTGCCCGACGTAGTACACGAGCTGGCTGTTGGAGATCGGGTGCGTCTCCAGGATCCGGTGGTCCGGCCGCGGCAGGCCGTGGCGGGTCAGGTCGCCGGTCGTCAGCTTGAGGGTGGTCTCGAAGATCCGCTGCACGATCCGCGTCGGCAGCCGGAGCATGAACACGGCGTCGGACACCTGGTCGTTGGGCTTGCCGAGGTTGTACTTCGGCGCGTACCAGTAGCCGCGCCGCGTGCTGTGGAACGTCGCCGTGGCGTTCTGCGCGGCCTCGACGGCGATGTCGCAGCCGGTGTTGCCGCCACCCACGACCAGCACCCGCTTGCCGCGCAGCACGTCCGGCGACTTGTACTCGGCCGAGTGCATCGCTTGGCCCGTGAACTCGCCTTCGTACGACGGCAGCTTGGGGTACCAGTTGTGGCCGTTGCAGATCACCACGCCGGCGTACCGCAGCGTCCTGGGCGCAGCGTCGCCGGTGCGCACGGTGACGTCCCACGCGCGCCCGCCGTCGACCGGCTCCACCCGCTCGACCCGCGTCGAGAACTGGATGACGTCGTACACCCCGAAGTGCCGGGCGTAGCGCCGCAGGTACTCACCGATCTGGCTGTGGTGCGGATAGTCCGGCCAGTGGTCTGGCATCGGGAAGTCCGGGTACTGGGTGAACGGTGGCGAGGAGATCGTGTGCGTCGACTCGTACACCCGCGAGTATGGATGGTTGATGTCCCAGTTGCCGCCGACCACCTCGGCGAGCTCATACACGTCGACGTCGAAGCCGTGCTCACGCAGGTTCTTCGCCGCGGTCAGCCCCGCGGCGCCGGCACCGATGACGCAGTAGCGGCCTGCGGTCCCATCACTCACGTCGTGGACTCGTCCCCGTCGCCCGCCCCGTCACCCGAGCGCGCCGCCGCCAGCTCCTTGCCGCCGTCGGCGCCCAACCGGCCGAGCAACGCCCGAAGGTCCAACCCGGTGATGTCCGAGCCGATCTGCAGTCCCTGCTCCAGGTTCGTCGCGACGTTGCGCGCCAGCGACGACGCCCCGTCCGTGGAGATCACGGTCATCTTGTCGACCGACGACAACGGCTCCGAGGCGGCGCGCACCATCTCCGGCATGACGTCGACGACCATCTCCAGCACCGCGGCGTCGCCGTACTGCTTGAACGCCTGCGCGTTCTTCTCCCGCGCCTCGGCCTCGGCCTCACCCTTGGCGCGGATGGCCGCGGCCTCGGCCTCGCCCTCGCGCTGCACCGCCTCGGCAATCGCCTCGCGACGCTGACGCTCCGCGTTGCCGCGGGCAGCGCCCTCGACCTCCTCGGCGGCGGCCAGCGCGGCGCGCCGCTGGCGCTCGCCCTCACCGGACAGCCGCGCCTGTTCGGCGGTGGCCTGCGCCGCGGCGATGGTGGCCTGCCGGTCGGCCTCGGCCTTGGCGATCGCCGCGTTCTTGGCCGCCTCGGCCTCCTGTTCGACCTGGTAGCGGTGCGCGTCGGCGGGCTTGCGGATCTCGGTGTCCAGCTCCCGGTCTTTCAAGGCGGCGTTGCGGACGGCGACCTTCTCCTGCTCGGCGAGGACCTCCTGGTCCTGGGCCGCCTGCGCCAGCGGGCCGGCGGCCGCAGCACGGGCGGCGGCGGCGTCGGTCTCGGCCAGGATCTCCGCCTTCTTCAGGTCCAGGGCGCGCTGGCCGATCGCGATCTGCTCCTCGGCCAGGAACCGCTCCTGCTCGGCAGCCTGACGGGCGCGGGCCTCGGCGATGGCCGCCTCCTTCTCCACCCGAGCGGCCTCGGGGCGGCCGAGGTCCGCGAGGTAGTTGCCCTCGGCCTGGATGTCCTGCAACTGGAAGGTGTCCAGCGACAGGCCCTGGTTGGTCAGTGACGTCTCGGCCTCCTCGGCGACGGCCGAGGCGAACGCGGCACGGTCCTTGATGATCTCGTCGACGGTCAGGCGACCGACGATCGCGCGCAGCGAGCCGGCGAGCACCTCCTGGGTGAAGGAGTCGATCCCTTCCTGCTGGTTGAGGAAGCGCTGCGCGGCCGCTCGGATGGCGTCTTCGTTGCCACCGACCTTGACGATCGCGACACCTTCGAGGTCGCACTTGATGCCCTGGGCCGACACCGCCCCGCGGATGCCGACCGAGATGCGCCGGCTCGACAGGTCCATGACGTGCAGCTTCTGGACCACGGGCAGCACGAAGGTCGACGCGCCCATGATCACCTTCTGACCGGACAGGTCGGTGGACACCTCGCCGGTCTCGGGGTTGCGGACCGCGCCCTTGCCCTTGCGCCCCGTGATGAGGAACGCCTCGTTCGGTCCCGCGACACGGAAGCGGCTGGCCACCAGCATCCCGAGCAGGACGATGAAGACGAGGAAGCCGATGACAAGCGACGCGATGGTTCCCATGGTGGCCTCCTAGAAGCCGCTTTCGGTGACGATGACCGAGGTGGGGGACGTGACTTCGACGACCACGACGGTGGTCCCGTAGGCGATCGGCTTGTCAGACCGCGCGGCCAGCTTCACGCGCTGGCCGGCGGCGCTGACGGTGATCTCGCCGAGACCGTCGCCCGGGATGCGGGTGACGACCGTGCCGATGGCGCCGACCAGGTCCGCCGTCCTCGGCGTCGGGTCGGTGGGCATGTTCATCAGTGCGCGCACCATGCCCAGGGTCAGCCCTGACAGCAGGACACCGGCGGCCACACCACCGGCCGTCGCTCCGAGCAGCGACACCTGCAACCCCCGCAGCAACAGGGCGCCGGCAAACCCGAACGCCGCCAGGAACGCGCCCAACACCGGCGTGGACAGCCAGCCGTCAGTCACATCGAAGTGTGCGAAGTCGAGCACGCCGTCGAGGACGTCGCCGAATATCAGCGAGACGACGACCAGCGCCAGCCCGACTGCTCCGATGATGACGAAGACGGTCACTTCTCAAGCCCCCCTGCCGGAGGTGCAGCCTATCCGTTCGGTCGCGGGTGCACGCCGGCGCGGCGTAGCCTGCCGTGCTCATGACCAGCCAACCCGCCGCTGCTCTGAAGCCGTCCGTCACGTCCGAGATCGGGACGCTGCGAGAGGTCATCCTGCACCGCCCGGATCTCGAGCTGCGCCGGCTCACGCCGGCGAACAAGGACATGCTGCTGTTCGACGAGCTGGTGTGGGTCGCCAAGGCACAAGAGGAGCACGACGGTTTCGCCGACCTCCTGCGCGGCGAGGGGGTCGTGGTGCACCTGCTGCACGACCTGCTCACGGAGGCTCTCAGCGACGAGGGCGTCCGGCTGGCGCTGATCGACGAGATCGTCTCCATGGACACCTGCGGCGTCGAGCTGGTGGACCGGGTGCGGGGGCATCTGCGGGACCTCCCAGTCGAGGAGCTCGCGCGCCACCTCATCGGCGGCGTCACGGTCCAGGAGGTGCCCGGCGCAGGGGACGGCTTCGTCGGAGGGGTGCTCGGCCCGTCGGCGTTTCTCGTGCCCCCGCTGCCCAACGCCGTCTTCACGCGCGATCCCTCGGCGTGGATCGGCACGGGCGTGGTGCTGTCGCCGATGCACATGCCCGCGCGGATCGCTGAGCGGCACCTGTGGCGCACCATCTATCGGCACCACCCCGCGTTCGCCGGGGCGGAGCACGGCATCCACTACGGCGCCGCGGACCGCGAGTACTTTCCCGCCACGATGGAGGGCGGCGACATCCTCGTGCTGTCCGCCGACTGCGTCGCCGTCGGGTTGTCCGAGCGGACCCATCCCATCGCCGTGGAGAACATGGCGTCACAGCTGTTCGCCACGGGGGTCGCGAAGTGGGTCCTGGCCGTCGACCTGCCCAAGGCACGCGAGACGATGCACCTGGACACGATCATGACCGTGGTCGACCGCGACGCCATGGTCGTGTGGCCCCGTGCGCTGCGATCGCTGACCGCCCACCGCATCGAGCCGGGGGCTGGTGCCGACGGCGGCCGGATGCGCGTCCGCGAGGAGCCTGACCTGGTCCGGGCGCTGGCCGCCGGCCTCGGCGTCGACACGCTGCGGGTCGTCACCACCGGCGAGGACGAGGTGCTGGCCGACCGCGAGCAGTGGGACGACGGCAACAACACGCTGGCAATCGCGCCCGGCAAGGTCGTGGCCTACGAGCGCAACCCCGACACGAACCGGCGGCTGGAAGACGCGGGGGTCCAGGTGCTCACGATCCCGTCCCATGAGCTGCCGCGCGGACGGGGCGGCCCACGGTGCATGTCCTGCCCTGTGGTTCGAGACCCGCTGTAGGAAGGAATCACCGCCGCAGACGTCGAACCTCTCCCGCACAACCGATTCGTGCGAAAGGTGCGGGACATGCGCGGGATGCGAGCGATGGTGGCGGGGCTGGCGGCTGTCGCCTTGATCGCGCCGGGCGCGTCGGCGGGAGCCGACGAGACGCCGGCGACGACGGTCACGACCACGGTGACGCAGGCGGCCGATGGCCTGACGGTCAGCGGCGACGTGGCGTTCGCGCCGTACACCATGCAGGTGGCCGAAGACTTCAGCGGGGATGCGAACTCCGTGGTCCCTGGCGAACTCGGTACGGACATCACCGGGGCGTTCATCACGTCGGACCCGGCGAAGCCCAACGATCTGCTGTTCACCATGCAGATGGACAGCCTTCCGGGCGGGGGACTGCCGGAGGCGGTCATCTACAACTGGGACCTGCTCGTCAACGGCGCGGCCGCCGGCGGGGGCACCAGCAGCAATCTGGTCTGGAAGCGCACCAACGTCACCGGTCTGACTGCATCGACCGCTCCCTACATCCGCCTGCAGACCTGTGCCCCGGGTGGCACGGGCAACACCTGCACGGCTGGCAGCCAGCTGCCCGGCGGCATGGACATGGACACCGCTGCGCTCACCGCAACGCTGCGGCTGCGTGATCTTGGCGCAACGCCAGGCGCGCTGATCGGGGGCAACGGCCTGAGCGTGTACCACGGCACCGGCATGCTGTGGTTCCCGGGCGTCACCAGTGACACCGCGTTCATCGACGAGGAGTTCGCGGTGCCACGTCGTGACGGCGCGGTGAAGGTGGCGGTGGTCCCTGCCGGCGCCCCGACCCCCAAGACGTTCTCGCACTCGGCGACGCCCAGCGGGGCCGGCGCCAACGGCGCGTTCTCGGTGAAGATCCCCACGGAGAACTTCGCCGCCGGCGCCTACGACGTCGTCACCCAGGCGTGCTGGGGCGGCAACTGCAGTGTGACCCACACTCCGGTCAACCTGTAGAGGCGCGGTCGTCAGGGCTCGTACCCTGGGCCCGGTGGAGCTGAGCACCTACACCGGGCCCTGGGACGACGACGACCCGGACGCCAACTTCAAAGCTGCCGTCGCGGAGTACACGCGGATCGACCCGCTACCGACGTTCGCGCAGCTGTCGGCGAACACCGGCATCCCGATCGGCGCGTTGGTCCGCTATGCGCTGGTGCGGTGGGCGGCCGAGGGGTCCGAGGCGCTGCTGGCGCTCGGGCCGCGGACGGTCACGCGGCTGTGGGCGGTTGTGGAGGAGGCTGAGGCGGCGGGCACCGACGCCGCGCGGCTGGAGGCCTACGAGCAGCTGCGCCAGATGCTGTCGTGGCTCAAAGCGCCGCTGGACTGACCCGGTTACTCGTGCGGGCGGATCTCGGTGACCGTGACCGCGAACTCACCGGCTGGTGCCGCGTAGGAGCGGGTCTCGCCGACCTTGGCCCCCATCAGCGCCTGCCCCAGCGGTGAGTTCGCGCTGACCACCGGCAAGCCGGTGTCCCGGTCCTCGCGGCTGCCGAGCAGGAAGGTGTCTTCGTCACCGTCTTCGTCGACGGTCGTCACCACCATGCCTGCGGCCACGGTGTCACCGTCGGGCGCCTCGCCCACCTGCGCGTTGCGCAGCATCTCCTCGAGCTGACGAATCCGCGCCTCCATCTTCCCCTGCTCTTCCTTGGCGGCGTGGTACTCGGCGTTCTCACGAAGGTCGCCGTGGGCGCGGGCGATCTCGATCTCCTTCGAGGCGCGCGGACGGCCTTCGGTCTTGAGCTCTTCGAGCTCCGCACTCAGCCGGTCGTAGGCAGACTGGGACAACCAGACGGTTTCACTCACGAGGATTCACCTGCAAAAGGTACGGGCGGTTTGACCCGTCAGTGTACGAACCGCAGTGGAGACGACACACAAAGGAGCCTGACCCGTTGCCTGAGCTCCCCGAGGTCCAGGCGCACGCCGAGCGTCTGACGGCGGCGTTCGCGGGCGCCGAGCTGGCCGCCTTCGAGCCACTGACGTTCACGGCGCTCAAGACGTTCGACCCGCCGCCGGACGCCGCGGTGGGTCTGCCCCTGGCGTCGGTGGACCGGCGGGGCAAGCACCTGCTGCTGCGGTTCGATCGTGATCCCGCGTTGGCCTACGTGGTGCACCTGATGCAGGGCGGCCGACTGCGCCCCGACGCCAAGCAGGCCCGCAAGCCGCGTGGTGGCGTCGCGCGCTGGCGGTTCGCCAACGGTGATGCGCTGCTGCTGACCGAGCCAGGCACGGAGCGCCGCGCCGGCGTGTGGGTCGTCGCCGGCGACGCGTTGTCCCAGCCGCCGCTGGATGACTTGGGGCCTGAGGCCGACACGGTCGACGACTGGCAGATGGCCGAGCTGTTCGCCACCCACCCCATGCGCCTGCACACCTTCCTGCGCGACCAGCGGGTCCTGGCTGGCCTCGGTCGACGGCTGGCCAACGAGATCTGCCACCGCGCCAGGCTGTCGCCGTTCGCGCCGACCAAGAGCCTTGGCGACACGGGCGCCGGTGCCGTCGTCACGGCGATCCGTGAGACGGTCGCCGAAGGACTGGACTACGACCGGGATCGCGACGACATGTCGGCGTCGGCCGAGCGGCCGAGCGCCGTCCACGGCCGCACCGGCGAGCCGTGCCCGGTGTGCGGCGACACCGTCCGCGAGGTCGCCTACCGCGACTACACCGTCCACTACTGCGCCACCTGCCAGACCGACGGCAAGGTCCTCGCGGACAACACGACCAGCAAGTTCCTCAGGTGAGCGAACCGCGCCCGTCGCTGTTCCGCGACCCGACCTTCATCGTCACGCTTGTCATCGCGGTCGTGGTAGCGCTCGGCTTCGGACTGGTGGTGCCGGTCCTGCCCCTGTTCGTCCGGGCCTTCGACGTCGGTCTGTTTGCCGTCACCGCGGTGGTCGCCGTGTTCGCCGCCGTGCGGCTCGTGTCCAGCATCTACACGGGCGCGCTGGCCGACCGGATCGGCAGCAGCAAAGCGGTCGGGTACGGCGCGATCATCGTCGCGGTGTCCAGTCTGGGCGTTGCGGTCGCCCCCAGCTACTGGGTGGTGCTGACGGTCCGCGGTATCGGTGGGTTCGGGAGCGCGTTGTTCTTCAACGCCCTGCTCACCCAGGCGGTGCGCACCGTGGGACCCGACCAGCGCGGGCGCGCCGTCGGCGCATTGCAGGGGGCGTTCCTGCTCGGCATCGCGTTCGGCCCCAGTGTTGGCGGCGTCCTGGCCGAACCGCTCGGGCTGCGCTGGCCGTTTGCGATCTACGCGGTGTTCTGCGGTGCCGCCGGGCTCGTGGCGCTGCGTTATCTCAGGCCCCAGCGCACCGCCGCCGACGACCCCGAGCCGACCGTCGATGCTGAGTCACTGGGTGAGGCCGGGCCCACCGCCCACAAACCCCAGGGCATCGCCACGACGCTGCGCCTGACCCGCCAGTTCTGCGCCGACCGCGCCTTCGTGGCCGCGCTGATCATGATGGCCGCGTCGCGCTGGGCCGGCGCCGGCGTGCGCTTCAGCCTCATCCCGGTGTTCGGCGCGGAGGTCGTCGGCGCCGGCAAGGCGATGGTCGGTGCGGCGTTGACGCTGGCCGCGGTCACGCATCTGCTCGTGTTGTGGCCCACGGGGCGGATCGCCGACACCGTCGGCCGCAAGGCGCTCGGCGGGCCGGCGTACCTCGGCTTCGCGGTGGTCGCAGGGGCGCTCGGGTTGGCCACCTCCGTCCCGGCGTTCCTTGGCGTGATGGCGCTGTACGGCGTCGCGACCGGCCTGACGTCGGTGACCCCGCCCGCGGTGGTCGCCGACGTCGTACCCGTCGAACGCACCGGCGTCGGCGTGGGGGTGCTGAACACGGCCGGGGACCTGGGCAGCGTCCTGGGCCCACTGGTGTCGGGGTGGTTGGCGCAGCAGTACGGATACGGCTGGGGGTTCGGGATCAGCGCCGTGCTGCTGGCGGCCGGCGGCGTCGCCGCGCTGTTGATGCGGGAGACCCTGCCGGCGCGAGCGGGCTCACCGGCGGGCACGCGTACGTAGACTGCCCCGGTGCTGCGCGACCCCGTCTACCGGCTGTACGAGACCCGGCTGAAGCGTGAGCTCAGGGGCGGTCTGCTGCCCCGCCACGTCGGCGTCGTGCTCGACGGAAACCGCCGCTACGCCCGTGCCCGCGGACTCGCCGATCCCGCTGCGGGGCACCGGCACGGTGCCGAGAAGATCCACGAGCTGCTCGACTGGTGCCACGAGCTGGAGATCCCGTACGTCACCCTGTGGCTGCTGTCCACCGACAACCTGCGGCGCGACGAGACCGAGGTCAGCCAGTTGCTGGACATCATCGCCGACACGGTCACGCAGATCGCATCGGCGACCCGGAACCGTGAACGAGGAGTCAAGGTCACCGCAGTGGGGGCGCTCGACGTCCTGCCCGACCGGCTGCGCCGTGCGCTGAAGGACGCCGAGGCGGCGACGGCCGACCACACCGGCTGCCACGTGCAGGTGGCGATCGGCTACGGCGGGCGGCAGGAGATCACCGACGCGCTGCGGGCGCTGCTGGAGGAGCGCCACGCCAGGGGGCAGTCGCTCGAGGACGTCATCGACGAGCTGTCGCCCGAGCTGATCGGCGAGCACCTGTACACCACCGGCACGCCCGACCCGGACCTGATCATCCGGACCTCGGGCGAGATCCGGCTGTCCGGGTTCTTGCTGTGGCAGTCGGCGCACTCGGAGTTCTACTTCTGCGACCCCTACTGGCCGGAGTTCCGCAAGACCGACTTCCTGCGCGCACTCCGCGACTTCTCCTCGCGCCAGCGTCGATACGGCCGGTAGCCCTCGATCCGCGCGCCTCGTCAACACGGCGGCGCCTCCGCCGATCCGAGGAGACCCCGCCGTATTCTCCGATGACCTTGGACCAGGCCATCGACGACACGGTGACGGCGCCTCGCGGACGCGCCGGGCAACCACGGGGCCGGTCCGCTCACAACGCGCGCTCCATACGGGGCGCGCGTTTCTCGTCGAGGACCGGACACGCCCATGAGAACCTCGTATGTGCTGGACACCTGCGTGCTGCTGGCGGACCCTCGAGCGCTGTACCGCTTCGACGAACACGAGGTGGTCCTGCCGCTGGTGGTGGTCGAGGAGCTCGACCGCAACAAGGCGCGGATGGACGAGGTTGGCCGCAACGCCCGGACGGCGGTGCGCCTGATCGAGGAGCTGCGCGAGCGCAGCGGTAGCGGCCTGCGTGAGCCAGTCGACCTCCCCGGTGGCGGGTGGTTGCGCGTGGAGGGCAACCACGTCGACGTCGCCTTGCCGCCGTACCTGGACCCCACCAAGCCCGACCACCGCATCCTCGCGGTCGCCATGGGCATCGGCGGCACCCTGGTCACCAAAGACGGGGCGCTGCGCATCAAGGGCAGTCAGCTCGGTGTGCCGGTCGAGGACTACCGCGCCGACACCGTCGAGGTCGACGAGCACTACACCGGCATGGGCGAGATCGAGGTCGACCGGCGGGACCTGGATCGGCTGCACCGTGACGGCAAGGTCGAGCTCACGCTGGACGACGCGCCGCGAACCGACGACGCGTACTGGCTGAACCAGTGCTTGGTGCTGCGCTCGGGGCGGTCAGCGTCCGGCCTGGGCAGGGTTGCCGGCATCGGCGAAGGGCTGATCACGGTCGCTCGTGTCGCCGGCTCCCCCCGGGCCTTCGGCGTCACCCCCCGCGACGTCCGTCAGACCTTTGCGCTCGACCTGCTCACCGACCCGACCGTCCCGTGCGTGTCGCTGATGGGCATGGCGGGGACCGGCAAGACCTTCCTGGCGCTGGCCGCCGGCCTGGAGCAGGTCATCGAAGCGCGGGCGTACCGGCGGCTCAGCGTGTACCGACCGCTGGTGGCCGTCGGCCGCCAGGAGGTCGGCTACCTGCCGGGGGACCTCGACGAGAAGCTGTCGCCCTGGATGGCCGCCGTGCACGACAACCTGTACTCGCTGTTTCGCCGTGACGACGAGGCCGACCTCGGCGGTGGGGGGCCGCAGCATCACCGCCACGTGCAGGAGGCCGTCGACGGGCTGCTCGAACGCGGCCAGCTGGAGATGGCCGCGATCACCTACCTGCGCGGCCGGTCGATCACCGACGAGTACGTCATCGTCGACGAGGCCCAGAACCTGGAGCTGCCGACGCTGAAGGTGATCCTGACGCGGATGGCCCATGGCTCAAAGGTCGTGTTCTGCGGCGACCTGTCCCAGGTGGACAACCCGTACATCTCTCCCTACGGCGGGATGGCGGCGCTGATCGAGAAGCTCAAGGGCACCGCGCTGTTCGGTCACGTCACGATGAGCAAGGGCGTGCGCTCACCGCTGGCAGAGCTGGCGGCCACCACCTTCTGATCACTGCCTGACCGTCCGGGACGGTGACCAGCCGACGCTAGTTCGTCCGGATGGTCAGAAAATGGCTACTGACGTGAGACAACGCACCCGCTACCGTCGGCGGGGTGTTCCGATTGATGCCGCCGCGCGGTCGGGCTCGGCGTCGCGTCCTGGCGTGCGTGCCGTTGGCCGTCCTCGTCTTCTTGTTGCTCGTTCCCGCCGCCTGGGCGCAGGGACCGGTTCCGACGGTCACCGCGTCGTCTGCGGTCGGCGGTTACGACCCCCTGGCGCTGACGGCCAGCAACGTGACCGGCGCGCTGACGGTGACCGTCACCGACCGGCGCGGCACAACCGCAACATGGGAGGTCACCCCGTCCTCGACCGACGAGCAGACGCTCACCGTCGATCTCACCCAACCGTCGTCGGGATCCGCGCCGGTCAACGGAGCAGCCATGCTGAGCGTCCTCACCAAGGACGGAACCGAGGTGCTCGGCGCCGACCTCACGGTGGACCTGTACCCGCCGGTGCCCGAGCTGACGGTGGCCCGCCAAGGGACCGGTGCGCACGTCTCCTGGGACTCGGTATCGGCCGCCGATGAGGTGACGTACACGCTGGAGTGGGACCAGGGCAGCGGGTCGTGGACCACCCTTGCCACCACCACGGCCGGTGCGAGCCACCAGCAGGCTGATTTGGCGCCAGGGCTGCACGAGTTCCGCGTGACCGCAAGCGTCCCATCGGCCTCGGGCGGGGCCAATGCCGTCACCGGCAACCCCAAAGGGCTGCTGGTGGAGGCGCCTCCCGCCGAGGAGGAGCCTGAGCCGGGCGAGGGGGGCACACCCGGAGGCGGCAAGCCCGACACGTCGCCACCGGGCAAGACGCCCAACGGGGCCGGCAAGGGCCCCCAGGGCGACACCGACAAGGGTGACGCCGGCGACGAGACCGACACGCCCCGGAAGGTGTCGGCGACCGGTGGCGTGCGCCGCACCGTGAGCGTCCCCTCCGGGGGTCTCGCGCTGAAGGTTCCTGAAGTGCTCACACCGGTGACCAAGCGGCAGGTGGTGCGCTTCGAGATGCCGGAGGTGGCAGCGCCGCCCCCGGTCCTGCAGCCCTACGTTCGGCCCCCCGAGGTGGCACCGCAGCTGCCCGTGCTGCCGGTTCCGCTGCCCACGAGCGGGGGGATCTCGGTCCGCGCCACCCAGACGCAGCCGCCGAATCTGATGGCCCTGGCCTTGGGCGCGGTGGCGCTGGTGCTGTTCACCGCTGTGCCCCGCTCATGGCGGCGGCCGCAGGGCGAGCCGGAGTTCTAGCCCGGCTGGCCGGCGCTATCCCTCCTCGGGGCGCTCGCCGGTGACGACGTAGGTCACCAGCCGCGCGAGCTCGACCGCATGGTCGGCGATGCGCTCGTAGTACCGGCAGATCAGCGCCAGGCTGACGGCCTCCTCGACCGTCTGGCCGCCCAGGTACAGCTCGGTCAGCACGGTCTTCTGCAGCAGGTCGACCTGGTCGTCGAGCCGCTGCAGGTCGACAGCGGCCAGCGCGTCGGTATCGCGCCAGGCCGCAACCGCACCGGCGAACACGTCGGCGGTGACCCCACCCATCTGACCGACCATCTCGCGCAGCGCGGGGCGCATGGACGGGGGGTGCACCCACGACAGCGACTCGGCGACGTGGCCCAGCAGCTCTGCGGAGCGGTCGACGTCGGCCGCCGCCCGCAGCGCCGCGACCAGGCGTCGGAGGTCGCCGGCGACCGGCGACTGGCGGGCCAGCAGCTCGAAGCACTGCTCCTCCAGCCGCTCACACCGCTGGTCCACCTCCGCGTCGGCGGTCAGGGCGGCAGCGGCGGCCGGCCGGTCCCCGGCAAGGAACGCGGCGGTGACGGGGCGGATCAGCTCCGCCACGATCGTCGCCACGGCGACGATCTCACTGTCGACCTCGTCGAGCTGCTCGTGGAAGGCGCCCCGGGACGGCGCGGGACGTCGAGGCTGGGAATCGATCCAGCCCAGCGGATCCTCGGCGTTGCTCACGAATCGCTCACCCCCATGCGTTGTTGCATTCAAGGCCATGCCGGGTCGCGCGAGGCCGCGGGCGGTGTACGGACGCGACACGACCGGTGAACGCTTCGTGAACAGGCTGCCGCTGCGCTCGCTACGGTGTCGCCATGCGGTTGCGCACCCGCCCGGGACACCCGGATCTGTTGGACCTGCCATGGTCAGTCCCGCTGGAGGACTGGGACCACGAACGCGTCGTCGAGGTTGCCCGCGGCGCCCATCGTCACGTCGTCCGCTTCGTGGACTACGACGGTGCGCTGTATGCGCTGAAGGAGCTGCCCCGCCGGGTCGCCGAGCGCGAGTACCGGATGCTTCGCCGGATGGCCGAGGAAGGGCTGCCCGTCGTCGAGGCGGTCGGCGTGGTCAACCGCGATCGAGGGTTGGAAGACGTCCTGATCACGCGCTACCTCGACTACTCGCTGCCCTACCGGATGCTGTTCGCGCGGGTCAGCCGGGAGCAGCGTGACGTCCGAGGGCTGTCGGATCGGCTCCTTGATGCGCTCGTGATGCTGCTGGTGCGGTTGCACCTGGCTGGGTTCTCGTGGGGGGACTGCTCGCTGAACAACACGCTGTTCCGGCGTGACGCCGGCGCGCTGGCGGCCTACGTCGTGGACGTGGAGACCGGCGAATGGCACGAGGAGCTGACCGCCGGCCAACGCGAGGCCGACCTGGACATCACCACGCTGAATGTGGCCGGCGGGCTGATGGACCTGCAGGCGCAGTTCGACCTGCCTGCCGAGCCGGACCCCACCGAGGTGGTCGACGACCTTCGCGCCCGCTACGAGAACCTTTGGCACGAGCTGACCTCCGACGAGGTCATCGCGCCGGGGGACCGGTACCGGGTCGAGGCGCGGATGCGCCGGCTCAACGAGCTGGGCTTCGACGTCGACGAGGTCGACATCATCTCCGACGAAGAGGGGGACCGGCTGATCATCCGCACCCTGGTAGCCGAGGCCGGCCACCACCGCCGGCGCCTGCTGTCGCTGACCGGATTGACCGCGCAGGAGAACCAGGCCCGCAGCCTGCTCAACGACCTCGCGAACTTCCGTGCCTACCACGAGCAGCAGGAGGGGCGGCCGATGGCCGAGACCGTCGCCGCCTACCGCTGGCTGTCGGAGGTCTTCGAGCCGACGGTGGCCGCCATCCCGCCCGAGCACCGTGCCAAGCGCGAGGCAGCGGAGCTGTTCCACGAGGTGATCGAGCACAAGTGGTTCCTGTCCGAGCAGCAGGGCATCGACGTGGGCGTCGAGGCGGCGCTGCAGTCCTACATCGAGACGGTGCTGCCGGCAGAGCCGGAAGAGCGCAACGTCTTGCAGCACGGTGAGCTCGCCGAGGGCTGGATCACCTACGGGTGACCGCGCCTCTACGCTGCTGCCCATGATCAGCAGCGAGCAGACCGACGGCGTTCGCATCCTGCGCTTCGACCGTCCGGAGGCGCGCAATGCCATGAACACACCGCTGCTGGCGGCGTTCCTCGACGCCATGGCCTCAGCAGCGCGCGACAACGACGTGCAGGTCCTGGTCATCGCCGGCGCCGGCGGGGTGTTCTCAGCCGGCGCCGACCTCCGCGAGCAGCTCGACCACGAGGGCGCGGTGCGCCGAATGGACCTGTTCTGCCAGGTCTACGAGGCGGTAGCGGCCTATCCGAAGCCGACGATCGCCGCGATCGAAGGGCACTGCGTCGGCGGCGGCATCGAGGTCGCCGCCGCGACGGACATCCGCGTCGCGGACCCGACCGCGTCGTTCCGGTTCCCTGGCGCGACGCTGGGAATCCCCGTCGGCGCCGCCAAGCTGGTCGGGTTGGTCGGACTCGGCGCTGCGAAGGACCTGGTGCTGACGTCGCGAACATTCGGGGTCGACGAGGCCTGGCGGCTGGGGTTCGTCCAGCGGATGGCGGAACCGGGAGCGGCGGTCGACACCGCGGTGCAGGTCGGCACCGAGGTCGCCGCGAACAACCCCCAGGCGGTCGCCTTTCTGCGACGGCAGTTCGCCGCGTTCTCCGGCAACGTCGATCGGGTTGCCGCGGAGAACGACGTCCTGCACGCACTGGTCGAGGCCGGCGGCGACTACGAATCGGTGACGATGCCCAACCCGCGCACCGGACGTGCCCCCGGTCTGGGCAGTGGCCGCTGAGCGCGCTTCTCTATGCTTTGGTGCCGCGAACGGCCGATGAGGACTTGGGGAACCACATGACCACGCGCAACCCGCAGGCACCCGACCGCAACCTGGCGCTCGAGCTGGTCCGGGCGACCGAGGCGGCGGCGCTGGCTGCCGGCCGTTGGATGGGGCGCAATCGCAAGAACGACGGCGACGCAGCCGCCGTTGACGCGATGCGTCTGGTCCTGAACACCGTGCAGATGGACGGCGTCGTCGTCATCGGCGAGGGGGAGAAGGACGAGGCGCCGATGCTGTTCAACGGTGAGCAGATCGGCACCGGCCAACCGCCGCAGGTCGACATCGCCGTCGACCCCATCGACGGGACGAGGTTGCTCGCGCAGGGTCGCCCCGGTTCCATCGCGGTCATCGCCATCAGCCCGCGAGGGACGATGTTCGACCCTGGCCCGATGGTCTACATGAACAAATGGGTGGTCGGTCCTGACGCGGTCGGGGCGGTCGACATCGACGCCCCGGTGGCAGACAACCTCGCCGCGATCGCCAAGGCGAAGGGCAAGCGGGTCCAGGATCTGGTGTGCGTCATGCTCGACCGCGAGCGCCACACCGACATGATGACCGAGGTCCGCGACGCCGGCGCTCGGTTGCGCCTGATCATGGACGGCGACGTCGCCGCGAGCCTGCTCGCCTTGCTGCCCGAGCGGAAGGTCGATGTGTTGCTCGGGATCGGCGGCACGCCGGAGGGTGTCATCAGCTCCTGTGCGGCCCATGCCCTCGGTGGTGAGATGCAGGGGCGGTTGTGGGCCCGCAATCCCGACGAGCGTGCTCGTGCCGAGGACCTGGGCTACGACGTCGACAAGCCGCTGACCAACGACGAGCTGGTGTCGAGCAAGGACACGTTCTTCGTCTGCACCGGCATCACCGACGGCGACCTGGTGGACGGCGTGGACTACCGGGCCGGCGCCGCCGTCACCGAGTCACTGGTGATGCGCGGCAAGAGCGGCACCGTCCGATTCATCAAAGCGCGGCACAACCTCGACAAGGTGATGGAGTACAGCTCCATCGACTTCGAGAAGGGCTGATCTAGGAGCCGACCGTCCATGGACGGCCGTACGCCCGGTCGCCCAGGACGTCGCCGCAGTAGGTGCCCCAGCAGTAGCTGGGTCCGAACCGTGCCACGCCGGCGCCGGTGTACGACCACAGCCGAGTCGTGCGCAGCACGGTCCCCGGCGACAGCTCACCGGCGATGTCCGCCAGCGGTCCGCGAAGATCAACGGTGAACGTCAGGGCGTTCCCCTCAATCGTGAAGCGGCCGTCACCGACTGGATCGCTGGTCGCCAGCGTGTATCGGCAGCTGTCGACCCACCACGAGGCGGCGTAGGCACTCTCGGTACGGGTCGACAGGTCGGCAGCGAAGGTTGCGGTGACGGTGAAGCCGCTGTCAGTCGAGGTGAACCATCCGCTGCAGATGTCCGTCCACGGAGTCGTCGGGGCGCCGGTCAGCGACGTCAGGCGGTGCGGTTCCTCCCGCTGTCCAGGTCGGTGAGGAACTCCAGGACGTGCCGGTTGACCTCCTCGGGGTACTCCAGGATCGTGCCGTGCGTCCCGCCGGGGATCGTCTGCAGCCGGGCATCGGGCATCTCGCGGACCATGTCGTGGCCGAGGGATGGGGGCGACCATGGGTCCTTGTCCCCGACGACGACCAGCGCCGGCACAGCGACCGTGGGCAGTACGTCCATCGCGTCGTGGGCATGCATGCCCTCGGCGATGCGGATCACCAGCCGAGGGTCCATCTGGGCGGCGTGCCGGACGTACGAATCGACGATTGCGTCGCTGGTGAGCGGCCCGAACGCCCGCAGCGCCCGACCGATCGTGAGGAACGGCAGGTACTGCCAGGCGCTGCGCCAGGCCAGTCGCAGCACCGGCGGGTACGTCATCGACAGCAACCGGCGTGTTGCCTCGTAGACGTAGATCATCTCGCGCCGGCCGTACATCGTGTGGATCGGCGAGGCGTAGGGGCCGGTCAGCGCGACGGTGGCGGACACGCGCTCGCGTAGCAGGCGGTATGCCTCGAGCATCACCTGTACGCCCATCGAGTGGCCGACGAGCACCAGGTCGTCGAGCCCTTCCTCTTCGGCGATCTCGGACAGATCCATCGCGTATCGCCTGACCGTGAAGCTGTCCGGACCGACGACGGCCGGCAGGGTGGACGAGGCGATGCCGCGGTAGTGGAACAGCAGCACGCGGTGACCGGCGGTCTCCAACGCGGGGGCCAGGTGGTACCACCACGTGTCCGGGCACAAGAATCCTGAGCACAACGCAACGACGCGGCCGTCGGCGGGCCCCAGGAAGGTGTAGGTGATGGTGGCGCCGTCCGACGACTGCACGGACCGGTCCTTGGGCCAGTACACGCCCGGCGCAGGTGAACGTTGCGTGATCACGGCGAGATGGTGCCGCGACCGCCCGATGCCGACAAATCCCCAGATGACCGTCGATCGTCCACAGGACAGGCGCACCTGTTCACGTCGCGTTCACCTTCGCACCGCCGTCTGATCACCTGGCTGACGCATCCTGGCCGCCGTGACGCCTCCGGTTGTTCGCCTGGACCACACGCCCAGCCACCGCAACGTTTCGTTCACCTTCCTCACGCTTGCGGGCCACCCGACGCACCTACGGTCGTGCCGTACGTCAAACGGGCGGGCCCCTACCCGCAGACATGAGGAGAGCTTGTGAGCAACAACCGGCGGTTCCTGCTGGTTCTCGTCGCAGTCCTGGCCCTGGTCGCGGCCGCCTGCGGCGGTGGCGACAGCACGACCCAGACCAGCGCGCAAGGCGGGGAGGGCGGCGGCGAGGTGACCGTTACCGGATCCTCGACGGTCGAACCCATCTCGGCGCGGGTGGCCGAGAAGTTCAACCAGGACAACCCGGACGTCGCCATCAGCGTCGACGGCCCGGGCACCGGCGACGGCTTTGAGATCTTCTGCTCGGGCGGCGCGGACATCACCGACGCGTCCCGCCCCATCAAGGAAGAAGAGATCCAGGCCTGTGAGGATGCCGGCATCGAGTTCATCGAGCTCAAGGTCGCCATCGACGGACTGTCGGTGGTCACCTCGACGCAGAACGACCAGGTCGAGTGCCTGTCCTACGCGGACCTGTACGCGTTGCTGGGCCCTGAGTCGGTTGGCTTCGACAACTGGAGCGATGCGCAAGACCTGGCGACCGAGCTGGGCTCCGACACGGAGTTTCCCGACGCCCCGTTGGTCGTGACGGCTCCGGGTGAGGAGTCGGGGACCTACGACTCCTTCGTGGAGCTGGCCTTCGGCGACATCGCTGAGGAGCGCGGGCAGGAAGAGGAGGCCCGCCCCGACTACCAGTCGTCGCCCAACGACAACGTCATCATCGAGGGCATCTCAGGCACGGAGACGTCGCTGGGATGGGTCGGGTACGCGTTCGTTGCCGGCAACGAGGGCGCGATCAAGCCGCTGCCGGTCGATGGGGGCGACGGCTGCGTCGAGCCCACCGAGGAGTCCATCTCCAGCGGTGAGTTCCCGCTCGCCCGGCCGCTGTTCATCTACGTCGACGCCGCCAAGGCGGAGTCGAAGCAGGCGGTCGCCGACTACGTCGACCTGTACATGAGCGAGGAGGGCTTCGGCGCCGTCGGAGAAGTGGGGTACGTCGACCTGCCGCAAGACGAGATCGAGGCCACGCAGCAGGCGTGGGAGAACCGAGAGACCGGCACGCGAGAGGGCTGAATCCTCTCCCATCCCGGCGGCGGGGTCCCAAAGGCTCGGGGACCCCGCCGCCACCACACAGGAAGGGCCATGGCACAAGCACTGAGCACCGACCGCCCGGGGGCGCTGACCGCAGCAGATCTGCAGGGCAGCGCAGCCAAGCGGCGCAAGGAGCGCCTGATGCGGGCGCTGTTCCAGGCGATGGCCTGGACCTCGGTGATCGTCACCGCGCTCATCATCCTCTCGCTGCTGCGAGAAGCGATCTCATTCGTCGCGTCCGTGGAACTCGGGTCCCTGTTCGAGATCGGGTGGTTCCCTCGCCGCGGGTTGTTCGACGTCCGGACGTTGGTGGTGGGCACGTTGCTCGTCACCGGCATCGCGATGCTCGTCGCGGTGCCACTCGGGTTGGGTGCCGCCGTGTACCTGTCCGAGTACGCCCGGCCTCGGGTCCGGCGCACCATCAAGCCGATCCTGGAGATCCTTGCTGGAATCCCCAGCGTCGTGCTCGGCTACTTCGCACTGAGCTTCATCACGCCGCAACTGCTCACCCGGTTGGTCAGCGATGTGACCTACTTCAACCTCGCCGCCGCGGGGGTGGCCGTGGGGATCCTGACGCTGCCGCTGGTGGCCTCGGTCGCCGAGGACGCCATGCGCGCGGTCCCTGCGTCACTGCGTGAGGCCGCCTACGGCCTGGGCAGCCGCAAGGTCACTGCCGTCACCAAGGTCGTGTTCCCCGCAGCGATCTCCGGGATCGTCGCGGCGATGGTCATCGGGGTTTCACGGGCCTTCGGTGAGACGATGGTGGTGGCCATCGCATCGGGTGCCACTGGCGGGTCGCTGTTCTCCCTCGACGTGTTCAAGCCCGGCCAGACCATGACCGCCGCCATGGCGGCACTCGGCGTGGGGACCGACCAGGTAAAGGGCGCGGACAATGCCTTTCAGAGCCTGTTCTTCATCGGCACGCTGCTGTTTGTGATCACGCTGTCGCTGAACATGGTCGGGGACCGCTTCGTGCGGCGGATCCGGGAGAAGTACTGATGGCCGCTATCACGCCGCCGTTCACCGACGCCCGCGACGCGGCGGCCTCCCTGCGACGCCAGGGCACCGACGTCAAGGGGCAGACCTTCCGCTGGTTCCTCGTGGGGGCGCTCAGCCTCGCGCTGCTCACATTGCTGGCGCTCGTCTGGGACATGTGGGCCGAGGGAAGCAACGTGCTGCTCGCCCGGCCGGTTCAGTTCCTGACCAGCGGGCTGAACACCAACGTCGAGATGGCCGGCGTCTGGCAGGGCATCAAGGGCTCGCTGATGCTCGGCCTCATCGTCGCGATCGTGTCGTTCCCGATCGGCATCGGCGCCGCGGTGTACCTGGAGGAGTACGCAGGGAACACGCGGTTCGCACGGATCGTCGAGATCAACATCCGCAACCTCGCCGGCGTCCCTTCGATCGTCTACGGCCTGCTGGGTCTCGCGATCTTCGTGCAGGCACTCGGTGGCGTGACCGGGGGTCGGACCGTCATCGCCGGCGGCCTGACGCTGGCGGCGCTGGTGCTGCCGATCGTCATCATCACCTCGCAAGAGGCGCTTCGCGCCGTTCCCGCCGGCATCCGCGAGGGTGCACTGGCACTGGGCGCCACGCGCTGGGAGTCGATCCGCCACCACGTCATGCCCGCCGCTACGCCGGGGATCCTCACCGGCACGGTGCTGTCGCTGGCACGTGCGCTGGGTGAGGCTGCACCGCTGCTGGTGGTGGGGGCGGTCACCGGGGTGTTCTTCGCCGGGGCGTCCGGATTCTTCGAGCAGATCTACGCCGGGCGCTTCACGGCGCTGCCGATGGTCATCTTCAACTGGGCCCGCCAGCCTGGCCCGGAGTGGCTGCAGCTGACCGGTGCGGCCAGCCTCATCCTCGTCGCCCTCATCGTGGTGATGAACGGCTTCGCGATCTTCTTGAGAAACCGTTATGAACGAAAGTGGTGACCCCATGACCGCACCGACGTCCGCGCCAGTGCAGCCGCCGCAGGCTCAGGGCCTCACGCTCGACGTGGGCAGCCCCAACGGCAACCCGCGTCCCGACTCGGCCGACACCGTGTTCGAGGTCCGCAACCTCAACGTCTACTACGGCGACTTCCGTGCGGTCTCCGACGTCTCGCTGGACATCAAGAAGCGCGAGATCACCGCCATGATCGGCCCGTCCGGATGTGGAAAGTCGACGGTGCTGCGCTGCTTCAACCGAATGAACGACCTCATCGAGACCGCACGGGTCGAGGGGTCGGTCAAGTTCCACGGCGCCGACCTGTACGACCCTGCCGTCGACCCGGTCGAGGTGCGCCGCCGGATCGGGATGGTGTTCCAGAAGCCCAACCCCTTCCCGAAGTCCATCTACGACAACGTGGCGTTCGGTCCCCGGATCGCCGGCTACAAGGGGAACATGGACGACCTGGTGGAGCAGTCGCTGCGCAAGGCGGCACTGTGGGACGAGGTCCGCAACAGGCTGAAGGCTTCGGCCTACGGATTGTCCGGCGGTCAGCAGCAGCGGTTGTGCATCGCCCGCGCGATCGCCGTGGAGCCCGAGGTCATCTTGATGGACGAGCCTGCCTCGGCGCTGGACCCGATCGCCACCGGGCGCATCGAGGACCTGATGCAGGAGATCAAGCAGGAGTACACGATCATCATCGTGACCCACAACATGCAGCAGGCCGCTCGCGTCAGCGACAAGACGGCGTTCTTCACCACCGAGGTGCAGTCCGAGCAGGACGACCGCCGGTCGGGCCGCCTGGTCGAGCTGGACTGGACCGAGAACATCTTCAAGAACCCGTCCGACCCGCGGACCGAGGACTACGTCACGGGGCGGTTCGGCTAGTCCTCGCTACCAGGAGGTCCTCACCTCGGCCGTTCGGCCGCCCCGTATCCTCCGCGGATGAGCGCCCAGCCCCTGACCGCCGAGGAGGTCACCGTCTGGCGGCGTCGGTTCCCCACCGTCGAGCGTTGCACGTATCTGATCAACAACTCCCTGGGTGCCATGCCGGCGACCGTGCCGACTGCACTCGGGGAGTTTGCGCGCCTATGGGAGACCAAGGGCGTCGAGGCCTGGGGTGACTGGCTGCCGGAGGTGCGCGCCGTCTGCGGCCTGCTCGAAGGCCTCATGGGGGCGCCAACGGGAAGCGTGACGGTGCACCAGAACGTCGCGACGTTGACCGCCATGGTGCTGTCGACGGTCGACTACGGCAGCGGACGCGACGGGATCGTCCTGGCCGACGCGGACTGGCCTTCCCATCACTACCTGATCCCCGTCGAGGAGCGCCGTGGCGCTCGGCCGGTGGTCGTGCCGACCGACGGGGTGGCCATCGACGCGGAGGCGTTCTGCGATGCCATCGACGAGCGCACGGCCCTGGTCATCGTCAGCCATGTGCTGTTCCGCTCCTCGGCCGTCGTCGACGTGGCGCGGATCGCGGCAGCGGCCCGCCGGGTCGGGGCGCTGTGTCTGGTAGACGGCTACCACGCGATGGGACACATGCCGGTCGATGTGACTCGCATCGGCTGCGACTTCTACGTCGGCGGCAGCGTGAAGTGGCTGTGCGGCGGTCCAGGTGTGGGGTACCTGTATGTCCGCCCCGACCTGCTCGAGTCGCTGCCGGCCGGCGATGTCGGGTGGCTCGGGCACGCGCGGCCGTTCGCGTTCACACCCGAGTGGGAGCCGGCGGACGGGGCGCTGCGGTGGCTCGGCGGCACCCCCGGCATGCCGTCGCTGTACAGCGCCCGCGAGGGATACAAGGCGATCACAGAGGTCACGCCGGTACGGGTGCGTGCGACGTCGCTGGCGTTGACCGCCCGCATCGTGGAGGGCGCGCTTGAGCGGGGGGTGGACGTCAGGACGCCGACGGACGCCGAGGCGCGCGCCGGCTCGGTCACGCTGTACCTAGGAGACGAAACCGAGACGGTCAGCCGGCGCTTGATCGACGAGGGGATCATCGTCGACTTCCGGCCGGGCTCGGGCATCCGAGTCGGTCCGCACTTCTTCAACACCGTGCAGGAGTGCGACCGGCTCGTCCAGGCGTTGCGGCGCTAGCGACATGGCGCAGCTCGACCAGGCGTCGGTGGACCGGCTCGCTGCCGGTCGCGACCGTGCGCTCGATGCGGCGCGCGCGCTGGCGATGGTCGCGGTCGCCGTCGGTCACTGGCTCGTCGCCGAACCGGTGGCGGGACCAGACGGGCTGATGGTCCGGGACGTCCTCGCGGTGCTGCCCGGCGCAGCGCATCTCACCTGGCTGTTCCAGGTGATCCCGCTGTTCATGGTCGCCGGCTTCGCCGCCGGCGTGCCGTCGTGGCGGCGCCACCGCGAGCGTGGCGGGACCGCCGGCGGCTGGGTCGCGCGCCGGGTGTGGCGGCTGCTGTGGCCGACGCTCATCGTGGTCGCGTTCTGGACCCTGCTGACACAAGTCGGCGACCACCTACTGGGACTGGACAGCTCGTTGCTGGCCGCGACCCGTGGCATCGGGCTGGTGTTGTGGTTCCTCGCGATCTACGTGGTGCTCACGGCGCTTCTGCCGACGCTCGACAGGCTTGCCGAGCGGTTCGGAACCGTGACGGTGATGCTCGGGTTTGTCATGGCGGCGCTGACCGTTGACGTGGTCGCGGCAGCCACTGGTTACGTCTCGTCGATCGAGCCCTCGTGGGTGTGGGTCAACTACCTGCTGTGGTGGGCGCCGGTCGGGCTCGCTGGCCGGTGGTGGGACGCGACCCGCACGGCCGCCGGCCGGTGGACAGGGACAGTCGTCGCCGGCGTGGCGCTCGTGGCGTTGATGGTGGTCACGGCCGTCGGCTGGTATCCCGTGGCCATGGTCGGCGTGACCGGTCAGGCGCGGAGCAACACGCTGCCGCCGACGCTCGCGCTGGCGCTGCTCGCCGCCGTGCAGATCGGCGTGCTGTTCGCGACGGCGGAGCGGCTGCGGACGTGGCTGGCCGCTCCCGGCCGGTACGTGCCGGTCGCGGTGGTCGGGTCGCGGGCGATGACGATCTACCTGTGGCACCTGCTGGCGCCGGTGGTGGTCACCCTCTCGCTGGTCCTGCCCGGGATGTGGCCGGCGCCGGCGGTCGGTTCGGGCACCTGGTGGGCCGCGCGCCTGGCGTGGGTCGTGGTCAATGCGCTCGTGACGCTTCCCGTGGTGTTGGCGCTCGGACGATTCGAGCAACCCCCGGCCCGCTGGGCCGTCACCGACTCAGGGCCGCGAGTGGTCGTCGCGGTCGTGCTGTGCGTCGTCGGCTGGGCGGCGGTTGCGATCACGGGCCTTCACGTCCCTGCGTGGCCGGCGTCGGTGCCGTGGCTGCAAATCACGGCCCTCGGCGGGGCGGCGCTGCTGCTGCTCAGGACGAGCCCGCGATGAAACGCGCGCCGGCGCGGGTTTCTGGAACCGCCGGCGCCCTGCCCCCCAGAAAAACCCGCGCGGGCGCGGGTTTTGGGGGGCCGCCGGCGCCCTGCCCCCGAAGAAACCCGCGCCGGCGCGGGTTTCTGGAACCCCGGGCAGCTACTCCGGCGAGTTGGAGGCGAACTCGACGTTCTCGCCCGTGACGACGAAGTGCACCTGCTCGCCGATGTCGACGGCGTGGTCGCCCATCCGCTCGAGGTAGCGACTGACCAGGACCATCCGCATCGCCCAGTCGAGCTTCGCCTCGTCGTCGATGCCCAGGCGCACCATCCGCTTGAACAGTCCGCGGTTGAGCTTGTCCAGCGGGTCGTCGAGCTCGGGCAGTGTCTGGACGATGGACAGGTCGCGCTTGGCCAGAGCGTCCAGCGACCGTTCGATCACCCGGCGGGCGTGCTGGCCCATCTCCTGCACCTGGGCCATCAGCTCCGGGTCGCCGGCGCCGGGATCGACCAGGGTGACGATCTTGCTGATGTTCACGCACAGATCACCCATGCGCTCCAAGTGGATGTTGGAGTGCAGGAAGGCCGACAGCAGCCGGAGGTCCTTGGCGACCGGGGCTTGCAGCGCCAACAGCGTGAGGATCGTCTCGTGCACGTCCTCGTACTGCTCGTCGAGGAGGTCGTCGGCGCGGATGACCACCGCGGCCTTGTCCTCGTCGTGGGTCTCCAGCGCGGCCATCGCCTCGGTGAGCATCTCGAGCACACGACCGCCCATGCTCAGCATGCGATCTTCGAGCCCGGACAGCCCCTCCCGGTACTCGCGGCGAAGCTTCTGCATGTCGCACCTTTGGCCCCGTTGCGGAAGGTGCGATCCTAGCCGTGGTGAACAACTGGCGACAGGAACGACAGCCTGGCAACAGCACCGTGTCCGTTGGGTTAAATGGTGCGCAGAAGCAGCGTGCACGGCCGCTGCGCCCAACCGACCCTTCCTACACTGACCGACGTATGCCAAAGGTCATGGTGGTGGAAGACGAGCCGGCCCTGGTGGACGCGCTCGAGTACGGGTTGGCGGCGGAGGGATTCGACGTCGTCGCGTCCAGCGACGGTGCGGAGTCGCTGACCCTGTTCGAGCGGGAGCGGCCCGACCTGGTGCTGCTGGACGTGATGCTTCCGGGTCTGTCCGGGACGGAGGTCTGCAAGCGCATCCGCTCTGGCAGCGCCGTGCCGATCATCATGCTGACCGCCAAAGACTCCGAGATCGACAAGGTCGTCGGACTGGAGCTGGGCGCCGACGACTACGTCACCAAGCCGTTCTCGATGCGGGAGCTGGCCGCCCGCGTCCGCGCCGTGCTGCGTCGCGGCGGAGAGTGGGACATCCCCGACCTGTCCAGCGCGATCGAGGTCAACGGGGTCCGCATGGACCCCGAGCGCTACGAGGTGACGGTACGGGGCACGGCCGTGGACCTGCCGCCCAAGGAGTTCACCCTCCTGGAGCTGCTGTTGCGCAACGCCGGCCGGGTCATGACGCGTGACGTGATCATCGACCGGGTCTGGGGGAGCGACTACGTCGGGGACACCAAGACCCTGGACGTGCACGTCAAGCGGTTGCGCAGTCGCATCGAGGAGGACCCGCACGACCCGCGGCTGATCCTCACCGTGCGGGGCGTGGGCTACAAGTTCACCGACTGACCCCGAGCAAGGCGCGACACTGGGCGGATGCTGCGCCGATGGCTGATCGTCGTCCCGGGACTGACCGGGTTGTGTGGTCTGCTCGGCGCGCTCCTGGCGCGGCGGCCGGTGGAGGCGATCATCGTCGGCGTCGTCGTCGGCCTGGCGACGGCGATCGGGCTGTCGGTCGTGATGGAGCGGCGACTGGATGACGCGACCGCGCGGGTCCGGCAGCTGGTGTCCGGTGCAGGCGCACCGCCGCGGGTCGAGCGCGGCAGCCAGGGCTGGCGCCGGCTGTCCCGAGAGCTGAACGCCGTGCACGAGTTCCTGCAGGAGCGGTACGAGGACCTGGCCGTGGAGCGCGCCCGCGGGGAGCGGCTGCTCGACTCCATCCCCACCGCCGTCATGGTGTTCGAAGACGACGGGCTGACCTATGCCAACCCGGTGGCGCAAAGGCTGTTCGGGGTGGGCAAGCGGTCCGGGCGGTCGCCGCTGCAGATCCTGGGCGTGGAGGCGCTCGCCGATGCGGTCGGCGAGTGCATGGAGACGGGGCGCAGCGTCGATGTCGAGGTTGAGCGGGGCGACCGGCACCTGTGCGCGCACGCTGGGATGACCGCCCCCGGTTCCGTCGCGCTGCTGGTCACCGACGACACCGACAGCCGCCGTCTGGAGGCCATCCGGCGCGACTTCGTGACCAACGCCTCCCACGAGCTGAAGACACCGGTCGCCGGGATGCAAGCGCTCGCCGACTCGTTGGGCATGGCGGTCGACCGCGACCCCGAGCGGGCGCGCAGCATGATCGTGCGCCTCCAGATCGAGGCCACCCGCCTCAGCCGACTCGTCCGTGAGTTGCTCGACCTGGCCAGGCTTGAGGAGGACGAGGCGGCGGCGGCGACCCGCCAGCGGGTCGACCTCGCCGAGGTCGTGCGCGTGCAAGCCGACCGCATCGGTGCCCTGGCTGAGGCCCGGCAGATCACCATCGACTTCGACTGTGACCGGCCCGCGCCGGTGGTGGCGGCGCCGGCGGACATGCGGCTGGTCGTGGCGAACCTGCTCGAGAACGCGGTCCGCTACAACCGTGACGGCGGCCAGGTGACGGTGACGCTGCGGCGCAGTCCCAGCGAGGTCTGCCTGGAGGTCACCGACACCGGCATCGGCATCCCCGAGGCGGACCGCGACCGCGTCTTCGAACGGTTCTACCGCGTCGACAAGGCGCGCAGTCGGGCGGCCGGCGGGACGGGCCTCGGCCTGTCGATCGTCCGCCACGCCGTGCAGCGCCACGGTGGCGAGGTGGCGGTCGACAGCGTTCTGGGCGAGGGGTCGACGTTCCGCGTGCTGCTCCCGGTCGAAGGCGCCGGCACAGACCGTCGCTGACGGCGGACCCAGCGCGCGGCCGCCTTACACTCGGCCGCCATGCCCGACGCCGACGCCCCCCTGACGCGTCGCAGCCCGAAGAAGCTGCGCGCCCCGTTCATCATCCAGCGGCTCGACGAGGAGTACGACGGTGGTGTCGTGGAGCTCGACTGGACGACGCCGTTCGAGCTGCTCATCGCCACGATCCTGTCCGCACAGTCCACGGATAAGAAGATCAACGAGGTCACCGCGACGTTGTTCCGCAAGTACACAAAGCCCGAGGACTACCTGGCGGTTCCGGAGGAGGAGCTGCAGGCCGACCTGTACCAGACGGGGTTCTTCCGCCAGAAGACCCGGAGCGTTCGGGGGGTGTGCCAGGCGTTGTTGGAACGCCACGGCGGCGAGGTGCCGCTGACGATGCAAGAGCTCATCGCGCTGCCCGGCGTCGCCCGCAAGACCGCCAACGTGGTGCTGGGGGCGGCCGCTCCCGACGCGCACCGCGCAGACCCCGACGCGGGGATCGCGGTGGACACCCACGTCAAGCGCCTGTCTCGCCGGTTCGCGTTCACGCGCTCGGACGACCCGGTGCGCATCGAACGCGACCTGATGAAGCTGTTGCCGAAAGCGCAGTGGCCTACCGCGAGCCTGTCGATCATCCTGCACGGCCGGCGGATCTGCGATGCGCTGCGGCCCCGGTGCGCGGACTGCGTCGTGGAGGAGCTGTGCCCCTCCTCGCTTGCCGCCGGCCGCCGCGACCTTGCCGGTCAGGCCAAGGGCATGGGCCGCGCCAAGACCTGAGGTCAGGCGGCGGCGCGTCGCTTGTGCCGGCGCTCGGCCACGATGACGGCGACCATCACCAACGCCATGACCACGGCGACGGCCCGGCGTGCCGGCAAGGTGGGCCGCTCCAGGGGTTGGCCGGGCGTGCGTGAGCCGTCGGTCGCTCGCAGGATCGCGACCTCGCCGGTGGACTCGTCCACGCGGTGGAACACGCCGGTGACCTCGAGGATGTCACCGCGGGTCTGCGGCCCGCCGACGAACTCGATCTCGTCGGCGAGCTCGTGGGGGATGAACACGCCCAGGCCGGCGTTGCCGCCGCGGAAGTCGCGATGCGCCGGCAGCGGTCCCACATCGGCGTACAGGTCGTCGTTGAGGTGGACCCAGGCGCCCTCGTCTCGACGGAGCACCGCGCCGACGACCTCGCCGCGGTACCGAATGCGCTGCTCGTCGTAGAACTCCGGGCAGTCGTACAGCTCGTTGGAGGTCCGCCGGCTGATCCCGCCGGGCGTCCCACCTTCGCGCTCCTGTCCCTCGCGCGGCAGCGGCTCGGGGCACTCCACGGGATCGCGGATGTCGGTCGCGACCTCCGTCTCCTGCGGGTCTGGGGCTGTGACCGCCGTGTCGGTCGGGTGCGGGTAGCGCAGCGCCTCGGCGCCGGCGACGATGCCGGCGATGACCAGGCCGGCGAACGCGGCCCACAGCAGGACCTTGCGACGCGAGGCGGGCCGACGGGGGTTCATGCCCGGCCCCGGAAGATCGCGATGACATACCCGACGAGCGCGAACGGGGCGATGAACTCCAGTCGCCCGACGACCATCTGCAGGATGTACATCACCTTCAGCGGCCACTCGAGCTCAGGCCGCACGACGCCGACCGACAATCCGCCGGACGAGGCCGCCGCGGTGCTCTCGAACATCGACATCTGCAGGTCGTAGCCGTAGAACAGCCCGGCGAGCGCCCCGCCGAAGTACAGCGCAAGCCACAGGAGCAGGATGGTTGCCGCCGGCCGGACCATGCGCTCGTCGAGCGGGCGGTCCCGGACCGTGTGGACGGTCTCGACGACGGAGGCGTCCTCGGGGTACAGCACCTTGCGGATGTCCTGGCGCAGGCTCTTGGCGATCAGGCCGACGCGGATGCCCTTGATGCCGCCGGCGGTGGACCCCGCCATCCCACCCACCGCCATCGCCGACACCAACATCGCCGGGGCCAGCACCCCCCAGTCGGTGAAGAACATGCGCCCGGGCACCGATGAAAGGCCGGTCGTGGTGTGGGCGCTGACCATGTGGAACAGGCCCTGACGGAACAGCGGCCAGAAGTCGGTGAACGTCCCGGAGCGGCCCAGCCCGATCACCGCGATGAGGTAGAGCACCGTCATCGACACCGCGAGCGCCCGCGCCTCGATGTTGCGGAACAGCTCACGGAACTTGCCCTGCCACAGCAGGTAGTGCAGCGCGAAGCTGAACGCCCCGGCCACCATGATGGGCAGCAATACGAACTCCACCGACGCCGACCGGTAGAAGGCAACACTGGCCGACTGCGGCGAGAAACCGCCGGTGTCGAACGCCGCCATGAACAGGTTGACCGCGTGGTACAGCGCAGTCACCGGGGTAACGCCGGCGAGCATGATGGTCGTCCACAGCGCCGCGGTGCCGATCAGGCCGTAGACCAGCGCGACCCGCCAGATGAACTGCGCGGTCCGGATGACGTTGGGGACGACCTTCTCCTCCCGCCCCTCTCCCGTGTACAGGGCACCGACGCGCGCGCCGGCGCTGGCGAAGATCGTCAGGACGACCACGACGATGCCCTGGCCGCCCAGGAACTGCATCAGGTGGCGCCACAAGTTCACGCTGCGGGCCATGTGGTCAAGGTCGTTCGCCAGCGTCAGGCCGATCGTGGCGAAGCCGCTCATCGCCTCGAAGTAGGCGTCGAGGAAGCCCAGGTAATGCCCGCTGAGCAACAGCGGAACCGCGGCCGCCACGGGCGCGAGCAGCCACGCCGACGCGACCGTCGCCAGGCCGTGGCTGGTGCGCAGCGGCGCGTCCGTCGCCAGCAGCCAGCTCGTCGCCCGGCCGACCGTCACGGCCAGTGACAGACCGATAAGGAAGCCGTACGCCTCGTTGGTCTCCCCGGCCGCCACCGCAACGGCGAGAGGGACGGCCATGGCGCAGCCAACGCCGAAGAGCACCTTGCCGGTGTAGAAGCCGATGAGGCGGAAGTCTTCGCGGTCGGGGCGAAACAGCATCTACGGGCTCACGTCAGGGCAGCGACGACGGCGGTGATCACCGCGGCGACGGCGGCCATCAGCACGACCCCGACCGTCACCGCGCCGATGCCGTTGAAGCCACTGCGCAGCAGCGTCGGGCCTGGGCGGCCGCGCTCGGGTCCGGGGGTGCGGGGGCGCCGCATCACCGGCGCCTTGCCGGTTTGAGCACGGCGTCGCGGACCTGCTGCTCGACCTCCGGGGCGGTCAGGGCGATCACCTGGTCGCCGGGACGAAGCCGTGTGGGACCCCGGGGGATGACCAGCCCGTCGCCTCGGATCAGGCACACGACGACGGAGTCGGCCGGCAGCTCGAGCTCCTCGATGCGGTTGAGGGTGTCGGAGGCGTCGGCGGGGATGTCGATCTCGACGAGGTTCACGCGACCCGCGCGCAGCGTCGTGAGGTGGATCAGCTCGCCGACCGTCAGCTGCTCGCGGATCAGCCGCGAGATCAGCGAGGTCGTGGAGACGGCCTCGATGTCCAGACGGGTGAACAGCTCTTCGTTCTTCGGCTTGTTCACCCGCGAGATGATCCGCGGCACGCCGAAGGTGTTGCGCGCCAGCTGACACGACACGAAGTTCGCGTCGTCGGCCCCCGTGGTCGCGACGAACACGTCGGCCCGCTCCAGCCGCGTCTCCTCGAGGTAGCGGACGTCGGTGGCGTCACCCCGGATGACCAGGATGTTGTCGTTGGGCAGCAGGTCGTCGCACCGCCCGGCGACGGGCTCGATGATCGACACGCGGTGGCCCGCGTTGAGCAGGTCCAGCGCGATGAACCGCCCGACCTTGCCGCCGCCGGCGAGCACGGCGTACATCAGCCGCGCCTGTCTCGCCGCTGCGCCGAGGCGGCCGCGTCCACTGGGTTGCCCATCAGCGACTGCAGCCGCCGATGCGCCTTACCCGTGATCGCCGCCACCACGATGTCGCCCCGCAGCACCGTGTCGTTCAATGTCGGGATGCGCACGCGGTCGCCGCGGCGCACCGCCGCCACGCGGACGTCGCCTTCCTGCTCGAGCTCCATGATGCTGTAGCCGTGGCCCTCGCGGGCGACGGCCATCTCCACAATCCGGGTGTTGGGGTCTTCGAACGCCACATGCAGCGGAAACGCCTCGTCCTGCAGCTCGTTGAGGATCGCCTTCGCCACCAGCCGCGTCCCCGAGACGTAGTGCACGCCCATCTTGCGGTAGCTCTCCTCGCGGGCAGGGTTGAACAGCCGCGCGACGGTCTTGGGGACCGAGAACAGGATCTGGGCGATCTGCACCGCCATGAGGTTGACGTTGTCGAACGAGGTGACGGCGACGACCGCCTCGGCGCGCTCGATTCCCGCCTGCACCAGCGTCTCGCGGTCGGTGAAGTCGCCCAGGACCGTGTCGCCGTTGAACCCCGTGCCGAGGCGGTCGAACGCGGCGGCGTTGGCATCCACGACCACGACGTCGTGTCCGTCCCCCGACAGCCGCTCTGCGAGCTGGGCGCCCACGCGCCCGCAGCCGCCGATGATGGCGTGCATCGTTGTGCCTTTGTCCCGATCGGCGCGGCAGTATGCCACCGGCCGTTCCTATACTGGCCCATATGCCTGACCAGCCCCTGAAGGTGCTGCTGGCCGCCCCGCGAGGGTTCTGCGCCGGCGTCGAGCGGGCCGTAGAGATCGTCGAGCGAGCGCTGGCGGCCTACGGCGCGCCCGTGTACGTGCGCCACGCCATCGTCCACAACGTCCACGTGGTCTCCGAGCTGGAGGCCAAAGGCGCTGTCTTCGTCGAGGACGAGACGGCGGTGCCCGAGGGGGGTCTGCTCGTGTTCAGCGCGCACGGCGTCGCGCCCACCGTGCGGGTCAACTCCGAGCAGCGGGGGCTGCGGACCATCGATGCGACCTGCCCGCTGGTGACCAAGGTCCATCTGGAGGCGGTCGACTACGCCCAGAGGGGCCTGTCGATCATCCTCGTCGGCCACGAGGGACACCAGGAGGTGATCGGCACGATGGGCCACGCCCCGGAGTCGATCAACCTGGTCGAGACGGCCGAGGACGTCGAGGCGCTCGACCTCCCTGATCCGTCCAGGGTCGCGTACCTGACGCAGACGACGCTGTCGGTCGACGAGGCGAACGCCGTGATCGACGCGATCCGCCGCAAGTACCCGCAGGCCCGAGGCCCGCGCGGCGAGGACATCTGCTACGCCACCCAGAACCGCCAGGACGCCACCAAGGTCCTGGCGGACCGCAGCGACCTGGTGCTGGTGGTCGGTTCCGCCCACTCGTCGAACTCCAAGCGGATGGTCGAGGTGGCGCTGGACTACGGGGCGCCGGCGGCATACCTGGTGGACGACGCGGACGCGATCGAGCCCGCATGGCTGGACGGTGTCGACACCGTGGGCCTCACGTCAGGAGCGAGCGCCCCCGAGCGGCTGGTCACCGACGTGATCCGCTGGCTGCAGGACAGGTCGCGGGGGGCGACCGTCGAGACACTCGACGTGATCGACGAGCAGATGCACTTCGCCCTGCCGGCGCAGCTGCGCAACCTGCCGCTGGTCGACAGCGGCGCGCGCTAAGCGGTTCCGGGAGTCTCGCGGCGCCCTGCCGCGGGGTTGTCCGGGTTGGCATCGCCGTGCGCCTCGCCGGTGTCGATCCTTGCGGCCAGGTCGAGGTCCTTCTGCGTCACGCCGCCCTCGGAGTGGGTGACCAGCGCGAGCGTGACCGTGGAGCCGTCGCGGGTCACGTCCGGGTGGTGGTTCATCTGATCGGCGAGCACCGACACTCGATCCAGGAACGCATGAGCGGCGTCGTCGTCGCCGAACAGATACGTCTTCGAGATCCCCTCCAGGGTCCCGTCCCACCCCGGCAGCTCGTTGAGCCCCTTGAACAGGGCATCGGGGTTCAGTCGGTCAACCATCGTTGCTCTGCTCCTTGTGCTCAGCGGGGGACGGGTCGGATGGTGGCGCGGGGGTGCCGGGACCGTCGAGGTCTGCAGCCTCGCAGAACGCGGCTCCGAGCTGCTCCCACTGCCAGGGGCGGAGCCCCAGCGCCTCGCGCAGCTCGTCGGGTGTTTCGGGGCTCGACAGCACCGCGGGCGCCAGTGTCCGGCTGGGGCAAAGGACGCCGGCATCGATCCCCAGCGCCTCGGCGCGCTCGGCGCGGATCTGGCGCAGCTCGTCGATCAGCGCCCGGTCGGCATCGGTGGGCGCGCGCAGGGGGCGCCGCTCCTCGGCATCCAGCGGCGTGCCGTCGGCGACCGCCGCCAGCAGCGTCGGCCCGAACTCGCGGATTGACTGCCGGCGCAGCCCCCGCTGGGACAGCTCGGACACCGACGCCGGCGGCGTCTTGGCGAGGTCGACGAGGATGGCGTCGGTCGCGATGCGTCCCGGTGCGGTGTCGGTGTCGCGGCCCAGCTGCTCGCGCGTCTCCCACAGCCGGCGCAGACGGGCGCGCGCAGTGACATCGAGCCGCCCCGCCCCCTTCGTCCGTGACCAGCGCCGTCGGTCCTCCACGGGGGGCATCGCCAGCAGGGCGGCCAGCTCCTGTTCGTACCACTGACGCCGACCGGCCTGCTCGAGCTCGGCGTCGAGCACCGCCCACAGCTCCGGCAGGTCGGCGACGTCCCCGGCGGCGTACGCGAGCATGTCCTTGGTCAGGGGGCGGGCCTCCCAGTTCGCTCGCTGCATGGCGGACTTGTCGCCGGACAGGGTGACGCCGAGCCGGTCACGCAGCAGCGCCTCCAGTCCCGTCGGCAGCCCCAGCACCGCGGCCGCCACCGCGGTGTCGCAGATGTGCGGCGGCTTCACCCCCAGGTTGACCAGCGGCTCCAGGTCGTTCTCGACGGCATGGAACACGGTGAGCCGTGGCTGCAGGAACGCGTCGAGGGCCCGAAGGTCCTGCGCCGTCAGCGGATCCACCACGACCACCTGGCCGGCGCCGCCCACCTGGATCAGCGCGGCGGCGCGGTAGTACCGGTCCCAGTCCGCCCGCTCGACGTCGACGCCGACCCGCTCGACGTCCCCGAGTGACTCCAGGGCGAGGACGAGATCTTCGGTCCGGTCGACGACGGTCAGGTGCTCCAATGGCATCGGCGTCACGCTACCCGGTGAGCGCGCGAATCGCGGCGGCCAGCTCGTCGGGTGCGTCCAGCGCCACCAGGTGTCCGGCGCCCCGGACCACGCGCAGTCGCGCTCCCGGGATGGACGCCGCCCACACCCGGCCGTGCTCCATCGGGATCAGCCCGTCATGCTCGCCCCACAGCACGATCGTGGGGCAGCGGATCCGCCCCGCCGCGCCGATCATCTCGGGTGACGCAACGGCGTGGCTCCAGCTGGCGGCGGCGGCCGCCGCCAGGTTCTGCACCCACGGGGCGACGACGGCGGTCGCCACCGGCGCGGGGGTGGTCTCGCCCACGCGCTCGTCGTCGGGCAGCCGGGCCACGAGCGCCTGGGCGACGTGGTGGTTGGTGGTCGCCGCCGCGGCGCCCGCTGCGAACAGGTCGAACAGGTAGTGGGGCGGGGCGTGCATCCCCGCGGCATTGGCGAGCAGCAGGCCGGCGACGAGGTCGGGGCGCTCGGCGGCCAGCGTCGCGGCGAACCACCCGCCAAGGCTGGTGCCGGCAGCGACCACCGGTCCTTCGACCGTCGCCTCGATGATGTCGGCCAGCAGCGCCGCGACGGCGGCCGGGGCGTGCAGACCGGCTGCCGGGTCCGACCGCCCGTACCCGGGCAGGTCCACGACCAGGACCCGGTGGTCGGTCGCCACGTCGTCGAACGCCGGAGATGCCAGCGTGTCCGCGCCGGCGTCGTGCAGGTACAGCACCGCCGGGCCGTCGCCGGCCTCGCGCCACGCGACCACACGCCCTCGCACGGTCAACTGCCGCTGCTGCCACACGGGTGGGTCCATGATCACTGTTCTAGATTGCCCACGTCCGAAGGGAGTCACAGGTGGACAACGGTCTTGGACTGATGTGCGTCCACGCGCATCCGGACGACGAGAGCATCGCGACGGGGGGCGTGCTGCTCGATGCCGCCGCCCGCGGGTACCGGACCGCGGTGGTGACGTGCACGGGCGGGGAGCGCGGCGAGATCTACAACATGGATGTCGAGACCACACGGCCGCGTCTTGCGGAGGTCCGCCGGGAAGAGCTGGCGGAAGCCCTGCGCCTGCTGGATGCCGGTGACCCGCGCTTCCTGGGGTATGTCGACTCCGGGATGATGGGCACCGAGGGCAACGCAGACCCGGCGTCGTTCTGGCAGGCGCCGCTGCACGAAGCAGTGGGGCGGCTGGTCGCGCAGATCCGCGAGTTCCGGCCCGACGTGCTGGTGACCTACGACGCGTTCGGCGGCTACGGCCATCCCGACCACATCCAGACCCACCGGGTCGGGGTGCTGGCCGCCGAGGCCTGCGCCGTGCCGGCGCTGTACCCCGAGACCGGCCCCGCCTGGCAGGTGCACAAGGTCTACCTCAACACCCTGCCCAAGGCGGGCATCTTCGAGATGAGCGCGGAGATGAAACGGCGTGGCATGGAGTCGCCGTTCGGCGACTTTGCCACCGTCGAGGACGTGCCGATGGGCACCCCCGACGACCGGTTGGGCGCGGTCCTCGACGTGTCGGCGTACCTGCAACGGAAGATGGCGGCGTTGTACGTGCACCGCTCGCAGCTGGAGGAGTCCTCGTTCTTCTTCACGATGCCGCCCGACGTCATCGCGGCGGTGTTCGGCACGGAGTGGTTCATCCGCCACCGCAGCGACGTTGTGGCGGACGGCGTCGAGGACGACCTGTTCGCGGGGCTGGTGTGACGCGTCAGATCTCGCCGGAGGAGTACCGGCGGACCATCGGCATGTTCGCGACCGGCGTCACGGTGGTCAGCACGAACGTCGACGGCGTGCTGCACGGGATGACGGCGAACGCGTTCGCGTCGGTCTCCTTGGACCCGTTGCTGGTGCTCATCTGCGTGGATCGTGAGGCCAGCATGCACGGCCTGCTGCCTGCTGCGCAGGGGTTCGCGGTGACGATCCTCGCCGCCGAGCAGGAGCACCTCTCGGCGTGGTTCGCCTCCTCGGACCGCCCGCGCGGCGAGGGCCAGTTCGCGGACATCGACTGGGACCCGGCGCCGGTCACCGGCAGCCCCGTGCTCTGTGACGGCGTCGCCTACGTCGACTGCCGGGTCACCGAGCGCCACGAAGGCGGGGACCACTCGATCTTCATGGGCGAGGTGGTCGACCTCGGCGTGCTGCGTCCCGACGCCGACCCGCTGCTGTTCTACGGCGGTCGCTACCGCCGACTGGTCGCCGAAGACACCCCGTAGCCGTCGCGGCCTTACGAGGTGCCGAACAGGCGGTCACCGAAGTCGCCCAGCCCCGGGACGATGTAGCCCACCTCGTTGAGGCCCTCGTCCACCGCGGCGGTGACCACCCGCACGTCGGGGTGCTCGTCGTGCAGGCGCGCGATCCCCTCCGGGGCGGCGACGACGCATACCAGCTGGATGTCGGTGGCGCCGTGATCTTTCAACAACCCGGCGGCGAAAGCCGCTGATCCGCCGGTGGCCAGCATGGGGTCGAGCAGCAGGACGCTCGCGTCGGTCAGCTGCGGCACCTTCAGGTAGTACGAGGTGGGTTGCAGGGTCGTCTCGTCGCGTTCCAAGCCGGCGTAGCCGACCCGGACGTCGGGGAGCAGATCGGTCACCGTCTCGAGCAAGCCCAGGCCGGCGCGCAGGATCGGCACCGCGACCACCGGCCGGTCCAGTCGCGCGCCCTGGGTCTGCGTCAACGGCGTGTCCACCGGCGTTGGGCGGGTCTGCAGGCGGCGAGTCGCCTCGAGCGCCAGGACGGTGCCCAGGCGGCGGGCCAGGTGCCGAAAGCGCTCCGGTTCCGTGGCGACGTCGCGCAGCTCGGTGAGCAGGTGGCCGGCCAGCGGATGGTCGACCACGGTGAGGTTGTCCATCGCGACGCACTTTAGCCCTCACAGCCTTCCGGACGGGCAGGGCGAGGGCTACACTTCGCGCACCAGGAGATCGGTCGGAGCTCCTGTCGCCGAGACGCCGCACTACGCCGGCGCCCCTTCACGGAGGTTTGTTCGTATGCGCTCAACGCGCCGGCTCGCACTGTCGTGTGCCGCCATTGCCATGCTGTTGCTGCTCGCCGCCTGCGGGAACGACCCGGGCACCGGTGGGGGTGGGGAGACGGAGCCGGCCGACGCCGGCACCGAGACCGAGATGACCATGACGGAGTCGCCCACCGAGACCGAGGACGTCAGTGGCGACGAGGCCGAGGGCGCGGTCTCGCTCGACGAGCTGTGCGAGACCGAGTACGCCGACGTCGAGGCGCCGGACGGGTTCCGCGTCGGCCTGGTGACCGACATCGGCAGCGTCGACGACGGCACGTTCAACCAGTACGCCTTCGAGGGGATGGAGGCCGCCGCTGAGTGCTTCGGCTTCGAGACCAACGTCATCGAGACGGCCAACGAGGCGGACTACGAGAACAACCTCGACACGATCCTGGCCGACGAGCCGGACGTCGTGGTGACCGTCGGCTTCCTGCTCGCCGACGCGACCAAGCAGTACGCCGAGCAGAACGCCGACGTCAACTTCATCGGCGTCGACCAGTTCCAGGAGGACTACGGCGACAACTACGTCGGCCTGCTGTTCCGCGAGGACCAGGGCGGCTTCCTGGCCGGCGCGATGGCCGGGCTGCTCACCGAGTCGAAGACCGTCGGGGTGGTCGGCGGCCGCGAGGACGTGCCGCCGGTGGTCCGTCTGGTCAACGGCTACGAGATGGGCGCGAAGCACATCGACGAGTCCATCAACGTGCTCAAGACCTACAACCAGTCGTTCACCGACAAGGCCAAGGGCCGCTCGGACGCCGAGCAGATGCTGGGTGACGGCGCTGATGTCATCTTCGGTGCCGGCGGCCAGACCGGCTCCGGTGGCGTGCAGGCCGCGGTCGAGCAGGGCGCCTGGGGCATCGGTGTCGACCAGGACGAGTACTTCACGACGTTCCAGGGCGGCTCGGCGCCCGGGTCGGACCGTCTGGCGACCTCTGCGGTCAAGCGCGTGGACCTGGGCGTGTTCGAGAACATCGCCGCAGCGATCCAGGACTCGTTCGAGCCTGGCATCTTCACCCTGGACGCCGCCAACGGCGGTATCACGTACGCGCCGTTCCACGACGCGGACATCCCCGAAGACGCCAAGCAGCAGCTTGAGGACATCCGTCAGGGGCTCGCCGACGGCAGCATCGACACCGGTCTGGACCCGGTGACGGGCGAGCCCAACTAACGCACCGGCAGCGGGTGACCACCGACGGGGAGGTCGTCCTCCAGGCCCGGGGAATCACGAAGCGGTTCCCCGGGGTCCTGGCCAACGCCGACGTGGACCTGACCGTCCACAAGGGCGAGATCGTGTGCCTGCTCGGCGAGAACGGCGCCGGCAAGTCCACCCTGATGAACGTCGTCTACGGGCTGTACCAGCCTGACGAGGGCGAGCTGTTCGTCAACGGCGAACCGGTGCGCTTCACCTCTTCGTCCGACGCCATCGCCCACGGCATCGGGATGGTGCACCAGCACTTCCAGCTGGTGCCCGTCCTGACCGTCGCCGAGAACGTGGTGCTCGGCCAGGAGGTGCGCAAGGGCCCGTTTTTGGACCTGGCTCGAGCGCGGCGCGAGGTCGCGGAGCTGTCCGAGCGGTACGGCCTGGCCGTCGACCCGGACGCGAAGGTCGAGAACCTGTCGGTCGGGGCCCAGCAGCGCGTCGAGCTGATCAAAGCGCTGTACCGCAACGCCGACATCCTGATCCTGGACGAGCCGACCGCCGTGCTCACGCCGGCGGAGGTCGACCACTTCTTCGGCGTGCTCCGCACCCTGATCGACAGCGGCAAGTCGATCGTGTTCATCACGCACAAGCTGCGCGAGGTGCTGGCGGTCGCCGACAGCGTCGTGGTCCTTCGGCAGGGACGGGTCGTGGGGACCGCTGACCCGGCGACGGCGACCACGGCCAGCCTGGCGTCGCTGATGGTGGGCCGCGAGGTGGTCTTCGAGGTTCCCAAAGGCCCGGCGAGCCCGGGCGCCCCGGTGCTGTCGGTCCGAGGGCTCGTGGTGGCCGATGACCGCGACGTGCCCACCGTCGACGGTGTCGATCTGGAGGTTCGCGCCGGCGAGATCGTCGGGATCGCCGGGGTCGAGGGCAACGGCCAGCGCGAGCTGGTCGAGGCGCTGGCGGGCATGCGCACTCCGGTGGCCGGCACCATCACCATCGACGGCCACGACGTCACCGGCTGGACGCCGCGCAAGGTGTCCGAGCTGGGGGTCGGCCATGTCCCCGAGGACCGCAGCAAGCACGGACTGGTGGCCGGGTTCTCCGTCGCGGACAACCTCGTGCTCAACCGCTACCAGCGGCGGCCGTTCTCGCGTCGGCTGGTGTTCCAGCGCAAGGCGATCACCGACAACGCCAACCGGGAGATCTCCGACTTCGACATCCGTACTCCGGGGCCGGATACAACGGCTGGGTCACTGTCGGGCGGCAACCAGCAGAAGGTCGTCGTCGCCCGGGAGCTGTCAGGCGACCTCAAGCTCTTGCTCGTCTCCCAGCCGACGCGTGGGCTGGACGTCGGCTCCATCGAGTTCATCCACCGGCAGATCGTCCGCCGCCGAGACGAGGGTGCCGCGGTGCTGCTGGTGTCGGCCGAGCTCGACGAGATCCTGTCGCTGTCAGACCGGGTGGCGGTGCTGTACCGGGGACAGATCGCGTCGGTGACCGATCGGGCGGAGGCCACGCGCGAGCACTGCGGCTTGCTCATGGCCGGTGGACACCCGGCCGCAGCAGGTGCGGCGTGAGCGCCGGCAACGCCGGTAACGGCAACGGCGCCAACGGCAACGGCGGTAGCCGCCTGCACGGCGCGATCGAGACGTACTTCCGACTGGCGCCGGTCACGGTGCCGATCTACGCGGTGCTCGTCGCCGTCGTGGTGGGGAGTCTGGTCATGCTGCTGGCCGGCGCGAACCCGCTGACCGCCTACGGCGCCCTGTTCGACGGGGCGTGGGGGTCACCGGAGGTGCTGGCCCGCAGTCTGGCCCGCTCGACGCCGTTCATCATCGCCGGACTTGCTGTGGCCTTTGCCTTCAAGGCGGGGCTGTTCAACATCGGCGCCGAGGGCCAGCTGCTCATGGGCGCCCTCACGGCCGCTTGGGTGGGGACGTGGAGCTGGATGGCGGGGCTCCCGGCGATCCTGGCGGTCCCGGTGGTGCTGCTCGCGGGCGTCGCCGGGGGCCTGTTCTGGGGCGGCATCCCCGGGGTCTTGAAAGCTCGCACAGGGGCGCATGAGGTGATCGTCACGATCATGCTCAACGCGATCGCGCTGCGCCTGGCCGAGTGGATCATCAACTCCCGCTCACCACGGATCCTGCTCGACCTCAGCGCCTCTGTCCCGCACACCGTGCCGATCTTCGACGCCGCACGGATGCCACGGTTGCCGGGCACCGCCCTGCACCTGGGCTTCCTGCTGGCACTGCTGCTGTGCGCCGCCGTCTGGTTCGTCCTGCAGCGCAGCACGGTCGGCTTCGAGATCCGCACTGTCGGCGCGAACCCCGACGCGGCCCGCTACGCCGGGATGAGCGTCGGCCGCACCATCGTGTTGGTGATGGCGGTGTCGGGCGCGCTGGCGGGCATCGCCGGCGCGGGCGAGGTCAGCGGCGGCACCACGGGGTACCTGACGTCGGGCAGCTTCATCGGCATCGGCTTCGACTCGATCGCCATCGCGCTGCTCGCGCGGGCCAACCCGTTCGCGGTCATCCCGGCCGCGTTCCTGTGGGGCTCGTTGCTGGCCGGCGCACCCACGATGCAGCTGCAGGCGGACGTCTCGCTGGACATCGTTCGCGTGGTGCAGGCGCTGATCATCCTGTTCGTCGCCGCCGACGCGATCGTGCGCTGGCTGTTCCGAATCCGCGCCCCGCGTGACGGTGACATCACGACCGGCGAGGTCTTCGCGAAGGGATGGGGGACGTAATGGCCACGGTCACGCCCCCCGACGAAGTCGAGACCGGCAAGCGGGACGTCGAGGCCACCCGGGCGATCAGCCGCGGGCGTGGCCTCACGAAGCTGTCCCGGTTCCAGACCCTGGGCATCTTCTTCGGGCTGCTGGGGGTCGTGCTGGTCGCGCAGGTGGCCACGGCCCTGCCCGGCGACGACATCACGTTGGTCCTCGGTCTGGGCGAGGTCGCCCCTCGCATCACCCTGGACCCGCCCAACACGGTGCTCGGCATCGGCGTGCTGTTCGTCATCGCGGCGATCGTCGCCCTGGCGGATCGCTGGACGGGGCGCTACGCACCCATCTCACTGCTGGTCGCCAGCATCCTGTTCGTCCCGCTGGTGCTCGTCTGCGCCGTGGCGCTGTCGTCGGCCGACCAGACCAACCTGCTGCCGCTGCTCGTCGAGTCGCTGCGGCTGGGGACGCCGATCGCCCTCGGCGCGCTCGCCGGCTTGTGGTGCGAGCGCTCCGGCGTCGTCAACATCGGCATCGAGGGCATGATGCTGGCAGGCGCCGGCGTGGGGTTCGTCACCTACGCCGTGATGGGCGGGGGCACCGGCGGGGCGTGGCTGTGGATCGGCGTGCTCGTCGCCGTGCTGACGGGCGGGGTCATGGCGCTGTTGCACGCGGTGTTGTCCGTCACGTTCCGGACCGACCAGATCGTGTCCGGGGTGGCGATCAACCTGCTCGCGATCGGGCTGACCAGCTTTCTGCGCCGTGAGGTGCTGCTGCCGTCAGGTGTGCAGTCGGCGGTGACGCTGCCACGCATCGAGCTGCCGCTGCTCTCCGACATCCCGATCGTCGGCAGCGTGCTGTTCGCCGGCAAACCGGTCTTCTTCTCGATGTTCGTCATCTTCGTGCTCACCCAGGTCGTGCTGTTCCGCACCCCGTGGGGGCTGCGGGTCCGGTCGGTGGGTGAGAAGCCGCACGCCGCCGAGACGCTCGGCATCAACGTCGTCCGCACGCGCTACCAGGCGGTCGTCCTCGGCGGTCTGATCGCGGGCCTCGCCGGCGCGTGGTTCACGCTGGAGACCGTCGGCCAGTTCGACAACCTGATGACCAACGGCAAGGGGTTCATCGCGCTGGCGGCGCTGATCTTCGGCAAATGGCGGCCGTGGAGCGCGTTCGGTGGCGCGATGCTGTTCGGCTTCTCCGAGGCGTTGGGAACGCGCATCCAGTTCCTCAACGTCGAGGTCGGTGGCTTCCCCGTGCCCAGCCAGTTCCTGCAGATGCTGCCGTTCATCGTCACGATCATCGTGCTGGCCGGCGCGATCGGCCGGGCCATCCCGCCGGCGTCTGTCGGCGTCCCGTACGAGCGCTCCCACTAGGCGCCGGCGCGCCGCCACCCAAAACCCGCACCGGCGCGGGTTTCTCGGACGGGGCGGGGGGTGAGCGGTTCACAAAACCCGCGCCGGCGCGGGTTTCTGGGGCGG
>Ga0247713_1000190_pt1 | contig 43687 bp, 44 predicted proteins | sample 21E_NmetaG_FD_189936 | JGI IMG/M metagenome (GOLD analysis project Ga0247713, IMG submission 189936) | Soil microbial communities from hillslope of Landscape Evolution Observatory, University of Arizona, Oracle, AZ, United States - 2-1-E_N | ecosystem: Engineered > Artificial ecosystem >...
GCGACCGCGACGGTCGCACCGGCATGGAGCGGGCCGGAATTCGAAACGGTGATCGCGACGTTCGCCGACGACCTCGACCACGCGCTGAAGAGCCGTCCGGTCATCGGGCTCGTCGGAACCGACAGAACCGAGGTGGGCCTGATCGGTGCGGGCTGGTATCCGGATGCGGACCGAGACCGCGTCATGCTGCTCGCGGGCGATGCACCCGTTGAAGATCAGATCGACGAGGCTCGCGCCCTTTTCGAACGCGCTGAATTCGGCCGCGACTCCACACCCGATCTCCTAGGCATCGTGATGTCGGGGTCGGTCGGCGACCTCGACCGGGCACTGCCTCGGTTGACCAGACTCGCAAAGACGGCGTCGGGCGGTTCTGCAGCCATCGTCGTCACCGGGACCGGCGCGCCGACGACACGAGCGGGTGCCGTCGATGCCGGTTTCGCCGGCAACGAACTCGAGCGATCGCTTCCCGGGTCTCGCTCCATCCTCGATGCGGTCGTCCCCGGAGGCGTCTACCTCGATCAGGACGCGCTCACGCGGCTCCGACTTTCCGACGAGGTTGTGTCGCGGCGGTTGGCGGCTCTTCGAACGCCCGACGGCAGACGGCTCATTGCGGATGCGTTCCCGGACACCGCGGTCGCGTTCGGGAGGTACTGCTGAATGGCGGAGCGCGCTCTTTCGATTTCGCCTCCCGCGGAAATCGCAAAATCGGCGGCGAACGACGGGATCCGAAAAGGGTGGGCTTGGTTCTCGGTAGCCGTCACCTTTGTGGTCGCGCTGGCGGCGACCGGATCGTTCACCGGAGCGGCGGTCTCTAACTTCAGGATCATCTTCAGCTCGCTGCTGCTGCAGGCCGTGCCGCTCGTCATGATGGGGGCCTTCGTTGCGGCCGTGATCGGGACCTTCGTCCCGAGCTCGGTCTTCACGCGCCTCGGCCGGCTTCCCGAACCACTGCAGATTCCGATGGCGGCCGTTGCCGGCTTCGCCTTTCCCGTATGCGAGTGCGGATCGGTGCCGGTGGCTCGTCGCCTGGTGGCCCGAGGAGTCATTCCATCTGCCGCGGTTACGTTCATGCTTGCCGCCCCGATCCTCAATCCGATCGTGATCGCGTCCACGTCGATCGCATACCGGGGAAGGGACATCCTGTGGCCCATGGTGCTCGGGCGTATCGGGCTCGGCTTCGTTGCGGCCATGGCCGTCGGATGGGTAATCGGGCCGCGCCGCGACGATTTCCTGCGCCGCGTCTCGACCGAGGATCTGTCTGCATCCGGCTATCGCGACGACGTCGCCGGTTGCGGGTGCGGCGACGCCCACGACTGCGACGGTTACGACGAGCCGCGGTGGAAGAAGTTCTGCAACTCGCTTGCCGGAGATTTCACCTACATGGGGCGTTTTCTGATCCTCGGTGCTGCTGTGGCTGCCGCCCTCCAAACCGTCGTGCCGCAGTCGATATTCGGATCGGTCGCCGACACCCCGATAGTCGGCATTCTCACGATGATGGTTCTCGCGTTCGCCCTCTCCCTCTGCTCCGAATCGGACGCGTTCGTGGCTGCGTCGTTCGTGCAGTTCGGCATGGGGCCTCAACTCGCATTCCTCGTATTCGGGCCGATGATGGATGCCAAGCTCGCGTTCCTCTACAACGCCACCTTCAGTAAGGGGTTTCTCAAGACGGTCGTCGCGGTCGTCGCGGTCGTGACGGTGGCCGGCACCCTTTGGATCGAGGTGCTCGTCGGATGAGAACTAACTGGAGCGCCCCGCGCCTTGCCACCGGCGTCGCCCTCGCGACGTGGGCGGCGACCTTCTGGTTCGTGATCGCGGACGACCGCGTCCCCTATTACTTCTCCGCGCGCACGACGTGGTTGGCTGCAGCGGGCGCCGTCACGCTGACCGCGGCCTGTGTGGCGAGGCTGGTGTCGGCGAGGGCTCCCCGCGCCGAGCCCATCACCTGGAAACACGTTCGAACGCTGGTGGTGCTCGTACTTCCCGCGGCCGCGATCGTCAGCCTCCCCCCCGCCGCGCTCGGGTCGTTCGCCGCGGCGCGCCGAAGCGGCGCGCCGAACGGCACATATCTCTCGATTGACGGTCGCGGGCCGAGCGACGGTGACGTGTCTTGGTTGGACATCTTCGAGCTCACCTACAGCGGACGACTCGAGCATCTGGCCGCCAGGGCGGGCGAGACATCATCATTTACCGGCTTCGTCACGAGAAGCTCCGGTGATGCAGCGGGTGAGTTTCGGCTCAACCGCTTTATGATCAGTTGCTGCCCCGGCGACGCGGTGCACATTCAATTGCGTATCGTCGGCGCGCCTCCCGATCGGCTTCAAACGGACGACTGGGTGCGGGTGACGGGAAGGATCTATCCCATCGGCGAGGAGGTAGTAGTCGACGCCACAAAGCTCGAAAGAGTCGACCGCCCGGAGCATCCGTATCTCGACACCCGATGAGGAGCGATCACCCGATGATCAAGAAACTCGTGCTCGCGTTTTTGATTCTTGCCCTTCCGACCACGGCCGCGTCGTGCGGTGACGACGCCTCGGCTCCCGGATCCGCCACCCGGGCAAACAACGAGGCGGATGCCTCATTTGCACACGGGATGATCCCCCATCACGAGCAGGCACTCGAGATGACCCGCCTTGCAGCCGAGCGCAGCAACAACCCCGACGTCCTGGACCTCGCGGAGCGCATCGAAGAAGCCCAGGGTCCTGAGATCGAGCAGATGAAAGCCCTGCTGTCGGAGTGGGGCGAACCTCACGAAGCAGAGGGCGGGATGGAAGGCCACGACATGGGCGGCGAGAGTATGCCCGGCATGATGTCGGACGAAGAGATGGCCGGGCTGGAGACGAAGCGCGGCAAGGCATTCGACATCCTCTTCCTGGAGATGATGATCCGGCACCACCAAGGAGCGATCGAAATGGCCGAAGAGGAATTGGCCGAGGGATCCTCCCCCGATGCGACCGAGCTGGCCGCCTCGATCAAGTCGGCGCAGGAGGCGGAGATAGAAGAGATGAACTCCCTTCTCGAAGAGCTCCGCGGATGAACGCGTAAAAGCGAGGGCAAGCGATGGCGGCGACCGAAGCACTCGCACCCCGACGGCCCGCGGCGGTCGGCTTATGGACCCTGACCACGGCGGGCGCGGTCGCGGCGGGAATCGTTCTGAGGATGCTCGGCATCGCCGAGGATCCGACTGCTCAGAGCTTCGCGATCGTCTTCACTGCCATCGTCGTCGAGGCGCTGCCGTTCGTCCTGCTCGGTGCCTTCGTCGCGGCGGTTCTGGAGGTATACGTTCCCGAGCGCGCCTTCGCCGGCTTGGGGCGGCTCCCGGTGGGTCTCCAGCTTCCCGCGGCCGCCCTCGGCGGGTTCGTGTTTCCCGTGTGCGAGTGCGGCTCGGTTCCGGTAGCGCGCAGGCTGATAGCAAAAGGAGTGAATCCCTCGGCAGGGGTTGCCTTCATGGTCGCCGCACCAATCTTCAATCCGGTCGTGCTCGGGTCGACCTGGGTCGCCTACGAGGCTCGAGGACTCGGGATGGAGATGCTGCTCGGACGAGGGACATTGGGATTGCTCCTGGCCTTGCTCGTAGGTTGGGGTGTCGGCGGAGACGGCGCCGGGCGCCTGCTCAAGATGCGATTCGGGATCGATGATCCCGGCGGCGGTGACTCGTGCTGTTCGCCGCACGCCTCGAAGTCACACGCATTCGCCGCTCATCTCACGAACGATTTTTTCTACATGGGAAGGTTTTTGATCCTCGGTGCCGCGTTGGCGGCGGTGATCCAGACGGTGGTTCCGCAAGCCATCCTCGGGAGCGCCGTTTCCGTGCCGCTGATCGCAGTTTTAGCTCTCATGGCGGTGGCATTCGTATCATCGCTGTGTTCCGAAGCCGATGCCTTCGTGGCGGTGTCCTTCACGTCCTTTCCGCTCGGATCGCAGCTCGCGTTTCTGGTGTTCGGACCGGTGCTCGACCTCAAACTCTTCTTTCTCTACAACGCGACCTTTCGCCGGAAGGTAGTCGGCTCCATTGCCGCCGCCGCCATACCCGTCACGGTTGCGGGAGCATTGTGGTTTGAGGTGTTGGTCAAATGAGGGCCTCGGTTCTTCGCTTCGTGACCTTGCTCGCCTGGTGTGGGTTTTTCGTGTGGCTGACCATCAGCGGAGAGGTCTTCCGCTACGTCGGACCACGGACCCGCTGGGTGGTCGTATTCGGAGCCGTGATTCTGGGATTGGCGTCCCTTTTGCAGGCTCTATCGGTTACGTCGTCGCGTGCCGCCGGCCATGCCCGCCTGACGTCGTGGACGGAGGGGGTCGGGATCGCAGCGCTATTCGCACCGATCGCGGTTGTGATGATCATCCCCGAGCCCACATTGGGATCGGAAGCGGCCGCAAGAAAGACCGCACCCGGCTTCGTCGACTCCGTCGGGTCGTTTGCACCGGTTCCGCAGCCCGGGAGAGACATCTCGTTTCCGGAGATCAACCTCGCATCCGAATCGAGCGAGTACGCGGCAGCAGTGGGGATTGCCGACGGCACCGAGGTGCGGCTCACGGGATTCGTCACACATCCCGAAGCGGGACCCCCCGGAACGTTCGCGCTCACCCGCTTCGCCACCTTTTGTTGTGCGGCCGATGCCGTTCCCTACTCGGTGACCGTCGAGGCGGAGAAGATGAGCGACCCTGCGGACGACACCTGGCTCACGGTTTCGGGAACTCTCGTCGGGAAAGGGAACGAGTTCGTGCTGCAGCCCGAACGCATAACGAAAATCCATGCGCCGCAAAACCCCTACATTTACTAAGCCGTCACGGTTGGCTCAGGACATCTCATCCCGCGGGATCCCGCCCTCCCGCCTCAAGCGCTCGAGCACGAGGATCGCCCCCACCGGCCCGGTGATGATCGCGACGATTGCGAACGTCCAGGTCCAACCCAGCTCCTCGCGCTCCGACAGTACGAGTACGGCGTAACCGAGGAACAACAACCCGTGCACCAGGCCCACGACGGAAACCCCCGCCTCGCTCTCGCTGGCCATCATCGTGAGAAGGGCGAGGAAGGAAATAGTCTCTAGAAGTGAGACGAGCCTCAATCTGGCAACCGATCCGTTGATGGTGGTTCCTCCCTTTTTGCTTGAAAGGCCAAAACCGCGCCGGGCCGCCTCCACACGTACCGACGGATGCCTGAGATACCCACGCGGATCTGAGTAGTTTCGCATCCCCGCCTGGGACGTTGTCCGTCTGGACGGCCGGGACCCCCGTCACGACGATGGAGTCATGGCGAAAACCGGGGAGTTCGCACGACGGGTGCCTAGGATTGAGCGATGGGTTCGGGCGAGTAAACGGAGGCGTCGGTGAGTCGCGTTGAGCCCATCGCACCCCCTCCTTCCCCGGCACCACGAATTGCCCCCTCGGAACGCCGGCGACTCGTCGCCCGCACCGTGCCGGTGAGGTCGCTGGACCGGGCGACCACGACCGCGGCCTACCGACTGTTCGCATCGCTCTACGAGGGTACCGATCACGCCCGATTCGCCGCCGACCTGTCGGAGAAACAGCTAATCGTTCTGCTCCGCGACGCCGACGATCACAGCCTGCGCGGGTTCTCCACGATCCACGTGGGCGACGTAGTCCACCGCGGGCGGCGCGCCACCCTCGTCTACTCGGGCGACACCGCCATCCACCCCGCGTACTGGGGACAAAAGCGGTTGCAGCGGGAGTTTTCGCGCGTGCTGCTGCGTCAAAAGCTGCGCCACCCCACCCGTCCGCTGCTGTGGTTTCTCATCTCGAAGGGCTACAAAACGTATCTGCTGTTGACGCACCACTTCCCCACCTCGATTCCGCGCTATGACCGCGCCCCGGATCCCGAGCTGCAAACAACTCTCGACGACGTGGCTTTGCGTCGATTCGGGGATGCCTACGATCGCGTCCGGGGCCTGGTTCGACATCCATCGCCGCACGATCGCGTACGACGCGACATAGCCCCGTTGAGGGGGCCGCTTTTGGACGACCCCCACGTATCGTTCTTCGCGGCGCGCAACCCGGGCCATGTGGACGGGGATGAGCTGGCGTGCCTCGCCGAGATTCATCTCGTCGATCCCCTGCGCATAATTGCGCGATCGTGGCGGCACGCGCTTATGCGGCGGCGGCGGCGCACATGACCGCCCGGACCGCCGTTTACACCCGCGCTTTTACGGCTGCCGCACTCCCGCCCGGGGTTGCGCTGCGCAAGGCGCTTCTCAATCCGCGTCCCACCCAACTCGACATCCTGAGTGGGATCGTTGCGGCCAATCGGGACACGGTTTTCGGGACCGCCCATGGTTTCGCCGATATTCGAAGCTACGGTGATTTCGCGCGTCAGGTTCCGGTCTCCGATTACGACGACTACGAACCCCACATCGATCGGGTGGCCCGCGGCTACCCACGGGTGCTGACACGTGATCCAGTAATGTTCCTCGAGCCGACCGGAGGGTCGTCCGGACCTTCGAAGCTGATTCCGTATACCCGGTCCCTCAAGCGTCAGCTCGCGTGCGGTATCTTGCCGTGGCTGCGCGATCTATTCGTGAAACGCCGATCGCTTCGGGGGGGACGTTCTTACTGGGCGATCTCGCCGCCGGCACAACACGAGCGTGGCGAAACCATCCCGATCGGCGCACCTCACGACGCCGATTACCTGCCGGCGGTGCCCGGAGCCATTCTCGGGCGCATGCTGGTACCGCCGCCGTCGGTCGCCGACATCACCGATCTCGACGCCTGTCGTCACGTGACGCTCATCGCATTGCTGCTGGCGGAAGACCTGACTTTCGTCTCCGTTTGGAACCCGAGTTTCTTGACGCTTCTGGCCGGCCGCCTCGACGCCTCCTTCGACAAGCTGCTTCACGACGTCGAACACGGGACGATCTCGGCGGACATCACCCCCATGGTCCGCGCCCGCCTCGAACGGGCGCTTCCCGCGCGCCCCGATATTGCGTCGCGGCTCCGTTCTCGTTTCGGGCTCCGGCCGCCCGATGATCTTGGGGAGTTGTGGCCGCGGCTACGGACCATCTCGTGCTGGACGGACGCCCACGCGGCGCGCTCCGTGGATGCGATGCGGCGGCGGTTCCCGGCGGTCGAGGTGCAGGGAAAGGGCCTCATCGCCACGGAAGGGATCGTGACGCTCCCGCTCACGGATCTCGCGGCGCCGGTCGCAGCGGTGACCTCACACTTCCTCGAGTTCATCCCGGAGATAGGAGAGACCCCGCTGCTCGTCGATGAACTTGACGAAGGCGCGGTGTACGAGGTCGTCCTCACGACCGGCGGCGGCCTCTACCGGTATCGCCTGAAGGACCTGGTGCGCGTGGAGGACCACGTCCATCGCACGCCGCTGCTCCGTTTCGTGGGCCGCGCCGACGCAACCAGCGATCTGTGTGGAGAGAAGCTCACTCCCCGGCTGGTGGAACGCTCGCTCGCGGCGGCATGCGAGAGCACGGGGATCCGCCCGTTGTTCGCCCTGTTGTCGCCGCGATGGGACGACCCGCCGCGTTACGACCTGTGGCTCGATCTCGACGCCGGCGCCGGGCCGCCCCGAGAGGCTGCCGCACGACTGGGAGCAACCTTGGACGCAGAGTTGCGCGCCGCTCACCACTACGACCTGTGCCGGCGGCTGGGTCAGCTCGGCGAGATCCGGTCGCACGTGATTCCCGGCGCTGCCGGCATCTACGAGCGCACATGTGTCGAGCGGGGACAACGAAGCGGCGCGACCAAGCCGGTGGTCTTGGACACGCGGCTGGGCTGGCATCGAGATCTGAAGGGGGTCGTTGCATGACGCACCAGCAGACGAATGCAGCGCCGAAACGCCGCTCGCACGATCCTGAGATCCGCCCGATCATGCGCTTCTCGAGCGGCACTCTGCACGAAAACTGGTACATCGCCGCACGCTCGAACGAGGTGGGCGGCAAAACACCAGTCGCGAGCACGATCATGGAGGAGACCGTTGCGTTGTGGCGCAACGGTCGCGGCGAGGTGGCCGCGACCGTCGATCGCTGCCTCCACCGCAACGCCGCACTCAGTGCCGGGCGCGTCGAGGATGGTTGCATCACGTGCCCCTACCACGGGTGGAGCTACGGTTCCGACGGGTTGTGCTCGTTCGTGCCGTCTGAGGGGGACGACTTTCGGCCGCGCCCCGATCGGAGACTCGAAACGTTCCCGGTAATCGAACAGGACGGATTCGTGTGGATCTACATGGGGACACCCGCCCGGGCTGCAGAAAAGCGGCCGTTTGCGTTTCCGCCGGTCGGTGCGGGGTGGGATTCCTACACGATGGTTACCCGCTTCGCCGGCGACGTGACCGACCTCGTCGAGAACTTCATGGACGTACCGCACACGGCGTTCGTGCACTCCGGCTGGTTTCGCAAGGCGCATAACGCAAAGGCGGCGGAGGCAATCGTGCAGCGCACGCACGACGCGGTGCACGTCGAGTACTTCCAACCCGACGACTCGATTGGTTTCACCAAGAGGATGCTGAACCCCGACAACGCACCAATGACCCATACCGATCGTTTCTTCATGCCGAACGTGACCCGCGTCGACTATGGATGGGGGCCGCGGCGTGGCTTCATCATCACATCTCAGATCACGCCGGTGACTCCTCGGGAAGCAATCGTGTACACCGCGATCACGTTTCGGTTCGGGGCCGTAAACGGATTGGCTCGAAGGCTCCTGCCGGCGTACACCCGCATCGTGATCAACCAGGACGTCAAGATCATGGACGTCCAGACGGCAACCATCACGCGCTTCGGCGAGCGCCGGTTCCACGGAACCGGGGCCGATGTGATTCACAGGTCGATCGAGGCGCTGCGCGATCACTGCAAAGACGGTGAGCGCGGCGACGCCCCGCGTCCGGTCACCAAAAGGATCCGGTTTTGGATGTAATGGCCACGTCGACAGGCGTTCACATCCGCCGGGCAGAAGCCGCCGACAACGACTCGCTCTCCCGGCTGTTCGCAGACGTCTCGATGGAAGCGGACCTGGACCTGGAGGTGAGACGCGAGCCCGACTTCTTCGGGCTCTACCGCATCCAGGGTGACGACTGGGAGTGTTGGGTCGGAGAGAACGACCGCGGGATCGCCGGCATGGGGACGATCGTCGTCCGGGACGGCTACCTCGACGGACGCTTGCGTCGCATCGGTTACCTCGGCGACCTCCGCTTGTCCCCGGAGCTTCAAGGCAAGAAGCTCCTCCCGCGCTTCTATGGACCCATCCTGTCAAACGCCGCACAGCGCTACGGGTGCGAGGTTTTCCTCACTACCGTGATCGCGTCGAACCGCCGTGCAATACGAGCACTCACAGGCGCGGGTGCGCAGGCATCGGGAATACCGCCGTACCTACTGATCCGCCGGTTCGACATCCGTGCCGTCCACCTCACCGTTCCTCTTCCCCGCCCGCGCACGAACATCGTCGTTCGGCGCGCCCGCGCCGACGATGTCGCCGATCTCGCCAGCTTCCTCGACGACGACGGGCGTCGCCGCCCCTTCGGCTACGCCATGCCGGAGCCGGAACTCCGGCGTCGGCTGCGCCTATGGCCGGATTTCGACACATCGTCTTTTTTGTTGGCACACGACCGAAGCGGCGAGCTCGTCGGATGTGTCGCGGTGTGGGACCCGCATGCGCTCAAACGAATCGTCGTTCGCGGCTACCACGGACGGATGCGCACCGTGCGGCGGGTCTACAACGCGGCGGCGAAGTCGCTGCGGTTCTCTCCGTTGCCGCCGCCGGGTGGACAACTCGGTTATGCCTACGCCACCCACGTCGCGATTTCGTCGGACGATCCGGGCGTGCTGAGGGCGCTGGTTCACGCCGTCTACGCCGATCAGCGCCGCAGCGGAAGGACCTCTGTTGCTTTCTGCGTGTTCGACGAGGATCCGCTGGCGCCCGCGTTCCGAGGCTTTCCCTACACCGACCTGTCGACGAACCTCTACGCGGTGGCGGCGCCCGGAGCCGAGCTTCCACCCGGCTGCTTCGCACCGGCGCGGCCCGGCTTCGAGATGGCCCTCGTGTGACTACGTCGATCCTCGAACCGGCGGCGCCCTCTCGGTCGGCGCTCGAACGGCGTTTCGAGACGTGGGCATCGCTGCCGCGGCGCGGCGATCCCCGCATTCCCTTCGCCTTCCTCTTGACTCTGTACGCAGCGATGGGGGTGACGTGGCTGGGCTTCAACCGCAGCCCGGCGCAGATAGCAACGATCGTCGTAGCGGGATGCGCACTCGACATGCTTTTTCACTACACGCTCCACCACCGCCTGCTGTTCCCGCTAAGCGCCTACATCACGAGCCTTTCGCTCGCGCTGTTGCTGAATTACGCGCACGGAGAGATCGTCCTGCTGCTGCCGGTGTTTCTTGCGATTGCATCGAAGTACGTGTTCACCTACAAGGGCGGGCACGTCTTCAATCCATCGTTGTTCGGCGTGGTCGTGAGCCTCTTGGTCGCGGGGAGGCTGATCACCACCGCCCCCGCCTATCAGTGGGGCGGTACGTGGGCAATGTCGGCGTTCATGGTGATGGCCGCACTATCACTGTTCGTGTTCAAGGTGGGCCGCGGGTGGCTGGTCGGATCGTTCCTCACCTTCTACATGGCACAGACCGGCTTGCGGGCCTACATCATGCGTGCCCATCTGCCGCCGGAGATGCTGTTCCTCGGAACCCTCAGCTCACCCGCGTTCTTCTTGTTCACGTTCTTCATGATGACGGATCCCAAAACGTCACCGAGCACGCGCCGAGGGCAGATCGGCATCGCGGCCGCCGTCACGCTGGTCGACCTCGTTATGCACACGCGCGGCAGCGTGTTCACGTTCTTCTATGCGGCATTTGCAGTCGCCTGCGCCCGTTTCGTGTGGTTGCACACAAGCGCGATGATCGCGGCCGGTCCCGGTGGTTACCTGCGCACGACGCTGTTATCTCGCGCCAAGTTGCAAACGGTCGCGCTCGTGACGGCGATCGGTCTCATCGGGGGCATCGGCTACGCCCGGGTGCGCCCGGCAGTAACCCTGTCCGACACCGGCTTCACCTTGCAGGAGATCCCGCCTGCCGCGAGCGGCGTCGACGTGGTGATGGATACCAACCCTTACGAGTTAGTCGATCCGCGCCTTCGACACATCGGCAAATGGCTCCTCTCGGTAGGAGCATCGGTGTCGGCCGGAGATGCCGACGGCGACGGCGATATGGATCTGTTCTTTACCAACCCCCTCGCGCGCGCCCGCGACCGCAGCGCCCTTTACCTCAACGAAGGAGGTTTCCGCTTCACCCGGGCGGCGTTGCCGGCGCTGAGCGCGTTGAACCACCACCCGCACGCCAACGGCCTTCCCACCGGCTCGCTGTTCTTCGATGCCGACTCCGACGGCGACCGCGACCTGCTCGTTCTCGTGAGCTTCGGCGAAACGCGGTTCCTCGAAAACATGCTCATCGAAACCGGCCGCATGTCCTTCGTCGACCGCTCAGATGCATCGGGCGTCGCGCGCTACACGATCACCCTTGGGGCCAACGTGCTCGACTACGACGGCGATGGCGACCTTGATCTTTTGATCGGCGAGGTGATGCCGGCGCGGCTCCCGGGATACGCCCACGACGTGCGCCTGAACCTCCTGCGGCTACCCGCCCCCGAATATCCGGGCGATCGCCGGATGTTCCGCTTCATGCACGACGGGTGGCACGACGCAGACAATGGGGGTCAAAACGTGCTACTGGAAAACCGCGGTGACGGGACGTTCACCGAGGTCGACGCGGCCGAGGTGGGGATGCCGGAGACCCATTGGTCCCTCGCGATCGGGACCGGCGACCTCAACTCGGACGGCAAAACCGACGTGTACGTCGCAAACGACTTCGGCCCCGACGATCTTTACGTGAACGACGGGGGAACCTTTCACCGGAAGGCGGAACGCTTTTTCGGCGAGATCGGCAAGGACACCTACAAGGGCATGAATGCGTCGCTCGCCGACGTAGATCGCAACGGTTCGCTCGACGTCTACGTGTCGAACGTCCACCACGCGTTGCAGGCCGAAGGCTCACTTTTGTGGATGAACCACGGCACCGACGATCACGGCGACCCGATCCTCAAGGACGAGGCCGCCGCCCTCGGCGTCCTGAACGAGGACCGCTTCGGATGGGGCGCGGCGGTGGGCGACCTGAACAACGACGGCTGGAAGGACATCGTTCAGGCCAACGGCATGGTCGACGACCGGCTCGACGACCTCTACGAGGGCTGCCCGGATTACTGGTACGTCAACCACAAGCTGATGCAATCGGGCCCCGAGATACATACATACGCCGACCAGTGGGGGGATCTCCGCGGGCGCTGCATCTTTCCCAACGAGAAGAGGCGCGTTTACCTCAACCGGGGGGAGGGGTCGAGTCCGCTCTTCGTCGACGTCGCCGACGCGGTGGGACTCACCGGCGGCGACAACTCGCGCGGCGTCTCCCTCGTCGACCTCGACGACGACGGGCGGCTAGATGTTGTCATCGCCAATCAGCACGGCGCGCCGACGATCCTGCGCAACCGGGGTCCGGAGGACTCGTCGTGGCTCGGCCTCGGCCTCACCGGCGACGGCCGCACCTGCGCGGCGGGCGCCGAGGGCAGCACCGTGGTCGTAGGAACGCCCGGACGGCCGGCGCTGATGGCCGAAGCACAGGCCGGTAGCGGTTTCTCCGGCCAGGGCGACCCTCGCATCCACTTCGGGTTGGGAGACGGATCTCCACGGTTCGTGAACGTATCCGTGCGATGGTGCGGGGGGAGAACCACCGACCACCGCCTGCGCACCGGCCGCTACCACGACGTCGTGATGGACCCGAGTAAAGGGAGGTCGAGATGATGACGGAGACACAGTGGGAGCGTTTGTCGGCTCTCACCGGATTGGCGTTTGCGATCCTCATGGCCATCGCGTTCGCGATACAGGGAGTACTCCCGGAGGCGGACGACTCCCGTAGCGACATCGCCCGGTTCTTCGCGGACTCGCACGAGGACGTCATGACCGGAGTGGTCATCAGGGTGGCCGCAGGCATCTTCTTCCTGTGGTTCGTCGGAACTCTTAGAAGCGCGCTGGCGCGTGCCGAGGGTGGAACCACCCGCCTCTCGGCGGTCGCCTACGGCGCGGGAATCCTCATGCTGGCCTCGGGGATCGGGGCGATGGCGTCGCTCAGTGCGATCGCCTACAACGCCGAGCGAGGCGTCGATCCTGCGCTCGCGTCCTCGTTCATGGCGATGACCTACATCTTCTTCGCCGGGGGCGCGATGGCGATGGCCTGGCTTCTGTTCGCTACTTCGCTGGTCGTCGTCCGAACCCGCGTCTTTCCCAAATGGGTGGCGGCGACCGGAGCCGCGATCGGCCTGCTCGCGGTGATATTCGCGGTCATCGCGCCCGGGGGCAACTCGCGTTTCTCCGCCTATCCGTTGTTCATCCTGTGGATAGTGGCGCTCAGCTTCGTCATGTTCAGGCAGGCCCCGCGCGGCGCCGACCACGGCATCGCGCGCGTCAAATCCGAGGGTCCAGTCGACGCCGCGGGTTGAGGGTGCGATTACTTGGACCTACCACCCCCTCCACGGTGGTCGTTGGTCCAAACAACGACGAGGTGTGGCCCGGGAACCACCGTTACGTTGACCCACGGGACACACCTCCGGACGGATGGGTCCTTCGCCCTTACGGACGTGCGTACGTCGACGCGTAGTAACGAACGATCTTGGCATTGAGGGAAGAAAACTCCAACGATGGAGGAGTGCTCTCGAACCACATGATCGTGCACGGCGACAGCTCGTTGTTGGAGACCAGACGTTCGGGACGCCCCTCGCCGCAGTTGGCCAGATCGTGCCTTCCGCCCAGCAGATGACCCACCTCGTGCGCGACGAATTCGGCCGACGAATCCACGTAGGTACGAGTACCCGTTAGGGGCAGGGGGACGTCCTCCTGGGGGTGCGTGCGGCTTAGCGAAAACGCGCTATCAGGATGTGCGATGCCGCCGTTACACGGGGCGACGCCCTCCGCCAGGCCCAACCCTTTCTCGGTGATGAGATGGACCACGTCGACATTGGAGGGCCTGCTGCCGCCCACTGCAGCACGCGCCTCGTTCATCAAGTCCGGCCACGTCTCCGAAAAGAAGAAGACGCGCTTGAAATGCGGTCGTACCGAGATGCCGAGCGGGCCGTATGCCTCTGCCGCTCGACGCATGATGGCGCGCCCGGTGCTCTCGTCGACACCGTCGAGCAACACGAGAATCTCGAGATTGACGACCCCTCCATCGTCCGGTGTGATCTCTGCCGCGACCAGATCCTGGACGGCGGAGGTCCGCGTGCACGCGCCCCCAGGACGTCCGGGAGGGCGTCCGCCACCGGGATATCCGGGGGCCCGTAGCTCCGCGGTTCCCCAGTAGGTCGAGCCCGGCAGGACCGCCGTCGGGGCTGTTCTGACGTCGTACCTGACGACATCTCCGTCTCGGGGACGGTGGATAAAGGTGACGCTTTCGTAGCCCCAACGGCTGTTCGAGCCGGCAACATAAGCGCCGGCATCGTCGTACACGGCGAGGTCGTAGTTCTCGAGCGTTACCCGCTCGGTCGCGACCGAGACCCTGACGAGCCATCCGTAGGGCGCATCGACCGTGAGCGCCAGGTGATCGCAGCCCATTTGGGGCATCTCGCACGCCCGCGGTCCGAATGCTAGGTGCGACGCCGCGGCCCCGGGCGACGAGACTGCGAACGGGCCCCCGGTCCACCGCGCTGCCGGCGCCGACCGGGTGAGGGCGGCCCCATCAGGATCTGCCGAGTGCGCGCTCGAGATCGGGATCGCCAGCCCGATGATGAATGCAATAAGACAGGCGGGTCGCACGAGTCGCCGGAACATTTCCCCCCATTCGGTTTTCCCCTACACATTCAAGCCGTCCTCTGGTTAGTTAGCAAGCATGAAAAACGTCCTGCCGGGTGCGAGTTGAGCGCGCCGACCTCGACCCGCTGTCCGGCGTGCGGTACGGCGCTTCCGCCGGACGCCCGCTTCTGCCCGGGCTGCGGGAACGACGTGGTGCGCGCCGCCGAGATCCTCAAGATCTGCACGGTCCTGTTCATGGATGTGGTGGGATCCACCGCCCAGACAGAAGCGATGTCTCCCGACGAGGCTCGGGCGTGGATGGCGGACTTTCTACAGGCGATGAGCGAAGAGATTCTGGCAGAGGGCGGAAGGATCGAACGTTATGCAGGCGACTCGATCATGGCCGTGTTCGGGCTCCCTTCCTCCCGAGAAGATGACGCCGCCCGAGCCGTGCGAGCGGCTCTCAGGATGAAGGAACGTCTCCTGAAGTGGAACGAAGCGAGGGATGATCACTCACTGATACGCATGCGCATCGGGATCAACACCGGAGAAGTATCGGCAGGCGGCTCGTTGGGGCGGCAGATGGCGGTAACCGGAGACGCGGTGAATCTCGGCGCGCGCCTCGAGCAGCATGCAGAACCGGATTCGATCCTCGTCGGGGAGGCCACCGCAGACGCCGTCAAGGGACGGTTCCGGCTCACGGAGTTACCTCCGCTCGCGGTGAAGGGGAAGGCTGCTCCCGTGCGGGCGTGGAAGGTCGAGGCCGAACAGCAGGCTCAGCCTCAGCGAGGACTCCCCCACCTGAAGTCGACGATGGTCGGCCGTGACGAGCATCTGGGGGAGCTGCACGCGTGTCTGGACCGCGCGGCCGGACGCGGAATGCCCGAGACGGCAACGGTTCTGGGCGAGGCGGGCTTCGGAAAGACGCGGTTGGCGTCCGAATTCATCAAGTCTCTCGGGGAAGGAAGCTCCCATCTGTGGGGCTACTGCCTTCCATATGAGGAAGCTACGTTGTGGCCTTTCAAAGAGATCCTCAAGCACGAGACGGGCATAACTTCCCGAGATCCTGTTGACGCATCCCGTACCAAGGTCCGCGATTGGATCGACCTCCTTTCGGCGACCGATCTGATAGAGGATGCGGAAGCCACCGCCACCGCTCTCATCTCGATGAGCGGCCTCGCAGAACCCGGGAGCGTGGCCGATCCCCGGCGGACGTATGAGGAACTGCTTCGTGCGTGGGCCGGCGTGTTCCACGCGCTCGCAGCCTTCCGACCGCTCGTCGTGATCATCGACGATCTGCACTGGGGAGACGCGGCGACCGTCCGCCTGCTTTCGGATTTGATAACCGTCGTCGAGGCCGCCGTACTGGTCGTCGCGCTCTCGAGATCTCCGATGCCCGATTGGAACATGGGTAAGTGCATCGAGCTAGAACCTCTGACGCGCCCTCAGATCGAGGCTCTGCTGGACCAGCTGGTGTCTCGGGACATCCCATTGCGCAGTGTGGACGACGAACTCTTAGCAAAGACGGGCGGTAACCCTCTTTACCTCGAGGAGATAATCCGGCGGCTGATCGACACGGGACATCTTGCCGTAGAGGACGGCCGCCTCGTTGCGCGAGGGCCGATCCCGCAGCTCGACATCCCCAACTCCATCCAAGCCCTGATACAGGCGCGCCTCGACTTCTTGGACCCCGCGCAACGCCACACCGTTGCTCACGCCTCCGTACTGGGCCGACGGTTCACCGCAGCCGCCGTCGATTACCTATTGCCGGACATCGACACCGACGGTCACCTCCGCGAACTGCAGAGGCGCGGGCTCATCGACAAAGAAGGCGGTTCCGGCGATCGCGACTATTCGTTCCACCACGTTCTGATCCGCGACATCAGTTACGCGAGCCTCCCAAGCGACGTTCGGGCGCGCGCTCATTTACGTGCGGCGCGCTGGCTGGACACGCGACTCGATCCGGGCCGACGCAATGCATCGGCCGACCTCCTCGCCTATCACTACCAGCGCGCATACGAACGTCTGCGAGACGACGGGGTTCGACTGAAGGCACGGGCCTACGTCATGAAGGCGTCACAAAACGCTCTCGGCGGATCCTCTCTCAAGCAAGCAGAGAGGCTGGGTCGGCGCGCCGTAGAACTTTCCAGCGGCGGCGCGGAACAAGTGGAGGCAATCGAGGGTCTCGGGGACCTGCTCTATCGGTGCTCCGACGGGGACGACGCTCGCTCGTCCTACGCACAGGCGTTGGCCATCGCTTCCCAGTCGCCCGACATGCAATCGGTCTTCGCTCGGGTGGCCGCGAAGTCGGCGATGTTGCAGTCGCGATTTGCCGGCAGCTTTCAGGATCAGGTGTCGTGGGACGAGCTACGACAATTGATCACCAGGGGCCTCGAGGCGGCCGGCGACCAAGATTCCAGGGACAAGGCGATGCTGCTCAGCAGCGTGGCCGCCGCGCAACTTTCGGGCCTTCACCCGGTCGACGACGAAGGTGAGGCCGCCGCGCGCGAGGCCGTCGCAATCGCCGAGCGGCTGGACGACCCCGATCTCCTGTCCATGGCTCTCGATGCACTGAGCACGCTGCGCGTGCCGGAGGGACTGTGGGCGGATTTCGCGGTGATCGTGGACCAGCGGCTCGATCTGGTACCGAGGTTGACCGACGTGCGGGAAATCGGAGACACGTACGGGGTGGCGGCGTGGGCGGCAACCTACGTCGGTCGCTATCACGATGCAATTGCATACGCGACACAAGCGGTCGAGTGTGCCCGCGCCGGCGATCCCGGCCTCTACCTTCACGGGCTGGCGTGGCGCGTGTGCGCTCGTTCCCGGACCGACGACTGGAACGGAGCCTTGGAAGACCAGGCGGAATTGGAGCAGGTGATCGCCGAGCATCCCCAGGGCCTACCGGTTCCCTACACGTTGCGCGCCTACGCAGCCGCCTTCTGGTGTCACGCATTGCGGGGGGATGAGGAAGACGTCGAGCGGTACCTCGCGCTATTCGAGGAGGTACGGGGCAAAGGTATTGCTCGGGGCGGCCATGAACCCCTCGTGGCGCGGACGCTCGTGCATCTCGGCGATGTAAAGGGAGCCAAGGCCGAGCTTGTGCGAGATTCCGGGGGTCATTCCGGAGATTTACGCGAGACGCGCGGGATACACCTCGAAGCATTGGCCGAAATCGTAGCCGCGGAGGAAAACTGGAAGGACGCCTTCCAGACGATCGATGCATGCCGAGACGAAGCGCGGCGCGCCGGCCTCTTGGCCCTCCCCTATTTCGCCGACCGACTGGAGGGGCGCGCCCGCGCCGCTGCGGGCGACGTCGGTGGGGCGCAGGAGCTTTTCATCCGTTCTGCCGAAGGGTTTGGCGAGCTCGGAGCTGCGTGGGACCGGGCGTTCGCGCAGCTGTTGCTGGCGGAGCTGGATCCGAGCCGGCGCGACCATGCCTCCGAGGCGTTGGCCGTCTTCGCCCGTCTCGGCTCCACGGCCGAATCCGCACGCGCGGAACAAAGACTCGGAAGTCCCTAACCAGGACCATTGGACGGCTTCGCTCAAACGGGTTCCTCAAGGCGATATCCCATGCCACGAACGGTCTTGATGAGATCGTCGCCGATCTTCTTTCGCAGATAGCCGACGTAGACGTCCACGATGTTCGACCCGGGGTCGTAGTCGTACCCCCACACGCTGCTAAGAAGCTGCTCGCGACTAAGAACCTGGCCGGGATGACGGAAGAAGAGCTCGGCCAGCGCGAACTCGCGCGCGCTCAGCTCGATCATCTTGTCACCTCGCAGAACCCGACGTGTTTTGAGATTCAGTTTTGCTTCCCCAACCTCCAGAACCGTAGCCTCCGGCCGCCGATCTTCGCGAAGGCGAGCCTTGATGCGCGCCAGCAGCTCCTCGAACCGGAACGGCTTCGTGACGTAGTCGTCCGCTCCTCCTTCGAGTCCGTGAACGGTGTCGGAGACATCGTCCCGGGCAGTCAGGATGATCACCGGGAGCGTGCGATCCCGTGATCGGAGCTGTTCGAGAACCGTGAATCCGTCGGTATCGGGCAAGCCGATGTCCAGGATCACCAGGTCGAACTCACTCGTACGGGCAAGGGCCAGCCCGTCGCTACCGGTGGATGCGACCGTCGTCGTGAAGCCATTCGAACCCAGCCCCTTCTCGAGAAAAGAGGTGATCCTCGCCTCGTCCTCGATGATCAGGATTCGATTCATTCCGGTACTCCCTGGATCAGTTCAGGCTGGTCGACCGGCAGCACAAGCGTGAACGTCGAGCCGTGCCCAAGTCGACTGACCAGCTCAACTCGTCCGTGATGGGCCTGGGCGATGGCCTTGACGATCGAAAGGCCCAAGCCCGCCCCTTCGGATGATGCACGGTCGGTTCGGCCCCTGCGGAACCGATCGAACAGGCTCGCCTGGTCGCTCTCGGAGATGCCCGTACCGCTATCGCGCACCCAAAGTCGGACCTCTCCGTTCTGGACCCGAGAACCGACGGCAATCTCATCATCCACTGCGGTGTGCTGCGTGGCGTTCTGCGCGAGCTGCATCATGGCCTGCGTCAGACGCTGGCGGTCGGCGATTATTACCCCGCGCCCTGCCCCGTCCAATTTCCATTGTCTCTCCGCAAGAGAACGCGCCTTGGTGAATACCTCTTCGGAGAGCGCGGAGACATCGACGCTGTCGAGCGACAGGAAGTCGGGCCGGTCGGCGCGTGCCAGCAGCAAGAGGTCGTTCACAAACCGGTTCATGCGTTGGAGCTCATCCATAACGATCTCGATTCCTTTGCGCCGATCCTCGGGGTCCTCCCCCAAAACTTCGAGCTGCCCCTGGATCACCGTGATAGGGGTTCTCAATTCATGACTCGCGTCGTCGATGAACCGGCGCTGTGTCGTGAAAGCGTCTTCCAGGCGATCGAGCATCTCATTGAAGGTCTGCGCAAGACGGGCTATCTCATCACTGCCCGACACCTCGATGCGCCTGCGTAGGTCGGACTCGGAAATGCCGCGAGCGGCCTGAGTCACCTGATTAACCGGGCCGAGGATGCGGTCGGCGAGCCTCCACGCGAGCAGCGAGCCGATCAGCACGACGATTGCGCCGACGCCCGCGGCGCCCGCGATCGCAGGATTGATTTCCCGCAGCCACAGGTCGCGGAACGCCGCGACCACGAAAACGCCCTTCGTCTCGCCTTCATCGCGCAGGGGAACGGCGAGATACTCCACGGGTCCCGCGGGAGTGTCCACCCTGCCGCGGTCCGATTCTTCCAGGGTCCCCCAGCGTTCCACGAGGTCGGCATCGTGATCCAGGCGATAGGGAACCACCGACGGGCTCCGCAGGAAGGGTTCACCATCAACGAAGGTCAGTTGCGCCTCGTGACGAGCCGGGATATTGCGCTCGAGGAAGACTTCGAAGATGCGTCGCACTCGGCCCTCGAACGGCCGACCGGTATCGGGGTCGCTCCCGGTCGAGAGGCGTCGGATCTCCTCCGCCTCCTGTACGAGCTCAGAATCGATGCGCTGGTCGGCCCGGCTCACGAGAATCGCTCGCACGACGACTACGGATGCAACCGTTGCGACGGTGAGAACGAGGATGAACGAGCCGATAAGTCGCACCCGGATGCTTGCCAGCCCGCTGTTTCCGAGGCTTTTGCTGCTTTCCTTTCCGTCAGTCATCGCCGACGTCGTCATCGTCTTCCTCTTCATCGTCGGCCCCCGCATTGACCCATAGCCATGACGCCGACGAAAAGGCTCACCCCGGCTACGACCGAAACCACGATCTTCTTTGTGATCACTCCGTCCTTATCAAACACCCCCGTGGGACGAACATGAGGTGAACATGAGAAACCTTTCATCTCTCCCGAGGAGTGCGGATTAGAGCGTTCTCACCTCCACCTCATGTTCGTCTTAGCGGGCCCGGCCATCCTGGTTGTGTCAGGAAGCGTGGATCGAGCAAGGAGGAAGAAGATGCTTGGACGTACATCGGTGGCCGCTCTGGCCATCAGCGTCATCGCAAGCCCCGCCGCGGCGCTCGCGGTGGAGGAGGAGAGGTCGGAGATCGTCCTGCGCCGCGAGGACGACACCGCCGAGGTCGTCGTCGCAGAAGACGACGGCGACGACTTCACCGGTGACACCGGCAACAGCGGACAGACCAGCGGCGTAGACAGCAACGATGCTACCGGCAGCGGACACACGGGCGTGAGCCGCGATCGCGACCGCAGCGTCGGCGACAAAACGCGAGATTGGACCAAGGACGGCTCGGGAGACCGCAAGCGCGATTGGAGTGGCGGCCACACCAACGACAACAGCCGCCACGACACCCGCTAACTGATCATCGACCAGCAGGGGTGCTTCGAAGGAGCACCCCTGCTGGCCTCTTTTGGAGGCTCAATGACCATCGCACCAAGCTGGGAACTAAACGAGGGCGAGGAGATCACCGCTGAGCGCTACGCGCTGCAGTTGCTCGGTGGTGGCGACAAGTACGAGGCCTATCTAGCGTTCGACGAAGAGATGCAGAGCGTCGTGGTAGCGAAACTGCTGCGGCCTCACCTCGTGGAGGACGAATCGGCATTGAAGATCATGCGGGCAGAGGCCGCCGCGCTTACGCGCCTCAACCACCCGGTCTTGCTGCGGTGCTTCGGCGTCGTAGCGGGGGGGCCGAAGCCGCATCTCGTCCTCGAGCATCTCGAGGGGCCGCGTCTCTCGACGCTGCTGCGCAAACAGACGCGACTCGCACTGGAACAATTGATCCCTCTCGGGCTCCAGCTGAGCTCGGCGCTTCACTACATGCACCGCAAAGAGATGGTCCATCTCGACGTCAAGCCCAAGAACATCATCATGGGGGGGCCGCCGAGACTCATCGACCTGTCGGTCACCCGCACCTTCGACAAAGCACGGAACGCGACCGAGCCCATCGGTACAGACGCATACATGGCCCCCGAGCAGTGCGAACCGAAGCTCATGGGCGGCATGGGTCCGCAATCCGACGTCTACGGGTGGGGTGTGACCATGTACGAGGCGATCATGGGGACGCTTCCCTTCCCCAGGCTCGATCACGAAGGTGGTAACGCCGATCGATTCCCCCAACTGCATCTCGATCCTGCGCCCCTAGGACCAGATGTTCCGCCGGCACTAGCGGAACTCGTGATGAGCTGCCTAGAGAAGCACCCAGACAATCGGCCGAAGCAGAGCAGCATCGCGGAGCGCCTCGAACCGTTCGTCGCGGCGCTACCCCGTCGCATCGTGCTCAGCAAGTTCCGGCCCCGCGTGCGTTAGGACGACGACAGATGTTTCACGTCTCATCTACCGCGGCTTCGTACCCGCCGAACATCCTCGGCATCGCGGCAAGGAACCACAAGAAGAAAGGAGAATGGCATGAGCATAGGTAAGCTGGCCATAGCAATACTCGCTGTGTGTCTCGCGATCGGTGGTGGGATCGCTGCGCTCACCGCCACAAACAACGACAGCGCCGTCGCAGCCATCAACCTCGATGACGGTGCAATTCGGAAGGACGACGACGGTTCCGATGAGATCGTTGGAGTGGATGATGACGACGACGATCCCAAGGACGGGGACCGTACCCGCGGCAACGACGGGACCGGTGGCGGCAACAACACCGGGGACGGCGATGCCACCGGCGGCAACGACGGGACCAACGGCGGAGATAACACAGGCGACGGCGACGCCACACACGGCAACGACGGGACCAACGGCGGAGATAACACAGGCGACGGCGACGCCACACACGGTAACGACGGGACCGGAGGCGGCAACAACACGGCCGACGTCACATACGACACGCAAGCCGGCACGGCAACGGGTGGGGGAACAACATGAGAACTAGACATGCTGAAAACACGGTTGCTACGCCGCCAGTTGCCGCGTCGTCTGGTCCCGGTAGAGGCGGGACGGGAACCGAGCGCCCGAACGCCGCGGCCGCGGCGGGGCGATCGAGATCGCACCGGGGTCGCCCGGTGGGCCGGTTTTGAAGGTTGAGCAGGGCTGGAGGAAACCCCACGTCACGCTCAAGGCTTCCTAGCCCGGATCGCATATCCGCTCGTACCGAACTGACGCGCTTTCTCTTCACCACGCGCCCCGCCGAATGTATCGACCTGCCCGGCGAGCTCGACTTCGATCAGACCTGCACCAGAGATCACTGTTTCCCACCCTGCGCACGGCAAGGCACCGGCGATTCAGCCGGTCCAAAGATCGATGTCTTTGAGAGCCGCCTCCGGTACGGGCTTCTCGACGCAGATGTCGGCGATCGTCATGCGCCCGTTAGGTCTGAGGATGCGGTGCACCTCTCCGTATACGGCGAGCTTGTCGGGACAGAGATTGATCACCCCATTCGAGATGACGACGTCGGCCCATTGGGCCTCGATCGGCAGATCCTCGATGAAGGCCTCTCGGAACTCCACGTTGGTCAGTCCCAACTCACTCGCCAGCTCGCCAGCTCGATCGATCATCTCCGGGGTCATGTCGATTCCGATCACCTGCCCCTCAGCGCCTACCGCCAAGGCCGCGATCAACGAATCCATTCCCGCCCCCGACCCGAGGTCGACGACCTTTTCTCCGGGCTTCGGCAGCCCCCAATAGAAGGGATTCGCAACGCCGGCGAAGGCATCGGTTGCCTCGTCCGGGAGTTGATCCAAAGGTGACTCTGGATAGCCCATGCTCAGCGCGTGTTGCCGACCGGTGTGGAAATGGAACTCGGCCGTAGGTGTATCCGCGACCTCTCGATACTTCTTACGAACTTCCTCCCTCAGGGCATCGACATCGACGAGGTCGACGATGTTGGCGTCGAGCGTCCGCTCATCCATCACTTGGCATAGCCGGCGGCACCCTGGAACTCAATCGCGACAAATTGCTCGTCCCCGACGACCCACGCATCGTGACCGGGATGTATGTGGTACACCGCGCCCGGCCCAACCTCGACTTCCGTTCCATCGTCATGCCGCACGGCCAGCCGACCCTCCAGCACATAGCCGACGTGGTCGACCTGACAGCTTTCGGTCTTCGCAACCGGCTTGATGCACTCGGACCACCGCCACCCCGGTTGGAACGTGTACCGACCCACCGTCGTTCCCTCGATCTTGACGAGCTCCACCGTGGTCTTGTCGGGGGTACGAGTTTCGTCGGGTGAATCAAAGGTCCTGGATTCCAGCGATGCCATCTTTTGTTCCTCCTATGCCGTGATGTCGAGGGACGTCTTAACGGGTACCGGATTCGCCAGGACGTCTTTCACAGGCGACGTGTCTTGGACGTACCGGCACAGCTTCTCTAGCTCGTCGGGTGAGGCGTTCTTCGCACGAGCGCGCCCCTTAACTCGGATCTCGGTGAAACCCGGTCGCGGTCCGTCGGCAATACCCACGAAGTTTCGTAGGTCGAGGTCGCCTTCCACCTCATAGGTGAGATCCTCGAGCTCATAACCGAGCGCCGCGGCGTTATAGACGAAGCCGACCGAGTAGCAGAAACCCAAAGCCGCGAGTACGAGTTCGACCGCGTTAGGTCCTGCGTCGGTGCCCAGCAGTACGGCGGGCTCGTCGCCCGACAAAGTGTGGACGGCCGCGTGAGGCTGTTCCTGTCCGGCGTGAGTAAACGAGGAGATCTTCGCCGTACTGGCCCCGCCTTCGCGCCACGACGTGCTCGCCTTGAAGGTGAACTGTGCGACGTTCGAATCGCTCTTGATCGCATCGATCGTCTGCAACAATCTGTCGACATCCACACCGTTGCGAACCGCTGTCGTTGCCATGTCGTCTCCTTTCTCCGAACCGCTGTCGGGGAGATAGACGATGGAGAAAGCGCCCCCATTGCGTTCAGGCGCCGATGCAATAACTATGTGGCAAGGATCGTCTACATGTACGGAGCATTGTTTGCTCGGGATCGGACAAAGGGTGCAAGTAGGAGCAATCGTCGACGAAAAGGAAGCGTTCCAGGCGATCGCACGGGCTCACCTCGCTCGTCTCTACGGGACGGCGAAACGCCTGCTCGGCGATGATGCCGAAGACGCCGTTCAGGAAACCCTGATGAAGGCGTATCAGAATTTCGGGCAGTTGCACGACCGCGACGCGGCCGGCGCATGGCTGGCACAGATCCTCGTAAATTGTTGCCGCGATCGCGGGAGGAGGCTATCGAGGGGGCCCGCTCAAGTCGACATCGACAGCGTCGAGGAGTTCTCCCTCTACCGCAAAATCGCTCACGAAGATCCCTTCCCCTACTCCGATTCATTGCATCTCGATTTCCTCCATCGTTTCGGGAAGGAAGATGTGACTCAGGTTCTTCTTCGGCTGCCGCACATGTACCGAGTCCCGCTCGTTCTGGTGCACATGGATGGGTTCGCTACCAAGGAAGTTGCGAAGATGCTTGATATTCCCCTCGGGACCGTCCTCGCCCGGCTCCATCGAGGCCGGAAACTGTTCGAGAAGACGATGTGGAACTACGCAGAGGAACAGGGGATGCTGAAGGAAGGCGCTCGATGATCAGCTGCTCGGAAGCCGTCAAACGACTTTGGGACTACCTCGATGGCGCGGTCGGAGAGGCCAGCCGACATGCGATCGAGGAACACCTTGACGTCTGCCAGCGATGCTGCGGTGAAGCAGAGTTCGCCGGCGAACTCCGTCGGTTCTTGACGACTCATGCGTATGAGGAGCTGCCGAGCGATGCCAAGGACCGGCTGACGACGTTCCTCGAGCAGATTTAGCCACGGCCATGGCACGGGACCTGATGTACTCCGAAGAGCTGAAAACCCTGGTCCGAGATGCCTATGGCGCGATCCGCAGCGATACGAGCCGGGTAGCGCACAAGCTCTACAGCCCGGCAGAACTTCAGAGCGTGCCGGCCGAGTCGATCAAGCATGCTCTCGGCGTTGGCAACCACCTACGCTTCGCCGAGATCGAACCGGGTGAAGCAATCCTGGATCTCGGTTGCGGGGCCGGGATCGATTCGATGATCGCCTCGCGCAAAACGGGAAACGATGGTCGCGTCATCGCGCTGGACTTCCTGCCCGAGATGCTCGAGCGCACCGCCGAGGCCGCCGCCGCCGCCGGTCTCGACAACATCGAGCTTTTGGAAGGTGAGATGGAGGCGATCCCCCTGCCCGACAACTCAGTCGACCACGTGATCTCGAACGGGGTGATCAATCTGTCTCCGCGAAAGGCGCGCGTTCTCGCTGAGTGTGCCCGCGTCCTTCGTCCCGGTGGGGGTTTCTGCATCTCTGATCTTGCCGTCGAGGAGAACTCCCTGCCGCCGGAAGTCCTGACGCACCCGGCGGCGTGGGCCGGGTGAGTGTCCGGGGCTATGGCGGAGCGTGACTTCGTCGAGAAATTACAAAGAGCCGGATTCGAGCACGTCCGGGTAATACATCGAACCGCATGGGGCATCGACGACTGCGCGCTCTATCCGCTGTTCGGCGACGATCTGATTGCGCTGATGCGCAGACTGATCCCTCCCGAGAGACAGAACTACGTCGGAGAGTCGATTGTGATCAAGGCGCGGTTGGGGACGAAGGGTGAGATCGGCTCGGGCGAGCCGGATCCACCCACCGAGGGTCGCTCGGCGCACCGGTTTTGAAGATTCGTGGCCTAGTCCACGGACACAACCTCAAGCAGGTCCTCCAGGCCCCCGAAGTCATCCGGATTGCGCGTGTACACCGGGAGATCCGCTGCAAGAGCAGTCGCCGCGACCAAGAGATCGAGAGCCCTGCGTCCCCGCGCGTTCCTTCCTCCGGCAACTACCGCCGCCGCATAGAGCCGCCCATACGCCCGAGCAACGGCTCCGTCGATCGGCAAGGGTTCGAAGGTCGCTTCCGTGCGTTGCAGTCTGTCCTGTCGCCGGGCACGTTCTGCGGGATCAGTCGCGGCATGTGGACCCGCCGTGAGCTCGGCCAATGTGACCGCCGATATCGCGACCTCCGCCGGCAGTGCGTCGGGCTCGATCCTCTCGAGCTCTATGACCACCGAGGTGTCGATAATCCCGCACGGGTGACGATCGCTAGCCATGCGGCGGGGCGGACTGATCGACGACTGCATCCAGATCTGTCCGCAGGTCTTGGAAATCGATGCGCGGCGCGGCGGCGAACATAGCTGCAACCACACCGGATGCGACGAATCTCTGGTGCCGTATCGGATGCAACTCCCCCACGGGGACGCCGTTCCGGGTAACCACGAACGATTCGCCGTTGTCGAGCGCCCGCATGATCGCTCCGCTCTCATTCCGGAGCTCCCTCTGAGTGATCTTCCTCGTCATTGGCCGATCGTCGCACGGGTGCTACAGAGCCACCGATTGAGAGCACGACCGGCCGCAGCAAGGGCGCGATCTCGGTAGCAGTTGTGTGTGGGGCCGTCACAGCAGTGCTTGTGTGGGTCCCGGCACGCTACCGGTGAGACAGAGCGAGGCGGACGGGATCGAACCCGCCCACCGAGGGTCGCTTCGCGCACCGGTTTTGAAGACCGGCGAGGCTGAGGACTTGGCCGGCATCACCTCCTTGGTCCAGGGCATTCGCTACCAAAGGGGTGCCTCGGCACAACGTTCAAATCAGACGCGGTAACGGCAAGGATCTACCTCTCGGATCGCCCTGATCTTGAGAATTCCCGGTCGACCGGGACCCCGGTCCCATGCGCCTGGGTCTCTTGGCATGTTGTCGTGAGCATGTTCGAGTTCCGGGATAAAGGAGACGACATGCTCAGGAAAGCTGTGCTGGTAATGATGTTGCTTCTGTTGGGCGCTTGCGGTGGATCAAGTGAGACAAGCCCATCCGCTGGCGGTACTACTGCTCCTGCGACCGACGCTACGGCGGAAGGACAAACAGAGGAAGCGGCGATCGAGCGGTACTGCGATGCGGTCGAGGCCGCGAACCAGAAAGGCGAGGAGATTTTCTCCGAGGTTGACCAGGAGGACGAGAAGGCCCTCATGGAAGCAGAACGCGAGGTACTTGAGTTCGTACAGACGACGTTCCCGAGGGGTGACGAGCTGCCCGAAGAGATCGAGGACGACTTCGAGAACTTCCTCGCGGGGTTCGAGTACCGAGTCGAGACGGGTGCGCCGGAGGCGAAGAAGCATCACCAAGCGGCCGAGGAGCGCCTGCTCGAGTGGGAGGAAGACCACTGCCAGAAGTAGTTACTGCCGGTACCGGTCACGAGCGGCGGTCCAAAGCCGCGCTCGCGGCCGGCGCCGCGGGACTCCTGATGAGCCTCCTCGTCGTTGCCTTGCATCAGATGAATTCAGACGTCGCCTTCCGCGACGAGCTGGGCCTCTATTCGCTTACGGTCGCAGCGGGATCCGCGCTTTACGCCACGTTGGGTGCGCTGATCCTGTGGCGCCGGCCGCGACATCCGATCGGGCTGCTGTTCGTGGCGATCGGCTTGGCCGCCGGTCTTGCGGCCGCGTGCCGCGAGTACACGATGCTGGGAGTTCCCGCAGACAACTTGTTGCCGGGCGCGTCGTGGGCGTGGTGGCTGGGGACTTTCGTCTGGTATCCGGGCTATGCGGTACGGGCGACACTTCTTTTAGCGATCTTCCCCGACGGAAGGCCACCGTCCCGACCGTGGTGGATCGTCGTGGTAGCCGCAGGAGCGTTGATCGCGGTCGATACCGCGTGGTTCGCCGTCACCCCCTTCCGAGAACTGCCCGGGCCTCTCGCCGGTCTCATGCACCCACTTGGAATCCGTGGCGAGCCGCAGGCATTGGAGCACGTGTTTCCGGCGCTGCCCCTCGTCTACCTCGGGGTGACACTCGCCTGCATCGCGGCGCTCGTGCATAGGCTGGTGCGAAGCCGTGGAGACAAACGACTCCAGGTCAGTTGGTTCGCGCTCGGCGCGCTCCTCTGGGTGGCCGCTGCGGTCATCGATTCTCAGACACAGTTCAGCCATCGCTGGGTATGGGCCGAACTCCTTTTCATCGCGCTGCCGGCGGTAGGAGCCACGATTGGGATCGTTCGTCACGACCTCTATGACATCCGGCGCGTCGTCCACCGGGGCGCAGTTCTCGTCGCATTCGGGGCAGCAGCGACAATGATCTACGGGACGGTGGTCCTTCTCGGTCGGTACTGGTTCGGGCGATCGTCCGACGATATTTGGCCGGCGGCGATGGCGGTCTCGCTCATCGCGGTTGCAGCGCTCCCGATGCTGCGTGGGACCGATCGGGCCGCCAGACGTCTTCTCTACGGCGAAACGACGGAACCGTTGATCGTCTTGTCGCGTTTGACCGGTGAGTTCAATGCCGCCCGGGACCCGACTGGCGTCCTGACACGCGCGGCTGAGACCATCCGACGGTCGCTTCGGCTCCCATACGTGGGCATCGAGGCGGAAGGGCTCGACCCGGTGGAGGCGGGATCATCGAGGACGGACGTCGAGATCCTCCCGCTGATTGAACGCGGCATCCGCGTGGGCGAGGTGATGCTTGGACGGCGCGCTGAGGGCGAGCCCTTCAGGCCAGACGAAAGGGATCTCCTCGACGACCTCGCAGCGCGGTTGGCCTCGACGGTAAGCGCGATCAGGCTGCGGGACGAACTGGCCCGAAGTCGGGAGCGACTCGTGTTTGGGCGCGAAGAGGAGCGACGCCGGATCCGTCAGGACCTCCATGATGGTCTGGGCCCGCAGCTCGCCGGGATCGGACTGCAGCTAGATCTCGCCGAGGAATTGATCGAACGTGATCCGATCGAAGTTCGGCGCATGCTCGCCCGGGCCAAGAACGAGCTTGATTCTGCACTCGTGAACGTGCGACATATCGTGGAGGGACTGAGACCACCCGCACTTGACGAGCTCGGTCTCGTGGGCGCGATCAAACAAGCAGCGTCCAACCTCGATGCGAGCGTGACCGATGGATTCGTGGTTTCCGTCGACGCTGATAACTTGGGACCGCTGCCGGCGGCGGTCGAGGTCGCGGCGTTCCGCATCGCAGCAGAGGCAGCGACCAACGCTGCTCGTCACAGTGGCGGCTCTACGTGCGCGATCACACTAGAGCGGGAGAAGGACCTAGCGGTTGTGGTCGAGGATGATGGCAAGGGCGTGAACGCAGAAGCGCCGATGGGCGTCGGGCTTTCATCGATGCGCCGCCGCGCGGAGGAGTTGGGTGGGTCTTTCACCGTCGAATCGCGAGAGGATCGCGGGACCCGCATCATCGCCCGCCTACCGGTTTCATGACATCAGACGGCCTTGGCGAGCTGCGCGTCGTTCTGGTTGAAGATCACCCGTTGTACCGGGATGGGCTGAAGGCATTACTAGATGGAAGCCCCGAAACCGTAGTGGTGGCAGCTGTCGGAACCGGCTCAGAAGCGATGGAAGCGGCCGAGCAAACGCAACCAGACGTCGTTGTGATGGACCTTCAGCTTCCGGACCTGCACGGGATCGAAGCGACGAGACAGATAACGTCGACAAGCCCGCACATAGCGGTACTCGTTCTGACGATGTTCGAAGACGACGACTCGATCTTCGCTGCCATGCGCGCAGGAGCCCGCGGTTACCTTCTGAAAGGAGCAGACCACAGCGCGATCAGGCGCGCGGTTCGAGCCGTCGCCGCCGGCGAATCCATATTCAGTCCCGGAGTAGCGAACCGGCTCCTCGACTTCTTCGGGTCCCGGGATATCGAGCGGGGCCGCGACGCGTTCCCGCAACTGACGTCACGGGAGAGTGAGGTGCTGGGATTACTGGCGGATGGCCATACGAACGAGGCAATCGCCCGTCGGCTGTCGCTCTCGACAAAGACCGTTCGCAACCACGTCTCGAACATCTTCGCGAAGCTCCAGGTAGCGGACCGTGCAGGCGCGATCGTGCGAGCCCGGCGAGCAGGCCTCGGGGACGAGGGCCCGACTGCGAGCACGTGAGCCTGAACGCGCCATCGACAAGACTTGTCTGGCCGCTGCTCAAGACACGCTTGATGCTTCCGCCCTAAAACTTGTGCATTTTCGCCGGGTCTCACGACATGGGTCGACGTCACCTGTGTTCGACTATGGCGTTGCCGTCGGAGCCGTGAAGCGGCGGAGGCGGACGGGTATCGAACCGCCCAGACTTGTCCGGCATCACTCGTTCCCTCACCGGCGGCGATACACGTCGGCTCGGTGCTCTATCCTCAAGACCTGAACCTGGCGTTCCTTTTCATCCAGCTCGTAGACGATCCGGTACGGGCCGCGGCGAGCACTCCATGATCCTGCAAGCTCTCGCCCCGATGTGTGCCCGACTCGCTTCGGTGATTCGCAAAGCACCCCGAGCATGAATTCAACGACTGCGGCCGCGGCCTTCTCAGGTAGCCGGGCGAGGGTGCGCTCGGCAGACGCGGCGACGGCGAGTCGCCATCTCCTCGCGGTCAATCCGACAGGTATTTGCGGCGCAGCTCGTCTCCCGAAACAACCTCACCGCGAGCGATCTCGCGGCGCGCCTCCTCGATCTCCTTCATGGCCACAGGGTCCGAAAGGATCTCGAGAGTGTCTTCGAGAGCCTCGAGGTCGTCGGGACTGATCAAGACGGCAGCGGGCCGACCGTTCCGGGTCAGGGTGACTCTCTCGTGACGGCTTTCGACCCGATCGACGATCTCGGACAAGCGCGCCTTTATCGCGGCCAGAGGTAGGGTCTCTTCCTGCATGACTAGGATTATAGTCACAGTCGCGAGCTCACGCACCCAAGGTCATCTCCGCAAGCGGAACGTCTTCACGGTCCCACGGACCTATTCGTGCATGAGCCGAACAAGCTCGTCTACGCGAGCAATCTGTTCTCCTCGTACGCATCAACCGAGCGTGGACTCGACGTATTTGCGATCCGACACCCAGCGTTCGAAACCGCCGTCGAGCTCCCGCACTTCAACTTCGGTCTCCAGATGTGCCTGTCCGCCTTGTACCGCGGAAATGCCGCGCGGAGCGGGCGATCATGTGGCTCGGTCGCGCTAGAAAGCACCATCTGAGATCGGAGCATTAGCGGAGGCGGACGGGAATCGAACCCGCCCACCGAGGGTCGCTCGGCGCACCGGTTTTGAAGACCGGGAGGGACACCAGTCCCCTTTCGCCTCCGTCGGGGAGGCTACAGGGTGGGGGGGGCGGCCGGAGCCGCTCCCAAAGTCGCGGCTTTTGTCCGGAGGAGTTGTCGGAGCCGGTCTCGAATGGTTCTCCACTGCCTTAAACTGGAAAGTAGGGGGGAACATTTAAACCGCGCGACTAGTTAGGGTGAGAGCGGGCAAACTGCCCGTACGGGCTATTGTTTGCACACATCCGGACAAATACCGTGGCGTTACCAGACAACCGGAATCGAGTGCTCTCAGGAGTGTCGACCGTCGAAGTCGACGGGGGGAATGTGACGTGCAGCAGACATGGACCGCGGTAAGCGGGATCGAGGCGGAGGAAGACCTCGACCTGGTTGCGCGGACGCGGCGGGGCGACGAGCGGGCGCTCGAGGTCCTTTTGTCGCGATACCGCTCGTTCGCCCGATCCAAGGCGCGCTCCTATTTTCTCGCCGGCTCGGAAAAGGAAGATGTCGTCCAGGAGGGCATGATCGGCCTCTACAAGGCGATCCGAGATTTCGATCTCAACCAAGACACCCCCTTTCGAGCGTTCGCGGAACTTTGCGTCTCGCGTCAAATCCTGACCGCGATCAAGACCGCCAACCGGCACAAGCACCAGCCCCTCAACAGCTCGGTGTCGCTCGACGCCCCCGCCCACAGCAAGGGCGAAGATGCCTCGGACCGTTCGGTGGGCGACCGGCTCATCGCAGCCGAGATCAACGATCCCGCCGAGCTGGTCATCTCCGCCCAGGAGATCGAGGCCATTCGTGACTCGATGAAGGAGAACCTGACGGAGCTGGAGGGAAACGTCCTCACTCTCTACATGGACGGGAAGTCCTACGAAGAGATCGCCGGCGCACTCGGCAACCACGTCAAGTCCATCGACAACGCGCTCCAGCGCATCAAGCGCAAGCTGCAGCGCCATCTGGACGAACGGAACGAGATCTCGGCGTAACGGCGCCGGTGCTGCCCCCGCCCAAGTAGCCTGGCCGCGTGACCATAGATCCACGGTTCGACTTCGAACAACCACTCGAGCAGACGGATGCGTTGCGTGACCCGGTGCTGATCGCCGCGTTCCGCGGGTGGAACGATGCGGGGGATGCCGCCTCCTTTGCCGCGGAGCATCTCGGTCGCACCTGGAACGCCCGCCGGATAGGGACGATCGATCCCGAGGACTTCTTCGACTTCCAAGCGGTGCGCCCGACCGTGCACCTGGACGACGGGCTGACTCGCAGAATCACGTGGCCGAGCAACGATTTCTTCATCGCCCGCGGAACAGAGGGACCGCGCGACGCACTCGTCCTCGTCGGAACCGAGCCCAACCTCAAGTGGCGCACTTTCAGCAACATCGTCGTCCAGATAGCGGATCATTTCGGCGTCGAACTCGTCATCACGTTGGGCGCATTGCTCGCCGACGTTCCCCACACCCGCCCGGTGCCGGTTACCGGAACGGCTGCCGATGACGATCTCGTTCAGCGACTCGGGCTGCGGAGGTCTCGGTACGAAGGGCCGACCGGAATCGTCGGCGTGTTGCACGACGCCTTTCGTCGTGCCGGCATTGCTTCCGCAAGCCTGTGGGCCGCCGTTCCTCACTATCTTGCCGTCACGCCCAATCCCAAGGCCGCGCTGGCACTCGTCGAGTCGGCGGTCGGTCTCGTGGGGGCTCCGGCAGACATCGACTCACTGGCACGGGCGGCGGTCGAGTACGAAGGCCGAATGGACGAGATCATCGCGGCGGACGAGGACGCGTCCACGTACGTACGGGTTCTCGAAGAGCGCGCCGACGAGCGCGACGAGCAAGAAAGTCTCGAGGAGCTCGATCCTTCCTCGCTTCCATCCGGCGACGCGCTTGCAGCCGAGCTCGAGCGCTTCCTCCGTCAGCGGAGCGAGGGTGACGACAAAATCTGAGGGCTAACCTACGGCGACGGCTTCCATCTCCTCCGAGTACTCGCCGCGGGTTGCCGCGCTGTTGCAGCGGGCGCGGTGATGTAGCGCCTTCTGCGCCGTCTCCACGTTCGAAGCATCCCCCCGCCATGCCTCCATGGCGGGTCCTTGTAGCGCACGCGCATAGGAAAAGCTCAAGATCCACGGCACCGGTCCCCGCTGGTTCATGGCGTTGAGGTGCGCGCTTGCCAGTTCGTTCGACTGCCCCCCCGACAAGAACACGACACCCGGCACTGCGGCCGGCACGACCCGGCGCAGGCAGTCGAGTGTTTTGTCGGCGACCTCGTCGACTCCGGCTTGCTCGGGGCATTCACTTCCGGAGATGACCATGTTCGCCTTGAGCAGGATGTGCTCGAGAAGGACGCGCTGCTCGTACAACTCGTCGAACAGTGCGTGCAGCGTTGCTTTCGTCGCGTCGTAACAGCGATCTATCGAATGGTCTCCGTCCATCGTCACCTCGGGTTCGACGATCGGAACGATGTTCGCCTCGTGACATAACGCGGCATAACGCGCCAGTGCGTGTGCATTCGTGTGGATGCAATAGCTGCTTGGGATACCGTCGCCGATAGCGATTACGGCGCGCCATTTTGCGAAACGGGCGCCCATCCCGTAGTACTCGGCCAAACGTTCCCGCAGACCATCGAGACCCTCGGTGACCTTTTCGCCGGGCGCGCCGGCCAAGTCTTTCGCTCCCGTGTCCACCTTGATACCGGGCATGATGCCCGCCCGCTCCATCGCCTGGGGGAAAGGAGTCCCATCCGACGTCTCCGAACGGATCGTCTCGTCGTACAGGATCGCTCCGCTGATGAACTCGCCGATGCCCGGCGTCGCGAACAGCATCTGACGATAGTCCCGACGCGAGTCGGCGGTCGACTCGATCCCGAGCTTGTCGAAGCGCTTCGTGATCGTCGGCGTGCTCTCATCGGCGGCAAGAATCCCCTTGCCGTCCCCCAGCAGGTGCTCGACGGTCGAGCTGAGTTCCTGCGACGTTGCGGCTGAGTTCGTCATCCCACTCCCCCTCCGACCGGAGCCGGCTCGGCGGCCGGCTGACGCAATGTTCCGCCGACCATGCGGGCGACGTCTACGACCCGCGCTGCATAGCCTGCCTCATTGTCGTACCACGCCAGCACCTTGAGGTTCGATTTCGGCGCCCGCCGGGTCGACGCGAGATCCACTACCGCCGAATGATCGTCACCGTGGAAGTCGCTGGACACGAGAGGTTCGTCGGTGACGTCGAGGATGCCTTTGAGCGATCCCTCGGACGCTTCTCTGAAGGCTTCGTTCGCCTCCTCGACGGTCGCCGACTTCTCGAGAACCACCGACAGGTCGACGAGCGAGACGTCGGGTAGCGGCACCCGCACGGCCAGGCCGACCACGCGCCCCGCCAGTTCCGGAAAGACCCGGTCGAGGGCCTTCGCGGCGCCGGTCTTGGTCGGCGTCATGTTGAGCGTGGCCGCGCGCGCCCGCCGAAGATCGGAGTGGGTTCCATCGAGCAACTCCTGGTCGCGGGTGAACGAGTGAATCGTCGTCATGAGCCCGCTCACGACGCCGAATCTCTCGTACAGCACGGACAGCACCGGCGCGAGGCAGTTCGTGGTGCACGATGCGGCCGAGATGACGTGATGACGCTCGGGGTCGTACTCGTCGTCGTTCACGCCCATCACGACGGTGAGATCGTCATACTTCGCCGGTGCGGTGATGATCACCTTCGACGCTCCGGCGCGGAGGTGCCGAGCCGCGGACTCGCGCGACGTGAACTTGCCGGTTGCCTCGACCACGACGTCGACGTCGTACGAGTGCCACGGGCACAGCATCGGGTCCTCTTGCGCGGTGACGCGGATGGAGCGGCCGTTGACGACCAGCTCATCGCCCGACACGAAGCATTCGCCGGGGAACCGGCCGAACACCGAGTCGTATTTGAAGAGGTGGGCGGCGAGATCGGGGGCCGCGCCGCGCGAGTTGATAACGGGTACCTCGATGTCCTCGTCGAGATCGATGACGCGCCTTAGCACCTGACGGCCGATGCGACCAAAGCCGTTGATCCCGATCTTGAGCGTCATGCAGTGTTCTCCTCGGCTGGGCGGCTGGATGGGGACGTTCGTTCTTCGAGGGCATCGAAGACTCGGGCGGCGACCGCGTCGGGGGTGAACCCGAACTTCTCCAAGACGGCTGCGCCCGGGCCGGAGGATCCGAAGCGGTCGAGGCCGATGATCACGCCGTCCGGCCCCACCCACCGATGCCACCCGAACGGCGACGCCGCCTCGACCGCGACCTTGAGGCGCGCGGCAGGCGGGATCACCTGGTCGCGGTAATCCTGGGACTGCCTTTCGAACAGCTCCCACGAAGGCATGCTCACGACCCGCGCTCCGACACCGCGCCCGCGCAGCGCCTCGGCCGCACCTACCGCCACGTGAACCTCGGATCCGGTCGCGAGCAGGACGACGTCGGGATCGGCGCCGGCCGAATCGCGCACCACGTATGCCCCCCGCTCCACAGGGGGCGGATCGTCGCCGAGGACGGGAAGCCCCTGGCGTGACAGGCAGAGCGCAGCGGGGCCGTGCTCTCGGGTGAGGGCGACCTTCCATGCGCCGACCGTCTCGTTCGCATCGGCCGGCCGCAGCACGATCAGGTTGGGGATGGCGCGCAGACTCGGAAGTTGCTCGATGGGCTGATGCGTCGGTCCGTCCTCGCCGAGGCCAATCGAGTCGTGGGTGAAGATGAAGATCGACGGGATCTCCATCAGCGCCGCAAGCCTGATCGTCGGCCTCATATAGTCGGAGAAGATCAAGAAGGTTGCGCCGAACGGGCGCACGCCGCCGTGAAGGACCATTCCGTTCACGGCCGCGCCCATCGCGTGTTCGCGGACGCCGAAGTGGATGTAGCGTCCGGCGGCGCCGGGGCGGAAAATGTCTCCGTCCTCGATCGCGGTGTTATTTGATTCCTGAAGATCAGCCGAGCCGCCCACGAGCTCTGGGATACGTGCGGCCAATGCGTTCAACGCCGTTCCCGACGCTTTGCGCGTCGGGATTTTGCCGTCACGGGGGGAAAAGGCCGGCAAATCGGCGTCCCAGCCGTCGGGAAGCGTACCCTCGAGCACGCGGGCGAACTCGGCTGCCTCGGACGCAAAATCACGCCCGTAGGCCTCGAGCAACGTTGTCCAGCGCCGGCGCGCTTCTCCCCCGCGCGCCGCGCTCGCCCGGTAGAAGTCGCGGACTTCATCCGGGATGTGGAACTCGTCTTCGTACGGCCACCCGAGTGCTTGCTTGGCACCCGCGACTTCCTCCGCGCCGAGCGGCGCGCCGTGGGCGGCGGCGGTGTCTTGCTTGTTCGGCGCGCCGTAGCCGATGTGGGTCCGCACGATTAATAGCGACGGACGCTGGTCTCCGCGCGCCGCGGCAATCGCGCGCTCGATACCGGCAACGTCGTTGCCGTCGTCCACCTGATCGACATGCCAGCCGTAGGCGCGGAACCGCGCCCCAACGTCTTCGGTGAAGGCGAGCTCGGTGGAGCCGTCGATCGAAATACCGTTGGAGTCGTAGAGGCAGACGATCTTTCCCAGCCGCAGGTGGCCGGCGAGCGATGCCGCCTCTCCGCTCATCCCCTCCATGAGATCACCGTCGGAGCAGATGACGTAGGTGTGGTGATCGATAACGTCGAAGTCGGGGCGGTTGAAACGTTCGGCCAGAAATCGCTCGGCCATCGCCATTCCCACGGCGTTCGAGAACCCCTGCCCGAGCGGGCCGGTGGTCGTGTCTGCGCCCGGCACGGCGTGGTACTCGGGGTGTCCGGGCGTCGCCGAATCCAGTTGCCTGAACGCCTTCAGCTCGTCGAGCGACAGGTCGTAGCCGGTGAGATGAAGCAACGAATACAAGAGCATCGATGCGTGGCCGGCCGAAAGAATGAAGCGGTCGCGGTCGATCCACTGCGAGTCGGCAGGGTCGTGCTTCAAGAACTTCGTCCACAAGACAAATGCCATCGGCGCCGCTCCCATCGGCGCGCCGGGGTGGCCGGAAGCAGCGCGTTCGACGGCATCCATTGCAAGGGTGCGCAACGTGTTGATGCAGAGATCCTGAAGGCGCTCGGCGGGAATCTCGACCTCGGTCCGGGTCTGGGTCACAGCGTCGCCTTCGAGCTGGGCAGGTTGGACCTGAGATTTGCGACTGCCTCCGCGGGTCCACCGCCCTTGTAGAGGGCGGATCCCACCACGAAGCGGTCGGCGCCGGCGCGGGCGGGGCCGGAGATCGTGTCGGGGGCGATGCCGCCGTCGACCTCGAGCGCAATCGCCCTTCCCGTATCTTCGATGAGCGCTCGCATCTCGGTGATCTTCGGCTCCATCGTTGCGATGTACGACTGACCGCCGAATCCGGGGTTGACCGTCATCACGAGCACGAGGTCGCACAGATCGAGAACGCCGGTGACGGCGTCGAGCGGTGTCGCCGGGTTCAATGCGACCCCTGCCGCGGCGCCGAGGTCATGAATGGTCTGAAGCGCTCGATGAAGGTGCGTACACGCCTCCGCATGCACGATCACGGTCTCACATCCGGCATCCACGTACTCGGACAGCACCCGCTCGGCACCCTCGATCATGAGGTGCGCTTCGAACGGCAGCCTCGTCGCCTTGCGGCAGGCCCCGATGACGCTCGGCCCGACGGTGAGATTAGGGACGTAGTGCCCGTCCATCACGTCCCACTGGATGCCGTCCAGCCCCGCATCTTCGAGGCCGGCGCAGACATCGGCCAGGCGCCCGGCGTCGGCGTTGAGCACGGAAGCGACGATCTTGCCCTCTCGGGCCCCCTTTTCCATTCCGCAAAGGTAGAGCCCCGGGGCGCTCGCGCGCTATTCCCCCCGAGTGCGGGTTTCGGGGGCGCGGGCGCGACCCCCCGAGGGGTGAGGCCGCTCACCCCGGGGAGCGACCCCTCCCTACGGTGAGTTTCCAACCCGTCGGAGGATGCAACGTGGGAAGGTGTTGCTTAGCGTGAGGACATGTCGAGAACTGCAGAACAAGCCGCGGGCGGCGAGATGACCCCCCAGCTTGAGAATGGCGGGGGAGCTACGGCGCGCCCGGAACGGCCCAAACCGGTGATGCTCGGTGTCGTCGGGGACTCGGCAACGGGAAAGACGACGCTCACCCGTGGGATCGCCGACATCTTCGGCCGCGACCGCGTCACGACCGTCTGCACCGACGACTACCACAAGTACGACCGGCAGGAACGAAAGACGATGGACATCACTCCACTCAACCCGGAGTGCAACTACATCGAGATCATGGAGCAACACCTAGCCGGCCTCGCACGCGGTGAGGCGATCTTGAAGCCCGTCTATCAGCACGATCACGGAATCCTGGGCCGCCCGGTGCTCGTCGAGCCGCGCGACATAGTGATCGTCGAAGGCCTGCTCGGCTACCACACGCGAGCGATGCGCGACTGCTTCGACGTGAAGGTTTACCTCGATCCGCCGGAAGATCTGCGACGGAAGTGGAAGATCCAACGCGATACGTCAAAACGCAACTACAAACCGGAGGAGGTCGTCGCCGACCTCGAGAAACGGGAACCGGATTCGGAAAAGTACATCCGCCCGCAGCGCGAGCATGCCGACATCGTCGTTCGCTACCATCCGCCGGGCGCTTCCGTAGACGTGGATGCGGCACAGCTTGATGTTCGTCTGGTGCTGCGGCCGGCGCTGCCGCACCCCTATCTCATCGAGATCGCCGACAGGACGCGACTCTCTCACTACCGGCCGCTCAGGCTGTCCCTGGCGCGCGACTACGGCAAGCCGGTGGACGTTTTGGAAGTGGAGGGTTCGATTCCCGCCGATGTGTCGGCCGTCGTCGAGAAGGTCATCTGGGAAGGGATGGGCCTCGACGGACACGACCTCGCCCGGCACGCGACGGGCATCTTTCAGGACGGCGACGAGACGAGACGCTCGGAATCGCTCGCGATCACGCAGCTCCTGCTGGTCGCGCAGGTGGTCACTGCGCGCGCTAACGTGTAGCCATGGAGATCGGCGAGATCATCAGCCACTCCGTCCTCACCGTGGGTCCGATAACGACTCTGCGAGATGCCGCCCGCGCCATGGTCGAGCGCCGGGTGGGTTCGGTCGTGATCGTCACCGACGACGGTAAGCCGGCGATCATGACGGAGCGCGATCTCATGCGAGCGATCGCCGCGGGCGCCAATCCGGACGAAGCCTGCGTCGAAGACCACATGACTCCCGACGCCATCTCGGCATCGCCCTCGTGGGACATCCTCGAGGCGTCGAAGCAGATGCGCGAGGGCGGATTCCGCCATCTCCTCGTCATGGACGAAAACGGAACGATCGCCGGGGTCCTCTCCATGAGAGACGTCCTGTGGGCGCTTCTCGATCAAAGTTCGGCCGGACAACACGCATGACGAAGGAGGTTCAGCGCGACGACCGCGTCGAGGACTGCATGAATCCGCACGTGGTTACCGTGCCCGCGTCGGCGACCCTAGACCAGGCGGCCCAGGCGATGGTGGAGCGGCGCGTCGGTTCTGCCGTGATCATGGACGGTAACGACCTCGTCGGCATAGTCACAGAACGAGACGTGCTGCGCGCAGTGGGACGCTCGCTTATCCCGTGGACCACACCGGTCTCTGATTGCATGACCTCGAAGCCGCGCACGATCGCGCCCGACGCCACCGCGGGCGCGGCGCTGTCGTTGATGCTGTCGCAGAACTTCCGGCACCTTCCGGTGGTAAACGACGGACGGCTCCTGGGCATCGTGAGCCTGCGCGCCCTTGCGGAACGGATGCGGGAATCGGACGAGACCGAAGACACGCCCGCCGACGGGTAGCCTCTGGAGGTGCACGCGATAAATCGCGCCCTCCGGAGGTACGGGTGGAACTGACCAGAGCCCAAGCAGAGAACAAGGTCTTGAACCGCATCATCGAGGTGGTTTTCTCGAGCACGGATCTCGATCGCCTTCTGTCGCTGGCCGCGGATCTCATCCTCGAAGCAGTTTCGGGCGATGCATGCTTCGTTTACCTGTTCGACGACGAGCGTGAGCGGCTGGTCCTCAAGGGCGCGACGGAACCGTCGAGAGAAATGGTCGACCGGGTCGACCTCGCGCTGGGTGAAGGAATCACCGGGTGGGTCGCCGAGCACAAGGAACCGGCGATCGTGAGGGGGGACACCAGCGAAGACCGACGGGTCAAACATATCCCCGAGCTGGGACTGGAGCGCTACACGTCACTGATATCCGTGCCGCTCGTATCACCAACCGACAGACTGACCGGCGTGGTGAACGTACATACCGTGGGCCCGCGCGAGTTCGAGGCGGAAGACGTCGCGTTTTTGGAACACGTCGCCTCGCTCGCAGGAGCGGCCATCGAACACGGACGCCTGATCAGGGAACTCGGTGCCAAAGAGCGGGCGTTGCAGGACATCATCGCCCGGACGATCCAAGCCCAGGAGGACGAACGCCGCCGGGTCGCGACGGAGATCCACGACGGAGTCACCCAGCAGCTGATCTCGATCTGGTATCGGCTGAATGCCTGTGAACGTTTTCTCGGGACCAACGACGAGCTTGCAGCCGAAGAGCTCGAAAGCGCCAAGGGCCTCGTGGACGAGGCGCTCGACGAAGCCAGGACCGCGATCTACCAGCTGCGCCCGTCGACCCTCGACGACCTCGGACTGGTCCCGGCACTCGAGGCCCTCGCGTCCCGCACGCTCGGCGGCGAATACGACGTATCGATCGCGGCCGATCTGCCCCAGGGACTCCCTAGCCACCTCGAAACCGCGCTCTACAGGATCGCTCAGGAAGCCCTCAACAACATCCGGAAGCACGCGGGCCCGTGCCGGGTAGAGCTCACCCTCGAGTCCAGCTCGGCGAATCAACTGGTCATGCGCGTGGCGGACGAGGGACTGGGCTTCGATCTTGCTTCCTACCGGCGGGCGCGGCCGGAGACCGCCTTCGGACTCCTCGGGATGGCCGAACGCGTCGACCTCATCGGGGGGCGGTTCTCGATGAAGTCTGCGCCGGCTACCGGAACATCGATCGAGGTGACGCTGCCGCTCGAGCGGCAGCCGGCGGACGGTTTCGATGCCGCGTAGCCCCGAGAACATCCGGATTTTGATCGTCGACGACCACCGCATGGTGCGGGAGGGGTTGACCGCCATGTTGCGCGGCACGAAGGTCGAGATCCTGGGCGAAGCAGAGACCGTGGAAGAGGCGCTGAACGAGATCTCGACGAAAGCACCTGAAGCCATCCTGCTCGACGTGCGTCTTCAGGGCGAGTCGGGCCTGTCTGCATGCCGCGTCATCACCGAGAAGCACCCAGAGGTCGCGGTCGTCTTCCTCACGGTGTACGAGGACGAGCAGTATGTGTTCGAGGCGTTGCGCGCCGGCGCGCGCGGCTACATGCTCAAGCGGGCGAGCGCAGACGACATCGTTCACGTGCTCGAGCGCGTCATCGCGGGAGAGACCATGGTCGATCCGTCGCTGGCGGGAAAGATCGCCCGGCGCGCATCGCACGTCGCTCCGAGCGGCTTATGGCCGGGAGCCGAGCTGGGGATCACCCAGCGAGAGAGCCAGGTGCTTCACGCCATGGTCGACGGGTTGAACAACAAGGCGGTGGCCGAGCAACTCGTCATCTCGGAGGACACCGTGAAGACGCACGTCCGGTCGATCTTTCGGAAGCTGGGCGTAGCCGACAGATCGCAGGCGGTGGCTATGGCACTACGTGAAGGGCTCTTCAAGTAAGCGGTTGCATCCGCATGAGCTCCAGGAAGAGCTGAGCGGAGGGCGGCAGGGGAGAATCGCGCACGTAGAGCACATGCCAGGGGCGTTCGAGGGGCGTGCCGGCAACCGGCAGCAGCGACAGCGTCCCCGCATCGATTTCGTTCGCCACCGCATCGAGCGACAGCAACGTGACGCCGAGCCCCACCGACGCGGCTTGTTTGATCGCGCCGTTGCTCCCGACGGTCATGACCGACGTCGGCTCGATTGCCGACGCCGCCCAGAACTCCTCGGTGGTTTCGCGCGTACCCGAGCCGGGCTCACGCAGGAGCCACGTCTCCTGTGCGATGACCTGCGCGCGGATCGCACGGCGCGCCGCGAGAGGATGGTCCGCCCGTCCCACCACGACAAGGTGGTTGTCGAGAAGCGCCTCGCCTGCGATCTCGGAACCGGGCGGGGGGCGACCGCCGATGGCGAGGTCGGCGTCGCGATCTAACAGCCGCGCGATCACGGTCACCCGGTTTCCGACCTCGAGGGATACCTGCACGTCGGGATGACGGTCTCGAAACTGGGCGACCAGGCGGGGCAGGACGTACTCGCCGGCCGTGGTCACACCGACCACCCGTAAATGCCTGGATCCTCCGGCCGCCTCCCTGACGGCACGTACCGCCCGGTCCGACAAACCGAGGATCTGGGCGGCATAGCGGGCGAGTTCCTCCCCTGCGGCCGTGAGTCGGATCCCGCGGCCGGCGCGTTCGACGAGCTCGACACCGAGATCCCGCTTGAGCGCGGCAACGGCGGCCGACACCGACGGCTCGGTCACCACGAGCGCCGCGGCCGCCCCGCTGATCGAGCGGGCCCTCGCCACCTCGACGAACGTCCGCAGCTGCCCGAGAGTCATGACTCATAACTATATGACTAACTGTCCGTCGTGTTCTTTCAATAGTCTTCTTGGTTCAGCGGCCATAGGGTGGGGGAGGAAAAGGCAACGGAACGAAGCCCGAGCCGAGAAGGGGGAGCGCATGGCGCGCACGGAGGAGAGCAAGCGAGAACGATTCCTTGCGGGGGTCATTCCCTATAAGGAGATGGGCTACTGGCGGCCCGACTACGAGCCCGAGGACACCGACATCATCGCCGCGTTCCGAATCACTCCGCAGACGGGGGTGCCGCCCGAAGAGGCCGCCGCCGCAGTCGCGGGCGAGTCCTCGACCGCGACCTGGACGGTCGTGTGGACCGACCAGCTCACCGCCTACGAGAACTACCAGGCAAAGGCGTACAAGGTCGTGGAGGTCCC